>Ga0315271_10002375_pt1 | contig 11771 bp, 8 predicted proteins | sample C3_top_MG_FD_204664 | JGI IMG/M metagenome (GOLD analysis project Ga0315271, IMG submission 204664) | Sediment microbial communities from Yellowstone Lake, YNP, Wyoming, USA - C3_top | ecosystem: Environmental > Aquatic > Freshwater > Lake > Sediment | place: USA: Wyoming | collected 2017-08-01
CTTCGCTCCGCGGGGGCACCACTTCCGCCTCCGGGTCGCGGCTCGCTTCGCTGCGCCGCGACCTTTAACAGCAACCGAAGGCTCTGCTAAACGCCGCGGTGCGTAGGGTGCGCGCCCGGCGCGGGCGCGAGCGGCTAAGGGCCTTGCGCGGCGCGCCTCTGAAGGGCGCGATCACCTGCGCGCGCAAGCGTGCTCGGTCCACGCGCCGAATGCACGCGCGCCGCGCCAGGCCAAGAGGCTATCGGTGCTCGCTTCGCTCGGGCGGTAAAGGGCTGGCACTGCGGTGTGCGTTGCTCGCGCGCGAGCGCCTGCGGGCCTTGCTCCTCGCTGGCGCTCGTCGCGCGTGTCCTCGGCCATCGCGCGCGGCAACCTCGTGCCAGCCGGGGACGGGCACGAGAGAGCCGCGCCGCGGCGCTGCGCGCCGCCGCGCGGCCGAAGGCCGGCGCGGCTAAGGTGGAAGAAATCTGGCGCGGGCCCTAGATTGAGAGTGCGGCCGCCCCCCCGACCGGGCTCAAGCCCGTGCACAGCACCGACTGGCATGCGGGGCGCGCGGCCGTTTTTCTTTTTAGAAGCTCGCGCGAAGCGCGCACGAGAACGGCGGGCGGTGTCCGCTGCAGCGCCAAGCTCAGCGGCAGGGCGCGCTTTGCGCGCCCCGGAGCAGAAGGGCCGGCCACCGCGCAGCGAGCGAAGCGAGCGGAGCGGGAAGAGAAGGGCCCGGGCCGCCTAAAAGGCGTTTAGGCGGCAGCGGCCGCCGTGCGGTGCATGGCGGATTCGAGGCGCGCGCCAGGAGGGAGGTCCGAGGAGGGGCCCGCTGGCGCGCGCCTTGAAGAGCGACGGGTCCACCCGGCCCTTCTGCGGAGCCGCCCTCCGGCGGTGGGCGAGCGGAGACGTGGCCTCGAGAGAAGGGCGGGCGTGTCCTCAGCGATTAGCGTGCAGGATCTGACGGCCGCTCCAGCGCGGTCACGGCGCTTGCGCGAGCGCGCGACGACGGAGCACGAGGGCGAGCGGACGTGGTCGCGCGAGAGCCATTGCAAGCGTCCGTGACGCGCGGGAAGGAGGGGTGTCGGGCACGCCTGCTAACCTTATGCCTCTGAAACTTGTCGCCACAGAGACGCTAATTGACGTCGGCTCAGATCCGGCCTGGACGCGGGAGAAGACCCGCATCCTCAGCCAGATCAAGCAGGCCATTGCCGTCGTGCACTGGCCCGAAGGCGCCAAGAGCTTCACGATCTATCCGGAGTCCGGGAAGAAGCGTGGAGAGGGGAACGGCGTCAAGCCGATCAAGAACGGCTTCGTCAAGAAGCTCACGTCTTTCGGATGGAAGCCCGAGCAGAAGTATCCCGGGAAATCTGAACTCCCCGCAGGCGAGAAGGCGGTATTACGTCCCGGGGCCTTCGATGTCTGGCTCGAGCTTCCAAAATTTCCGCCCTTTGTCGTGGAGTGGGAAACGGGAAACATTTCGTCGAGCCACCGGGCCGTGAACAAGATGGCGCTGGGTCTCGTGACGGGCCAGCTTTCCGGCGGCGTGCTCGTCCTCCCGACGCGCGCCCTCTATAAATTTCTGACCGATCGCGTCGGAAACTTCGACGAGCTCAAGCCCTATTTCGAGCTGTGGTCGTCGCTGACCGTGAAGTCGGGGTATCTCGGCGTGATCGCCGTCGAGCACGACGCCACGAGCAAGAGGGTGCCGCGAATCGGCAAGGGAACGGACGGGCGCGCGCTTAGCTGAAGAGCGAGAGGGTCGGCTCGAGCGGCCGCTTGGACTTCCGGCTCGTGATGCCCTTGCCCGCGTCCCCGAGATTCTTCGGCTCGAGGTCTGCGTCCTCGCCTTTTAGCCTCCGGATGATCGGATCGCAATCGCCCATCTCGACACCGATCCAGTGGCGGTGCATCTCCTCGGCCGCAACGTAGGTCGTGCCGCTTCCTCCGAAGGGATCGAAGACGAGGTCGCCGGGCTGTGAGGACATCATCAGCACACGCCTGAGAAGCTTGATCGAGAGCTCGTTTGCCGAGCGTCGTTTCGTCGACCGGTGGCGGACAGGTGGGATGTCGGTCCAGACGTCGGCGAGATTTAGGCCGGCGGGATTCAGTTTGGCGCGGTGCCCGCCGTAGTCCTTGATGTCGCCACCGCAGTGGCGGCACATGGGAATCGGGACGCGAGGCCTCTCGAAAAAGCGAGGCTTCCCCTTCGTGTAATAGAGCAGGCTGTAGTGGGAAGGGTAGAGGCGGCCAGGGATGGGCAGGCAGTACTTGATGTCGATCGCGATCCAGTGACGGAAGAGCATGCCCTCTTCGGTCAGCCGGTGGCCGAGCTCGACATTCCACCGAGGAAGATTGAAGAGATAAAACGCGCCGCCGCTCTTTAGGACTCGCACGCACTCGGCGATCCACTGCCCGCACCACTCGAGGTATTTCTCGCTGCCGAGCGCGTCGTCGATTCCTTTGCCGTAGTCCTTACCGAGATTGAAAGGGGGATCGGCGAAGACGAGGTCGAGAGAAGAGTCGGGGATCTCAGCGAGAACCTTGAGGCAGTCGGCCTGAAAGAGACGGCCGAGCTTGGTCTCGAAAACCGGGGCGCGCTTCATCTCGCGTTTCCCATTTCTTGAGGCAATATGGGCGTAAGATTGGCGTAAGTCAAGGGGCGATTTCTTTTTTGCCCTGGCTCGTTTGAGAGGCGACTGGCGCATCGCCGGGACTCTACCCGCGGTCGGCTCAGAACGAGACATCGGGGGTGAATGCTTCGCTCAACCGGCCTTGCGGCGAGCGTCGGCCATGGCGTCGATCATCTTGAGAATCGTCTTCCGGTCGTGGAGGGGCAGCTCCTCGATGCGCTTGAGACGGCGCCAAAGGTGCGGGTTTTCTGGCTGCGGCAGTGCTGCCCTCCGAGGGGAGCCCTGAAAGCCCGTGAGCGTGTCGACCGACGCATCGAGCACCTGGGCGAACTTCACGAGGAGATCCGGCCTGGGCTCGCCGCCCTGAATCTCGTAATAGGCGAGCATCCGTCGCGAGAGTCCCACTCGATCGGCGAGCTGCTGCTGCGTCAGCCCATGGGCGAGACGAAGCCGGCGGATTCGATCTCCGATCGACTCTTGAACTGAAGACTTCTTTGACTTCTGGCCCCGCATCGAGCCGAGTGTAGGGTCGCGTGCAGTGGGGATGACCTGGAGCACTTGACAGTGAGCGTACATAAAACGTACCTTTACGTCAACGCAAAATGGCCACGAACCCGACATCCCGCCCGGCCCACTTTCCGCTTGACAGGGTTTCTGCAAAACCCGGTGGTCGCTGATGCCCCGCATCCCGAACGACCTCCTCGAGCGCATCAAGCACGAGACGCCGCTGCGTCTCCTCGTCGAGCGCTCGGGCGTCGCGCTCAAGGTCTCGGGAGAAAACCTCCTCGGCCTCTGCCCGATGCACAAGGATCACGACCCGTCGCTCGTCCTCACGCCCTCGCGCGGTCTCTGGCACTGCCTGGGTGCGTGTCAGGCCGGCGGCACCGTGATCGACTGGGTGATGAAAGCCGACGGCCTCGACTTCCGCGAGGCCGTCGACAAGCTGCTGGCCGAATTCTTTCCTTTAGAAGCCGCGTCTCTCGTCAGGCGCGCGGCTGTCACGGAGCAGGCCTGTCCGCTCGACCTCGACGCCGACGACCAGGCGCTCCTCAACCAGTATGCGGACTTCTGCCACGAGCTCTTCAAAACGACGGCCGAGCCGAAAGAGTACGTGGCGAAAAGGGCGATCTCGTCCGACGAGCTCGTCTCGCACTTCAAGCTCGGCTATGCGAATCGGACGCTCGGCCTCCGACTCCCGAACGTGAAATCGAAAGCGGGCTTGATGCTGAGGACGCGGCTCCAAGACCTCGGCATCCTCCGCGCCTCGGGCCACGAGCACCTCGTCGGCTCTCTGGTCATCCCGATCCGCGACAGCGCCGGCAACGTGACGGGCATATACGGCCGAAAGACCCGCAACGACCTCCGAACCGGCACGCCCGATCACCTCTACCTGCCTGGCCCACACCGCGGCGTCTTCAACGTCGAAGCTTTCGAAGAGAAGACGATCATCCTCACCGAGTCGCTCATCGACGCGCTGTCCTTCTGGGAGAACGGTTTCCGAAACGTGACGTGCGCCTACGGCGTCGAGGGCTTCACCGAGGAGATCCTCGGAGCTTTCTCCTTCCACGAGATCGATAAGTGCTACATCGCCTTCGACCGCGACGAGGCGGGCGATCGCGGGGCCAGACGCGTGGCCGAGAAGCTCATGGCCGCCGGCGTCGAATGCTTCCGGGTCCTCTTCCCGAAAGGGATGGATGCGAACGACGTCGTCAGGAAGATGCAGCCGGCCGAAAAGACGCTCGGGCTCTTCATCAGGAGCGCCGAGTGGATCGGGAAGGGAAGAGGTCCGGAGAGGCCGAAGAAGGCCGAGAGACCGGAAGGGGCGGCTAAAGAGGAAATGCGAGCTGCGGTCGAGCGGCCGGCCGAGCGCATCGAGGAGTCGCCCGCTGCCGCCCCCTCTCAGCTTCTTTCTTTAGCGGCCCGTGCACCGCTCCCGGAAGCGCCCGTGCCAGCCCGAGAGCACGACGAAGCGGCTAAAGAAGGAAAACCAGCCGAGACGCTCGACGAATTCATTCTTGTGGAGGCCGATCGCCGCTACCGCGTCCGAGGTCTCCGGAAGAATCTCTCCTACGGCTCGCTGCGCCTGAACGTCTTCGTCTCGCGCGACGGCGATCTTTTCGACTCGACTTCCCCCCTCTCGGGCTTTTTCGTCGACACCTTCGATCTCTACGCGGCGCGCGCCCGAGCCGTCTTCGAGCGCCAAGCGTCTCTCGAGATGGGCGTCGAGGAACGCGTCATCAAGCACGACCTGGGTGCGGTCTTGCGGCGGGCCGAGGAGCTGCAGCAGGAAGCGATCGCGAAAGCGCTCGAGCCGAAGGCGCGCCCCGTCCTCATGAACGCCGAGGACACCGAGGAAGCGATGCGGCTCCTCCGTGACCCGAACCTCCTCGACCGCATCCTCCACGACTTCTCCCGCTGCGGTGTCGTGGGCGAGGAAACGAACAAGCTCGTCGGTTACCTGGCAGCAACGTCCCGGAAGCTCGACCGGCCGCTCGCCGTGATCCTCCAGTCGAGCTCGGCCGCGGGAAAGTCTTCGCTGATGGACGCCATCCTGGATTTCATGCCCGAAGAAGAGCGCGAGAAGTACTCGGCGCTGACCGGCATGTCGCTCTTCTACTTCACCGAAGAAAAGAGCCTGCGCCACAAAATCCTGGCCGTCGTCGAGGAAGAAGGCGCCGAGCGCGCCAGCTACGCGCTCAAGCTCCTCCAGTCGGAAGGCGAGCTATCGATCGCGTCGACGGGGAAGGACCCTCACACCGGCCGCCTCGTCACGCAGGAGTACCGAGTCGAAGGGCCGGTGATGATCTTCCTGACGACGACGGCCGCCGTCGTGGACGAGGAGCTCCTGAATCGCTGCCTCGTCCTCTCCGTCGACGAGAACCGCGAGCAGACGAAGAGGATTCACGAGCTGCAGCGCCAGGCCGAGACGATCGAAGGGCTCCTGGCTGCTAAAGAGAAGAACCGCGTCGTCCGTCTCCACCGTAACGCACAGCGCCTCCTCAAGCCTCTTCTCGTCGCGAATCCCTACGCCGGCCGCCTCACCTTCCTCGACGACAGGACGCGGACGAGGCGCGATCACGTCAAGTACCTGACTCTCATCCGCGCGATCGCGCTCCTCCACCAGCACCAACGTGAAGTGAAGACGATCACGCACGAGGGAAAGGCCGTCGAGTACATCGAGGCGACGCTCGAAGACATCGCGACCGCCAACCGCCTCGCGGCCGAGGTCCTCGGCCGATCGCTCGACGAGCTGCCTCCTCAGACGAGGCGTCTCCTCGAGCTGCTCGACGGATGGGTGACGAAAGAAACTGAGCGGCTGAAGAAGGGGAGCGCGGATTTTCTTTTCAGCCGCCGCGATCTCCGAGCAGCGGCCGGCTGGGGCGACACGCAGCTGAAAGTCCATCTCGCGCGTCTCGTCGACCTCGAGTACCTGCTCATCCACCGTGGCGGCCGTGGCCAGAGCTTCGTCTACGAGCTCCTCTACGAGGGCCAGGGGAAGGACGGCTCGCGCTTCGTGCCGGGCCTCATCGACATCGAGGAGCTGCGTACGTACGACTCGCGGCGGTCGGGGCAGATTGAGGAGCAGCCGGGCCTCGGTCGGCCCCCGGCCGGCGGGTGGCCGGCCTCCGGTCGGACCGAAGCGACACCGATCCCGCCCTCTCCTGAAGCTGCTTTTCTTCCTTTAGTCGCCGCGCGCTTCGACGAAGCGCTACTCGGTGGCGATAAGAAAGTGTCGTCGTACCCGGAGGCGGCTAAAGAGAAAAGCTATCGGCCGCGGCGCTATTACCTCCGCGGTGCCTGATGGCGCGGCGCGGCGAGAAGAGGATCTGGGCTTTCGCCGAGGCCTCGGACCCCGCTGGCCTCGTCGCGCTCATGCAGAGCTGGCTCGAGGCGCTACGCGTCCGCAACGTCTCCGAGAACACCGTCTCTCACTACCGGTGGGAGCTCTCGAATTTCATCCTCTGGTGTCACGAGCGCGGCCTCACGCGGCCGGACGAAGTCTCTCGCCCCGTCCTCGAGCGCTTCCAAAGGGCCCTCTTCCAGCACCGCACGGCGAAGGGGCGCCCGCTGTCTTTCCGGAGCCAGTACAAGCGCCTGGCCGCGCCGAAGTACTTCTTCCGCTGGCTCGCCAGGCAGGGCTATCTCCCGTCGAGTCCTGCCTCCGATCTCGACATGCCGCGCCTCGGCCGGCGTCTCCCGCGTCAGATCCTGACGGCGTCCGAAGCTGAAAAGGTCCTCGCGCAACCGGATCTCACCGACCCCGTCGGCGTCCGCGACCGCGCGATCCTCGAGACCTTCTACTCGACCGGCATCAGACGCGGCGAGCTCGTCAGGCTGAAGCTCTACGACATCGGATTCGAGAAAGGCACGCTGATGATCCGTGAGGGAAAGGGCCAGAAGGACCGCGTCATCCCGATCGGGGAGCGCGCGCTCAAGTGGCTCGAGAAATATCTGATGGACGTGAGACCTCACCTGCTCGTCCCGCCGGACGAGGGCGTCGTCTTCCTCACCTACATGGGCGTGCCGTTTAATCCCGATGCTCTCGGCCACGAAATGAAGAAGTACCTGCAGGCCTCGGGCGTCGGGAAAGAAGGCGCCTGTCACATCTTCCGGCACACGATGGCGACGCTGATGCTCGACGGGGGAGCAGACATCCGTTACGTCCAGGAGATGCTCGGGCACACGAAGCTCGATACCACGACGATCTACACCCAGGTGTCGATCGACAAGCTCAAGAAAATCCACGACGCCACGCACCCGGGGGCGCGGCTCACGCCGCGGCCAGTGCCGAACGCAGAGCCTCAGGGCGCGGCCGAAGACGAAGATCCTTTCCTTTAGCCCTCGCGTCGCGCGAAAATAAGGCAGCTAAATGAAGAAGCGAGCGCGCATCGTCTCGGGCCTTGCCGCGCTCGCGGCTCTCTTCCTCGCGCCGCTCGCCGAGGCATCCATTACGCGTGCGAGCACGTCAGCGCGCGAGACCCCCGCGCTCGCACTCACCTTAGCCGCCCCCGAGCCCTCCGATTTTTCACTCTTCGAAGGCACCGAGCTCACTGCCGCTGCCGCCGAACCCGGCAGCGCCGAGAACTTCCATCCCTTAGCCGCCGTCTCCCTCCTCTCTAAGAACGAAGCCGAGGCGCCTCTCGTATCGGTCGACGAGCTGATTTATCCGAAAACTCGCTACCGGGTTTTCGGACTTCTGGGAACGTCGATTCTCGGCGAGCTGCGCGGTGTAAGTCTCGAACTGCATTGGAGATCCGCGTCGTTTAGCTGCGGATTTGCATCTGGGACCGTGGGATGGCTCTCCCAGGATCCCATGGGCGACGTCGACTCCCCGAACCTCTATGGATTCGTCGGGGCAAGGCCGCACGAGAAGACCGATCCGCTGGGGTTGGAGGCGTCACTATCGAACAACGGAACGATCGTCATTGCAGACGTGCATACGGGTCGTATCCGTCGAATCTCGCCAGCCGAGATCGCCGCGAACGGCGACGAGGTGCGTGCGGCTCTTGGGCTCGAAGCCGGCCTCGATCCGCGTGAGGCCGACGCGATGATGAAACGCGCCGGCGGTGGGGTGTGGACCAACAACGCGAAAGTCACGGCGCTCTCGAAGGGTGTTTCCGAAGAAGTGAACCGCGAGCTGCGGTTCGTCGCAAAGACGTACGCCGTCACGGCAGGCGCAACGGTTGCGGGTGTAGCGGCAGGAGCGCTTGGAGCGGGCGCGCTTGTCACGGGTGCGGTTTCTGGTGTCGGCGGCCTTGCGACGAGTGATGTCATCGAAGGGCATGTCTCGTCTCCCGGTACGTATGCGGGCGCGGCGGTCGGTGGCGCAATTTTCGCGAAGGTCTTCGGCGCGTTCTCGATTGGCGAGGGGCCGAGCACGCTTGGCCTCGATCTCCCACCGCCCATGCTGCGCGGCACGAACCAACCAGGAATGGTTACGAGACGGGGTTCTTTCAGGAAGGCGACCCTGGATGACGCGTGGGATACGGCACCTCCTGGGTCAGCGGGCGGCCGCCTCTGTCCTACCTGCGGTGAGGAGGTTACTGTCCCGCCCGGAACTGGTCAGGCACGTGACTGGCACGGCAGCCACAACCCGTCCTGGACCAAGCGGGAGTTTCCTCCGGACGTCACCCGGGCTGAAGTGCTAGACGAATATCAGAGAGGGGTAACTCTCGAATGCCCACGCTGCAACCTCGGGCGAGGGAACCGGGATGAACTGCGATGAGCCGCAGGGAACTTATCGATCATCTCGAAGCTTTTTTGGGGCCGATTGAAACGGGCTGGCGTCTTGATGAGTCAGGTGGACCTCTGTCGTTTGATGTCGCTTTGTTTCAGCGAGGCCCAACGGCGGATACGGTCAGCTTCAGTACCGTGGGCCTGAGCGACTATTCGTTGCGGTCTTCTCGCTCAGGAAAGGCGATTCATCACGAGCTGGTGATCGTGGCGAAGAAAGATTTTGGCGCTCGAAATGTCCCTGCACTCTTGCAGCAAGTGGGCATGGAAGCGATTCAGGGAGAGCGCGCTTACCTTCGGGGCGATGTAATCGGCCCTCGCGACGATCTATTTCGTGGGACCGACAAGGTGGCGCTCTACGTGTCAGCTCCCTCTTGTTTCCCGGATTCCTTTGCGCGCATCGAGACTGCCGATGGTGTGATCGTGGTATTTGCCTGGCTTATACCGATAACCCGCGATGAGGTGAGCCTCGTGAACCGGGAGGGCTGGGAGAGATTCGAAGACTCACTTGTCGCGAGCGACACGGATTTGATGGACTTCAATCGCAACTCCATTGAAGCGAGGGCGGGTACAGACTAGGGCACGACGTCTCCCGCGCGTCACGCCGCGTGCGAGCGCGGCCGTGCGTGACGAGCGCGCCTAGCCGGGCACGCATCGCGCCGCGCTGGAGCTTCTTTCCTTTAGGCGCTTTTCTCTCGACTCACGACTCGTCCGAAGAGGACCGGGATTGCGCCCCGCGGCGCTCCGGCGGAAGTGGTGGAGGAGCCGGGCGCTCAGCAGCGCGCGCGCCCGGGGGCCCCTTCCCCGGCCCTTCCCCGTGCACGCGCGCTGCATCCACGCGCTGGCGCGCGTGGTCGCTGTCCGGTAATGCGGCATTACCGTACCCGGGGCTTTCTTTTTCCCGCTGCGCTTCGCTCCGCGGGGGCACCACTTCCGCCTCCGGGGCGCGGCTCGCTTCGCTGCGCCGCGACCTTTAACAGCAACCGAAGGCTCTGCTAAACGCCGCGGGGCGTGCGGTGCGCGCCCGGCCCGGGCGCGAGCGGCTAAGGGCCTGCGCGGCGCGCCTCTGAAGGGCGCGAACACCTGCGCGCGCAAGCGTGCTCGGTCCACGCGCCACGAACCCGCGCGCCGCGCAAGGCCATGTGGCTGGCGGTGCTCGCTTCGCTCGGGCGGTAAAGGGCTGGCACTGCGGTGTGCGTTGCATCGCGCGCGAGCGCCTGCGGGCCTTGCTCCTCGCTGGCGCTCGTCGCACGTGTCCTCGGTCCTCGCGCGCGGCAACCTCGCGCCAGCCGGGGACGAGCACGAGAGAGCCGCGCCGCGGCGCCGCGCGGCCGAAGGCCGAGGCGGCTAAGGAATTAGAAGCGGAGAATGTGATGCTGTGACGCCTGAGTTTTCAGTGACGCAGATGCGGCTATCGCGGTCCGCCCGTCGGGCTCTTGGTCTTCAGCTTCCCAGGACACGGGCCTTTGTCAGTGAGCTCAATCGGGATCTCGAGTGGGAGCTTGCCGTCCCCCCCGGTGCGTGGCTCAAGAGGACGAAGGCGTATCCCATCGTAGGAACCGCTTTCGACTACCTCGTAGGCGCGGTGTGGGCCCGTCGGTCACTGAGCAGGCCGTCGGGGCCATTCGGGCGCGCTCGCGATGCCACCTGTGATGATTTCCCAGAGACGTTTGGAGTGCTCTGCCAGCTCGAACGGCTCCTCGCTGCCGAGCTGGCGGCCGTCAGAGAAGGGACGAACCGCGCAGGAGCGCGTGACTTCTATCGTGGGCTCGTGCTGCTGGCCGAATGCGATGCGATTTTCAGAGGCGGGGCGGACCCGCCCATGTGGACCTTGGCGCGGCGAACGTGGAGTATGACGAGCCTGAGGCAGGCTTTAAGAAAGCGTTATGGCGACGGACTCGTTGAGGAGCTGCGCCGGCTCCATGCGGTGACCGCGGTCGACCTGCCCAAGCATGCTCGGCGTACTTATAACCCCGACTTTGGATTCGAGAACAAGAGAGTGACGGTTTATGGAGACGGCGATCTCCTCATCGGCCATCTGCTGCTGGACCTGAAGGTCTTGAAGAGACGATTCCGAGGCTTCGATCTGTGGCAGCTGCTGTGCTACGCGGCGCTCGATGCGATCACTGGCCGGAATCGTGTGCGAGAGATCGGTCTTTACAACCCGCGCTATCGCGTCCTTTGGAGGATGCCGCTGGAAGATGTGACCGTGCGCGCCGGCGGCACCACCTTCGGGGCCTTCGCGAAGTGGTTTGAAGGGGAAGCGCCGAGTCTCGGCCGGATGGTCATGCGCGAGTATTTCTGAGGGAGGCGGCGCCGCTGCGCTGCGCGCCGCCGCGCAGCCGAAGGCCGACGCGGCTAAGGTGGAAGAATTCTGGCGCGGGACCTAGATTGGAAGTGCGGCCGACCCCCCGACTGGGCTCAAGCCCATGCACAGCATCGTCTGGCATGCGGGGCGCGCGGCCGTGTTTCCTTTAGAAGTTATCGGGGCGTGGCGCGAGCGTGCGCGAGCGCGAGGGCTGAGGACACGAGAGCGTGAGGCCCGCAAGCGCTCGCGGAGCCAAGGGCACGCGCAGTGCCACGCCTTTAGACGCTCGCGCGAAGCGCGCACGAGAACGGCGGGCGGTGTCCGCTGCAGCGCCAAGCTCAGCGGCAGGGCGCGCGCATTGGCGCGCCCCGGAGCAGAAGGGCCGGCCACCGCGCAGCGAGCGAAGCGAGCGGAGCGGGAAGAGAAGGACCGGGCCGCCTAAAAAGCGTTTAGGCGGCAGCGGCCGCCGTGCGAGGCACGGCGGATTCGAGGCGCGCGCCAGGAGGGAGGTCCGAGGAGGGGCCCGCTGGCGCGCGCCTTGAAGAGCGACGGGTCCATCCGGCCCTTCTGCGGAGCCGCCCTCCGGCGGTGGGCGAGCGGGGACGTGGCCTCGAGAG
>Ga0315271_10002378_pt1 | contig 11769 bp, 8 predicted proteins | sample C3_top_MG_FD_204664 | JGI IMG/M metagenome (GOLD analysis project Ga0315271, IMG submission 204664) | Sediment microbial communities from Yellowstone Lake, YNP, Wyoming, USA - C3_top | ecosystem: Environmental > Aquatic > Freshwater > Lake > Sediment | place: USA: Wyoming | collected 2017-08-01
ACGTCACAAAGTGAGCAACGTGCTGGGTCTGCGCTGGTTGGTGCGGCACCTGCTGGGCAATGCGGCCGGCACGTTCAGCGTCGAGAAGTTCCACGCGACGCTCAAAAGCCAGGGTGTGGCAATCTCCCGTGACACGCTGCATCAGCTTCTCAGCCATGTCGAAGATTGCTTCCTGGTGCGGACGGTCTGGCTGGAGAGCGCTTCGGAACGACAGCGCATGGTGAATCCGCGCAAAATCTATCCCATCGATCCCGGGCTGATTCCGATTTTCGATCGCTCGGGCCGCAGCAACCTCGGCCATGCGCTGGAGACCGCGGTGCTGATCGAGCTCGAACGCCAGCGCTGCACCGTGACCTACGTGCGAACGCCGGGCGGCTTTGAAGTAGACTTCCTGGCGCGGGAGCCGGATGGCAGCGCGCATTTGATCCAGGTATGCGCTGATGCCAGTGCAGCGGACACTGCAGCAAGGGAACTGCGCGCTTTGCACGAAGCCAGGCAGATGCATCCGCAGGCGCGGCCGTGGTTGCTGACCCTGACGCGCGACGGTGCACCTGCCGCTGCGAAAGGCGTGACTGTGCAACCAGCCTATCAATGGATGCTCGAAAATTCCCGGCATCCCTTCGTAATCCGGTAGCAGCAGTATTTGGTATCTTCCAACCACTGTCGCATTCCCCGGAAAACAGCTACGCTTTCCATCACCTCAGTCACACGGTCCCGGCATTGGCCAGCGTGTTCCAGAATACGAAGGCATCGCGCTGAAAATGAACCGAGTGCGTCGCGACCCCAACCAGGAGAACTACCATGAAACCATCGGACCGGAAGCTGGGCATGCATCGGGATATAACCCGGCGGGATTTCGTCCATGAAGTGGGCCTGGCTTCGCTGGGCCTAACTTCTATGGGTTTGGGTCTGCCCGCATCTGTCTGGGCGGGCACTGCGGGTACGGAGGCCATGGCCATTTATTACCCCCCGACCCGCACCGGCCTGCGCGGGTCCCATCCCGGTTCCTTTGAAGTGGCGCATGCACTGGCGCGCGAGCACAAAGTTTTCAACCAACCCAGGGAACTGGATGAACACTACGACCTGGTGGTGGTCGGCGGCGGCTTGAGTGGTTTGGCAGCCGCTTATTTCTATCGACAGAAACATGGAGCCGATGCAAAGATCCTGATCCTCGACAACCACGATGATTTCGGCGGCCACGCCAAGCGCAACGAATTCAACCAGGGTGGCCCCATGCGTCTGGCCTGGGGTGGCACGGTCAACATGGAATACCCCAAGTACAGCGCCAATGCCAAGGGTCTGCTGGATGATCTCGGCATCGATATTCCGCGCTTGCTGAAAGACTTTGAGTTTGGCTGGCTGGAGAACAAAACCGGGCTCAGGCCGGCGACCTGGTTTGATGAGAAAACCTATGGTCAAAACGTGCTGTTGCCCGGTGTCGTAATTACCCAGATGTCGCCGCAAGAAATTGCTGCACACGTGGGTGCCTTTCCCATTGCAGAGCCTGCGCAGGCAGCGCTGCGGCAGTTCCTGCTGTCCGACGTGGATGTGCTGGCCGGGATGTCAGAAACCGGGAAGCAGACCTATCTTGCAAGCACCAGTTACCAGGATTTCCTGCGCCAGCATTTTGCCTTACCCGACGCAGCGATCCAGGTGTTCAGCGGCGGCGCCATGGGGTTTTGGGGCGTGCGCGCGGAGAACCTGTCGGTTGCTGAGTGCCTGGATACCGGCCTGCCTGGAGCACATGTGGTGGGAAGATACGTGCAATCGGCTGAAGAGGACGCCGCCGGGCCCAGTTCCTCGGCCATGTTTCCGGACGGCAATGCCTCCGTTGCGAGGTTACTGGTACGTGCGCTGATACCCGGGGCTTTTCCCGGCATGTCGCCGGATGCCGATCCGTTCAGCATTGTCACTGCCGACCTCGACTACAGTCAGCTGGACCGGCCCGCATCTCCTGTGCGGCTGCGCCTGAACTCCACGGCCATTCATGCAAATAATACGGAAGACGGGCAGGGCACGGTAGTGAACTATGTGACCGCAGGGGACGTGCTGCAGGTGCACGGCAAACGTTGCGTGCTGGCCTGCTACAACAACATCATCCCCAGCCTGTGTCCGCAATTGCCTGAAGCACAAAAAGCGGCGTTGTCACAATGCATCCGGCGGCCGATGCTGATCATGAATGTCGCGCTGCGCAACGGAGAAGCATTGCAGAAATCCGGTATTTCCGGCGCCTACCTGCCTGGTGGCCTGTGCCAATCCATGGCGCTGGTCACCGGCATCAATGTGGGCGACTACCATCCACAGTGGCGGCCTGAAGACACCTGCGTGGTGCAATTCTATGGTGCCGTGGGCGCGCCCGCGCCCGAAGGCCTGACCATTACCCAACAAAACCAGGCGGGCCGCGCGCGTTTGCTGGAAATGGGTTTTGAAGATTTCGAGCGCGAGATACGTACGACCATGGCCGGTATCTGGGGTGCCAGCGGGTTTGATCCTGCCACAGACATCCTCGCCATCACCATCGACCGCTGGCCGCATGGCTATGCGCGTGATCACATTGACCTGGAAGACCCAGCCTGGAACGCGAACCCGCCGCCTAACGTCATTGGCCGCCAGACCTTCGGCAATATTGCCATTGCCAACTCGGATGCAGGCGCCGATGCCTATACCCACATCGCCTTTGACCAGGCCTGGCGTGCCGTGCAGGAGTTGCCGTAGGGCAAGGCAGCTTACCCGACGAGAAGGAATAGTCATGAAGTTCGTTAATGAAGGACACCTGGGCGGCTACGTTGCCGCCGACAAGAAGTATCCCAACGGCGATCCCTTGACCTATACGCCCGCTGTGTGGGAATACTTGCTCAACCGTTACCCATTCAAGCACGTAGTCGACGTAGGCTGTGGCGAAGGGCATGCTGTCCGCTGGTTCATGAACCACCCACAGGATTTCACCGTGATGGGCATAGAAGGCTGCACAGAAGCTTTCGCTGCGATCGATGCCCCGGTGAACAACATGATGCTGCACGATTTTACCAGCGGTCCGCCGCGAATCATGATGGTGCCGGACATGTTGGTCTGGTGCTGCGAGTTTGTCGAACATGTCGAGGAGAAGTTCAGCGATAACTTCCTGCAGGTATTCCGACAGGCCAGTGTGGTCGCCATGACCCACGCTTTCCCGGGTCAGCCCGGTCATCACCACGTGAACTGTCAGCCCACAGAGTATTGGTTAGCCAAAATGAAAGCGATAGGCTTCAGCCTCGATTATGTCACGACAGCGGAGGCACGAGCGGTGGCGCCTCAATCGCACTGGGAACGCAGCGGACTGGTGTTTTTGGCAGATACTTTGAACTTGCCAATGCGTCCAACGGTGCCCGGTCCAGCTACTGAATGATGGAGCGAATTCCCACGCATCCATGAGTATCAGCGGTCTGCTTTTTCGTTCTCGATTCGCTCCAGCCACGCGCCCAACTCGATTATTGCGTGGTCATAACCGGCCTGAACAATTTTCTCGAAGGATTTGACTTCGGTCAGGCCGAACCGCCGGACCGGGGGGGTGAGCAGAATGTCGGCGTGTTTACCCTGTTCACGAACCCGATCTAAGGTGCCCAGCAAGGTCGCTTTGAGCATGATATTGGACAGGCTTGGAACGCGGTATTTGCGGAAGAACGGCAAGTAGCGCCCGCGGAATATCGCCCAGGGTGATGGCATGGATGTGAAGTCAACCAGCACCTCCTCGGCCGAACCGAGGTCGACCGCAACGATCCGGCTGACGGGCTTTTGCCGCATCATGTCCACCGGCAGGTTGTTAACCACTGAGCCGTCAATGGCCAGACGGTGGTTGATAATGGTGGGGGGAATGATTCCCGGAAGTGCGGCGCTGGCCCGCAAAGCCGACGGCAGGTCGCCGCTCTCATGCAGGTTCGTGGAGCCGGTGTCAAGACTGCATGACACGCAGTAGAACGGAATCGGCAGGTCTTCAATCTGGAAGTCCAGGTGCTGCCGGAGCATTCTTTCCATTCGTCGTCCGCGGAGCAGGGACATCATCGGAATGGTGAAATCGCTGAACGGCTTGCCGTCGACAAAGGACGTCCTGGCGGTTCTTAATACTTCATCATCTGAAATCGGGCTTGCAATGCTCGCCGCCATGATCGCGCCGATACTGGTACCACCCACCCAGTCGATGGGCAGGCCCAGTTCCCGCATGGCCCGATGCACGCCCAGGTGGGCGAAACCCCGCGCTGCGCCACCAGCCAGGACCAGTCCTACTGCATTACCCGAAATGATCCGGCTTACGCGGCCCAGGTCATCCGGCTGATCCTCCCTGACGTGCACGTGAAAATCAATGCGCCGATCCTCAAGCCAGCGGGCAGTGCCTTTTATCGGCGTGCTCGATGGCGGTTGCAGCAGTACCAGCAATTGCCTCGCGATGGTAGCACCTGATGTTTCCAGCAGTTCGACTTCCCAATTCTGCGGCCTCGGGTCCTGCGCAGCATCGCCCACCAGCAGCACCATGTCAGACTGCCGCAAGGCAAAGTGGGACCAGTCAGTGTTGCCCGGGGAACAGTGGTAAACCAGGAAGCGGTGTTCGTTTTCCTGGTCCTGCAGCCAGTTCTTAAGCGATTCCGGAACCATCTGCCCGGGTTGAAGCGCATCTACCGGTGCGCCTTTTCTGCCCAGTTCGCCTGCAGCCAGGCTGAGTGTCGAGCCCTCGTTTTCCAATTCAAGCGTGAGTTCCCGGCAAAAATTCTCCAGCCGGGGTGAGTTGCCCAGAGGCAGGACTGTGATCGAGTTGAGATTCCTGGCCGTTGATTTGGTGCCGGAACTCTGGCTCTGCACAAGCGTGGCCACGTTGGCAGCCAGGCGCATGACCAGCGTCGGGTAGTCCTTTGCCATCCGCTCGAATGCTTCCCGGTCCAGCCGGATCAACAAGCTGTCCCGGATGGCCTGGATCCCGACAGCACGTGGTGCGCCGGTGAGCAGGCTGAGTTCTCCAACGCTGTCTCCGGGAACGATTTCGTTGAGGAAGCGGCCCTTGTCGTTGCCGTTTTCACCCCGCGCCCATGCCTGCAGGCGCCCACGTACCAGGAAGTAGAGCGCATCGCCGGGGTCACCCTGCTTCATTAGCCACTCGCCGCTCACCAGGTTGCTGACCTGCAGTTCCTGCAGAATGGAGTCATCGGCGCCGAATTCGATATTGAAATACCTGGTGACTGTCTGCAGCACCCGCCTGACCAGGACGTCCGATTGGATATCCCTGACGTTAATCTGAGGTCCCCTTGCCGCCAAGGCGCAGTTGTGTGTCAAAAATTACACCGATGGACTGCATGAAAATGGAGAAACGTTGTTCGTCGTCCGCATCGAATGGCTGGTCGTCTTTCCGGTTCAACAACTGGGCGACGGCAAAAACCTCACCCTGGAGGTTCTTGACCGGCAGGCACAGGATAGAACGTGTCGTGAATCCGGTCTGCTGATCCACTGCCCGGTTGAAGCGGGGATCCGAGTAGGCGTCATCGATGCGGATGGCTTCACCGCTTTGGGCCACGGCGCCTGCGATTCCACTGCCGACGGGAACGCGGATCTCACCCATTTCATCCAGGTTCTCGGCTACTTTGAGCACCAGTTCATCGCCTTCGCGCAGGAACAGGGACGAGCGTTCGGCGTTAAGCAGCGAGGCCAGTTTCCGGGTAAAGGCGAACAGGCCGCGGTCGAGCATACTTCTGAAGGCCATGTTGTTGGCCAGTTCCGTGACCTCGAGAAACCGCTCCGATTCTTCCGTGATGTCCAGCAATAGTTGGCTGAACTGGGTTTCGTCCAGTTTGTCGACTACATCATCCAGTGGCTGTTTCCGGCGGCTATTCGCCAGCAATTCCATCATGTGGCGGTTGTTGGCGATGACCGCGTCGGTAAAGGTCGTCAGGCAGCCGTCTTCCAGGTGAACAATGCGGTCGGCAATATCCAGAATCCGGTTATCGTGGGTAACCAGCAGAATCGTCGTGCCATGTTCTTTCGCCAGCACCTTCATGCGTTCGACAACTTCCCTGCCGGATTTCTTGTCCAGCGAAGCGGTTGGTTCATCCGCAAGTAACATTTCGGGTTCTGATACCAGGGCGCGGGCAATGGCGACTCGCTGGCGCTGCCCACCGGAAAGCCGTTCCGGTTTGTGGTGAATGCGATCACCGAGGCCGACGGCGTTGAGCATGTGCATGGCGCGTTCGCGGTGTTCGGATCGCGGGAATTTGCCGCAGCCACGTATGCCGAGTTCGACGTTCTGCAGCGCGGTCAAGGCAGCCAGCAGGTTGTGCTGCTGGAAGATGAAACCGAGCCGCCGGCGGACTTTTTCGAGCGTCGCCGGGCGGGCATTGCGCAATTCGTGACCCAGGACTTGCACGCTGCCTTCCTGTGTGGAGCGCAAGGCGCCGACCAGCGTGAGCATCGTGGTTTTTCCGGAACCCGAGGGGCCGGTGACGATAACGATCTCTCCCTTGCGGACTTCAGCCGATACGTCGAACAGGATTTGTTTTTTCAACGCACCCTTGCCGAAGAAGTGATTCAGTCCTTCTACCCTGATGGGTGGCGCCTCGTTCATCAGAATACGTCCGCCGGATCCAGTCGCCGCACCTTACGCACTGCCATCATGGCGGAAATCGCGCACATGCCCAGGGTCATCAGGAAAACCGTCAGCGCTCTTTCCTGCGTGATGTACAGGGGCAGGTTGGTCGCCGCAGCCGCTTTTCCGTAAAGCCAGTAGACGATGGCAAGGCCGGGCAGGTAACCGAGCACCGCCAGGATGACCGCCTGTTGCAGCACGATGCCGGAAACGAAACGGTTGCGGTAGCCGATGGCCCGCAAGGTCGCGTATTCGTTGAGGTGCTCCGACACGTCGGCAAACAGGATCTGATACACGATAATGGCCCCGACCACGAAGCCCATGATGGCGCCAAAAGCAAAAATATAGCCAATCGGAGTTGCCGAGTTCCAGTAGTCCTTCTCGCGCTGCACGAACTGCTGCTTGGTCATCACCAGCACATCGCCCGGCAGGTATTGCGTCATCGCGTCGCGTACCTGGTTGGCGTCACTGCCTTTTTTCAGGCGGATCAGGCCCAACTGGATTTCATTGCGAGGGCGGTCGGGGAACAGGCGCAGCCAATTATCATCGCTGGTTATCACGGTCCCGTCGATTCCGAACGAAGTCCCCATTTCAAACAGCCCGGCCACTTCGATTTGCCGGTCGTTGATTTCGGTGACCACGGGTTCGCCCGCCAGCAGCGTTTCCTTCACCGGTCCGAATTCGGGCCGGGAGTGGCTGTCGAACAGGACCACGTCCTGCCGGCGCAATAATTCCCGTGACTGGTCGAAGCCCTGGATCGCCAGCAGTGGCGAGTCGGGATGAAAACCAATGGTGTTGATACTGTGCCGCGTATTGTCCCAGGGGTTTTTCCAGACGGACGGGAAGATATAAACCGGGGTGATGTCCTCGACCTCCACGAAGCCCAGTGCCTGGTAGAGCCGGCGGATGGAGAACGGCTGCGGTCGCACGATGAAGACACTGTCCGGGCTGAACAGGGCAATGTCGTAATCGAAGCGCTCGTGGAACCGCACTGCGCTTTCAAACAACGCCGAACGGAATCCCAGTTGCATCATGATCAACAATACCGCGAAAGAGATTCCGGACAGGGCGACGATCAGCCGCAAAGGCTTGTGTTTGAGTTGCAGCCAGCCGAGCGGCATCAGGGGTGAATCAACACGTCAACCTGGAGGTTGGTCAGTCCCGCCGCGGGGCCGGAATCGTCCAGCGCGATGGTCACTTCCACGATCCGCGCGTTCTTACGTGCGGCCGGATCGGTGCCAATCTGGTCCTGCTTCTGAACCTTGAGGCTGATACTCTCCACGGTTCCCGCCAGTTCGCCTTCCAGGGCAGCGCTGTTGATGGTGGCGCGCTGGCCCGTTTTCACGCGGCGAATATCGGTTTCATACACTTCCGCGATCGCCTTCATCCGGCTGACCTGGGCCAGTTCCAGGATGCCAGGCTGGCCGATCAGTTCACCCGGCCGCGCCAGGATGTCGATCACGCGCCCGTCTACCGGAGCACGGATAAACGCTCTCTGCCGCTCTGCCTCGACGCTGGCCAGGTGCGCGCGAGCCACCTCAACACCGGTTTCAGATAAGCGGACGGCAGTCGAAGCGCTGTCGCAGGACGCTTTCATCGCCTCGGCTTCGCCCCGTGCATTTTCCGCTTCTTCTTCACCCGCTACTCCCTGTGCGCGCAGCCGCGCCCTGCGTTCGGCTTCCTGGGCGGCGACATCAGCACGAACACAGGCCTCAACGGCCTTGCTGCGGGATGCTTCAACTTCACGTTCGGCAAACTGCACATTCGCTTCCGCTTCGCCGGCCATCGCTGCCATCGCCATGGCGGCATCGGTTACCGCCAACAGGTCGCCTTTCCTGACGTCATCCCCTTCTTCCACGTGTAACTCAACCAGCAGGCCACCCAGTAAGGCCTGGGGCGTGGACGGCGCAGTAACTTTTATCACGCCGTGTTCGGGCTCAAGCCGGCCAAGCGCAGAAATGCCCTGCTCGGCTTGTGCCAAGGCGCTACAGGCCATCAGGAAAGCGATGAGGCAAAGTGAAGGTCTAAGCATTATTAAAGAGAGTATAGGGAATCCAAACGCTATATTGCCAGAATTCTGCGCAAACCACCCTGGAAGGGTACACTCGCTCACTAACATTCCGGAGCTCGGTCCCATGACCCATCAATCATTCCGCCTATCCGTGCTGTGCAGCCTGCTGCTCGCTGTATGCACCCTGACCGTATGCAACCTGGCCCAGGCACAACAAACCACACTAAGCTGCGACGCAGGAGGCGCTGCGCTCACACAGGCGCGCGCACTGCTCAAGTCCGTGCCGCTGATCGACGGTCACAACGACCTGCCGTGGGTTATTCGCGAGGAAGCGGGTGGTGACGTTCTCAGCTATGACCTGAGTCGCGAAAAGGAACTTGACACCGACATCCCCAAGTTACGCGCAGGCCTGCTGGGTGCGCAGTTCTGGTCCGTGTGGGTTCCAGGCGAGATCCCTGCGATCGACTACGGCAAGGTGCAAATGGAACAGATCGACATTGCCCGGCAGATCATCAACACCTATCCCGATACCTTCGAGCTGGCTTTGACGGCCGATGACATAGTCCGCATCCATAAGGCTGGCAAGATCGCCTCGCTGCTGGGCATGGAAGGCGGCTACGCCCTGTACAACTCGCTGGGCGTGATGCGCTCATACTACGAGCTGGGCGTGCGCTACATGACCCTGAGCCACAACGTCACGCTGGATTGGGTGGATGCGGCCCTGGGAGAGCAAACCCATAAGGGCCTCACGCCTTTTGGCCGTGCCATGGTGCGGGAGATGAACCGAACCGGCATGATGGTCGACCTCGCGCATACCTCCCCCGCCGTGATGCACCAGGCGCTGGATGAATCCCGCGCCCCGGTCATCTGGTCGCATGCCGCCGCCCGTGCGATCGTGGATCACCCGCGCAACGTACCCGACGATGTGCTCAAACGCATTCCTGCAAACGGTGGAGTGGTGATGGTGACCTTCATCGCCTCTTTCCTTTCGCAGGAGGTGTGGGACATGGAAAAAAACCTGTGGGAAACCGGCGGCTCACTGGAGAAGATCAGCGAATTACGCAAGGCCTGGTTTGCCTATGACAAGGAACACGGCGCCAAGCGCGCCACCATTGATCAACTGGTGGCACACATTGAACATGTGCGGGATGTCGCCGGCATAGACCACGTCGGCATTGGCAGCGATTACTATGGCATGCCCGATGGCCCCGTCGGCCTGGAAGATGTTTCCGGCTTCCCGCGCCTGTTTGCCGCCCTCATCTGTCACGGCTGGAGTGAGGAGGACCTCACCAAGCTGGCCGGATCGAACATGCTGCGGGTGATGCGCCGGGTGGAAGAAGTAGCACGTCAGCTGCAACAGGAAACACCACCATCCAATGCCACCATTAGCCAGCTGGACCAGCAGGCTGCTGCCAATTGACAGGCGCCAGGCCGGAGCGCGGCGCAGTGGTAAAAAAAACCGGGCGAGAGCAAGAATAACGAGGTAAATTGGGCCCATTGAAAGAGGAAGCACTATGCACAACATGATGACCAGGAGGGGCTTCTCCCAATGGCTTGGCCGGGGCGTGGTAGCCTACGGAGCGACTTCTGTATTGGGCTTATCCGGCCTTTATTCTCTGGCCTGCAGCGCAGACAGTGCTGCTCCCGAAACAGACGCAGCCCAAACCGAAACTCTGCTGCACTATGCCTATTTGCTAATACCACTGCTGGAGCCTGCTCATGCGCGTTACCGGGAGGTAGCCGACAGAGTCTCGCTGCTGGCCAGCCAGGTGCCGCCAATGGCGGCACTGATGGAGGGGGGCATCGCCGCACTCAACTCAACGAGCAAGGGCCCCTGGTTGGAGCTTCCGGAGCAGGAACAAGTTGGAATTATCCAGGCCCTCGCGGGAACGCCATTTTTTAATTTTCTGCATTGGATGACCGCAGAAATCGTCATGCGGGACCCGAAACTCTGGGGCGAATTGGGCTACCAGGGTTCTGCGATTGAACACGGCGGCTATCTGTACCATGGTTTTGATGACATTGACTGGCTGCCGTCGGCCCCAACAGGAACTTGATAATGAAAACGTTTCAAACCAGCGATGATTCGGTTGTGGTCGTTATCGGCTCCGGCGCCGGTGGCGGGACACTCGCCAACGAATTGTCCCAGCGCGGCATCAACGTAGTCTGCCTGGAAGCTGGCAAGCGGCTGGCGCCCGAAGAGGTCGTGAATGACGAGGCGGTCATGGCCGAACGTCTAACCTGGGGGGACACGCGCATTGGCTCCGGCATCGCGTTAAAGCAATTTCCCGTGTGGACCTGCAAAACCGTGGGCGGCACCACGATGCACTGGACCGCCTCCTGCCCGCGTATGCAGGAACACGAATTTCGTGCCCGGTCCACGTATGGTGAAATTGCGGATACCACTCTGGTTGACTGGCCAATCAGCCTGCAGGACCTGGAGCCCTACTACGACCGGGCTGAAGACAAGATGGGTGTGACCGGCACCCACGGCATTGCCCGGCTGCCGGGCAATAACAACTACAAGGTACTGGAAAGTGGCGCCCGGGCAGTGGGCTACAGCGCCATTGACACGAATAATGTGGCCATTAATTCAGCGCCTCGCGACGGTCGCACTTCCTGCCAGCAACTGGGTTTCTGCACCAGTGGTTGTGTGGTGCACGCCAAATGGTCAACTCTTTATACCGAGATCAGTAAAGCCGAGACTACGGACCATTTTGAGCTAAGACCTGAGTCGATGGCCGAGCAAATCATTCTGGATAAAGAGGGTCGCGTTGCAAGCGTTGTTTATCGCGACAAGCAGGGGCAGACCGTAACGCAGCAGGCCCGCATGGTGTGCGTTGCGGGTAATGCGGTGGAGACCACGCGGATTCTGCTGAACTCACACAGCGAGCGTTTTCCCGCTGGGCTGGCGAACTCCAGCGGGCAAGTGGGCAGGAATTATATGCGGCACTTCGCGCTGCCGGTTATCGGCATTATGCCCGGGCCGGTTAACATGCACCGTGGCACCCACCAGGCGGGGATTGTCAAAGATGAACGCCACCATGATCCACAACGAGGGTTTAATGGCGGGTTCCTGTTTTTGACCGTACCCTTTACTCCGGAAATTGTCGCCAATGTGGTATTGCAGGATCTCTGGGGTGAACGTTTGGCCGGG
>Ga0315271_10002379_pt1 | contig 11764 bp, 10 predicted proteins | sample C3_top_MG_FD_204664 | JGI IMG/M metagenome (GOLD analysis project Ga0315271, IMG submission 204664) | Sediment microbial communities from Yellowstone Lake, YNP, Wyoming, USA - C3_top | ecosystem: Environmental > Aquatic > Freshwater > Lake > Sediment | place: USA: Wyoming | collected 2017-08-01
GCTGGTACTGGTCCTCGGGGGAAAGGCGTACTACGTCGGCCCGGTCTATCCCGTGCTCTGTGCGGCCGGCGCGGTGACGCTGGAACGGTGGAGCTTCCCGGCGGCCCGGCCGGTGCGATGGGGGCTCGCCGCTCTGCTTACCCTGTACGGCATCGGCATCCTGCCGCTCGGTGTGCCGCTGCTGCCACCCGAACCGATGTCACGGTACGCCCAGTGGGTGTTCGGCGGCGAAACCCTGAAGACGAATTGGGGTGGAGTGGAGCGGCTGCCGCAGGACTATGCGGACATGCTCGGCTGGCGCGCTCAGGTCGATACGGTGGCCCGCGTATTCCGGAGCCTGTCCCCGGAGGACCAGCGGGACGCGGTCATCGTGGGGGACAACTACGGCCGGGCCGGCGCGCTGGATTTCTACGGTCCCCGGGTGGGCCTGCCCGCACCGATCAGCACCGCGGGCTCGTTTTGGTTCTTCGGCCCCGGCCTGAAGCCCGGGCGGGTCGTGATCGTGGTGGGCGACGACCGGGAGGACCTGGAGAAGTTCTTCGGGGACATCCAGCCGGCCGCGCGGTTCACCCACCCGTGGATGGTGTCGGAGGAACGGGACGTCACGATCTGGGTGTGCCGACAGCCGAGGGGAACGCTGCAGGAGGCCTGGCCGTCGTTGCAGGTGCCGCGGTAGGAAGCAGGAGCAGGGGGCTTCGCAGGGACAGCGGACCTGCTCCCTGCTTCCTGCTTCCTGCTTCCTTCCTACTTGGCCCTTTCCAGATACTCCCCGGTATTCGGGTTCACCCGGACCTTCTCGCCGGAGGAAATGAACTCGGGCACCTGGATGGTCACGCCGTTGTTGAGCGTGGCCGGCTTGGTCGAGGCGGTCTTGGTCGCCGTTCGCATCACCGGCGTGGTGTCGACGATCTCGAGTTCGATCATGGTGGGGAGCTGGATCGCGATCGGGTTGCCGTTGAGGACCTCCGCCATGAAGGTCATCCCCGGCTCCATCCAATCGCCCAGGTCCCCCACGATTTCCTCGCTGAGGGTGTACTGGTCATACGAGACCGCGTCCATGACGTGGACCCCGTTGACGTCCTTGTACAGGACCTGAAGCTCCTTGGTGTCGAGCCGGGCCTCTTCCACGAACTCCGTGGCGCTGTACCTGGCCTCGAAGGTGTTGCCGCTGGTGAGGTTCCGCATCCGGACCTGGACGAATGCCCGGAGATTTCCGGGGGTCCGGTGCTGGAACTCCAAGACCCGGCAGGGGTTGCCTTCCACCATGATGACGGTGCCCCGCCGGATGTCTGATGCCTTCATCTGAATTCCCTTCCGCTGCTGGTGCCTGATCCCCGCGGAACAGACCGCGCGGCCGGGTTAAAATAAACCCGCGGGTTCGAATCGGAACCCGGCGGCAGTAAATTGAGCGTTCTTGGAGACGCTCGACACCACTCGTCCGGGAGTCCACATGTCCGTGAGAATCACCCCCCTGGCCCTGCTCCTCGGCCTGGCCGCAGCGCCTGTGGCCGCCCAGGGTAGACCCAACTTCATTGCCAACCTCGGCTTCACGTCATCCACCATCGGTGGCAGTGACGCCACCAAGGACTTCAAGTCCCGGAGTGGTTTCTTCGGTGGCCTCGGCGTGCAGGTGCCGTTCACCGACGCCATGTCGGGCCGGTTCGAGGTGAACTACGTCACCAAGGGAGTGGAACTGCCGGGCGACACCGAAGCCCGCAACGGCGTGCAGACCGCCTATGTCGATGTGCCGGTGATGGTCCAGTACACGCTGGGGGATCAGACCAGCAGCCTCCGGCCGGCCATCTTCGTCGGGCCGTCCGTCGGGTTCGAAGTGAGCTGCAATCAGCAGATCCTGACGAGCACAGGGTTCTACAGCGAGACCAAGTGCATCGAGCCGCCGACGCGCAACAAGGTGACCTTCGATTTCACCGTCGGCGGGCAGGTCGGCATCTCGCATTTCGTGCTCGGGATGCGGTACTCGTATGGCTTCACCCGGATTCTCAAGGACAGCGAAGAGCCGTCGTTCAAGAACAGGGTCTTTGCGCTGACGGCCGGCTACACCTTCTGACCAGGCGGGCCCCTGGGGCGGGAGTCACGCGAGGGGCCGGGCGCACACCAGCGTCCGGCCCCTCTAGCCGTTCGGCAGGGGGCCCGTGGCGAAGAGGTTGGGGTGCCTGGGCGTCTTGGTGCGATAGAACGCCTTGATCTCCTGCAGGTCGCGCTCGAGGTCGCCGGTCGGCCAGAGGGTCGGTCCGAACCCCACTTCTTTCCGGCCATAGTCGAAATAGCCCAGCACGATGGGCAATCCGGCGCCGCGGGCCACGTGGTAGAACCCGGTCTTCCACTGTTCCGTGCGCTTCCGGGTGCCCTCCGGGGCAATGGCCAGGATGAACTCCGGGGCCGCCTGGATTACGCGGATGGTTTCTTCGACCATGCCATGGGACCTGGACCGGTCGACCGGCTGGCCACCAAGCCAGCGCATCAGCCAACCGAGCGGCGGCTTGAACAGCGTATCCTTGCCAAAGAACGAGACCCGGAATCCGATGGCGTAGAGCGCCATGATGCCGAGCGGGAAATCCCAGTTGGAGGTGTGGGGGGCGGCGATCATGACGAACTTCGGCAGATCGGGCAGTGAGCCCACCACCCGCCATCCGATCAGCCGCGCGATGGTGCGCGCCAGCCAGCGCGTCAGGGCGTTGCCCCGATGTGGGACACTGGGACCCAGGTCGGGCATGGGAACGTATCGGACCGGCGGCGTCGGGGCGGCCATGCCGATCAAGATAGCCCGGCCAACTCCTGGAACCGGAGCCCGATCGGGGGACCCGCGATCTCCTCTTCGTGCTTGAAGTACACGAAGGCCTGTCCCCAGGGCATCGCCCGGATCCGGTCGAGCCAGTCCTGCAGGCCGGCGTCGGTGTAGCCGGACCGGTGCAGCCGCAGGTACCCCCAGGCTGCCGTCGCCTCGACGGGGGTGCTGCCATCCTCCGACTCCGCCACCACGAGCGCGATGTCGCGGGCCCGGAGCAGGGCGTAGACCTCCTCGTCGAACCAGGAGGCGTGGCGCCACTCGATCGCCGTCTGCCATCCTCGGGGCAGCAGCTCGAGGAAGGCCGCCAGGCGGGGAACGTCCTTCTTCATGTTGGGCGGGAGCTGGAAGAGCGTCGGCCCCCGTTTGGGGCCGAGCACCGAGGCGTTCCTGAGCAGATAGTCGAGGAGCGTTCCGACGTCCCCGAGCCGGTGGTCGTGGGTAATCCGTCGCGAAGCCTTGAGCGAGAAGGTGAATCCGTCCGGCACCTGGGCGGCCCAGTCGAGCAGCACGGTCTCCTTCGGCATGCGGTAGAAGGTGTTGTTGATCTCGACGGTGGGGAACCGGGACGCGTAGTACCCGAGCATCCCGCCGGCCGGGAGGTCGGCGGGGTAGAAACCACCCCGCCATTCCTGGTAGGAGTAGCCGGACATGCCGGTCAGGATCCGCATCGTGGAGAAACTATCCTGGTGCGTCACGGGCGGCGAGGCGTGAACCGCCGTGCGGGGCAGGTTATCCTGCAGACTGGAGGAGATACCGTGCGACTGCATTGCTTCCCCCGGCTTGGGGGTTCGTGAGCTTCACCCCTACCCCCGACCAGCGGCAGGCCATCGAGGCGCCTCCCGGCCCGGTGCTCGTGGTCGCCGGCCCCGGCGCCGGCAAGACCTACTGCCTCATCGGCCGGGTCCATCACCTGATCACGGTGCTGGACTATCCCCCCGAGCGGATCTGTGCGGTCACCTTCACCAACAAGGCCGCCGGCGAGATCGCCGAACGGCTCAGGCGGGAGATCGGGGCGTACGGGGGCCAGGTGACCCGCGGAACCCTCCATTCACTGTGTCTCCAGGTCCTCCGGGCCAACGCCGAGGCGGCGGGTCTCCGCCAGGGCTTTGGCGTGGCCGACGAGGAGTACCAGCAGGCGCTGCTCAGGAAACTGCGGGTCAAGGAAGAGGCCGCTCCGGCCATCCTGACCGCCTTCGGGAGGGCCCGGTTGCAGGGCCACACCCTGCCGCCCGAACAGGAGAGCCTGTTCCAGGCGTACCGGACCGCGCTCCGGCGCCGGAACCTGGTGGACTACGATGACCTGATCCTCCACACCAACGAACTGTTGCAGGGGCATCCTGCGGTGCTCGACCAGACCGCGGGGCAATGGGACGCACTCCTGGTCGATGAATTCCAGGACCTGAGCCCGTTGCAGTACGCCATCGTGCGGCGGCTGGCGGAGCGGCACCGTCACCTCTTCGCGGTCGGCGACGACGAGCAATCCATCTATGGGTGGGCCGGGGCGGATCCCCGGATCCTGGACACGTTCCGCCGTGACTTCGAGGTCGTGCCGATCGTGCTGGAGACCAACCACCGGAACACCGTCGCCATCTTCGAGGCCGCCCGCCAGGTGCTCCGGATCAATGCCCGGCTCTTCGACAAGCGCCTGATCGCCACGCGGACCGGCGCCTTCCCGGTCCGCGCGGTGGGATTCCAGAACGACCAGGACGAGCTCGCCTGGCTGATCGAGGATCTCGGCGCCGACCGGGCGGCGCACGGACTCCGGTGGGAGGAGTATGCGCTGCTCTACCGGACTCACCGGCTCGGCCATCGACTCGAGGGCGAGCTGCTCAAGGCCGGGATTCCGGTCCGGACGGCGCAGGGGCGGGCCGTGGCGGACGACCCGATCGCCGGCCCGGTGCTGGCGGCGTTTCGCCTGCTGCAGCATCCGACCGACAGCGTCCCGATGGAAATGCTGTCCCGGCGCTTCCTGGAGCCCGAGACCCGCGAACTGTTGCGCGCGCAATTCGGCGACAAGCCCTTCCGGACGGCGCTCCGCCTCTTCGGGCGCGACCTTCGCATGCCGGAACCGGAGCGGAAGCGCGCCAACCGGCTCTGCTTCTACATCGAGAACATCCCGGCGCTGGCCCGCACCTCGGCCACCATCGGCGAATTCGTGGAGGCGCTGCTGGAGCAGCGGCCCGGCGACAAGCGGACCCAACTCGAGGAACGGGCCGACGAACTGACCGATCCGGCCGAATTGCCCGCCGCCAGGGATCTCGCGGCGGCGCTGGCCCGGGTGCGCTCGGGCGGGCATCGGGTCCACCTGGTGCCGCTGGGCGGGCTTGATATAGCCCTCCGGGGCATGCTGCGCGCCGCGGGGTTCGGTGCCTTCCTGGCCGACCTCGATGAGGGGAGGGTTGCGGAGGACGTGGTGCTCGACCTGCCCGGCACACAGGGGATGGCGATCCGTCTCTTCAAGGCGCTGCAACTGGTTGCTGCGACGGAGACCGGGCTTCGCGTAGAGGATTGCGTCACGTTCGATCTCGAGACGACCGGCACCGACGTCGAGGCCTGTGGCATCGTCGAGCTCGGCGCGGCGCGGGTGCGTGGCGGTCAGGTGGTGGAGACGTTCCAGGCGCTCATCAATCCCGGCATGCCGATCCCGCCAGAATCCACCAAGGTGCACCGCTACACGGACACCGACGTGGCCGGGGCCCCCTCGTTCGCCGAGGTCTGGCCGCGGTTCCGCGAGTTCGCGGGAGACGACCTGCTCGTGGCGCACAACGGGCGCCGCTTCGACCTGCCGGTGCTGGCGCGGCACATCAGGGACTCGGGTGGCGATGCGAACGGGCTCACCGTCTTCGATACGCTGCCCCTGGCCAAGGCTTTGGTGAGGGAGAGCGGTCGCCTGGTCGACCTGGCGCGCAAGTTCGGCATCCCGCACGAAGAAGCGCATCACGCGCTCGACGACGCCGTCACCCTTGCCGGGGTCCTGTCCAGCCTGAACCGGCTGCGACAGGGGTTCCACCGCCGCACGGCGTTCGCGGGGGGGCTCGACTGGCTGGGGCTGGCCCTGGTGCTCGAGCGTGGCGACCGGACTGCCGAGGAGGGAGTGCTGCTCGAGATGGCGCGGGTCTACACCCTGGGCCGGTACTCGGACTGCCTGGAGCGCTACGAACTGGACGGTGCAGGGCGGGGGGACGCTCCCCCACTGGAGACGGTGATCGACCGGCTCGGCGGGCGCCAGGTGATGCAGCGAATCCGCGCCAGGAAGACCCCTGCCGACCGGTATCCCACGTCGGTCGAGCGGCTGCGCCGCCTGCTGGAGGGTCTGGAGCGGCTGCCGGTGGAGCAGGGCATCGCCCAGGTGCTCGACATGGTGGCGCTCTCGCGGCGGGAAGGGCTCGGCGAAGATCCGGGGGCGGTGAGCCTGCTCACGCTCCATGCGACCAAGGGCCTGGAGTTCTCCCGGGTGTATATCCTGGGGGTCGAGGATCACCAGATGCCGGGGCGGAAGGTGATCGAGCAGCGGCTGGACGATGAGTACCCGGAGGCCAGGCGGCTGCTCTATGTGGGCATGACCCGCGCCCGGGATCGTCTGATCCTGACCCGGGCGCAGCAGCGGGAGGGAAAGTCGACCGGCGGGACGATGTTCCTCGAGGAGATGGGGCTGCCTCTGGAACCGGTTGGCAAGACGGGGAGGGATCAGTGAGCGACCTCGTGCTGATCGTGAACCCGGTCGCCGGCGGAGGGCGCGCCCACCGCGCCGCGGCACTCGCGTTTCCGCTGCTCGGCGGCGAACACGCAGTCCGCCTGCTCCAGACCACCGGAGCTGGTCATGCGCGGGCGCTCGCGGCGACGGCGGTCGCCGACGGGGCAACCCGGATCCTGGTGTGCGGTGGAGACGGCACCATCAACGAGGTGGCATCGGCCCTCGCCCACGCCGACTGTGCCCTCGGCATCCTGCCGTTCGGCCGGGGCAACGACCTGGCGGCCGCGCTCGACATCCCCCGTACCCTCGAGGCCGCCGTCGCCGTCTTCCTGGCCGGGCACACCCGGCGGATCGATCTGGGCGCCGTGAACGGTCGAGTCTTCTGCACTGTCGCGGCCACCGGGTTCGACGCGGAGGTCGCGCGGCGGGTGCGGACCGGGCACTGGCATCACGCCGGCCGGTTCGCCTATGCCGGTGGTGTGCTCGGCTCCCTCTGGACCTACCGCGCGGCCCAACTCCGCCTCGAAGGGGATTTCGGGGTGCGCGAGGGGGAGTACCTGCTGGCCGCCGCGAGCAATACCGGTTCTTACGGTGGCGGCATCTGGATCGCGCCGGACGCCCGCCCGGATGACGGGATGCTGGATTGTTGCCTGGTCCGGCCGATGCCTTCGCTCCGGATGGTGCGGGTCTTCCTTGCCGCCTATGGCGGTGGGCACGTCCGGTTTCCCGAGGTGGAAATCGTCCGGACCCGCGAACTGCGGGTGACGGCCGACCGGGCTCTCCCGGTGATCACCGATGGGGAACTGGCCGGGGAAACGCCGGCGGTGTTCGGGATCATGCCGATGGCGCTGCAGGTGATCACGGCTAAGTTCTAGCGCATGGACGACCTTTCCCCCGCCCGTCGCGAGGCGGTGATGCGGCTCTGCCAGGCCCAAGCCGAGGGATGGATCTCCGTCGAAACCTTCGAGGAGCGATACATGCTCATTCGCGAGGCGGAGACGCGCGGGTCCCTCGATGCGCTGGTCGCCGACCTCACCGCCGATGGCATGACCCCGCTCCCGCTGGCCAGCGTGGCGCCACTACCGGTGCGGGCGGATGCGACGTCGGTCTACCTGCCGGTCGAAGAGCAGTCCGTCCGGATCCCCGCCATCGTGGGCTCCACGGTGCGCGCCGGGCAATGGATCGTACCCGAGCACCTCGAGGTCCTCGTCGTGATGGGCGAGTTGCGGCTCGATTTCCGCGAAGCGCTGTTCGTTTCGGATACCGTCGTCATGGATCTGTCCATCAAGATGGGCACCTGCGAACTGATCGTGCCGCCCGGGACCCAGGTGACGAACGAGTGCCGGGAGATCCTCAGCTCATCCAAACATCCCCGTCGCCGCGGGCCCCCGGTGGAACCCAACGGCATCAGCATCATCATCCAGGGTCGGATCCTCATGGCCGAGCTCACCATCCGCGAGCTGTATGTTGATGAGCGCCGCGGTCTCGCGGAGCGTCTCGGCCTCATGCGTGGCGGATGATCCTCATCGAAGCCTGCGTGGACTCGGTGGCGGCGGCGCTGGCAGCCGAGGCCCGGGGCGCCGATCGGGTGGAGCTCTGCGCCGATCTCACGGTCGGTGGCGTGACCCCGAGCGCCGGGACCATGAGCGTTGCCGGTGAGCGACTCGCCATCCCGATGCACGTGCTGGTCCGCCCCCGGGGCGGCAACTTCATCCTCTCCGACGATGATCTGGAGGTGATGCGACGGGACATCGCCATGGCGCGGGCCGCGCGGGCGGTCGGGGTCGTCATCGGTGCGCTCACCTCGATGGGCGAGGTGGACCGGGAGGCCACCGCCCGACTGATCGGGTGGACCCGACCGATGTCGGTGACCTTCCATCGCGCCTTCGATGCGGCCCGGGACGCCACCGAGGCACTCGACGTCTTGCTGGAGTTGGGTGTGGACCGGGTCCTGACGTCCGGCCAGGCGGAGACAGCGGAACAAGGCGCCGAGCTGATCGGGTGCCTCGTACAGCGGGCCGGCACCGGCGCGGTCATCCTCGCGGGCGGCGGGATCCGCGCGCACAACGTCGCCGAGATCGTCCGGCGGGCGGGGGTACGCGAAGTTCACTCGCGCGACATCAGCGGCTTCCGGGACGCCCTGTAGGGCGTCAGTGGAGCGAGAGCAGTTCCTGGTAGCGCTTCAGGTGCACCATCGCGGCCAGCTTGTGGCCGGTGCGCTGGTAGAGCAGGGAGAGGTTGTAGTGGGCGTCCGCCAGGGCCGGGTTGCTGGCCAGGGCACGGCGGTACGAGGCGATCGCCTCGTCGGTCAGCCCCGCGGTATCGAGCGCGGTGCCAAGGTTGAACGCCGCGATGGCGTGGGCGGGGTCCAGGTCGAGCGCCGTCTGGTAGGCCCGGATGGCACCCTCCACGTCGCCCAACTCCTGCAGCATCCGTCCCTGGTTGACCATCGCGTCCGGTGACTCGGCCGCCTCCGGGCGACCCAGCGGTGCCACGGACGTGGACCCGGCAGGCACGAAGGCGAGCATCATCTGTCCACTCTCGGGGATCCAGGCCGTGTCGCCGTCCTGGGCCACCACCTGCCCATCCATCGCGGTGAGACGCACCTCGCTCGGGCTCCGTCCCGGCGACAGTTGGCGAACGAGCAGGCGAAGGGTCCGGTGCACCCGCCGTTTCGGCACCTGGGCATCCAGCAGGCCCCGCGCCGAGCGAAGCAGCACCAGGTCCTGGAAGGTGAAACGGTATTCGTGGTGGGGTCCGCGTGAAGGGGACAGAATCCCGGCTCGGGCCATGGAACGGACCCGCGCGGGTGTCAGGCCGAAGAGGCCGGCGGCTTCGCGAGACGAGTAGCCCGTCAGCCGCGCCCCCTTTGCCTAGGCTTTTCTGCGTTTCCGGCTGGCACCCTGTTCATTCTCCTCGGCGGTCTTCGCCGGCTTCGGTCCCTCGCCCGCGGCGTCACCGCGAGCCAGGCTCGCCTTCAGCGCCGCCATCAGGTCGATGATCCTGGCCTGGGGCGCCTCGGCGGGCTCCTCCGTGATGTCCCGGCCGTCCACCTTCTGCTGGATGGCCTCGAGGACCCGGCCCCGCACCAGGTCGCGATAGCGCTCGGGGTGGAATTCGTCGGTGGCCGTCTGCTCGATGAGCTGCCGGGCGAGCGCGAGTTCGGCGTCCTTGACCGGGCTCTCACCCACGGGCACTTCGCCGACGGACTTGAGCTCGTCGGCGTAGTGGAGCTGCTCCATGACGAGGACATGACCCATCGGCCGGACCAGCGCGAGGTACTGCTGGCCCCGGGAAGCGTACTGGCCGAGCGCGGCGCGGCCGGTGTCCTTCAGCGCCTCCACCAGCAGGCGATAGGCCCGCTCCCCGCCCTTGTCCGGGCCGAGGAAGTAGGTCCGGTCCAGATAGATCCGGTCAATCTCGGCGAGCGGGACGAACTCGCTGATGTCGATCGAGTTGGTGGCCTTTTCCTCCAGCGCCTTCAGCTCCTCGGGGGAGAAGGTGACGTACTGGCCCTTGGAGAATTCATACCCCTTCACCATCTCGTCCTTGGCCACTGACTCGCTGTCCTTGGGGCAGACATACTGCTGCTTGAGGCGCGAACCGCACTTCTTGTGGAGCCAGTTGAACGAGACGGATGCCTTCGACTCATACGACGAATACAGCTTCACCGGAACCGAGACGAGTCCGAATGAGATGGTGGCGGAGCCGATGGCGTGGACAGGCATGGGCTAAACGATAACGTCAAGGGGCGGTGCGCAAAAGCAGCGCGGACGGGTAGACTCGGGCCGGAGCGTTGCCTTACAATAGGAGTCGCTTCCCATGGCTGCCACCTCCGATCCGCCCGATCCGCTCGAACGATACCGCGCCAAGCGGTCGGTCGAGCGCACCCCCGAGCCGGCCGGCACCGTCGCCCGCGAGGGCGGATGGCGCTACGTCTTCCACAAGCATGCCGCCAGCCACCTCCACTGGGACCTGCGCCTGGAGATGGACGGGGTGCTCAAGTCATGGGCCGTGCCCAGGGGCCCATCCTTCGATCAGGCCGACAAGCGCCTGGCGGTACACGTCGAAGACCACCCGATCGAGTATGGTGACTTCGAGGGGATCATCCCCGAGGGGAACTATGGCGCGGGCGCGGTGATCATCTGGGACCGCGGCACTTGGGAGCCGGTCGAGGATCCCGCGGCGGGACTCCAGAAGGGAAAGCTCCTCTTCGATCTCCATGGCCACAAGCTCAAGGGCCGCTGGACCCTGGTGAAGATCAAGAAGTCGGAACGGGACTGGCTGCTCATCAAGGAGCGCGACGGGTGGCTGACGCCGGGAGGCCGCGAGGTCTCGGAGGCGTCGGTCCTGTCGGGCCTGACGGTGGAGGAGTTGCGTGCCGGCAAGGATCCGGCCGAGCCGGTACGCCGGGAGCTGGACCGACTCGCGGTGCCCCGGCGGGTGGTCCGGCTCGACGAGGTCGAGCCGATGCTCGCGGAGACTGGCGACCAGCCGTTCACAAAGCCGGGTTGGCTCTTCGAGCTCAAGCTGGACGGGTACCGGATCCTGTCGGAGCTCGACCGGGGCGAGGCCCGCCTGCTGACGCGGAACCGGCGCGACGCCAGCGCCAGCTTCCCCGAGATCGCCAAAGCCGTCTCGGCGCTGCCCTATCGCCACCTGATTCTGGACGGGGAGGTCGTCGCGGTGGACGAGCAGGGCCGGCCCAGCTTCCAGCGGCTCCAGCAACGCGCCCGGTTCCTGCGCCCGGTCGAGATCCGCCGCGCGGTCCTGGAGAACCCGGTGGTCTACTACGTCTTCGACCTGCTCGCCTTCGAGGACTGCGATCTCCGCGGGCTGCCGCTGTCCGAACGGAAGGCGCTCCTCAAGCAGATTCTCCCGGCGGCAGGAACGGTGGCGTTTCTCGATCATTTCGAGACCGAGGGTCAGCGGCTCTTCGCCGAAGTGGAGCGAATGGGGTTGGAGGGACTGGTGGCCAAGCGGGCCGAGGCCAGTTACCAGGCGGGACGCTCGCCGGCGTGGCTCAAGCTTCGCTCGGACCGGACGGGGGACTTCGCGGTCGTCGGGTACACCGCGCCACAAGGATCGCGCGCCGGATTCGGGGCGCTCCAGGTCGCCGACTACGTGGCCGGGGCACTCACCTACGCCGGCCGGGTCGGGAGCGGGTTCACCGACGCACAGCTCAACGAGGTCCATGCCACGCTGGAGTCCGCCCGGCGCGACACGCCGCCCTGCGCGGGTCCGGTGCCGCTGGGGAGCGA
>Ga0315271_10002380_pt1 | contig 11762 bp, 10 predicted proteins | sample C3_top_MG_FD_204664 | JGI IMG/M metagenome (GOLD analysis project Ga0315271, IMG submission 204664) | Sediment microbial communities from Yellowstone Lake, YNP, Wyoming, USA - C3_top | ecosystem: Environmental > Aquatic > Freshwater > Lake > Sediment | place: USA: Wyoming | collected 2017-08-01
GCCGATCTCGACCGCATGCGACGTATCAACCGGACGCTTGCGCTCATTCCACCCGGGCACGCCACCGATACCGTTCTGCAGAGCATCGACTCCCTGGTGGTCCGGCCCAGCCGGGATGTACGCGATATCACCCAGGAACATATGCGCGATATTCCGCGCGCTGTGCGTCTGCTGTTGCACAGCCTGGGGGGATGGGGAAAGGACTGGCGCCTGGCGAGTTACTTGCTTTTCGAATCCGCTTATTGCCAGGAACTTATTGCCATGGGCCATAGGGACGGCATGGCCATGCGTGGTGAATTAAGCGAGTTCCTGGAGGTACCTAGGCGGCGTTGATCTCTGCCTGCATTACCGTCCGCGCCAGGTGTTCCACGTTGCTGCGCGGAAAATCATCCACTGCGATGGCAGCGCGGCCGGCCTCTTGCGCGAGGCGCACAAGCGTCGCTTGTTCTTCTGTAACCACGCCACTTTCGACTGCCCGTTTTACCAGTCGTTTGTAGTTGTCCCAGGTGACATGCTCCTTGAGTGCATTGCGTACCGCGTTTTCAGCATTGGCTGAAGTCAGTAGCAGGTGAAACGCCGAATGGATTTTGCCCGCAGCATCATCGTTATCCGAAATGTATACGCCCGACACCAGCCGGTCCCGGCTTTCATTCTCAGACAGCAACAAACGCGCCACCGCTTTGCCAACTGAGTCCGAAGGCGGGCTGTAGGGCATGCCGAGCGGAAACACGATCCATTTAATCAGCGAGCCAACACCGGGCAGTGGAAAATTGCCGAGCACGCCTCGCAGGCTTTCCTGGATCGTGTACAAGCTGTCGTCCAGCGCCCACCGCACCATGGGCAAATCGGCTTCGGGGCGGCCGTCATCTTCAAAGCGTTTCAATACAGCAGTGGCGAGATACAAATGTCCAAGAGTATCGGCGAGCCGTCCGGATAGTTTTTCCTTGAGTTTGAACTTGCCCCCCAGCGTGATCAGCACCAGGTCTGCGGACACGCTGAACGCTGCACACATGCGCGTAACCTGGCGGAAATAGGTTGCGGTGGGTCCTCCCACCGGGGCACGGGTTGCCAGTCCGCCGGTCACTGCCAACATGAAAGCGCGAACGAGATTGCTGATGACCAGCCCGACGTGGGCAAACAGTGCCTTGTCAAAGGCCTTGCGCCCGCCCGGCTTTGGATCCCTGGCGGCTTCCATCTCTTTCAGCAACCAGGGGTGTGCGCGAATGGCGCCCTGGCCAAAAATGATCAGGGAGCGTGTGAGTATGTTTGCGCCTTCCACCGTGATCGAAACCGGAATGGCCTGGTAGGCCTGGGCAAGGTAATTGGATGGGCCGGTTATGACGGCTTTGCCTCCATGTATGTCCATGGCATCGTTCAGGCATTGCCGGTTACCTTCGGTCAGTTGGTACTTGAGAATTGCCGACAGGACAGCCGGCCTGTGACCCTGGTCAAGGGCTACCAGCGTGAGATTCCGGGCGGCATCCATCCGGTAGGTGCGACCTGCTATCCTTGCCAGCGGCTCTTCGATACCTTCGAAGTGGCCGATGGGAACATGGAACTGGCGGCGGATGTAGGCATATGCCCCGGACATCAATGCGGCCATTTTTCCGCCCGCAACTCCAATTGCGGGCAAGGAAATCGCGCGACCGGCAGCCAGGCATTGCATGAGCATGCGCCAGCCCTGGCCGATCCGTTCCTGGCCTCCGATCACCCAGTCCATCGGGATGAACACATCCAGGCCACGCGTGGGACCATTCATGAACACAGCACCAACCGGCATGTGGCGGCTTCCGATTTCGATGCCTGCCGTGTCTGTGGGTATCAGCGCACACGTGATACCCAAATCTTCTTTTGCGCCCAGCAAGTGCTCAGGGTCCAGCGTTTTGAAAGCCAGCCCCAGCAATGTCGCCACTGGCGCCAGCGTTATGTATCGCTTGTCCCAGTTCAGCTTCAGGCCCAGCACTTCCTTGCCACGAAACATGGCTTTACAGACAACGCCCGTGTCGGTCATGTTGGCCGCGTCGGAACCCGCGGCAGGTGACGTCAGCGCAAAGCAGGGGATTTCCTCACCGCTGGCCAGGCGCGGCAGATAGTATTTTTTTTGTTCGTCGGTGCCATAGTGAAGCAGCAATTCGCCCGGCCCCAGTGAATTGGGAACCGATACTGTAACTGCGGCGGTCAAGCTGCGACTTGCGAGTTTCATGACCACCGCAGAGTTCGCCTGCGCCGAAAACCCCAGCCCGCCATACGCTTCCGGGATGACCATGCTCATCATGCGGTGCTCGCGGATGAACTGCCAGGCGTCATCTGGCAGGTCGTGATACTCAGCGCAGTTCGCCCATTCGTCCAGCCTGTGGCAAAGCTCCTCCACGGGTCCGTCGAGAAATGCCTGCTCCCTCGAGCTAAGAGCGGCTGCAGGATTCCTCAGTAATGATCTCCAGCGGGGGCGGCCGGAGAACAGATCTGCATCCCACCAGACTGTTCCGGCATCAAGGGCTTCCTGTTCCGTGTCAGAAACCGAGGGCATGACTTTCCGAAACCACCCATAAAGCCGGTCACTGATCAGCAGGCGCCGCAGTGGTTTAATGGAAAAGCCAATAAAGGTTACGGCGATGATCCCGTTGGCGAAGCGAAACCAGCTGGCAACGTAGAACAGGTGGCGGAACTCGGTCCAGGCGACCGTCAGGCTGACCATGATGGCCATGGCGACCAGCAGGGGCACCCTGTTGTAGGCCAGCAACAGCAGCGTGAAGATCAGCACCGAAAAATAGAGTAATTCCATGTATCCGCCTCTTTTCTGTAGCGAAACCGGCCGGTTTGAAGTGGGTATTATGGACCCAGGCACGTGTGGGAGTCCGGAGTTCCGGCAGGGATGCCTTAAGGCCCATCCGGGCAGAGGGACATGATAGGTTTGCGCTCCTTGGAGGGTCAAGGATTTGCCCAGCCTGATTGCACCTTCACTGACATGCCCGTAAAATTCACCGGGTTTAGCCAAGGGTGTATACTGTTGTCCATATAAATATGTTTAACCCATAAATACAATTAATTACGAGGAGTTTTTAAGTGCCTGTCGAGAGAACACTTTCAATCATCAAGCCCGACGCAGTAGCCAAGGACGTGATTGGAGAAATATATAGCCGATTTGAGCAGGCAGGATTGAAGATCATTGCCGCACGCATGAAGCAGTTGTCCAGGGCGCAGGCGCAGGAGTTTTACGCCGTTCACAAAGCGCGTCCTTTTTTCTCTGCACTGGTTGAGTTCATGACCTCCGGACCGGTAATGATCCAGGTGCTGGAAGGTGAAAATGCCATTTCCCGTAACCGCGAATTAATGGGTGCTACCAACCCCGCCGAAGCCGCTCCCGGAACCATTCGAGCAGACTTCGCCGAAAGTATTGATGCCAATGCCGTGCATGGTTCCGATGCAGCGGAAACAGCGCAGGTTGAAATTGCGTGCTTTTTTGGTCCAGACGAAATTTTTTCCCGCTGAGCCGGTAAAGTTCCAAACACGCACATGCCTGGTAGCGCGACTCACATAAACCTCATGGATCTGGACCTGGTCCGGATGCAGGAATTTTTTGTTTCCATAGGCGAAAAACCGTTCCGGGCAGAGCAATTGCTGAAATGGATTTACCATGCCCGGATTACGGACTTCGCGAAGATGACCAACCTGAGCGTGGAATTGCGTCAGCGCTTGCCAGGACTGGCGGTCATCGAACCACCAAAAATACTACGGGAGCAAACATCAACGGACGGAACCGTTAAGTGGCTGATGGGATCCGGCACGGGCAATGCAATCGAGACCGTGTTCATTCCGGAAAGCAAGCGGGGAACTCTGTGTATTTCGTCACAGGTAGGTTGCTCCCTGAACTGTTCGTTCTGTTCGACCGGTGCCCAGGGGTTCAGCCGCAATTTGTCTGCCGGCGAAATCATCGGCCAGGTGTGGCAGGCGGCCGAGTCACTGGGGCACGAACGCAATGGTACGCGCCGTATCACCAACGTAGTCTTCATGGGCATGGGCGAGCCTTTGCTGAATTTCGATGCGGTGTTGCCGGCACTTTCCCTGTTGCGCGATGACCTGGGGTTTGGCCTCGCAGCCAAGCGGGTGACTGTTTCCACCGCCGGTCTGGTGCCCGGCATAGACCGCTTGCGGGATTCCATAGATGTTGCCCTGGCCGTCTCTCTGCATGCGCCGCTTGATGATTTGCGTGAAACCCTGGTTCCGCTCAATCGCAAATACCCGATCAAGGAATTGATGGCGGCGTGTTCGCGTTATGCGTCTGGCAAGCACAAACGCAGCGTGACGTTCGAATACACCCTGATTGACGGAGTGAATGACCAGCCAGAGCAAGCGCAAAAGCTGGTGAAGTTGCTGCGCAAGTTGCCCAGCAAACTGAACCTGATCCCGTTCAATCCATTTCCCGGCACGCAGTACCGCTGTTCCCCGCCGCGAAAAATTCGTGAGTTCCAGGAAATTGTCATGGCGGGTGGCTTGATTGCAACAGTTCGAAAAACCCGCGGGGACGACATCGATGCGGCATGCGGGCAACTGGTTGGCAAGTTCCAGGACCGGACACGTCGCAGCGAACGTCTGAGAGAACTGAATTCAGCATCACAGGAGCACAACCTGGTGTCATGAACAAGCTCATAGGGACATGGGTTTTGGCTGCTTGCATGCTGCTGGTGCAAGGGTGCAGTTCTTCATCAGCAACAAAGACCGACCAGCCTGATAAGGCACGCCAGGCGGCCGAAACTTTTACATCCCTGGGCCGGAGTTACATGGAACGCGGCCAGGATGAAGTTGCGCTGGAAAAACTCAAGCGGGCTGTGGCTAAAGACAAAACATATGCGCCGGCTCACACCATGCTCGGTGTGCTGTATGAATCGCTGGGCATGCAAGAAGATGCAGGCAAGGAATATCGCCTTGCGGTTAATTATGATCCCAAGGACGGCGAGGTGAATAACAACTACGCTGCCTACCTGTGCAGCGTTGGTAAGGGGAAGGAAGCTCAGAAGTATTTTGAGGTGGCGTTCAAGGCCCCCTTTTATTCCACGCCGCAGGTTGCCTATGCGAATGCCGGCTTGTGTGCCCTGGGGATGAATGAGCTGGACAAAGCCGATACATATTTGCGACAATCTCTTGAATATAATGTGGAAATTTCCGCATCCTTATTGGGTCTGTCGCGTTTGAACTATCGCAACGGCGAGTACTTGAACGCACGTGCTTTCCTGCAGCGATACGAATCTGCAGAGAAGGTGACCGCGGAAAGCCTTATGCTGGGCTACCAGATCGAGAGGGCGCTGGGCGACCAGAAGACATCTAAAGATTACAAGAGGCGGTTGCTGGAACAGTTTCCCGGTTCCGCAGAGGCCACTCAGGCGAGAGACCAGAAGTGATTACAGAAGAACAAAATGAGTTGATTCCCATGAGCCTCGGTGAGTTGCTGTTGCAAGCCCGGGTGCAACGCGGGCTGTCTCTGGAAACAATTTCCCTGGCCGTCAGGGTCAAACCTGAGGTGCTTGCCGCCATTGAGTCAGGGGAAACTGAACACGTGCCATCGGTCTACCTCAAAGGCTATATTCGTACCTACGCACGTTACATCGGCCTGTCGCAGGCATTAGTTGAAAAACATGTACTATCGGCCAGGGGCGCAGAGCACGTTGTCGAGTCTGTGTTCAATGTGGCACCACCACGCAGCCCAAGTGATCGTTGGTTCAAGGCAACGAGTTATGTGTTGGCTTCAGCGGTTGTGCTCGCACTGGTGTGGCAGTTCACCAGCGAAGCGGTGCGTTTCTCGCAGGGCGATCCACTGTTGCGCCCAGCGCAGAACAGCAGTATCCAACCCGGGGCGCAGGCCAGTGCAGCAGAACCCGCTTCCGCTCCTGCGGCTGAGGCAGTAAAGCGCCTGCCAAATACCCATTTGCGCGCATCCATAGCGTCCATGAATACGGATGCAGAATTTGTAGAAGTTGGCCTCCCTTCAGCCGCCGAAGGCGCTTGGGCTGCGGTCAGCAACCGGGATGTCGTGGCAGGTTCTGCGGGGGAACCCGATGCTCTGGAAATCGTGACCTCAGCCGATAGCTGGGTCGAAATCCTCGGCAGCAACGGGGAAAAAATTGAGATGGATCTGCTGCGTGCGGGCAGTCGACGAAGTTACAACGCTGCGCCGCCAATACGCTTGTTGTTGGGGCGCGCTTCTGCGGTGGAAGTGTTCCACAACGGCACGAAAGTGGATCTCGCTCCTTACACCCGTGGCAACGTTGCCCGGTTTACCCTGAGTGCTGAAGACGCCAGCACGGAAAAGGTCAGTACGGGTGGGGCCGGCAGCAGCCCGGAAACTGAAACTACGACAGCCGAACAATCGCCGTTGGATCAGGGGTAACTTTCTGCTAAGGAGCTGCACAAGCTCCCAGAGAGAAACAGCATTGACTTCACCCATTAGCTCAATCCGGGGAATGCATGACATTCTTCCCGCTGATTTGCCCCTCTGGCAAAAGCTGGAACGAACGATCATGGATGTATTTGCGCGCTACGGGTTTGCAGAAATCCGCGTTCCCCTGGTGGAGAAAACCGAGCTGTTTGCGCGTGCTATAGGCGCTGCGACCGATGTGGTTGAAAAGGAAATGTACTCTTTCACTGACCGCAACGGCGACCAGCTGAGCCTGAGGCCGGAAGGCACAGCCGGGGTAGTTCGGGCGGTGCTGCAAAACAGCCTTTTGTACTCTGCGCCATTGCGCCTGTGGTATTGCGGAGCAATGTTTCGCCGCGAGCGGCCACAAAAAGGACGTACCCGTCAGTTTCACCAGGTTGGCGCTGAAGTATTCGGCGCGGCAGGGCCGGACATAGATGCCGAGTTGCTGGCCATGTCTCAGCGAATTTGGTCGGAATTGGGCATAGACGGCCTCCGCCTGGAAATAAATTCGCTGGGAACCTCCAGTGAAAGGCAGATTTACCGGGAAGCATTGAAATCGTATTTTTCCCTGCACCTGTCTGCACTGGACGAGGACAGCCTGCGCCGGCTTGAACGTAACCCACTGCGCATCATGGACAGCAAGTCCGCCTCTATGCAGGAAATTATTTCTGGAGCCCCATCGTTCAACGACTTCCTTGGCGCAGAATCCAAGGCCCACTTTGACCAGTTGCGCCGCTACCTGAACGTGCTTGGGGTGCCACACGAAGTCAACCCTCGCCTGGTGCGTGGGTTGGATTACTACAGTCACACTGTTTTCGAATGGATAACGGACCAGCTGGGTGCGCAAGGCACAGTGTGCGCAGGCGGCCGTTACGATGGACTGGTTGAACTTCAGGGTGGCAAGCCCTGGCCCGGAATCGGGTTTGCCATGGGCCAGGAGCGACTGGTTGAGCTCATGCGCGCAAAAGGAGAAATCAACGTTGCCGCGCCACATGTCTACCTCGTCATGGTCGGCGACCAAACCACGCCCCACGGGCTCGAAATTGCCGAGAGACTGCGGCGCGAGATTCCGTCCTTGCGTATCCTTGCAAATATCGGCGGGGGCAGTTTCAAGGCGCAATTCAAGCGGGCGGATCGCAGCGGTGCCGATTTGGCCCTGGTGTTGGGAGAGGAAGAGCTGCAGCAAAGCATCGTTGCGATCAAGCCACTGCGGACTGAAACCGGGCAGCAGCAAGTTGCGTTGGAGGATCTGTGCAGCTGGTTGAGTGACTGGCTGCAGCGCCGTTAAGGAACCTCTGATCAAATATTTATCTGTGTTTGCACGACCAATAATTTAGAATATGCCTCCCGTCCGCGATGGGGTTTCAAACGAAAGCAACGTGGACTTCTAAAAATCCACAGGAAGAGAATTCGAAATGGTTGAGATTTACGATGCCCATGAACAGGGCGAAATAGTCAAAAAATGGCTGCAGCAAAACGGCAGCGCCATCATTATTGGCTTGGTAATTGCGTTTGGCGGCCTGTTTGGTTTCAATCAGTGGAAGGCTTGGCAGCTCAGTGGTAAACAGCAGGCCTACTCTGAATTCCAGGCGATGAATGAATTTCTCACGGCAGGCCAGTTGGATGCCGCCATGGCCAACTTCCAGAACCTGCAGGACAACCACGCCAAGTCGCCGTATGCCTCGCTTGCCGCCCTGCAAATGGGTCGCGCCCGCATTGAAGCCAAGGAACCCGATCTCGCCATCAAGTACTACCGGTTCGTGGTCGAAAACGGCCACCCAAACGCCATCCGGGTGATTGCGCGGGAACGGCTCGCGCGAGTGTTGCTCGATCAGAAGCAGATGGATGAAGCGCTGAAAGTTATCCAGGGTGAAGCAGAAATAGCTGGTTTTGAAGCACGTTATGCGGAAACGCGAGGCGATATCTTCACTGCACTCGGCCAAAACGAACAAGCGATTGCAGCCTACAAGGAAGCTCTGGATGTTATGGAGGAAGGAACGGGTGACCGGGCTGCGCTCCTGCTGAAGCTTGAGGCGCTTGGTGTCATTCAGGAAGACGAGGAATCCACGTCATGATCCGAGTTCTGCTCACTGCTTTTCTGTGCCTGTTCCTGGTGCAGGCCTGCAAGAGCTGGGGAAATCCTAAGCCGGGCGATCCGGCGCCACTGGTAGATTTTGATGCAACCGTGAAGGTCAAGAAAATCTGGTCCACGGGTGTTGGCGACGGTATGGGCAAAGAGGGAATCTCCATGCCGCCCATGTTTGCCAATGGTGTGATCTACGCCGCAGACGATAAAGGCCAGTTAACTGCCGTTGGTGCAGAAAAAGGCAATAAGATCTGGACCATCAAGACCAAGCAGGCATTTTCCGGCGGGCCGGCGGTAGGTGAATCCCTGCTGGTAATGGGGACGCTGGATGGCACGGTGCTGGCCTTTGATGCTGCAGACGGAAGCGAGCGCTGGAGTGCGCGGGTGTCGTCCGAAGTACTGGCCGTGCCGGGCATTTCTGAAAACATCGTTGTGGTTCGCTGTATTGACGGCCGCGTGTTTGGATTTGATGCAACTACCGGCACCAGGGTGTGGATTTACGACAGCCGCGTTCCACTGCTTACATTGCGTGGTAACACCAACATTCTCCTTCGCGGCAGCACCGTATTCGTCGGCTATGCAGATGGCACCGTGGCCGCGCTGAAGGTGGCGGACGGCACCGTGATTTGGAGCCAGTCCGTGGTTTCTCCGGACGGGCGCACCGAACTGGAACGACTGGCGGATGTTGGTATCCAGATGGTGATTGTCGCTTCTGATCTTATCGTCTCGAGTTACAAGAAGCGCATTGCTTCCCTCGCGGCCGATTCGGGCCGCTTGCTGTGGTTCAAGGAAATTTCCTCATTCACCGGGGTACAGGTTGATCGCACCAATCTTGCGGTCAGTGATTCAGGTGGGGATCTTTGGTTATTGGATCGCCGCAATGGATCCACATTGTGGAAAATTGATCAGCTGACTAATCGGGGATTGACGCTGCCAGCGTTTTACGGCGATCTTGTAGTGGTCGGCGACAAAGAGGGCTATCTCCATTGGATCAACATTTCTGATGGGGCGTTCGTGGCCCGCGAACGTGAAGGAAGTAAAGGATTTGCCGGTGCCCCCTTGACGGTGGGCACTACGTTGTATGTGCTAACCAGCAAGGGAACGTTATCTGCCTACCGCGCCGGTGCGGCCCTCTAGGGCTGTATCATAAAAGCCCTTTACTCTGCGCCCTTGAGCCATGCTGCCGGTTATTGCGATTGTAGGCCGCCCCAATGTGGGCAAGTCTACGCTGTTCAATGCCCTGACCAGGACGCGCGATGCACTGGTCGCCAACATTCCTGGCGTGACCCGGGACCGTCAATATGGGATTACACGCGTCGGTTCCGTACCCTGCGTTCTGATTGACACTGGCGGACTGGTCAGCCAGGCAGATGGTATCGAGTACCTGACCGCCCAACAGGTTCACCACGCCATTGCAGAATCTCACCTTGTATTCTTTGTGGTCAGTGCACGTGATGGGCTGACCGCAGAAGACAGGGAAGTGGCTGCGGTTCTGCGCAAGTCCGGCAAACCGATCCTGCTTGTGGCCAACAAGACCGACGGCATGGAAACGGATACGGCCCTGGCGGATTTTGCCAGCCTGGGCATGGGCGATCCACTGGGGATATCTGCGGAACACCGGCACGGCATCGACGATCTGATGGATTCCGCCACGGAATTCCTGCCGGTGCTCTCCGCTGAAGACGGCGCAGAAGAAGATTCCGAAGATCGCCTGCGCCTTGCCATTGTGGGTCGGCCCAACGTCGGGAAATCCACGCTGGTCAACCGCTTGCTGGGCGAAGAACGGGTACTCACGTTTGATCTGCCCGGCACTACCCGGGACTCCATCAGCATCCGGTTGGAGCGGGACGGCCAGCAGTATGAACTCATCGATACAGCAGGTGTGCGGCGCCGTGCCCGCGTGACCGATGCTGTGGAGAAGTTCAGTATCATCAAAGCATTGCAGGCCATAGATCGCGCCCATGTTGTGGTGCTGATGATGGACGCAGTAGAAGGCTTGACCGACCAGGACATGACTCTGCTGAGTCACGTGCTGGAACGAGGCAGGGCGCTGGTGATAGCCCTCAATAAGTGGGATGGCCTGGACCTGGAACATCGTAAACACGTAAAAAGCGAAATGGACCGTCGGTTGACGTACATTTCCTGGGCCAGGCGAGTGACCATTTCGGCTCTTCACGGATCCGGCATCCAGGAATTACTGGATGCGGTCCTGCAGGCCTGGCGCAGCGCAAACATTGAGTTTTCAACTCCCGAGCTGACCCGGGTGCTAACGACTGCCGTTGATGCCCACCAGCCACCCATGAGCCTGGGTCGCAGCCCCCGGCTGCGCTACGCTCATGCCGGAGGTAAGCTGCCGCCTCGCATCGTGGTTCACGGCAGCCGCACTGATGCCATACCGGCATCCTATACACGTTACCTTGTTAACCGTTTTATCCATCACTTCCGTCTCAAGGGAACGCCGCTCCTCATTGAGTATCGTGATGGCGACAATCCCTACAAGGACAAGAAAAATGTCCTGTCAAAACGCCAGCAGGACAAGCGCAAACGCCTGAAGAAGTTTGTGCAGCGCAAGGGGTAGCTTCCGGACACTCAAATAGCCTAAATCGTCCACGTGCCCAGGTTGCGTTCAATGGTGGTGGTGAAATTGATGTCGTCCGGTTTTACTTTTGCAGGGAAATGTTCAATAAGACCGCCATCACGACTGAACAGGTACTTATGAAAGTTCCATTTGGGCAGGATGTCGCTGGTGTACTCCTCGCGCATTGCAATGAACAAGGGATGCGGAGAGACCCCGATGATCGATTGCCGCTCAGTAAGGGGAAAAGTAATGGCAAAGTGGCTGCTGCAGAATTCGGCAATCTCCTCGTTGCTTCCCGGTTCCTGCCCGCCAAATTCGTTGCAGGGAATGCCCACGACCACCAGTCCGCTGCGGCGGTACTCATCCCAAACGGCCTGCAGGCCGGCATACTGGGGAGTAAATCCGCATTGCGAAGCAGTATTGACCAGCAACATGGGTTGGCCTTTCCACCGATCAAAAGGCATGCTCGAGCCGCTTATGGAACGAAAAATATACTCATGTATGCGCATTAAACTCTATCCCAGGAGTCGTGCAGTCGCCTGCAACCAAGATTCACTACTTGCCCGCAGAAAAGAATAGCCCAGAACGACTACGATTTCCTCCTGATCAAGTACAATATTTCCCCATCAAGGCGAAGAACAACAATTCTGTTGACCATGAAACAAGAAAACCCAGGCGTACCGCAG
>Ga0315271_10002382_pt1 | contig 11758 bp, 20 predicted proteins | sample C3_top_MG_FD_204664 | JGI IMG/M metagenome (GOLD analysis project Ga0315271, IMG submission 204664) | Sediment microbial communities from Yellowstone Lake, YNP, Wyoming, USA - C3_top | ecosystem: Environmental > Aquatic > Freshwater > Lake > Sediment | place: USA: Wyoming | collected 2017-08-01
TTCGTGCAATGGCCGCACTGAAAGGAGTAGTGCTATGTGGCAGGTGTGAGGGCCGAGGTGTACTGAGTGCACCTGGAGTTATCAGTGATTGCCCTAGGTGCCGAGGTCTCGGATACCCGGTATCCGTCGGATACCGCCCCCAGATGAAGATGCGAAACGACACCACGGTCAATGTCACTGATTATGGAAAGCTCCTCGAACGATTTGTAAAGAAAGCTCAAGCACTTAAAAGAACCGATGATCGAAGAGTAGCAAGAGCGCTTGAAGCTGCAGCTGCGCAAGAAGCCGTTATCAAAGCTAAGCAGTCAGAAACACTTTCTAAACTCAACGACGAACAACGCTCAGTATTCCTGAATCTCGTCCGCGGCAAGAAGTTTACAGACCCAAATACTGGTAATACCCTTAACAAATTCGCGAATGATTTCGTTGCATCTATCTCAATGCAATTTCAGCGTTATGGCAATCTGTCTGACAAGCAGATTTCAGCGATTCTTTGGCAAGCCAAAAAGATCGCAAAGAAAGAAAAAGCGAGAGAACGTTATGTAGATTATTCTCGTGATGAACGAGTGGAAATTTTCGGCAAAGTGCAAAGCATTCAAGAAGTCGCGGTTATGAACATAACGTATTATTCAACTACGTGGACGAATAAGATAAACGTAAGAACTGAGAACGGTCAGAATTTTGTAATTAAGACTACGTCCAAAAAGCTGTTAAGCGTTTTCAATGAAGCACTGGAAAGTAAGAAAGACGTTCGAGTTGACTCTAAAGTAACATGGGTTTCACCAGAAAAAACAACCGTATGTCTTTCGTCTAAAGGCATGAAGCTTTCACTAACACAGGATTAACCATAATGTCTTATGCTTTTGATATGGGTAAAGCAGCTTTTAGGGCCGACAAAGGCCGTTCCCCCATTCTTGATTCAGAATTTATGTCCTACCTTAAACTTAAAGAGAATATGTGGCACGATAAAATTCTTAAAGAGTGGTTGAGTGGCTGGGATTACGCAAACATTAAGCAGCATGTCATACGGGATCTAAAGTAAACCACTAGAAATATTGAATTTTGGAGGAATCGTAAAAAACTTTACGATTTCTTTTTGCTATGTTTGTGTTATAATAACAACATTACGTATTAACTTTAAAGGAGAACTTATGACGCTAAAATTTACCAAGACGCGAAATGTTACATCACCTTCTCGCGCAAACCCGACAGACGCCGGCATGGATTTTTTCATACCGCAAGATTTTCCGAACACGACATTGGAACATGGCGATTCTGTTTTAATTCCGGCGGGAATTAAGGTAGACGTCCCAGAAGGTTGGGCTCTTATTTTCTTTAACAAGTCTGGAATCGCTTCAAAGAAAAAGCTGGATGTGGGTGCTTGCGTAGTCGATCATGGTTACAAGGGCGAAGTTCATATCAACCTACATAACGTTGGTTGCGAACCCTGTACAATTTCTCCAGGCGACAAAATTATTCAGGGTGTACTCCTTCGAGTAGGATCACAGCAAGCTAAAGAATGTGCAGTAGAGGAAATGTGGTTGGAAACTAATTCTGTCAGAGGCGAAGGCGGATTCGGTAGCACTGGCACTTCTTAACCTTAGAGGAACAAAGCAATGTCTGAAAATCCAAAAATCGAAGACCCCATCCTAATCCAAGTTGACGATCTTGCGAAAAAGCTATTAGAAATCGTGGATGAGAATCCGGAGTATTCGGTAGCAGTTTATGCCGGTAAGGTCGATCCTACTAATGATAACAAAATTCATGCATACACTGGAATGAATGGAGATATCGGTGTAATTTTAGAAGCGATGTATATTGATATTGTTTCTGGAATTACCGATCGACAGGATTATTCTCTATTATTTGGACTTTTGGATTTAATGGTAGCTGTTAAGAAAACATTGGCGGCTAGCAGCGAACCCGATATGTCTGAAGAATCTGACGTTGCCGAAAATATGATAGAAGATATCCATTCAGCGCTAACACAAAAAAGGACGTTACACTAAAATGACTGATAGAATATCACTCGATGAAGCTTATCTTCAAATGGCCGAAACATGGGCTAAGAGAAGTAAAGCGCTGAGAAAGAAAACAGGAGCGATCCTAGTTCGCGATCAACAGATCTGCTCTGATGGATATAATGGAATGCCGAAAGACAGCATTGATGATTGCTGTGAGTTGAAAGACGAAAATGGAAATTTCATCCTGACAGAAACGGGCGAGATGATTACGAACCCGCTTGTGCTTCATGCTGAAGCAAATTGTTTGCTAAAACTTACAGAAAAGGGCGGAATGGGTTCCAAAGGTTCCACACTCTACGTAACGATGTCACCATGCCCAGACTGCGCGAAACTAATTCTCCAAGCTAAAATCGCTCGAGTGGTTTATCGAGAGGAATATCGAAAGACCGAAGGCATCGAGATCTTGCGTCAATATAAGGTCACCGTTGATCACCTCCCACATGCACAAGACTGAATTATCGGATTACAATATTCGGTTCGATGGGGTTGTTGAAGTTCCAGCGTCGAGGGTTTCAGAACTCTTGATGCTGGGTCTTTCTCCGCATCAGTTCAGAGTCTTTGAGTCTGATGCAGAAATCAAAAAGTTCAATTCTGTGTCTGATGAAAAAATAGAGATCGCTACAGATGAATCAGCGAACGTTAATAGCGATTGGAATTTACCAGACTGCTATAAGAATCTCGACCTGACTTTATATTTTTCAGAGCTATTGAGTAGACTTCCTGAAGACAAAACGGGAGTTCGTGAAATCCGTGTTGGAAATGAGTTACTCGAGGTCAAGAATCGTGGGCTAGAGAATATGTTTAGAACAATAATCTACGTCTTAGACATTCTAAAAGAAAAGAATATTATTTGGGGTGTCGGTCGAGGATCTAGCTGTGCTAGCTTTCTATTATTTCTAATGGGCCTTCATTTGGTTGATCCTATAAAGTATCAAATTCCTTATCAGGAGTTTTTCCATTAGCAAAAAGCACGGAAAAACACTATTTTGCGGCGGCCAACAATAAATAAGAATAGAAGTTTTAGCCGAATTTGTAATAATAAATACCTATAGAAATATAATTTCAGGAGAGAAAACAATGGGAAAAATGGCGAGAAGCGCGCGAGGTCAGACGGTTGATTTTGATTTATTGGCGATCACACAGGCATTGGCGACAGCCCCAGTTCCAGTAAGCGTTGATGATAGAAGAAAATTTATCAATGAGAAGGATGGCATTAAGGCGAAGAACTCGAAAGTTGGCGCCCTAAGTTTAGGTTTCGAAGCAGCAGAACAATCAGCTGCAGCAGCACCGCTAGCACCAGAAACAATTCTTCCACCAGACGTTAGCGATGAAGAAGACGAAGATCGCGATGGAGAAGCTGCAGCAAAAGAATAAGCGTCAGCAGAATAATCATATCAATAATAAATAAGGAGATTACAATGGGTCTAAGACCATTGGGTAATAGTATTTTGTTTACGTTTATGGATGATACTGCAGGTGGAAATTTTATTCCGAAAACAAAGTCTGGAATTTTGTTAACGAATCAAAATTTGACTGAAGCGCACTCGGCAAAATGGGCAAGAGCGCTAGCTGTTGGTTCAGACTGCGTAGATATAAAAGCGGGAGATTTCGTTTTGATAGAACCATTGGCCTGGACCGTTGGATTTACGTACGATGAAGTAAGAATATGGAAGACTGATGAGTCTAAAATTTTAGCAACCACAGAAGATATAGCTGACACTGTGCAATATTAAAGGAGAGAGTTTTGTTCTTTGCGATTCTGGTTTTCATATCTGCGTTTTTAATAGAATCAATAGGAACCTATGTCAGCGTTTTGGGCCTCAGCTCCTTATTTTCTGCTAACCCGATTATCATAACTTTAGCGGTCTCTTTAGACCTAGCTAAGTTGGTTACTGTAAGTTTCCTCTATAAAGAATGGAAAAATGTTAATCGTGTTATGCGAGCGTATATGTTGCTCGCCTCCGCCATTCTTATGATCATTACGTCCGCTGGAGCCGCGGGATATTTGACTGCAGAGTTCCAGAAAGCTATTGTCCCAACTAAGGCTGGCGACATTCAGGTCGCTGCAATGATTGAAGAGAAAGCTCGTCTCGAAGCTAGGAAGAAAGAAATAGATACTCAGATTGCTAAGCTTCCAGATAATTTTGTTAAGGGACGACAGAAGTTAATGGACGGTTTCAAGACAGAAACTGATCATCTAAATAAGCGCACTCTCGAAATTGACGTTGAACTACCGAAAATAAAAATTGCGCAGGTAGACAAGAACGCGCATGCTGGTCCGATTCTAGCAATCGCAGAAGCGTTCGATTCGACTCCCGAGAAAGCTGTTAAGTGGGTAATTTTGTTGATCATCTTCGTGTTTGATCCGCTGGCCGTCGTACTGATCATAGCTGGTAATTACTTAATAGCTAAACGTGAAAAAGAAAAAGAAGAGAAAAGAAAGCATGTCGCTGATGTTAGGGAAGCGCATCGTCTAGAAGCATTGAGACTAGCTGAAGAGAAAAAAGAAAATAAAATTCTTGAGAATTTTACACCACCGACAGTAGCAGAAGAACCAGTAGCAGAAGAACCAGTAGCAGAAGAACCAGTAGCAGAAGAACCAGTAGCAGAAGAACCAGTAGCAGAAGAACCAGTAGCAGAAGAACCAGTAGCAGAAGAACCAGTAGCAGAAGAACCAGTTCATGATATGACTGAGCCAGATCCTGGCGTTTCAACGGAAGAAGAACTCGATCGACTATTGACGTCACGTGCAGAACAATCGCCACAGTTAATTGAAACGCCGGCTGAAGTCGAACCAGTTGCATCTGCTGAATTACTTTCAAGTGCTAGCGACAACGCCGACGTCACTTTTCATACCGCGTCGTCAGATTGGCATTCAGTTCCCACATCAAATACTGGATTTATATCAGACGGTGTAAAAGCTGGCAAATTATAAAGCGTTTACAAAGCGTCAAAATTAGTTTAAAATAGTTCTATTATCTAATAGTTGTCTACTACTTTTCGGAGAATCTGAATGATCAAAAAGCTATGGGTGGAAACATATCGTCCAAAAACCATTAAGGACGTAATCTTTCAAGACGACGCCCAGCTAAAACAGTTTAATCACATGATCGTAGACGGCGAAATTCCACAGCTTTTGCTTAGTGGAGTTCAAGGAACCGGTAAGACCACGGTCTCTAGAGCGCTGATACATGACTTAAATATCGATAAATCTGACGTGTTGACTATCAATGCATCTGACGAAACTGGCGTGGATGCAATGCGTGACAAGATTAAAGGTTTCGCACAAACTATGGCGATGGGTAAATTTAAGGTTGTACAGCTGGAGGAAGCTGATTATCTTTCTCCATCCGCACAGGCGGTTCTTCGAGTCATTATAGAAGATTACTCTGACGTTACACGATTCATTCTAACGTGTAACTACGACAATAAAGTTATCCCTGCATTAAAATCGAGACTTCAGCACTTTCACTTCAAAGCACCTGATATCGAAAGCGTTACTATCAAGATGGCAGAAATTCTAGTAGCTGAATCTGTAGAATTTGAAATCGAGACATTAGAAAAGTTTATCTCAGTAGCGTATCCAGACATTCGAAAAATCATCAACCTGCTCCAACAAAACTCCACTACTGGCAAGCTAGTAGAGCCACAAAGAGCAGAAACCGGAGATTACAAGTTCAAGCTTTTAGACCTAATTTCTGCGAACGACTTTAGAGGAGCAAGAAAGTTGGTTTGTGAGAACGCCTCTAAAGAAGAGTATGAGGACATTTACCGATTCTTATACGAGAATATTCAAAAGTCGAAGAAGTTTAGTAGTGTGGCAAAAGAGGAAGCAGCTATCGTGGTCATAGCCGACCATCTTTATCGTCACAGTTTAGTCGCCGATCCGGAAATAAATTTGGCTGCAATGTTTATTGGGCTAGGAAATTTGTGATGGCGCTTCCACCGAATTACGATGAGCTAGTATCTACCCTTAGAAAAATTTCTAAGTTGCTCGCTATAGGAGATTTTGCCGAATTGATCGCTTTGCAAAAACAGATTGACGGGCTCTTGGCGAGAATAGAAGAAACAAAAAATGGCAACTGAACGTACGTTTAAACTAGATATTTTCAAGCTGCTAGGACAGATTGATAGTGGTGATCTACGCATTTGGGAGAAGCTCGAAGATGGCGAAAAATCCGGCTTCTCGCCACTCGTTACTATGCGATGGATGTCTGGTGTCAATGACACCCGCCAGATAATTTATTTGAACGAACTTATTAATCCCTTTGTTTTCCCCTTGGCTAAGCATCCGGATTTATTGATGAAGCTATTAACATGCTGTTCGGGAAAGTCGACTAGACGATATGCTTGGTTATCGGCTAGCAAAAAAGGTTCGAATAAGAAAGCGAGCCTGCAAGTAGTTCAGGATTATTATGGCTATTCAATGAAGGTGGCTAAAGAGCAACTTCCACTTATTTCTTCGGACGATTTATTAGCAATGGCCGAAGAGCTAGGTAGACAGAAAGAAGAGATAAATATACTAAAGAAGGAATTAAAAGATGCGTAAGAGAAACCCGTCGGGTAGCAGCGCTGATCGTCGAAGAACAATGCGGGAGTCAGTTAAAGAGCGACTTCGTCGTATTGAAGCCGATCGCGAAACCGGCCAAGGACTGTTTTATACACCGAACCTAATTACGCCGGAATACGGCACGGCTTGGATAGACTTTGGATTCATGCCAGAACACACCAAAAAGTTCTATTACTTCGTGGCACTTCAGACCACAGCCCATGCGTATTCAGAGCTACTTCATGACTTAGCATGGGAGCAAGTCGAAAAAGAATATCCACGAGAGGACACTGGTCACGTTGATGACTTTTTAGCTAGACTTAATGATCGGTCGCCAGAAGCTCAAGCTGTATTATCAGCTAAAATGACAAGGCTTAATGAGATTTACACCGAGCTAGTAGAAGCGAAAGATCCACGTAATATGGTAAAAGAACAAATCGAACTACGTACTGAGGAATATAACGCACCCTGTATTGGTGTTTGGGCAACGATTGATGTTCCTGAGATTTTTCCACAGGCGATCATTGATTTTATTCAAGACTTTAGAAAAAATGTCGGTGATAGAAATGAACAAGGAATCGTATGGACCGGGAAAATGAATATTATTCCAAACATAAACTCAACCTATAGATTATCTGCGAACGCCTTAAAATAAAATGGACATTGAAGAGCTAAAAGCCCGATCTGCTGGTAGAAAAATCACTAAGTCTGAAGTTACTGGTTGGCATTGTCAGCATTGTAACAAAAACTTTGCACATGAATCGACTTTCATGAACCACATATGTAAAGAACAAATACGGTTGAACGAACTCCAATCACCAACAGGACAAGCAGCGTATTCGTATTACGGTGAATGGATGCGCCTATACAAACGTAGCGTCCCACCAATGGAGACTTTCGCAACGTCCAGGTTTTATCGTTCGTTTATAAATTTTGCTGAGCACGTGATAAAAATAAGCATGCCGAATCCTTTAAACTTCATTCGATTGATGTCAGATAAGGACAAAGACATTTCCCCGCAACTTTGGTGTCGTGATCAATGTTATTCGATGTATTTAGAGTGGTTAGATAAGAATACGGATCCCTTCGATCTAGTTCAAATAAGCATTGAAACTCTTATCGATCTAGCGCAAAAAGAAAACGTTGATATCAAGAACATCTTTACGGCGCTCGGCGAGAAGAAGATCACAGAACTTATTAGACTTCGAAAATTATCGCCTTGGTTTTTATTCTGTTCCCATAGGTTTAATGACTTTCTAAAGAATACGTCGATCGACGATCAACGAGAAATGATCGCGGTTATCAATCCCAGCTTCTGGACAGAAAAGCTAAATAGCAACGACGAGATCGTAAAGCTAATAAGAGAAATGAACGAGGAAATAGGACTATAAAATGGATTGCGACATCGACCTCCCACCATCTTTCGACCCGAAAACCGTTTTTCCGGATTGGACTAGGGCGAGTATTCTTAAGGATGGCAAATTAACACCGCATCCTTGTGGAGTCTATCCGCAAAATATGGCGAAAGATCCGATTTCTGGATTAGCTGCAATTCCGTATAATGTGGCGGAAGAACTAGGTTTTTTAAAACTAGATTTCCTTCACCTAAACGTCTATAGTCATTTTCAAAGCAGAAAAGAAATAGAAGAGCTAGTAGCGATAGATCCAGATTGGAACCTATTATTGATTCCGTCGGTAGTAGAAAAACTATTTCAAATTTCTAAGCATATAGACATTCTTCAGAAAGTTCGACCTAACAATATTGAGGATTTGTCAGACGTCCTTGCACTTATTAGACCGGGCAAAAAAGAACTTCTCGGTCTTTATATGAAGGATAAACTCGGTACGCGACGAATGTTGTACGCGAAGAATGCGAATGGCGAGTATGCTTTCAAGAAAAGTCACGCTATTGCATATTCTTTGGTCATAGTTTTGCAATTGCATTTAGTGTCTGCCGGATTACTTTAAGGATTGAATATGGAAACTAAAAAGGTTTTAATCGGCCCATGTGTTAATGGTATTATCTTTTCTGAGAAATTCGCTAGAGAACTCTACAAGAGAATCGGAGATAAGTATTTTAACGAACCGATAGTTTGGACGACAACTGGAATAACTGCAACCCTAGATCTCGACGGCGGCTTTTTCGTCGATAATACCAAAGAAGGCGGTCATCTCGAATTCTACGAAATAATACGGTGGGGTGAAAGCATATCGGGCGGCACACAAGCGGATCTCCGCGCAGATCCAGTATGTCATCAAATCGTCGAAGAGTTCGGCCCAGAATCGTTTTCATCGGCGTTTTATGGTTCCCACAAGTTCGTCGAAATACCTGTAGATGTTGAATTCTATGTCGCGTCTGATGAAGCCGGTTATGAGTGGGTAGCTGAGAAACACCGCACGTGGGATTAAAAGATTGTGTACTTTTTAGAAACGTTGTGTTATAATTAAAACAATAGTATATAAAGGAGAAAACTATGTCAGCCAAGAAACTATTTACCGTAAGAAAAATCACACAGAAGCATTCACATATTCCTGAAACTTTTGCTTCTAAACCTGAAGCCAAGGCTAAGCGCGATGAATTGAATGGCGCAAAGTTTGTCGCTTGCGCATCCCCTGAGTATGTTGTGGCTCGGGCAGAAGATCATCGTCATGGCCCATCGAACAGCATTCCGAATACCCGCCCGGGTTCAGTAGGCGGTAAAAAGAAAGCGAAGTAAGCTATGACTACCACCACACTAGAAGATATTTCTGAGTGGTTCGACGAGGGTGTTAAAAAGAACTGCTCGCATTTGTTTGTTGTATGTGATACCTATGCCGCTGAAAACTTTCCTGTCTTCGTTCTTGAAGGAGAGAACGTAGACGAAAAGCGGAGATTCTATGACGGTGTCAATGCAAACAGGATCATGGAAATCTATAATTTGCACGATGACAAAGTAAAACAACTTGAGGAACCGAGAGCTATTCATGTCTAAAAAGATGAAAGTACTTTTCAAAACCCTACATGGTTCAAAGCTGTATGGGACCGACACACCATCGTCTGACACAGATTACAAAGTCGTGTACTTGCCAGATCTCGACGATGTGATCCTCGGCCGCCGCTTCCAGAACTTCAAGGAAACGACCGCTAGCGATAAGGTAAAGAATGGACCAGAAGACGTCGAGACTGAGTTCATAGCTCTCCAGACATTCGCGAAGGATTTCTACGAAGGTCAGACTTATGCGCTGGAAATCGCATTCTCTGCACTGTCTAAGGTTGAGTCTCATCAAACGTTTATGATCGACTCTGCTGAAGAGGGCCATTTTATGGCGCATTTCGTGTCAGAGCTCGTGTCTAAGTTCCTTATGCGCGATGTGTCTAAGATGATCGGCTACGCTTACCATCAGGCTTCAGTGTACTCCGTCAAAGGTGCACGACTTGAAACGTTGGAACACTTTACACATTACGTTAAGAGCGTTGCTGCTAATTACGGAAATACTAGTGACTTGAAGATCGACGTATTGATGCCTTGGGTAGAAGGTCATGCTGACCAATATCTCTTTATGACTGAGGTAGAAAACGCCAAGGGCGGAATGGCATCTGCCCCCGCCATCAGCATCCTTGGAAAGTTGATCACTGCCTCTACTCCATTTAACCATGCGGTAAAGATGCTAGACAGTATGCTCGATCGGTATGGTGAACGTGCGAAGCAGGCGAAGGCATCTGAAGGTTACGATTGGAAAGCGATCTCGCACGCGATCAGAGTCACTATGCAGGCACTCGAATTATTGACTCGCGGCAAGATCACTCTGCCATTCAACACGACAGACGTCACGCTTCTTAAAAATATCAAGGCAGGAAAAATGTCTTGGCCTCTAGTAGAATCGCTTTTTAAAGATCTCCTGGATAAAGTCGATGCAGCTAAACAGCATTCCACGTTACCGGAAAGAAGCGACGCGACAGACGAAGCGTTTGAAGCGTTTATGTTGGAACATCTTAAAGTTTACTTTTATCGACTGGGAGATAATTAAGATGCCGATTTTTGATTATCGCTGTGAATGTGGGAAGGTTAAAGAGATAATTCAGAAGACGTCAGAAGAGAAGTCTGTTCAATGTCCTACTTGTGGAAAAGAAATGAAGCGGCAAGTTTCGGCCGCTTCATTTCAATTAAAGGGGACTGGTTGGTACAAAACAGATTTCGCTGATAAAAAATGAAAGTTATTCTTGCCAATCTATTTTTCTTTTGGTTATTCTGTTTAACCGTTTTAGCATTAGTCATTTCAACGATATTAATAATGCTTTGGTTTATACTCGGAATGATGGCGTTGACGCTCGCAGAATTTCGAAATAAAGCTAAACCGTTTCTTGTTTCTTTAAAACGATTTCTACACCTTCAGAAATAGGTATAACTCTACGACGTTTAACTTTCGATTTACCGTCAATATTATATTTGAATGGATTGCCAACGATTTTAGCGACATACGATATTTCAAACGTGCGATGAATTGGTGTTAGAATAGCTGATAACCCAAGCCGAGCGACTTCGAAAGAGAATGGATATTGGTGTGAACCTTTATAAAACCACGATGTCGTTAGAGAAAGTAAATCTTTAATATTGATGTTTTCCTGCTGCGCATAGTCGAGAACAAAAGCGGAAACTTCATCACTAGTAATATTGTCTATTATGGCGAGATAATTTTCTCTCTTATATTCTATAAGGGAAAGATAGCCGAGATTAGCGCGATCTTTTATCGTCTCGATATGTAGTGCCGGAATTCTCTTTTTAGTCATATTATTTTTATAATGATTGCGATATTTTATTTATTAAACCAAAATAGGAAAAAGTGACATGAACAGCAAAACGCAAGACCTTGGTGATCGAATGAAGGGCTACGAGATGTCCGAAGCCGGGAGGGCCGCAATGAAGGGACTTCCAAAGTGATTGAAAACTATAGCAAAAATAAATGCAAAAAAGAGTGTACTTTTCTGGCAGATAGTGTATAATATATCCATAGCTTGAGTAATTGATGAATTCTTAACCAAGGAGAAACACACGATGACCACGATAAATGAAGTTCTCAAGTCGATCCAGAACATGTCTACCGAAGAACTCTTGTCTATCAATAAGGCACTCTGCGCGACTATCAAGCTCCGCAATGCCATGAAACAGATTGCTGCCGGTTCGGAATTTAAGGTCGGTGACAAAGT
>Ga0315271_10002383_pt1 | contig 11755 bp, 10 predicted proteins | sample C3_top_MG_FD_204664 | JGI IMG/M metagenome (GOLD analysis project Ga0315271, IMG submission 204664) | Sediment microbial communities from Yellowstone Lake, YNP, Wyoming, USA - C3_top | ecosystem: Environmental > Aquatic > Freshwater > Lake > Sediment | place: USA: Wyoming | collected 2017-08-01
CCTGATCAAAAATGGCTTTCCATGCCGGATAAGACTCGACCTCATGAATGATTAAAACGTGTTGCATAGGGGTTCCAATGGCGGGTTGTCGGATAAACGCGGGCTTCAATAAGGCGAGCCGTCCTTGTGTGCAAACTGCCATTTTCCCTCGACGAAAACCGCCTGCAAGTCATCATCGGGGTACACGACGGAATCGCCTGCGCTGCGGTCGCCCACCTCAAGGTAAATCACGTCTTCACTTGAGCGATTAAGCAACTGCTGCCCGTTGCCCGACCCCGCCTTGATTCCCGAGCACATGCCGGGAGCGAGTTGCGTTTCTCCGGCATCGGTAATGAGCACGGGATGGCCGTGCAATATGTAGATGAACTCATCTTGCCTGGAATGCGCATGACGTAATGCTGAAACGGCGCCGGGTAAAAGCGTCGTCAGGTTTACCCCGAAGTTTGACAGGCCAAACACATCGCCGAGGGGACGCTTTTCTCGACCCGCCATGCGTGAGGCGAACGGTTCAGGGTAATTTGATGGCTTCGTGCGTGGCGCAACGTGTGTCGCCACCACGGCGATGGGAATGTCTTGATCGTTCATGGTGATCCCTGATTTTTGGGGATATGCGCAACAGTCTGAGGCCGGATGCAAGTCTGCAAAATATCAATGCAGAGTTTCGCCCGCGCCGCAGCATTTCTTGTACTTCTTGCCGCTGCCGCACGGGCAAGGGTCGTTGCGGCCGGGTTCGGGTTCTTTGCGGATCGGGGCATGGGGAACGAAGCCGCGGTCGAGCCAGAATTCGCGCAGGTCGTAGGCGGCCCAGATGGCGCTGGCGACGTGTTCATCACGGTTGAGTTTGCGCTCTTCAGGGGTCCAGTCGGCTTCCGGGGTGATCAGCGCGTAAAACGGGTCGAGGCAGGCATCGACGAAACTTTCGTCCTTGCTGTCTTCCGGCAGCGACCAGTCGTCTTCCCAGTGTTCGACCACGATCAGGAAACCGGCCGCCCACAACTGGCCGTAGGGCGGCATGTCGGGCCGGACTTCAGCGGCTTCGGCTGCGGGCAGTTCGGCGAGCAGACCTTCCCAGTCCATGATCAGCGGCGCCAGCGCTTTGGGGTCGGCCAGGTTTTCCACCGGCGCGGCCAGTGCGCGGGCGATTTCGTTCCAGCGGCGGTTGAAGCCGTCCATGAACAAGCCCAGCTCGGCCTCGTCCTTGAACACGGCCATCCCGTCCTCGCCGAGCAACACCGGGAAATATTCGCCCGGCATGATGAGGCGGGGCGCGACCAGCAGCGCGGTGGCAAAGCCGTCGATGCCTTCGAGCGACAGCGGCAGGTCGGCGCGCTCGGAAATATCCTGGATCAGGTCGGCGTAGGCGGCCAGTTCGTCGTCGGACAGCGGCTTGTTGGAAATGGCGGGCATAAGGGCTTTCGTGGCGGCGGGGTGGGGGCGGCATCGCGTAAAATCAGCCCATGAATTTTACCGCGCCTGCCTTGTTTGCATCCGTGCTTCCCGAATCATTTCATCTTGGCGGGTGGGTGGGACTGGCGTTTCTGGCCTGGCGCTGGCTGATGTCGGGCGACTGGCGGCAACTGGCTGAGCCGCAGCGGCTGAACCTGTTTCTCGGCGCCACGGTGGCGGTGCTGGCGCTGTGGCAAATCCGCACCGGCATCAAACCGGGGTTGACCCTGCATTTGTACGGCATGGCGGCGCTGACGTTGATGTTCGGCTTCTGGCGCGCCACCTTTGCCGGGGTGCTGATTCTGCTGGCAAACGCGGCGTTCGGGCGCGGCAACTGGGCCGCGCTGGGGATCGACGCGCTGTTGACGGCGACGCTGCCTGCGGCGGTGAGCTGGGGCGTGTTCCGTTTGCTGGAACGCTGGCTGCCGAATCATTTTTTCATTTATGTGCTGGGCAACGGCTTCTTCGGTGCGGCGCTGTCGGTGGCGGCGATCGGTCTGGCCATCACGGCGCTGATGGCGGCCGCCGGCGCGTATCCGCTCGATTATCTGCTCACGCATTACACGCCCTATGCGCTGATGATCAGTTGGGGCGAGGCATTCACGACCGGCATGGCGATTACCGTGATGGCGGTGTATCGCCCGGCCTGGCTGGAAACTTTTGATGACGTTAAATACCTCCAGAACAAATAACGCCTTGCTTATCCATTATCCCGACCTGCCAGTCAGCCAGCGCCGCGACGACATCCTCGCCGCGCTGCAAAAGAATCGCGTGCTGATCCTGTGCGGCGAAACCGGCTCGGGCAAGACCACGCAGATTCCCAAGATGTGTCTGGAGGTTGGCGTGCATCCCGGCAAGCTGATCGGCTGCACCCAGCCGCGCCGCATCGCCGCACGCTCGGTGGCGGCGCGCATCGCGCAGGAACTCGGGCCGGAGCTGGGAAGCCGGGTGGGTTACAAGGTGCGCTTTACCGACACCACCCGTTACGACGCTGCGATCAAGGTGATGACCGACGGCATCCTGCTGGCCGAAAGCCAGGGCGATCCGCTGCTGAGTCGCTACGACACCATCATCATCGACGAGGCGCACGAGCGCAGCCTCAACATTGATTTTCTGCTGGGCTATCTGAAGACGCTGGTGGAAAAGCGCAGCGACCTGCGGCTGGTGATTACGTCTGCCACCATCGACGCCGAGCGCTTTTCCAGACACTTCAACGACGCGCCGGTGATCGAAGTGTCGGGGCGGACTTACCCGGTGGAAGTTCGCTGGCGACCTGTTGAACGTAGCGAGCGTGAGGAGCCGTCCTTCACCTCCCACCCCTTACCCCTCACCAAACCCGGCAAGCCCGGCAAAGACAAAGACGCCCCCGACCAGATCGCCGCCATCCTCGACGCCACCGACGAACTCGCCCGAATTGGCTCCGGCGATATCCTGGTGTTTCTGCCGGGCGAGCGCGAAATCCGCGACACCGCCGAAGCCTTGCGCAAACACCATCCGCCCGGCACCGAAATCCTGCCGCTGTTTTCGCGCCTGTCGGTGGCCGAGCAGGACGCGATCTTCAAACCGACGAACGCCTTGCGCCGCATCGTGCTCGCCACCAACGTGGCGGAAACCTCACTCACCGTGCCCGGCATCCGCTACGTGATCGACCCCGGCACAGCGCGGGTGAAGCGTTATTCGGCGCGCAACAAGGTCGAGCAGTTGCTGATCGAAAAAGTCTCGCAGGCGTCGGCCAACCAGCGTGCCGGACGCTGCGGCCGGGTGGCGGATGGCGTTTGCATCCGTTTGTACGACGAGGCTGATTTCGCCAATCGCCCCAGATTTACCGACCCCGAGCTGCTGCGCTCCTCATTGGCTGGCGTCATCCTGCGCATGAAGACGCTGGGGCTGGGCGACGTGGTGGGTTTTCCCTTCATCGACCCACCGAGTTCACGCCTGGTTTCCGACGGCTATCAACTGCTGGCCGAACTGCACGCGCTCGACGAGCTGGGACAACTGACCGAGATAGGCAAGAAGCTCGGCAAGCTGCCGCTCGACCCGCGCATTGCCAGAATGTTGCTGGCGGCGGAGCAGCAGCGTTGCGTCAACGAAATATTGATTATCGCCAGCGCACTGTCGGTGCAGGATCCGCGCGACCGTCCGATGGAGCGCGCGCAGGCGGCGGACGAAAAGCACAAATTGTTCGCCGATGAACGCTCTGATTTTATGGGCTGGCTGAAACTGTGGCGCTGGTACGAAGAACAGGTGCAGCACAAGAAAACCAATCGCCAGTTACAGACGCTGTTGCAGGATCATTTTTTGTCGCCGCGACGGATGCGTGAGTGGCGCGATATTCACAGCCAATTGCACACGCAGGTGGCGGAACTTGGCTTGCGTGAAAACGATAAACCCGCTGGTTACGACGCCATTCATCAGGCGCTGCTGACCGGCCTGCTCGGCAACATTGGCTTTAAATCCGACGATATCAAGGCGCGCGCCAAGCCCGGCGAAGGCAATTATCAGGGCGCGCGCGGCATCAAGCTGTCGATTCATCCCGGCTCGGCGCTGTCGAAAAAGTCGCCCAAGTGGGTGGTGGCGGCGGAACTCACTGATACAGGCAGACTGCTCGCACGCACCGTCGCCGAGGTGCGCCCGGAATGGATCGAGGCGGCCGGGCAGCATCTGCTGACGCGCATGTTCATCGAGCCGCACTGGGAAAAGGAGGGCGCGCGGGTGGTGGCATTCGAGCGCGTCAGCCTGTACGGCATCACCCTGGCTCCGCGCCGCAAGATTCATTACGGCAGCATCGACCCGGTGTTGTCGCGCGAGCTGTTCATCCGCGGCGCGCTGGTGGCGGGCGAATACGACACTCAGGCGAAATGGCTGGAACACAACCGTGCGCTGGTTCAGGAAATCGAAGACCTCGAACACAAGGCGCGCAAATCCGGCGTATGGCTGGACGAGGAACGCATTTTCCGCGTATTCGATGCGCGCATCCCGGCCGGGATTCACAACGGCGCGGCGTTCGAGATCTGGCGGCGTGAAGCCGAGGCCGCGAACCCCGAGGCTTTGTTCTTGCAGCGCGAGGATATTCTCGGCGAAGGTCTGGGCGCGGATCACACCCTGTTCCCCGAAACCCTGCTGGTCGATGGCGTGACCTGCCTGCTCAAATACCGCTTCGAGCCCGGCCATGCGCTCGACGGCGTAACGCTGCATCTGCCGCTGTATCTGCTCAACCGCATCGAAGCGGCGCAGGCCGACTGGCTGGTGCCCGGCCTGATTCGCGAAAAACTCGCCGCGCTGCTAAAACTGCTGCCCAAGGACAAGCGTCGCCCGCTGATTCCGCTGCCCGATGCAGTGACGGCGTTTTTAAGCGTGGCGCAGCCGGGCGAACAGATCCTGACCGTCGCGCTGGCGGCCTACATCCGCAAAAAAACCGGCGCCGATATCCACCCTGACGACTGGGCGGGCGAGCTGCCGCCGCATCTGAATATGCACTTCAGCGTGATTGACGACAGCGCGCAGGAGCTCGCCAGCGGGCGCGATCTGGCCGCGCTGCGCCAGCAACTGGGCGGCGCCGCGCGCATCACCTACGGCGGCGGTGCGGAAGACAGCGAGTTCGAGCGTAGCAGCCTCACCGAATGGAATTTCGGCGACCTGCCGCAACAGGTGAAATTCAAGCGCGGCGGGCGCGAGCTAATGGGTTATCCCGCGTTGGTCGATGCTGGCGAGAGTGTCGATTTGCGCCTGCTCGATGGCCTGGCTGCGGCAGAGTTGGAAACCCGGCGCGGTGTGGTGCGCTTGCTGCGGATTGCGCTGGCCGCCCAGTTCAGGCAGCTCGATAAAGACCTGTCGCGCGAAACCGCGCTGGCGCTGAAGTTCCGCAATTTTGGCAGCGCCGAGCAATTGCGCGCGGCGCTGATCGATGCGATTGCGACCCGTGCGCTGCTGGGCGACGACGATACCCCGCGCGACGAGAAAGCATTCATCAAGCAAAAAGAACGTGCCAAACCCAAAGTTGCGGTGGTCAAGCAGGCGTTGCTGCGCGACGTGGCGGAGATCCTCGATCTGCACGCGCAAGTGGCGGCGCGGCTCAACGCCAAGCCGCAGTTCACCGCCGCGATGCGCGACGAGCACACGCATCTGGCGGCGCTGGTTGCGGCCGATTTCATTACCGCCACCTCGTGGGCGCACCTGCGGGATCTGCCGCGTTACTTGCGCGGGATACTTAAACGGCTGGAAAAACTGCCTGCCGCCGAGACGCGCGATGCGCGCGGCATGGCCAGCGTGCTGACGCTGCAAAACAAGTATCTGGCGCGGCGCTCGCAAATCAAGGGCGAATGCCCGGCAGCGCTCGACGACTTTCGCTGGCAAATCGAAGAACTGCGGATTTCATTATTTGCCCAGGAACTGAAAACACCGTATCCGGTATCCGCCAAGCGGCTGGATAAATTGTGGGATGAGCTTGCCAGACAACCGCTGAATTGAGTAGGGTGCTGATATGAGCGAACGCATTTTCAATCTGCCGAATGTCATCACCCTGCTGCGGCTGGTTGCGGCGCCGGTGGTGGCGTGGCTGATCCTGAATCAGCGCTGGGAGGCTGCGTTCTGGCTGTTTCTGGCGGCTGCCGTATCGGATGGCATCGACGGCATGTTGGCGCGCTGGCTCAACCAGATGACCCAGTTGGGCGCCGCGCTCGACACCGTCGCCGACAAGGCGCTGGGCGTGGTGACGCTGGTGCTGTTGACGCAGGCGGGTGCGATTCCGCTGTGGGTGGCGCTGGCGATTTTGCTGCGCGACAGCATTATCGTGCTGGGCGCGCTGAGTTATCGGGGGCTGGCCGGGCATCTGGACATCCATCCCACCTGGCTCGGCAAGACGCATATGTTTGCCGAGTTTTCCTTGCTGGCGCTGGTGCTCGCGGGTCTGGCCCGGGTGTTGCAAATGGACGCATGGTTAACGACTTTGTTCGCCAGCGTATTCGTTATCGCCGTGATCTCCGGCGTGCAGTATGTGTGGATATGGAGCGCCAAGGCGCGTCGCGAACGCGCTGCATCGCGCCTCAGGCCTCGCTCACCGCTCCACTGAACGGCAGGCAGCGCTGGCGTTCCGATTCGCAGCCGGATTTGACCCGGTACATGGCGGCGTCGGCGGCGCGAATCAGCGCGTCCTCGTCGTCGCCGTCGTCGGGATACAGCGCCTGACCGATGCTGGCAGAAATCTCCACATCGAGGCCGTAGAAATGCGAGTCTGCATTGAGCGCCTGCTCGATCTTGTGCGCGGCGGCGAGATGGTCTTCGCGTCCCTGCACGCCTTCGAGCAGCACCGCGAACTCGTCGCCGCCTAAACGCGCCACCGAATCGGAGTCGCGAATGCTGGAGGTGAGACGCTTCGCCACTTCGGTCAGCACGGCGTCTCCGACATGATGACCGTGCTGATCGTTGATCTCCTTGAAGCGGTCCATGTCCACATACAAAATGCCGAACTTGCCGCCGTAACGCTGGGCGTGGCGGATCGCCTGCTGCAGCCGGTCATAAAACAGCCGCCGGTTGGCCAGCCCGGTGAGCGGGTCATGCGTGGCCTCTTCGCGCAGCGCCGAGCGCGAACGTTCGAGCTCCTCCAGATGCTCGCCAATCAGTCTCGATTTCAGGCTGATTTTCCGCAGCGTGCGCCGCGCGATCAGCAGCGCCAGGACAATCGCCGCGATGCCAAATGTCAGCGTAAGCAACAAGGTGCTCCGGTAGGTTCGCTGCGCCTGTTGCTGGGCGATCAGGTTGGCTTGCTGATACAGATTGCGCATGTCGGCCAGTTGCCGATTAAAGGTGTCCTGGATCGGAATGGCTTCCAGCGTCAACACCCGATACGCGTCTGCGTGGCGTTCGGCATTGAGCAGATCGACCACGCGCTCCTGCACCGATTGAATGCGATTGACCAGTTGGGTCTGCGCGTCGAAGCTGCGTTGCTCGTCAGGGCTGAATCCCATCTGGCGCAAAGCCGTGCGTCCGCTCCCCACCAGAAAAGCGGCACGGTTGAACGCCATGAAATAGGCGTCGCGCTCGAACGGATCGTCAGTCAGCGCCATGTGGAACAGGCTGTCGGTGCGGAGGTGCGCCGCCACCTGGGTTTGGGTGATGAGATCGATCTTGCGGTTGTGGTGTTCAACCACGGTGCGTATTTGCGTGCCCAGGGTTTGCAGTTGCAGCAGGCCGTTCAATGCCAGCCCGAAAATCAGGGCGATCAGTACGGCGAAGGCAGTGCCGGTGGTGAGGGAGAATCCGCGTTGGTTGGGCATGGGCGCCTGGAATCAGATCACCATGGATTTGTAGCCCATTATTGGCTTGGGGGTAAGGCCGCGTGCGTCATTCCGGGCTGCTGCAAGGCGCGCAGGGTGCGGGCGACTTCCTGCGCATGCCGTTCCGGATCGACCTTGTCGAAGCGTGCCGCGATGCGGCCGTCGGGCGCGATGATGAAGGTACGGCGGCGAGCGAATCGCACCAGTCCAAAATTCAGCAGGCTGTCGTAGGCTGCGGCGGTGCGGCCTTCCGGGTCGGACAGCAGCGGAAACGGTAATTGATATTGGCGGGCGAAATCGGCATGCGACCGGGTGCTATCGACGCTGACCCCCGCCACCGTCGCGTCAAGCTCGCCCAGCACGCCGATGTCGTCGCGAAACGTGCATACCTCCTGAGTGCAGCCCGGGGTGTCGTCCTTGGGATAGAAAAACAGCACCAGCCAGCGCCCGGCGTAATTGCTCAGGCGATGTGTTTTTCCATTCTGATCCGACAAGGCGAAATCCGGCGCGGCACTGCCTTCCACCCGAGCCGAGCCTGGCCGCAGCATCCACAAAAGCGCGCTTGCCAGCAGCAACAGCACAGCCAATCCGCCCAGCATCAGTTTGGTCATGAGCCCTCCTGAGCCGCATCATAGCCGGGATGACTCATGCCGGGCGCGTGGTGCGCGGTTCGGCAATCCATACGGGTTTCGGTAGAATGCGCGCCACGCCCCGGTAGCTCAGTGGATAGAGCGATCCCCTCCTAAGGGATAGGCCACACGTTCGATTCGTGTTCGGGGCGCCACTCAAGCATTTCACCCCCTGTCTCGCTAGTTCAGAGGCATCGGCTTGCCGTCGTTGAGGTTGAGCCAGCCTTTGGCGATGCGGTAGATGAACCAGACAAACGCCACGCCCAGAATCACCCAGCCGATCAGGATGATCCAGGTGATTGCGCCGAGCACGCACCACAGCAGACTCCACCAGAAGGTACGGATTTGCCAGGTGAAATGGCTTTCCAGCCAGGCGCCTTGTACTTCCTCGCGCTTGATGTAATTGAGCACGATGGCGACGATGGCGGTGACGCCGATGAATAGCGACAGTGCGTATAGCGCGTAAATCACGGTGGTCAGCGTTTTCAGGCTGGCCAGCTTCTCATTGAGTGCGGCTTCATTGAGTGCGGCCTCATTGGATGTGGCTTCGTCGGTCAGGGTTTCCATGGTGTGCTCCTTAAATCCCGCGCAGCAGTTCGTTGATGCCGACCTTGGACAGCGTTTTAGCATCGACTTTCTTTACAATCACCGCGCAATACAGGCTGTAGCTGCCATCTTTCGATGGCAGGTTGCCGGACACCACCACCGAGCCGGTCGGGATGCGGCCATACGTCACTTCGCCGGTTTCGCGGTCGTAAATCTTGGTCGATTGGCCGATGTAGACGCCCATCGAAATCACGCTGTTGTCTTCCACAATCACGCCTTCGACCACTTCGGAGCGCGCGCCGACAAAGCAGTTATCACCGATGATGGTGGGGTTGGCCTGCACCGGTTCGAGCACGCCGCCGATACCGACGCCGCCGCTCAAATGCACGTTCTTGCCGATCTGCGCGCAGGATCCGACGGTGGCCCAGGTATCGACCATCGTGCCTTCATCGACATAGGCGCCGATGTTGACGTAGCTCGGCATCAGCACCACGTTCTTGCCGATGTAGGAACCCCGCCGCGCCGCAGCGGGCGGCACCACGCGGAAACCGCCTTCACGAAAATCCTTGGAATTGTAGTCGGCGAACTTCGACGGCACCTTGTCGTAATAATTGGTGTAGCCGCCCTTGATGAAGGCGTTGTCTTCGAGGCGAAAGCTCAATAACACCGCCTTTTTGATCCACTGGTGGGTGATCCAGTTTTGCCCTTCCGCCCGTTCAGCGACGCGCAGTTGACCCTTGTCGAGCATGTCGATGACCGACATGACGGCGTCTTTCAGTTTGGCATCGGCGTTGCGCGGAGTGATGTCGGCGCGGCGTTCAAAAGCTTCTTCGATGATGGCTTGCAGGTCTTGCATGGGGGTTCCTTTAACGTGAGGGGTTAGGAGTTAGGAGTTAGGAGTTAGGAGTTAGGAGTTAGGGGTTAGGGGTTAGGGGTTAGGGGTGAAGCCGTGGGCGAACGCCGCGATACGGTGTGCGGCGTCGATGCAGGCGGACAGGCTATCGACCAGCGCGATGCGGACAAAGCCCTGACCCGGATTGACACCCGCCGCGTCGCGCGCGAGAAAACTGCCGGGCAGCACCGTTACATGCTGGGTGCGATACAGCTCGCGCGCGAACGCGGCATCGTCGCCGCCCGGCACCCGCGCCCACACATAAAACGCCGCGTCGGGCGCGTCGAATTGCAGCACGTCTTTTAACAGCGGCATCACGGCGGCGAATTTTTCGGCGTACTGGCGACGGTTGTCGATCACATGCGCCTCGTCGTTCCACGCGGCGGTGCTGGCCGCCTGCACCGCCGGACTCATCGCGCTGCCGTGGTAAGTGCGGTAGAGCAGGAATTGTTTCATCAACGCCGCATCGCCCGCCACCATGCCGGAGCGCAGGCCGGGCACGTTGGAGCGCTTCGACAGCGAGTTGAACACGATCAGGTTTTTGAAGTCGCGCCCGAGTTGTGTTGCGGCGGTCAATGCGCCGAGCGGCGGCTTGCCTTCCTGAAAATAAATCTCCGAATAGCATTCGTCCGCAGCGATCACAAAGCCGTGCTGGTCAGACAAGTCAAACAATTCCTTCCAGTCGGCCAGCGACATCACCTTGCCGGTGGGATTGCCGGGCGAGCAGACGTAAACCAGATTGACCTGCGCCCACAAATCGTCAGGCACGCGCGACCAGTCCATCTTGAAATCGTTGTCCGGCAGCGTGTTGAGAAAGAACGGACGCGCGCCCGCCAGCAGCGCCGCGCCTTCATAAATCTGATAAAACGGATTGGGCGAAATCACCACGCGCCGACCGTGGCGGCTGGAATCGACGCTGGCCTGGGCAAACGCAAACAAGGCTTCACGCGAACCATTCACCGGCAACACCTCGGTCGCCGGGTCGAGTTTCACGCCGTAACGCCGCTGCGCCCAGTTCGCAATCGCCTGACGCAGCGCATCCGAGCCCTGAGTGACGGGATAATTCGCCAGCCCTCCCAAGCCCGCGATCAACGCATCCTTGATAAATTGCGGCGTCGGATGTTTGGGTTCGCCAATCGACAGATTGATCGGCGCGAGATCAGGATTCGGCGTCACCCCGGCGAACAGTTCGCGCAGCTTTTGAAACGGATAGGGGTGGAGTTGATCGAGACGCGGATTCATTGCAGTTCAGTATGGGTAAAAATCTAAAAGTGACTAAAGTTTGAGTTGGGCGTCTTCGGATAGATTGGCTACCCCGCGACCGCCCCAGAAATAAACAATGCCCCTTGCCCCATAGATTCGTCCTTCGGCTTTGCTTTCTTAGCGGGGTCTAATGCGCAGACCGTCTCACCAATAAAGTAATTGGCATGGCTGTTGTTCAATTTTTCCGATACTCGCTTCACAGTCTCAGAACTATGTCCCTCAAGGAACCGAAATGCGGATGAAGCAAGATATTCCAGATTCAACTCAAAAGTTAGCCACTTCCGTTTTAGAGCTTCGGCGGTAAATCCAGTGGTGTTTGATCCGCCAAAAATGTCTAGGACGACATCCTCCTCGTCGGTCAGCATCTTGATAAAGAACGCGGGGATTTCCGAAGGGAATCGCGCCGGATGGCGTTCGAGTCCGAGTTCATTGCAGAGTCGGAGATAGCTTGAGTTGCTGTCTGTGTTCGGTATAGAAAGGAGGTTGGAAGGAATCGCCCCTCCATTATCCTTGCCAAACCCAGCACTTATGTCATGACCAGACGGGCGTTTTTTTGGCGTATAGAACCTCTCCGGATCCTCGATCAACTTCTTCATCCGATCGGAATATGGAGCCAACACTTTTCGAACGTCGGCTTTCGGAAAGGCGGTTTTACTAAACCACCACACAGTATTAACGGAATCCTTTGCCCGAATTTTTCGTTTGTT
>Ga0315271_10002384_pt1 | contig 11746 bp, 11 predicted proteins | sample C3_top_MG_FD_204664 | JGI IMG/M metagenome (GOLD analysis project Ga0315271, IMG submission 204664) | Sediment microbial communities from Yellowstone Lake, YNP, Wyoming, USA - C3_top | ecosystem: Environmental > Aquatic > Freshwater > Lake > Sediment | place: USA: Wyoming | collected 2017-08-01
GCAGTTCGCAGTAGACCCCGGCCTCGCGCACGCGGCGCGCGATGAGCTGGGTGTATTGGGAGCCGAAGTCGAGGATGAGAATTTTCTGGTGCATGGTTATCAGGGGTCAGGGGTCAGGGGTCAGGGGTCAGGGATCAGGGATCAGGGATCAGGGGTCAGGATTCCGGGGGCAGGGGTCAGGGATACAAGGACAAGCGGCCAATAAAGAAAAAGCCGCGCACAGCGCGACTTTCCCTGACCCCGGAATCCTGACCCCTGATCCCTCTCATTCAACGCGATAATTCGGCGCTTCCTTGGTGATCTGCACATCGTGGACGTGCGATTCACGCACGCCAGCCGAGGTGATTTCGACGAATTCGGCCTTGGCGTGCATGTCGGGAATGGTGGCAACCCCCAAATAGCCCATCGACGAGCGCAGGCCGCCCATCAACTGGTGAATCACACCGAGCGCACTGCCTTTGTACGGCACGCGGCCTTCGATGCCTTCGGGCACCAATTTTTCGGCGCTTTTTTCGTTGTCCTGGAAATAGCGATCGCTTGAGCCCTGCTGCATCGCGCCGAGCGAACCCATGCCGCGATACGATTTATACGAACGCCCCTGGAACAGCTCGACTTCGCCCGGCGCTTCTTCGGTACCCGCCAGCAAACCGCCCAGCATGACGCAATGGGCGCCCGCTGCGATGGCTTTGGCGATGTCGCCCGAATAACGAATGCCGCCGTCTGCGATGACGCCGACGCCGCTGCCCACCAACGCTTCCGCTACATTGGTGACGGCGGTGATCTGCGGCACGCCGACGCCCGCGACCATGCGGGTGGTGCAAATGGAGCCGGGGCCGATACCGACCTTGACCGCGTCGGCGCCGTGTTGAACCAGCGCCAGCGCAGCCGAGGCGGTGGCGATGTTGCCGCCGATGACCTGCACTTCGGGGAAGTTATGCTTGACCCACTTGACGCGATCAAGCACGCCTTTGGAGTGGCCGTGCGCGGTATCGACGACGATCACATCGACGCCGGCTGCCGCCAGCGCGGCGACGCGTTCTTCGGTGCCTTCGCCGGTGCCGACCGCCGCGCCGACACGCAGACGACCCATCGCGTCCTTGCACGCCAGCGGGTGTTCGCTCGATTTTTGAATGTCCTTGACGGTAATCAGTCCGCGCAGCTCGAATGCATCGTTGACCACCAGCACGCGTTCCAACCGGTGTTTGTGCAGCAGCGCCATCGCCTCGTCGCGGTTGGCGCCTTCTTTCACCGTCACCAGCCGCTCTTTCGGCGTCATGATGTTGGCGACGGGCTGATCGAGGCTGGTCTCGAAGCGCAGGTCGCGGTTGGTGACAATGCCGACGACTTTGCCGCCATCGATCACCGGCAGGCCGGAAATGCGTTTGGCGCGGGTGATTTCCAGCACCTGACGCACCGTCATCTGCGGCGTGACGATGAACGGATCCTTGACCACGCCGGATTCGAAACGCTTGACCGCCGCCACCTGCGCCGCCTGCAACTCGGCGCTCATGTTCTTGTGGACGATGCCAAGACCGCCTTCCTGCGCCAGCGCAATCGCCAGCCGCGCTTCGGTGACGGTATCCATCGCAGCGGACAGCAGCGGCAGGTTAAGGGTGATGGTGCGGGTCAGCCGGGTCGTGAGCGTGACTTCGCGGGGAAGGATGGCGGAATGGGCGGGAACGAGCAGAACGTCGTCGAACGTCAGCGCTTTTTGCAAAACACGCATGGGCTTTCCTTAACGCAAAGCCGGATTATACGCGTGCCCGCGTCCCGCACAAACAGACGGGATGCGCTTGGCGAATAAGCTTGGTTGTAATCTACCAAGGCGAATTACACGGCTGGCGGTTGACTCACGCGTGCGATGCGGCTAACTTTGCGCCAGTATTACAGGCTGTCCAGTTCGACAGCCGACTCTTGTATGCCATACAACTCGTGGAGATAACACAATGTCCAAAGTTTTGCTTACCCTGACTTCCGCTGCCTTGCTGGGTCTGACTGCTTGTGCCAGCACCCAGGAGCCGGCCGACAAACCCGCAGCCCAGGCTGCCGAACCCGCCAAGCCCACCATCAGCGCCGAAGCGCAAACTGCACTGACCGCGGCCCAGGCTGACGTCAAGGCGGCAAAAGCCAAGAATGCGCTATGGACCACTGCGGAAAATGCACTGAAGGCCGCCGATGAAGCGGCAGCAAAAGGCGACAGCGCCACCGTGCTGAAGCAGGCCAAACTGGCCAGCGACCAGACCCGGCTGGGCATGGGTCAACTCAACTATCCCGAGCTCAAAACCGGTGAGTAAACTGTCCCATCCCGCTAACCAGGCCTTCCGGATTCATGCCGGAAGGCTTTTGTTTTTGGGCATTCTGGCGTTTTGTGCGCTGGCGTTTAACCCTCAGGCGCACGCCGAACTCTACAAATGGACCGATGCCCAAGGCAAGGTGCATTACACGGATCAGCCGCCCACGGTAAACACCCAGACGATCAAAAACAGCGCGCCGGGACAAGCCGACACCACGTCCCAGGCCACGCAATCGCTCGACGCCCAGGATCAGGCTTATCAGAAGCGCCGCAAAGAAGCCGAGGAAGCGCGCGCCAAAACCGACAAGGAAGCCGAGCAAGCGCGCGTCGCGCGCGAAAACTGCGACAAGGCGCGCAAAAATATCAGCACCCTGCAAAACACCCCGCGCGTTTACAGCACCAATGCCTCCGGGCAACGGATCGACATGGATGATGCTGCGCGCGCCAGCGCATTGGCCAACAACCAAAAAGCCGTTTCCGAATTCTGCAAGTAAACCTGTGATTGGCAGTGCCGGTGCGGCTTATGCCGCATCGGGTGCATTTGTGTGTGCGGTCTTTTCCGGCGCGGCGTCGCCCCCGCCCTTTTTAGTGACCTTGCCCTCTTCCGCACGTTTGCGGCGTACCTCCTTGGGATCGGCAATCAGCGGGCGGTAGATTTCCACTCTATCCTTGTCGCGCACGGCTTCATCCAGCTTGACCAGCTTGCTGAAAATCCCGACCTTGTTTTTGGCAAGATCGATTTCGGGAAAGGCATCCAGCACGCCTGAGGCGCGGATGGCGTCGCCCACTGTCGCGCCGTCGCCCAGCCGAACCCGCAGCAGCGCTTGCTGCGCCGGCAAGGCATACATGACTTCGACGTTGATCGTGGCCGGGTTCGAATTGGTTGAATTCACTGCTTGACTCATAGGGCATACACCTCGTCAGCTCGCCGCACAAAGGCATCGACAAAAGTATTGGTGATATGGCTGAAAACGGGCGCCAGGATTGTTTCCAGCACCCGGCTCGAAAATGCATATTGCAGACGGAATTCAATCTTGCAGGCGTCTTCGCCCAGCGGAGAAAACAGCCAGTCGCCTTCCAGTTCGGAAAACGGGCCATCCTGCAACTTGATACGCATCTCGCGCGGATGGGTTTTGGTGTTTTCAGTCGTAAAGCTCTGACGGATGCCCATATAGGCAATATGAATTGTCGCCACCGTGCGATGCGCGTCGCGCAATTTCAACTCGGTGCCGCCGCACCAGGGCAGAAAAACCGGGTAGTCCTCAACCCGATCCACCAGTTCAAACATGCGCTCGGGGGAGTGTGCCACCAGCACACTTTTTTCTACACGCGCCATGGATAGCTGAAGCCTTGTAAAATCAGGGCATTGTACTGAAGCCTTCCACCATGAGCATCGCCGACAATAAAAAAGCCTTTCACGACTACTTCATCGAAGAAAAATTCGAGGCCGGTCTCGTGCTCGAAGGCTGGGAAGTCAAGGCCATCCGCGCCAGCCGGATCCAGCTCAAAGAAGCCTATGTCGTCGTCAAGAATGGCGCGGTTTATCTGATCGGCTGCCACATCAGCCCGCTGCTGTCGGCCTCCACCCATATCCTGCCCGACCCGACCCGCTCGCGCAAACTGCTGCTGCACGCGTCGGAAATCAACAAGCTGATCGGCAAAACGGAGCGCGCCGGCTTTACCTTGGTGCCGCTCAACATGCATTTTTCGAAAGGCCGCATCAAGCTGGAAATTGGCCTGGCGAAAGGCAAAAAACAGCACGACAAGCGCGCCACGGAAAAAGATCGCGAGTGGGAGCGCGAAAAGCAGCGCCTGGTTCGTTCTGCCCAACACTGACGGAAGCGCACAGAATTTGTTGCACGACGCCGACAAACGGATGAAAAAACCTGCTTACTGGTCTATTTATATCTTGCCATTTTGTCGAAATGTCAACTAGAATTGTCAATATCTCGACAGGCAAGGAGAGGTCTGATGGCTGCTCTACCCGTTTATCACGTTGAATTCATTCCGCTGGAACGACGTTTGGGCGACCGCCGCGTTGCTCCGCGCGATGCGGCGTTGCCGCCTGAAATCACGGCAGATCGCCGCAAAATAGCGATATCGGGCCGGCGCATGGAAGACCGCAAATCAGCCATCCTCAAGATCGTTTAAGCGTCGGCCAACGCTGACGCTTTTTCAGCCCGCAGCCGGGTCATGCTGCCGCCTGGCAGCCGCAACATCCTTTCAATCACCCGCCACAAACCAACCAGCAGGCGCGGCATGCCCCGTATCCTTGCACCGCGCCTATGCAATTTTGCGGTTAAAGCCAGCGCCGTGTGACAATGACAGCGTTTGGCCGTGCCCCCTGTTTCATCCCTGAAAGTTGAGCCCAGTTTGCCCGCCACCGTAGCAGAACTCACTGCCTTCGATGAGATCATCGACGCCCGTTCCCCAGGCGAATTTGCCGAAGACCACATCCCTGGTGCGATCAATTTGCCGGTGTTGAACGACGCCGAGCGTGAACGCGTCGGCACGTTGTACAAGCAGGTGTCATCGTTCGAAGCCAAAAAAGTCGGCGCGGCACTGGTGTCGCGCAACATCGCGCAGCATCTCGACGATTATTTCGCCGACAAACCCAAAGCGTATCGCCCGCTGATTTATTGCTGGCGCGGCGGCAGCCGCAGCGGGTCAATGTCGCACATTCTGCAAAAAATCGGCTTCGGCGCAATGCAACTCGACGGCGGCTACAAAGCCTATCGACGGCACGTGATCGCCGAACTCGCCAGCCTGCCCGCGCAGCGTAATTTCCGGGTGGTGTGCGCGCCAACCGGCAGCGGCAAAAGCCGCTTGCTGCAAGCGCTGGCGAGTGCGGGCGCACAGGTGCTCGATCTCGAAGCGCTGGCCGCCCACCGTGGCTCGCTACTGGGCGCATTGCCGGATCAGCCGCAGCCGCCGCAAAAATATTTCGAGAGCGCGATCTGGTACGCCCTCACCCGCTTCGACCTGGCGCACCCGGTGTTCGTGGAATCGGAAAGCAAGAAAATCGGCGCGCTGCGCGTGCCCGATGCACTGATCGCGGCGATGCGCGCCAGCCCCTGCGTGCGGCTGGAGGTGCCCATAGCCGCACGCGTTCAACTGCTCACCGAAGACTACGCGCACTTTCTGCACGATCCCGAACTGATCAACAGCCAGCTTGCTCATCTGGTCTCGCTGCGCGGCCTCGACACCATCACGGCCTGGCAAACGCTGGCGCATCAACACGCCTGGGATCAACTGGTAGCAGCCTTGCTGGAGCAGCATTACGATCCGGCCTATTTCCGGTCACTGTCGACGAATTACCCCTCGACATCGGCTGACCTCGGCTTCAGCACCGCCGATTTATCCAGCACGGGATTGCGGCAACTCGCGCAAGACATCAAAGCCGCTTGCCCTGCACAACGCCCATAACGCGGCTCATGGAAGGGAAGCGGGCTCAGCCGCGCCGCACTTCAATCACATTCTGCACATGCTGCAAGCGCGCCAGCAGCCGCGCCAACTGCTGCAATTCCTTGATTCGCACAGTGATTCGCATGTGCGCATATTCGTCGCGGCTTTCGGTGTTGACGCGCAGCACGTCGAGCCGATCCTTGGCGATGACGTCGGAAATATCCCGCAGCAGACCCTGACGGTCAAACGCTTTCAGTTGAATATCCACTTCGAATGCCGCACCGGATTCGAGCACCCATTCCGCCGCCATCACCCGCGCGGGATTGGCGCGCCGCAATGAAGCGCAGTCGGCGCGATGCACGGTCACGCCGCGCCCGACGGTGGTGTAGGCGGCGATGGCATCCGGCGGTTGCGGCTTGCAGCAGCGCGCCAATGTCATCGGCACATCGCCCAGCCCGGGGATGGTGACCGGGTTACCCGACTTGGCACGCGTGCGCGGCTTGGCCGTAGGCGCCAGCGCAGGCGCGGGCTTGCCCGGCTCCTGCAAGGCGTTGACCAGATCGCGCTGACCGACATCGCCGCGACCGAGTGCGGCAAAGAACTCGTCCACCTTGCCGAACTTGAGCCGCTGCGCGAGCTTGTCCTGATTCGCATCCACCACGCCCAGACGCTTGAGTTCTTTTTCCAGCAGAGTGCGGCCAAGACTCACCTGTTCGCCAACATCGCGCTGCCGAAACCACGTACGCACCTTGGAACGCGCGCGATGAGTAGCCAAAAACCCAAGCGCCGGGTTGAGCCAGTCGCGGCTGGGTGCGCCCTCCTTGGCGACGACAATTTCGACCCGCTGGCCGTTGTCGAGCGCGGTGTTGAGCGGCGCCATCGCGCCGTTGATTTTTGCCCCGCGACAGCGGTGGCCCAAATCGGTATGCAGCGCATAGGCAAAGTCCACCGGCGTGGCGCCACGGTCAAGCGCCACCACCCGCCCCTGCGGAGTCAGCACATAGACCTGGTCGTGGAACAGCTCGGTCTTGAACTGCTCGGTGAATTCGCTGCTGTCGGCAACGTCATCCTTCCATTCCAGGATGCGTCGCAGCCAGGCGATTTTTTCCTCGTATTGCGCATCCTGCTTGCCGCCTTCCTTGTAACGCCAGTGCGCGGCCACGCCCAGCTCGGCGTGCTGGTGCATGTCGAAGGTGCGAATCTGCACCTCCAGCGCGCGGTCTTCCGGCCCGATCACCGCTGTGTGCAGCGAGCGGTAATCGTTGCCTTTGGGCTGCGAAATGTAATCGTCGAACTCGCCCGGAATCGGCTGCCACAGGTTGTGCACCAGACCCAGCACGGTGTAGCAGTCGATCTCGTGTTTGACCAGCACACGCAGCGCGCGGATGTCGTACAGTTGCTCGAAGCTCATGCGCTTGCGCCGCATCTTGTTGACGATACTGGCGATGTGCTTGGGGCGACCGCTGACCTCGGCCGCGATGCCGTGCAGCGCAAGCTCGGCTTGCAGGCGCTCGATGATGCCCTTGATATAGGCCTCGCGGTCAACCCGTTTTTCGTCGAGCTGCGCCGCAATGGTTTTATAAGTGTCGGGCTCCAGATAGCGGAACGCCCAGTCTTCCATTTCCCACTTGATCTGCCACACGCCCAAGCGATTGGCCAGCGGCGAAAACAGTTCGCGCGCCTGCTGCCCCAGCTCGCGCTGACGTGCGGCGTCGTGTTTGGCGACACAACGCAGCGCGTGGGTACGCTCCGCCAGTTTGACCAGCACCACGCGGATGTCCTCCACCATCGCCAGCACCATCTGGCGCAGCGCTTCCAGTTGTGCGTGCGGGTCAAGGCGTTTGTCGGTGGCGCTGGCGGCCAATGTTTCGATCCGCGCCATCGCCGCCACCCCGCGCGCCAACTGTGCCGCAGTGCCAAAAGCAGTATCGAAATCCGGCGCTGCGCCAAGACCGCCCGCAGGGCGAGCGTCTGGCGGCGTACCCCTCGCGGGTGCGTCGCCCAGGCAACCAGGCAGCAAGGCAGCAGCCACCGCATCCGCGCCCAGCCGTAGCTCGGCGACGATCAGCGCGCTACCGACGCTATGGGAAAAGGCGGCGCTGCTGCCCAGCCGCTCATGCGCATAAGCCAGCGCACGCCAGGGCAAATCGTTTTCCGCCACCGGCAACACGCGGGCCAACGCCTGCCGCGCCGATTCCGGATCGGTGGCATCAAAACAGCGGGGACGGACGGGCTCATTCATGGGGAAAATCGCTATGCCAGTACCGGCGATGGGATGGTCGATATTCTGAGGCCACCACCCCGGCTTCGCCAAACGTGAGTTTGATCAGGCCGTCGCTGTCGCTGCGTAGGATGCGTGCATTCCGGTCACGGAAACGCGCCACCACCTGCGGATGCGGATGGCCGAAGCGGTTACGGTAACCCATGGTGAATACGCCGATACGCGGCTGCACCTGTTCGACGAATTCGGGCATTGACGAGGTGCGGCTGCCGTGGTGGCCTGCGATCAATACCGTGGCCGACATGTCGGAGCCGGACTCCAGCAGTTCAAATTCACCGCGTCGCTCGGCATCGCCGGTGATTAACAAACTTTGCGTACCCCGGCTGACCTTCAGCACGCAACTGTAATCGTTGTCGCGACGGCTGGATTCGGCATACGCCGTGGCAGGTGGATTGAGTATCTCGAAGCGCACGCCGTCCCACAGCCAGCGCTGGCCGCGCTGACAGTGGCGCGCTGACGGCGCGTTTTTCAGCAGCGAACTGGTGGCAGGCAGACCGTGCAGCAGCCAGCCGGTCGGGATATCGCGCAGCACCGATAGCAAGCCGCCGCTGTGATCGTTGTCGTTGTGCGAGACGATCACGCCGGACAATTCGCCAACGCCGGTTGCGCGCAGATACGGCACGACGATGCGCTCGCCTGCATCGCTGTCGGCAAACGCCGGGCCGGTGTCGTAGAGCAGCGCATGGCTGGCGGTGCGGATCAGAATCGCGGTGCCCTGACCGACGTCAATCACGTCGGCCTCAAAGCTGTCGGGCGCGATATCCGCGCGCGGCGGGAATGCCAGCGGCAGCCACAGCACTATGCCCAGCGCCCGCAATGGAAACCCGCGCGGCAGCAACAGCCACAGCGTGCCGACGACGGCCAGCAGCATCGTCCACCCCTCCGGCGCCGGCCGCACCAGCACCGCCCACGGCAGCGCGCTGGCCCATTCCAGGCCTTGTCCCAAGCACGCCATCAACCACGCTGCTGCCTGCCACAACGGCGGCACGATGACGCCGAGCAAGGCCAGCGGCGTCACCAGCCAGCTCACCAGCGGAATGGCGATAGCGTTGGTCAGCGGCGAAATCAGCGACACCTGCTGGAACAACAGCAACAGCGCGGGCGCCAGCGCCAGGGTCAGCGCCGCCTGCACCGTCACCCAGCCGCGCAGCTTGGTCGGCAGCGCCACGCGGCCAAATGTCACCCACAAAATCACCGCCATGGCGCCAAACGACAGCCAGAATCCGGGCGACAACACCGCCCACGGATCGATCAGCAACACCACAGACACCGCCCACACCAGTGCTGAAAATGGCTGCGGCTCGCGCCGTCCCCAGAAGGCTAACGCCAGCACCGCGAGCATGAACAGAGTGCGCTGCGCGGGCACCTGAAACCCCGCCAGCACGGTATACGCAACAGCAGCCAGCACGGCGGCCAGCAGTCCCGCCTGTCTGGCAGGCAAGCGTTCCGCCGCGCGCGGCCAGCGCCGCCAGCCGAACGCCGCCGCCCAACCCGCCAGCGCGGCAATCATGGTGACGTGCAGCCCTGAAATACTGAGCAGGTGGTTGACGCCGGTGCGGGTGAAGGCTCGCCATTGTTCATGGGGAATGCCGCGCTGATCGCCGATCACCAGCGCCATGATGACACCGGCATAGGGCGCTTCATTCAGCGTGGCCATGATGCGCTGGCGAATGGTCTCGCGCGTGGCGGCAACCCAGGCGGCGGGCGTGCTTGCACGCGCATCGAGGCGCAATGGCGGCGTCTGCTCGCGCACATAGCCGGAGGCATTGACGCCGCGCTCCAGCATCCAGGCTTCAAGATCGAAGCCGTGCGGGTTATGGGTGCCGTAGGGAATTTTCAGCCGCACCGTGAACTGCCAGCGCTCGCCCGCCTGCACGGTCGGCGCATGTACCGCTGCGTCACGCGGCCAGTAGCGCGCAAGTTGCAGGCGCTGCAAATCCGGCGCGTCAGGCGTGACGACCCGTTCGACATCCAGCACGAAGCGCTCGCCGCGCGCGTCGACCTGCGGCAAATCGCTCACCACACCGACGACCGTGACAGCTACACCCTGCCAGTGATCGGGCAAGCGATCAGCCAAGCGCAGGTCGGCGCGCCACGCAGCCCAGGCAAAACCCAGGGCGACGCTCAGCAACGCAACCGCAAGCTGGCGCAGCGTTTCAGGGGCGACGCGGGGAAAACGCGGCAGCCACAGCGCGCTGCTCAACAGCGGCAGCAGCCACAGCCAGCGCACGGGCGGCAATGCAGCCTGCTGTTGCAACAGCCACACGCCAAAACAGAACGCGATGAGATAAAACCGCATCGCGCCGAGTGCTTAGATGGACTGCAACATCCCGTCGACCAGCCGCAACTGCCGATCCATGCGTGCGGCCAGCTCGATGTCGTGGGTGACGACGATCAGGCTGGTGGCCTGCTTGCGGTTGAGTTCGCGCATCAAATCGAACACCGTATGGGCGGTGTGGCGGTCGAGATTGCCGGTCGGCTCGTCGGCCAGAATGCAGGCGGGCCGAGTAACCAGCGCGCGGGCGATGGCCACGCGCTGGCGCTCGCCGCCGGACAACTCGCCGGGGCGATGGGTGAGCCGATGCCCCAGACCGACTTCGTTCAGCACTTCGGTCGCGCGCGCCATGGCTTGATCGCGATCCAGACGGCGGATGGTCAGCGGCATGGCCGCGTTTTCCAGCGCCGAAAACTCTGGCAGCAGGTGATGAAACTGATAGACAAAACCGAGTGCGGTGTTGCGCAGCTCGCAACGCGCCGTTTCGGAAATGGCGAAGGGATCACGCCCCAGCAGTTCGACCCGGCCGGCGGTCGGCGCATCGAGTCCGCCCAGCAGATGCATCAGCGTGCTTTTGCCCGATCCCGAGACGCCGACAATGGCAAGCGACTCCCCCGCACGCACTTCAAGATCGACGCTACCCAGCACCGGCACGTCGTTTTTTCCTTGGCGGAAAACCTTGCTTAGTCCGGCGCAGCGCAGCACGACTTCATTCATAACGCAGCGCCTCCGCCGGGTTGATGCGCGACGCGCGCCAGCTCGGATACAACGTCGCGGCGAGGCTAATCAGCAGCGACACCCCCCCAATGACGCCGACATCACTCCACACCAGTTTGGACGGCAACTGGTTGATGTAATACACATCGGCCGGGAACAGGTCCATGCCGAACAGCCGCTCGATAATCGGCACGACGGTTTCAACATTGAGCGCGAGCAGCACCCCGCTCGCCACCCCCAGCAAGGTGCCGAACACGCCGATGAACGCCCCCTGCACGATGAAAATGCTCATGATCGACGCGGGTTTGGCGCCCAGCGTGCGCAGGATGGCAATGTCGGATTGCTTGTCGGTCACCGCCATCACCAGGGTGGAGACGATGTTGAACGCCGCCACCGCAACAATCAGCAGCAGGATCAAGAACATCATGCGTTTTTCGATCGCCACGGCGCGAAAGAAGTTGGCGTGGGATTGCGTCCAGTCGGTGAGGTAGTAATTTCCCTTGAGACTTTGCGACAGCTCGCGCGTCACGAACGGCGCGCGGAAAAGGTCATCGAGCTTCAGCCGCACCCCCGACACATCCTCGCCCAGCCGCAGCAGCTTTTGCGCGTCCTGCAAATGGATCAGGGCAAGGCCGGAATCGTATTCGAACATGCCCGCTTCGAAGATGCCGGTGACGGTGAACTGCTTGACGCGCGGCATCACGCCAGCCGGGGTGATGTTGCCCTGCGGCGTGAGCAGCACCACTTTGTCGCCGGGATACACGTTGAGCACGCG
>Ga0315271_10002385_pt1 | contig 11744 bp, 10 predicted proteins | sample C3_top_MG_FD_204664 | JGI IMG/M metagenome (GOLD analysis project Ga0315271, IMG submission 204664) | Sediment microbial communities from Yellowstone Lake, YNP, Wyoming, USA - C3_top | ecosystem: Environmental > Aquatic > Freshwater > Lake > Sediment | place: USA: Wyoming | collected 2017-08-01
GGATGCTTGAGGAGGCTGTGGCGAATGCGTTTGTCCGCGCAGCACCGCTTGTGTCGCGGCGTCGTAGGCGATCGTTAACGTGATCAGCCGCCATGCTTGGACCGGAAATCGGCAAGTCACGATCGACTCGGTCCTGGCGCCCGGCGCGCTGGGTTTGGGCGCCGAGAGCAGTGCCAGGTGCAATTGCCTGCTGGCCTCGCAAGGGGGTCGCCTACGGCGGCCCTTGACGCAATCTTCTAGTTTTCATCGTTGCCATTTTCGAGGCCCACATGCAAGCACATAGCTTCCCGACTGCAATCAAGTCTTCCGAGGCTCCCGCGCGGCGCAAGCCGTCGAGCTATCCCGAACCCTTCGCATCGCAGATGGAGGGAAGAGTCAAGCGTCCGCTCGGTGATCTATTCGGCCTTGCGAATTTCGGCGTCAATCTCACTCATCTTGCCCCGAACAAAGTCTCAGCTCTGCGCCACGCGCATATGGCGCAAGACGAGTTCATCTACATCCTGCAGGGACATCCGACGCTGCACACCGATGAGGGTCGAACACAACTGTCGCCAGGCATGTGCGCTGGCTTCAAGGCCGGATCGGGCAACGCTCACCACGTGATCAACGAGACCGAAGACGAGGTGGTCTATCTGGAAATTGGCGACCGAACGTCCGGAGACGAAGTCAGCTACCCAGACGATGACCTCAAGGCATTGCTGGTCGATGGGAAGTGGAAGTTCGTGCACGCGAACGGCATGCCCTACTGACCCTCGCGTCTCAGAGGCAGGCCGCCTCGCCTCAACAGGTCAGGCTGCACAGAGGTAAGCGTTTCGCCGCGGCACCTTGATTGCCGCGGCTAGACGCTTACGTCTGGATCAGTGATTTGCGAAGTCACTGCCATGGCCGCAGCCAGCGTGACCAACGCGTAGCGGAGTCGGCTGCATGGCCCGCCAGGCCATCGTCCAGCGGCGACCCAGCGCCGACCAGAACTGGTCGATCGCCTCGCGCCGTGCTTGCGATGCGCCCCACTTGGCAGCCTCCCTGAATGCGGCATAGTCGGTCGGTGATAGTTGCCTGTCGAAGCTTTCGGTGTCCATGGCGATGTCCTTTCGTGACAGTGCAGTCACTGTAGGCAGTGCCCCCCGAAGCGGAAACAGCAGCAGCCGCAAATGCACCTTGCGCAACGCGCAAAGCCGTGGCCCCTGCCGCCGCCTAACATGGGCCCCCGTGCACGACTTGGCCTTCGACGACCTCAAGCTGTTCGCCCGCGTGGCGGCGTTGGGAACGCTCTCGGCCGTCGCACGCGAGCGCGATGTGCCGGTGAGCCAGGTCTCGCGGGCACTGACGCGAATCGAGAAGGCCTGCGGCGCACGCCTGGTTCACCGCTCGACCCACGCGCTGGCGCTGACCGCCGAAGGCGAAACCTTCCTCGACTACTGCCAGCGCATCGGCGCCACACTGGAAGAGCTCGAAGGTGAGTTCGCCAGCCAGGCGCAGGAGCCGAGCGGCATGGTACGCGTGGCCGCCAGCACCGTGATTGCGCAGTACCAGCTGCTGCCCAGCCTGGCCGGGCTGACCCGACGCCACCCGCTGCTGCGCGTGGAACTCGAGGTCAGCGACCGGACCGTCGACATGGCCCGCGACGGCATCGACATCGCCATCCGCACGCTGGCCCTGCTACCCGAGACGATGGTGGCGCGGCCGATCGGCCACCTCGGCCGCGCGCTGTATGCGGCGCCCGAGTACCTGGCAGCCGCCGGTGAACCCACTCACCCCAGCCAGTTGCGCCAGCACCGGCTGGTCACCAACAGCACCGCCACCCAGCTCAACCACTGGCCCTTCATGGTCGACGGTGCCGCGCTGAAGTTCGCTGCCGAGGGCTTCTGGCGCGCCAATGACACCGGCCTGGCCGCCAACATGGTGCTGGCCGGCCTGGGCATCGGCCGGCTGGCCACCGTGGTGGCCGAGCCATTGGTGCGCCAGCGACGGCTGGTACCGGTGCTGGCCGCCTTTGTCGATGCGCAGCCGAGTGCGATCTATGCCGTGACCGCCACCACGCGCCAGCGCCTGCCCAAGATCAAGGCCTGCCTCGACTACTGGTCCGAATGGTTCGGCCCATCGGCTTGACAGGGCGCCTGACGCTGCGCCTCAGATCCCGGCATACCACTCGTAGCCCTCGTCCTCCCAGTAGCCGCCCCTGCCGCCGCGAATGTCGGCAAAGCTTGCCACCAGCTCGATTGCGCGCACGTACTTGGCCTGCTTGTAGCCGAGCTGGCGCTCGACGCGGCAGCGCAGCGGTGCGCCATTGCTGAGCGGCAGCGGCTGGTCGTTCAGCTCATAGGCCAGAATCGTCTGCGGGTGATAGGCGTCGTCGAAGTCGATGCTCTCGTAGTAGCGTGAATCGGCCGCCTCGGGCCGGGCTACGTTCATCGAATCGAAGCAGCGAAAGACGACGAAGCGCGCCGCAGGCAGCGGCCGGGCCGCGCCGAGCAGCGCGGCCAGCGGCACGCCCTTCCACTGGCCGATGCAACTCCAGCCTTCGACACAATCGTGGCGTGTGATCTGCGTGCGCGAGGGCATTGCGCGCAGTTGCGCCAGGCTGTACTCGGCCGGCTGCTCGACCAGGCCGCGCACGGCCAGCCGGTACTCGGCGAAACCGGCCTCGCGCAGGGCTTGGTAGTCGGCGTCCACCGGCGCGAGCGTGCCGTTGCTGCGAAAGCTCTGCTCAATGTGCTTGCGCTCGAACTCCTGCGCCATCGCCGCGCGTGGCGCAACCAGCCTGTGCGCTGCGCGGCTGAGATGCTCGGCACTCCTGAGCGCCTCGACGAAAGACTCGTTGCGCGACAGCCTGTCGCAGCCGGCCAGCAGCGCCGCACCGGCTGCCGCCACCGTGCCGCGCAGCAGGTGGCGGCGTTCGCGCTGGGTCTTGCGCATCAGACGAAGCTTCGGTTTGGTGTCCATCACAGCCCCTTTCGTGCTTTGTCGGCCGGTACGTTGTACCAGCCCGTCACCATCGAACGGATCTCGTTCCAGACCCCGGCCACGATGACTTCGAACAGATGGATCGCCGTGAACAGCAACAGCCCGGCTGCGGCGATGAAGTGCAACGAGCGCGCCGACTGGCGGCCACCAAGCAGGTCGACCCAACCGGTGTAGACCGTGTCGAGCCGCGGCGACATCGCCAGGCCGGCCACCACTACCAGCGGCAGCAAACCGAAGATCACGATCAAGTAGGCCAGGTTTTGCAGCACGTTGTAGCGCTTGGCTGCGTCACCGGTCGGGTGCCTGAACAGCAGATGGTTCTTGATCGAGCTGCCGATGCCGCGCAGCTCGGCTGCCGTGGGCAGCAGGTCCCGTGACAGATGACGGCTTAGCAACGTGTAGGTCAGGTAGGCGATGCCGTTGATGACAAAGACCCAGGCAAAGAAGAAGTGCCAGTGGCGTGCCATCGCCAGCCACTGCGGGCCCGGCACGGTGGCCCAGCTCGGAAAGCCGCGCGCTAGCTTGCGGCCATCGGCCTCGGACAGGCCGAGCACGCCCGTCGTGTCCCACTCACGGCCTGCAATGCGTGTCACGCCGACCGGGCCGGCGGCGCTGTCCTTGGCACTGATGGCCAGCCAGGGCGAGCTGAAGTGCGAGTCGTGGCCCCAGTACAACGCGGGGTGGGCGTTGAAGATGTTCAGCCCGCTCATCAGCAGCAGCGTGATACTGATGACGTTGATCCAGTGCATCAGGCGCACCGGCAGGCGGTGACGGTAGATTCGCAGCGCAGGCGGCGGTGTCGGGTTGCTGGCCATCGAGGGTCCTCCGTTGGGGGCCTGGCAGTTGCCGACGGGCTTTGCCAGGCCGCCCCATGATGCACCTTGGTCGGCGCGGCCCCCATCGGCTTACAGCATTGTCGCCACGCAGGGCTCAGCGGCGGGTTGCCGATTGCCCTGAGATCGATCAAGACGCGAATGCCCGGCTCATGCACAGTTCGTGGTCACGACGTGTTGCGGATAAAATTCGTGCCGCCACCGTCCAAAGTGGCCGCTCCAGTTTCGCGGAAGGCCGGAACCATTTGCTTTGCTCGTAGGACGAATTGATGCTGCCTTTCTTTGGCGACCTGGTAGTGCGCACCGATGAAGCGCGTCGCGATTTCGAAACCCACCCCGTGATCCTCGATGCCGTTGCAAACGGCATGACCATCGAGCGCTACCGCAAACTGCTGCTCGAGCTTTACCATGTGGTCTGGCATTTCAACCCCGCGTGCGCCGCCGCGGCCAGCCGCATGCCGGATCAGTTCCGCCAGGTGCGCTATTTCTTGTACGAGCACATGCACGAGGAGTCGGGTCACGAAGAGTGGGTCATGAACGACCTCGAGGTGGTGGGCGTCGGCCCCGCGGCGGTCGCGGCCCATCTGCCATCGATCGACACGCTGGCCTTGAACGGCTTTAATTACTGGGCTGCCGACAGGCGCCACCCTTGTTCCATCCTGGGCATGTTGTATGCGCTGGAGGTGATCGCCTCCGTCTACGGCGGCACCTTCGCTTCGGCCATCCGCGAGTCGCTGCTGCTCGATGGCGAGCGTGGCGTGTCATTCATCAGCTCCCACGCAACGATGGACATGGAGCACATGGTCACGCTGCGCCAGGTGCTCAACACCATCACTGACCCTGCGGCCCACGATGCGATAACCGAGACGGTACTGGTCAACTTCCAACTCATCACCCGGGTCTTCGCCGCGATATGAGCGCGGACGCGATGACCAGCGCGGACTCGATGACGCGCATGGATTCGACGGCGCGCCTGGCCGCGCTGATGACTCGCCGCTACAAGTACCTGCGGCTCGAATGGCGCGCCGAAATGTCGGCGCTGCGGGTACACACCTGCGTCAAGCCGATCCAGTGCTACAGCCTGGCCGGCATCGCCGAGATGCAGCGTGTGCTCGACGACATCGCAGCCAGTCCGGGGCTGGTGCGCCACCTCGTGCTGTCGTCGGACGTGTCGGGGGTGTTCAACTTCGGCGGCGACCTGTCGCTGTTCGTGCTGCTGATCCGGGCCCGCGACGCCGAATCGCTGCGCATGTATGGACGGCGGTGCATCGACATGGTCTGGTGGCTCGAGAACGCATCGAGTCGCGGCGTGCATACCACCGTGCTGGTGCAAGGCGATACGCTCGGCGGTGGGCTGGAATCGGTGATGCCGTTCCACAAGGTGATCTTCGAGCGCAGCGCGCAGGCTGGCTTCCCGGAGGTGTTGTTCAATCTGTTCCCCGGCATGGGGGCGTGGAACTTCGTCATCCGCAAGGCGGGCTTCTCGATCGCCAACCGGATGATTCTGTCGGGCAAGCTCTACACCGCCGAGCAGTTGCAGCGGCGCCACCTGGTCGACGTGGTGGTGGATGACGGCGAGGGCGAAGCGGCGATCGAGTCGGTTCTGAGGACAGTCAACCCGAGGCTGCGCGGCACGCTGGCGGCACTCGAAGCGCGGCGGCTCGCCGCGCCGATTACTTACGAGATGCTGCTCGCCATCGTGGATCAGTGGACCGCGACAGCACTCACGCTTGCGGACCGGGACCTGCGGCTGATGGAGCGCCTGGCGCGGGCCCAGGTTCGAAAGGCCGGCGACGCAACCGCCGAAGGCGCCATGGCCGAGATCAAGCGCTTCGAACTCGACAGCGCGTGGGGCGAAGAACACACCGGCATCACGGAGTGGTCCGATCTGGGTTGACCCGCCAGCCCACCCGCGTCGGACCGGCTCATAGCCAGGTCTTGAGCAGTTCGCGCAGCTGCTCGCGTGTGTAGGGCTTGGCCAGGTGAGCGTCCATTCCGGCCGCTAGCGCGCGCTCTGCGTCTTCGCTGAACGCATCGGCGGTGGCTGCGATCACCGGCAGCCTGGGCAGGCCAAGCCTGGCCTCGCGTTGACGGATCGCGCGCGTCGCAGCGTAACCGTCCATCACGGGCATGTGGCAATCCATCAGCACCAAGTCAACGACGTGCCGCTCGAGCTGCTCGAGTGCCTGGCCGCCGTCCATCGCTTCGATGACTTCCGCGCCCAGCGAGCGCAACATTTCGCAAGCGAGCATTCGATTGACGTCGTTGTCTTCGACCACCATCACGACGCCCACCAGGTCAGTGCTGCCATCCAGGCTGCCGGAAATCGAATCGGGGGCTATGGCGTGCACGGCTGCAGGATCGCGCTGCAGCGATAACGAAAAACTGAACCGGGAGCCCAATCCGGGACGGCTCTTGACTTCGATGCGCCCGCCCATGGCCTGGACAATGCGCTGGCTGATGGCCAGACCCAACCCGGTTCCGCCTCGCCGGCGGCTGTCCGAGCCCTCGATCTGGTGAAACGGCTGGAACATCGTGTCGATGGCTTCGGGCGCAATGCCAATGCCGGAATCGCGGACCTCAAAAACCACGCCAACCTGGCCCGCCTTCGCTTCTCGCGGACGCAGGCGAAGCTGAACCTCGCCGCTCTCGGTGAACTTGATCGCGTTGCCCACCAGGTTCAGCAAGACCTGCTTCAGGCGCTGGGCGTCACAGATGACCCACTCTTCGACCGCCGGCTCGATGTCCAGCGTCAGCGCAATGCCCCGGCCTTCGGCGTTGCCGCGGAACAGCGTGATCACCGACAGCGCCATCGCATGCAAAGACAACGGCGCGTAGCTCAGATTGAGTTTGCCGGCCTCGATCTTGGAATGGTCCAGCACGTCGTTCAGGATCGCCATCAGCGACGCGCCCGACGAAGCCGCCGTGCGCGCCAGCCGGCGCTGGTCGGGATCGAGTTGCGTGCGTCGCAAGAGTTCGAGGGAGCCCATGACACCGTTCATGGGTGTTCGGATCTCATGGCTCATCGTCGCCAGGAATTGCGATTTGGCCATGTTGGCCGCATCGGCAGCCTCCTTGGCCTGTTGCAGCAATGCATTGGCGGCGTCGGCCTCGAGGCCATGCCGCACCGCGCGCGCGGCCGTTTCGGCGAATTGGCGCGAAGCGCGAAGCAAGGTGACGCCATACAGCGCGATAAGCACGGCCAGCAGGGTCGAGTGCAGCGATTCGCTGAGCAACGTGGCCACGAACACGCTGACCAACAGCGGCACCGCAAGCCAGAGGAACGAGCGTCCGGCCAGTGACATGAAAAACGCGGCGATCGAGATCGAGCCGCAAGCAAAGACAACGTAGGCCGTTGCCGCCACGCCCTCGAGGTGCACGTAGATGCCCAGCGAGGCGACGACCCACATCAGGCCTGCCAACGCCGCATTGGCTTCGAGTCGTCGCGTCACGCGACCGAGATCGTTTTCGGCCAACGACTCGACGTCGCCGACGCGGCGCGTGATCAGCAAACGCCAGACGCCAACCCACACGCCGAGCACCACCGTCACGGCCGCTTCCTTGCTGTGGCCGGCATAAAAGCCCATGCCCGACAGCATCGCCACTGCCGCCAACTGCAGCGGCACGCTGCGAGTGGCGTTGTGCAACGCCAGGCGCAGCATCTCGCGTCTCTGGGCAACGTCGATGGGCAGCTCACCAATCGCCATCACCGCAGCATAACCAAGAATCCGGGTCCGTCGCTCGGGCCTGCCAGGCCATCGAACCCGCGCCGCCGGCGCAGTCGGCCGCGGGCTGGCGCTGCCGCTCGCTCGGGTGCAAACTGCGCATCGGCTCGGGCGGCAACCGCGCCAACACCGGGAGGACGGCGGATGACCCCAGGAACGCTTCGACTGCATGTGCCCGAGCCGAGTGGCCGGCCGGGGCACGAGACCGATTTTTCGTACCTGCACTTGTCGCCGGCCGGCACGGCGCGGCGCCCGGCAGTCGCAGTGCCGCCCAACGACACCGCCGACCTGGCCTACACGCTGGTGCGCGTGCTCGACGCCGACGGCCGTGCGGTCGGACCCTGGGCGCCGCAGATCGGCGTCGATCGCCTGCGCCACGGCCTGGTGGCGATGATGAAGACGCGCGCCTACGACGCGCGCATGCTGATCGCGCAGCGGCAGAAGAAGATCTCGTTCTACATGCAGTGCCTGGGCGAGGAGGCCATCGCCACCGCGCATGCGCTGGCGCTCTCGCCCGGCGATATGTGCTTCCCGACCTACCGCCAGCCGGGCCTGCTGCTCGTGCGCGACGACATTGACATGGTCGAGATGATGTGCCAGGCCATGTCCAACCAGCGCGATCCGCTCAAGGGCCGCCAGCTGCCAGTGCTGCACTCGTACAAGCGCGCGGGCTTCTTTACCGTCTCGGGCAACCTGGCCACGCAGTTCGTGCAGGCCGTGGGCTGGGGCATGGCCTCGGCGATCAAGGGCGACAGCCGGATCGCCTCGGCCTGGATCGGCGACGGCGCCACCGCCGAGTCCGATTTCCACACTGCGCTGACCTTCGCCCATGTCTACCGCGCGCCGGTGATCCTGAATGTGGTCAATAACCAATGGGCGATCTCGACCTTCCAGGCCATCGCCGGCGGCGAGGCCACCACCTTTGCCGCGCGCGGCGTCGGCTGCGGCATCGCCTCGCTGCGCGTCGACGGCAACGACTTCCTGGCCGTCTATGCGGCCTCGTCGTGGGCCGCCGAGCGTGCGCGCAGCAACCTCGGGCCGACGCTGATTGAATGGGTCACCTACCGCGCCGGCGCGCATTCGACCTCGGACGACCCTTCGCGCTACCGCCCGGCCGACGACTGGCAGCACTTCCCGCTCGGCGACCCGATCGCGCGGCTGGCGTCACACCTGACCGGCCTGGGCGCATGGTCGGAAAAGGAGCAGCAGCAGACGCAAAAGAAACTCGACGCGCAGGTCGGCGCTGCGCTGAAGGAGGCCGAGCGCCACGGCACCCTGGCCGACGGCTACCTGCCGCCGCTGGTGTCGATGTTCGAGGATGTTTACAAGGAAATGCCTGACCACCTGTGCGAGCAGTTGCGCCAGGCAGGGGGCTGATCATGCCCAGCATGACCATGATCCAGGCCCTGCGTTCGGCAATGGACGTGATGCTCGGCCGCGACGAAAACGTCGTCATCTACGGCCAGGACGTCGGCTACTTCGGCGGCGTGTTCCGCTGTACCGAGGGCCTGCAGGCCAAGTACGGCAAGTCACGCGTGTTCGACGCGCCGATCTCCGAAGGCGGCATCGTCGGCACGGCGATCGGCATGGCGGCGTATGGCCTGCGCCCGGTGGTCGAAGTCCAGTTCGCCGACTACTTCTACCCGGCCTACGACCAGATCGTCTCGGAGGCCGCGCGGCTGCGCTACCGCTCGGCGGGTGACTTCACTGCGCCGCTGACGATCCGCATGCCCTGCGGTGGCGGCATCTACGGCGGGCAAACGCACAGCCAGAGCCCCGAGGTGCTGTTCACGCATGTCTGCGGCTTGCGCACCGTGATACCGAGCAACCCCTACGACGCCAAGGGCCTGCTGATCGCCGCCATCGAGTGCGACGACCCGGTCATCTTTCTCGAACCCAAGCGCCTGTACAACGGTCCCTTCGACGGCCACCACGACCGCCCGCTGGTGCCCTGGTCGGCACGACCTTCGAGCGAGGTGCCCGAGGGCCACTACACGGTAGCGCTGACCTCGGCGGCCGTCTTTCGGGCCGGCGCCGACGTGACGCTACTGGCCTATGGCACCATGGTCTACGTCTGCGAAGCGGCGGCAGCCGAGAGCGGCATCGATGCCGAGATCATCGACCTGCGCAGCCTGTGGCCGCTCGACCTCGCGGCCGTCGTGGCGTCGGTGAAAAAGACCGGTCGCTGCGTGATCGTGCACGAGGCCACGCGAACCAGCGGCTTCGGCGCCGAGCTTGCCGCGCTGGTGCAGGAGCATTGTTTCTACCACCTGCAAGCGCCGATCGAGCGCGTGACGGGCTGGGACACGCCGTACCCGCACGCACAGGAGTGGGCCTATTTCCCCGGTCCGCAGCGCGTGGCCGCGGCGATGCAACGCGCCATGGAGGCCTGACATGAGCGTGCATGTGGTGAAGGTACCCGACATCGGCGAAGGCATCGCCGAAGTCGAACTCGTGGCCTGGCATGTCGCGCCGGGCGACGTCGTCGCCGAGGATCAGGCGCTGGCTGACGTGATGACCGACAAGGCCTCGGTCGAAATTCCGTCGCCGATCGCCGGCACCGTGCAGGCGCTGGGTGGCGAGGTCGGGCAGTTGCTGGCCGTGGGCGCGGAGTTGATCCGCATTACGCCGACGGGCGCGGTCCAAGCCCCAGCGGCACCAACCCGACCGGCCCCTCCGCCCGCTGATACGCCGCCCGCCGCGACAACCGCAGCCCCGCAGCGCAGCGAAACGGCGCAGCCTGCGGCGGCGGCGCAGCGGCCGATCGCCTCGCCCGCGGTGCGGGCGAGGGCCTGGGAACTTGGCATCGACCTGAGCACCGTCGCCGCCAGCGGCGCGGCCGGTCGCATCGTGCAGGCCGACCTCGATGTCCATGTCGCGCGTGGCGCGCCGCGCTCGCCGCCATCGCCGCGACCGACACCACAGGCCGCGCCGGCGGCCGACGCGACGCAGGAAATCAGGATCGTCGGCCTGCGCCGCAAGATCGCGCAGAAGATGCAAGAGTCCAAGCGCCGAATTCCGCATTACACCTACGTCGAGGAAGTCGATGTCGGTGAACTCGAGGCCCTGCGCGCGCACCTGAACGCCAAGTGGGGCACGCAGCGCACTCACCTGACGCTGCTGCCGTTCCTGATCCGCGCGATGGTGCTCGCTGTGCGCGACCACCCCCAGGTCAACGCGCGCTTTGACGACGAGGCCGGCGTGCTGACGCGCTTTGAAGCGCTGCACCTGGGCATCGCCACGCAAACCGATGCCGGCCTGATGGTGCCGGTGCTGCGCGACGCGCGCTCGCGCGACCTGTGGGCCAGTGCTGTCGAAGTGGCGCGGCTGGCCGACGGCGCGCGCGCGGGCAAGCTGGTGCGCGACGAACTGACCGGCTCGACGATCACGCTGACCAGCCTGGGCCGGCTCGGCGGCGTCGCGTCGACGCCGGTGATCAATCACCCCGAGGTGGCGATCGTCGGCGTCAACCGAATCGTGCTGCGGCCGGTGATCCGCGACGGCGCAGTGGTCGCGCGGCCGATGATGAACCTGTCGTCGTCGTTCGACCACCGTGTCGTCGACGGCGCGATCGGCGCGGCGTTCGTGCAAAGCATGCGCGAGTCGTTGGAGCACCCGGCGGCGCTGTTCGTCGAGTAGCGCCGCGCGGCCGCTCTGGCGCCGCATGTGAGCTCTGGGCAGATGACTTGAATGTTGCAGTTGGTTGCTCTGCTGGCCGCGCATGCGCCGGCAGGCGTTCGTACACTTCGTGCACCTCCCGGCTCAACGACATCGATGCCAGAATTCAAAGACCAAGCGCTCTGGCGCATCAGCAGGTTCAACCGTTTTCGCAGCGCGATCGCTGCGGCTTCGCACGATGGTCTGCAGCGACAAACCCTCATCTCGAGCACCCTGCAGGCCGAACTCCGGGTCCTGGATCGGCGACGCCAAGGTGCCGACCCCTTGGAAGTCGTGGCTGCCTGCGTGCGGCTTCGCGAGCCGGCGTTGATCTATCTGCAGTGCGAACAAGTGGTCTGGCCCGTCACCTTGTTTCCCGCGCAGATGCTCTACCACTCGCCGCGCAGTCTGGCGCTCGGCACGCAGCGCGGCATAGGAGCCCTCAAGATCATCGATATCGAGCCGGCCGGTGTCCGCCCACCGGGGCACTGGATGGATGAACGGGTTGCGAATGTTGATTCCTATCACCCGCTCATCCCGGCCCTGTGGGTACTGGCGCTGCAAG
>Ga0315271_10002387_pt1 | contig 11743 bp, 10 predicted proteins | sample C3_top_MG_FD_204664 | JGI IMG/M metagenome (GOLD analysis project Ga0315271, IMG submission 204664) | Sediment microbial communities from Yellowstone Lake, YNP, Wyoming, USA - C3_top | ecosystem: Environmental > Aquatic > Freshwater > Lake > Sediment | place: USA: Wyoming | collected 2017-08-01
CGCATTGCTTGGTGAATCGCTGCTGATGGGATTGGGCGCTCCGGCCGCCGCGTCGGGGGCCACGGTGCTATTGGGCCGCGCGCTGCGCTGGAGTGTCGTTGCGGCAGCGGTTGCCGCCTTGATCCACATGTGGCTGCGCGCGGCGCGCTCCGTCGACACACTTCGGCGGCTCGAACTGGCCCGCCTTGACAGCGAAGGCCAACTCGCCCACTTGCGACTGCAGGCGCTGCGCGCGCAAATCGAGCCGCACTTTCTGTTCAATACCCTGGCCACCGTGCGGCGGTTGGGTACCACCGATCCGGCATTGCACACGCAGTTGCTCGATCACCTGCACAACTTCATCCGCCTGTCGCTGGCGGCGGGTCCGGGCGAGCGGTCTTGGACGCTCGGTCAGGAAATCGATCTGGTACGTTCGTACCTCGGTGTCGTCGATCTGCGCATGGATGGGCGCCTTGCCGTCGCTTTCGAAGTCGAACCCAGTGTGCAGCCCATTGCGCTGCCGCCGTTGCTGCTGGCCACCCTGGTCGAAAACGCCGTCAAGCACGGCATTACCCCATCCACTACGGGGGGCGCCGTCACGGTCCGTGCTCTGCGCGGCCGCACCGGCCTCGAGGTGACAGTTGCCGATACCGGTGTCGGATTCCAGAGCAGCACGGGCAGCGGCATCGGGCTGGCAAATACGCGGGCCAGGTTGCGCACCCTGTACGGCGAGCGCGCGGCGCTGGATCTGCGCGCAAATCAGCCTTGCGGCGTGGTGGCGGTACTGCGCCTGCCGATCGAAGAGGCGACCCTGTGATGGCTGCGCCGCTGTGGCCGCCACGGGCGCAATGCTGGCAGCCGGGCCGACGGCTTGCCTCGGCACTTCGCGCGTTCGCACAAGTCGACTGGCGACAGGCCATTGCCTACGGCCTGCTGTGGGGTGTGGTGGTGGCGGCACTCGAATCGATCAGCGCGACGGTCTACATGCCACCCGGGATCGACACGCTGCACTACGTTGGCTCGCTGTTGTTGCTATGGACGTCGCGGGGCGTGGTGATCGCGTGGACGGCGCAGGCGAGCGAAGGTTGGCTGACCTCGCGTGCCGTCGCGGCGTTGTTCGCGCTCGAGTTGGTCCTGCTCAGCCTCACCTGGGACGGCCTGACCAGCCTGTCGTTGACCAGCGAGCGCCTGTACGGCCTCGGCTTGCCCTTGCGCGCCAACTTTCTGTACAACTTCTGGATCCTGTGGGCTTACGGAGGGCCGTTCTTCTGGTTCTGCATGCTCGGGCATCGCACCCGGAGGACGCGCGACGTGCTGGCCCGTGCCGAGATCGAACGCAGCCGCACGGACGGCTTGCTGGTCGAGGCACAGCTCGAGTCGCTCAAGGGCCGGGTCGACCCCGCGTTGCTGTTGCGCGCAATCTCTGCATTGCGCGAGCGATACGCCCACAGTCGCAAACAAGGCGAGGCCCTGCTCGACGCCACGGTGGCATTCCTTCGTCACGCCATGCCCGGCGTGCGCACCGGTCGCTCGTCCATCGCGGCCGAGCTGGCGTTGGTGCATGCATACGCACAGTTGACGGAACTGCTCGTACCCGACCGCATGCTGTGCCGGGTAAGGGCAGGGCCACTGCCGCGCGATTTGCCGTTTCCTCCGATGCTGCTGCTGCCGTTGATTGAACGCCTGCACGCGGCACAAGGGGGCGCGGCGCCGGTCGTCGTCGAATTGACCGCCGACGCCCGTTGCGTGAAGCTTTGCCTGGCGGGCCAGGCTGTTGACTATGGTTGGCTGACAGGCGAACTTGAGGCGCGCCTGCAGTATGCGCTGTCGGTATCTCTTGGCCACGAGGGTCGGTGGATTGCCGGCGGACGATCCTCGCTGACGTTGTGGTTGCCGCTGCCGGCAGGCCAGAACGAGGAGGCCCACGATGAATGACGACGAGGTGAATGAACTGCGCCGCGCGCTGGCGGTGCTGGTGCCGGCGCTGACACTGGCGGCTGGCACCAAGGCGCAGGACGCGGCAACGGTGCAGCCGCGCAGTTATCGCGTGGCGCTGGAGAACGACAAGCTGCGCGTGCTCGAATTCAACAGCCGGCCCGGTATGGGTATCTGCGGCAACGGCATGCACTCGCACCCCGCGCACCTGACCATCGCACTGAGTGCGGCCAAAGCGCGGGTCACCTTGCCCGACGGCAAGGTCATCGTCGCCGAGAACAAGATCGGCGACGTGTTCTGGAGCGAGGCCGAGACGCACGAGGTCGAGAACATCAGCGGCCGTGATGTGCGCGCACTGATCGTCGAACTCAAGAGCGCTGGCAAGGCGTAAGCCATGCCGCGCGTACCGACTGCGCTGGTTGCCGAGGACGAGTCCGTCCTGCGCGAGGAGTTGTGCGCGCAGTTGGGCGCGTTGTGGCCCGAGCTGCGGATCGTCGCGTGTGCGGCCAATGGCCTCGAGGCGCTGCAGCTGATGGAGCGCCATCGCCCCAGCGTGCTGTTCCTCGACATCCAGATGCCGGGCCTGAGCGGGCTCGAAGTCGCGCAGCAGGCCGGGCGTGGCAGTCATCTGGTGTTCGTCACTGCCTACGATGCCCACGCGGTCGCGGCCTTCGAGCGCGGCGCCCTCGACTATGTGCTCAAGCCTTACGACACGGCGCGCCTGGCGCTCTCGGTGGCGCGCATCAAGGAGCGGCTCGGCCAGCAGGGTGACGGCGTGGCCGCGGTGCTGCGCGCGCTCGTGGCAGGCACGCCGCGCCGCGAGTACCTGCACTGGATCAACGCGGCCTCGGGCCAGGAGGTACGGCTGATCACCGTCGACGAGGTCTGCTATTTTCAGGCCGACACCAAGTACACCCGCGTTGTCACCGCCGTGGGCGAGGCGCTCATCCGGCGTTCACTCAGGGAGCTGGGCGACCAGCTCGATCCCGGTCGCTTCTGGCCGGTGCACCGTTCGACGATAGTCAACGCCAATGCGATCGCCGGCGTGGTGCGTGATTTTCGTGGCCGGGTCAAGCTGCGCCTGAAGCAGCGCAGCGAGCAGTTGGCGGTGAGCGAGGCGCACGAACACCTGTTCCGTCAGATGTGAGTCGCGTGCGCTTCGCCGCGCGAATTGCGATGGCCGCCCAAGTGGCTGGGGCGTCGGTGTCGAAGCGGTCACCGCCGCAGACGGTGAGCCAAGGTGCTGTGGTCAGAGGTGCGGCGGCCAAGCAGAAGGTGCGACGAGAGAGCACGGCAGGCTCCATGGGTGACAAGGGAGCCGCAGGCTGCGCCGCGCGGGGCGAGCCGGCAATGGCGATGCGACGAATGCGCCTGCAGGCGCCGCGACTGCGTTGACAAGCGAGCGAGTCCGCACACGCCGCTCACCGCGTGAGCGCGGGCCTCGTGCGAAGGCAGTGCTGGCTGGGATCTTGCCAATCGAGCCGGATCGGCGGAGGATCGCCGCCTTCGTCGAGTCTTGAGCCAGATCAATCGGCATTCGCAGCAAAGGAAATGAACATGAACAAGCCCTTCACACGCACCGCCTTGGCCCTGGCTGCGCTGTGCGCAAGTCCATTCGCGGTCGCGCACGAGGGCGACGGCAAGCTCGGCACGGTGCACTTCGAGGTGGCGTGCAACGCCGCGGCGCAAACCGAGTTCGACCTGGCCATGGCGTACTTCCACTCGTTCGCCTGGGAGCAGATGAAGGCGCCGCTCGACGCGGCCACCAAGGCCGACCCGGCCTGCGGCATGGTCCATTGGGCGCGGGCCTTTGCCTCACTCGAAAACCCGTTCGGCTGGCCCGGCAATGTGTCGACGAAGACCCTGGCCGACGGCGCCGCGTTGATGGAGCAGGCGCGAAAGACGGGGCTCTCGACCGAGCGCGAACGCGATTACGTCGATGCCCTCGCCGCCTTTTTCAACAATGCCGACACGCTCAACCACCGCACCCGCGCCAAGGCCTTCGAGGACGGTTTGGGCAAGGTGGCCGCCAAGTTCCCCAACGACAGCGAGGCGACCATCCTTTACGGCCTGGTGCTGTCGGCCAACTTCGATCCGGCCGACAAGCAATACGGTAACCAGTTGCGCGCCGCAACCCTGCTTGAACCGATATTTGCCAAGCAGCCCGAGCACCCCGGGGCCGCGCATTACCTGATCCACAGCTACGACTACCCACCACTTGCCACGCGCGGGCTGCCGGCGGCACAGCGCTACAGCAAGATCGCGCCGGCCGCGTCGCACGCGCAGCACATGCCTTCGCACATCTTCACGCGCGTGGGCGCGTGGGGCGATTCGGTGGTCGCGAACACGGCCTCGGCCAAGGCCGATGCCGCGACCGGTCCGAACACCTTGCATGCCTTCGATTACATGGTCTATGCCCACCTGCAAATGGGCCAGGACCGGGCCGCGCAAGGCGTGCGTGACAGCGCCAACGCCATCGCCAAGCGGGCCGACAACTTCGCCGTGGCCTTTGCCTACGGGGCGATGCCGGCCCGCCTGGCGCTCGAGCGCGGCGACTGGGCCGCGGCGTCCAAGCTGGCCCTATTCCCCGCGGCCGACGCCTACCCCTGGGCCAAGCATCCTCAGGGCGAGGCCAGCAATGCGTACGCGCGCGCGCTGGGTGCGGCGGCACTGAAGGACGGCCCCGCGGTCCAGACCGAACTGGCACGGCTGACGCAATTGCAGGCTCGCGCGGGCGAACTCAAGATGGGTTATTGGGTCGACCAGATCGGGATCCAGATCGATGTCGTGCGCGGATTTGCCGCCTTCAAGTCGGGCGCGGCCGAGACCGGCCTGGCCGCCTTGAAGCAGGCCGCCGACCGCGAGGATGCGAGTGAAAAGCACGCCGTCACGCCCGGCCCCTTGCTGCCCGCACGCGAGTTGCTGGCCACCGCGCTGCTCGAACGCGGCGACGCTGCCGGTGCCTTGCGCGAGTTCGAGACCGTGCTGCGCAAGGAACCGAATCGCCTGCGTGCGATGGCGGGGGCGGCGATCGCGGCCGAGCGCAGCGGCGACGCACAAAAGGCGCGCGAATTCGATGACCGGGTGTCGCGCCAGACCGCGCAGGCCGACACCGGCGTGCCCGGCCTGCAGCTGGCCCGGCTGTCGGTGACGCGGTGACGTCGACCCGGCGCCTGGTTTGCGCGCTGGCGCTGGTGCTGGCCACCGGCGCGGCCGGCGCGGTCGAGAACGACCCGCTGCCGGTGCCCAAGGGGGGCGCGCGCGAGCTCGCGGTGCGCAGCTACAACGACGGCGTGGCGCTGCTGGTCGCGCGCCAGTTCCGCCCGGCGCAGGAAAAGTTCGAGGCCGCCCTGGCTCTGGACGAGAGCCTGGCCGAGGCGCACAACAACCTGGCCTATGTGCTGCGCATGCAGGGTCGGCAGAACTTTGCCGCCTCGCTCGAACACTACAACCGGGCGATCGAATTGAAACCCACGCTGGCGCAGGCCTACATGTACCGCGGCGTGCTGTTCGTCCAGCAGGGAGACATGGCGCGTGCGCGACAGGACCAGGCGCGCCTGCGCGAACTCGACCCGAAGCTCGCGGCCGAGCTTGAGCGCACGATCACCGGTGCGGCCGATGGCAGCCGCGGCGGCATTGCGCCGCAATACGAGTAGACCGCAGCGTGGGCACGGCCCGGGGCGTGCCGCGACGCATGCCCAAGCGAACGCCGCGGATCCGGTTTCGCCGGTCCGCTGGCGTGCCATGCAGGCCGCATGGCCGCGAGACGCGGCCATTCCTTGACCCGTCCAAGCCGACGCGGATCGGCTTGGAGCCGCGGGCCTCGGCCCCCCTCGAGGGGGAGCGGCGAGGCCGCTGCGGGGGTGGTCCACATTAGCCCTTCGGATACTTCGCGTTGGCCCTCTTCACGAAATCGTTCGTGAACACCGCGCCTAGGTCGAGCTTGGCGCCGGCGATCTCGGGGTCGATGCTGGCCAGCGCGCGGAACGCCGTGTCGGATCCCTTTTCGGGAAACATGCCGTCGGCCGACAGCGCGCCCTTGGCGGCGAGGAAGGCGTCGATGTAGACCGCGCGGTCGCCGAGCAGGTAGCTCTCCGGCACGGCATTGATGATGTCGGTCGCGCCTGCGGCCTGGATCCACTTGCTGGCCCGCACCATCGCGTTGGCCAGCGCCTGCGTCGTGGCCGGGTTCTTGTCGATGAAGGCCTGCGGCGCGTACAGGCAGCCCGACGGCATCGGACCGCCGAACACCTTCTCGGCCTCGGCCACGATGCGCGTGTCGGAGACGACCTTCAGGTCGCCCGAGCGCTGCAGCAGCGTGATGACCGGGTCCAGGTTGCTGATCGCGTCGATCTGCCCGGCCCGCATCGCCGCCACCGCGCCCTGTCCGGCACCAACGCCGATGATGCTCACGTCGGTGGGCTTCAGGCCGGCCTTGGCGAGGATGAAGTTGACCATCACGTTGGTCGACGAGCCCGGCGCGGTGACGCCGATCTTCTTGCCTTTCAGGTCGGCCACGGTCTTGTAGTTCGCCATCTTCTTCGGATTTATGCCGAGCACGATCTGCGGCGCGCGCCCCTGCAGCACGAAGGCGCGCATGGGCTGGCCCTTGTGCTGCATGTTCACGGTGTGCTCAAAGGCGCCCGAGACCACGTCGGCGCTGCCGCCGACGACCGCCTGCAGTGCGCGCGCGCCGCCGGCGAAGTCGACGATCGTCACCTCCAGGCCCTCGGCCTTGAAGTAGCCGCGCTGCTCGGCGATCGTCAGCGGCAGGTAGTACAGCAGGTTCTTGCCGCCGACCGCGATCGTGGTCTTGGGCTTCTCCGGCGCTTGCGCGCGCACGAGCGAGGGCAGGGCGATGGCCGCGGCGGCGGCGGCGGTTCGGGTGATCAGGTGGCGGCGTTGCATGGCGTGTCTCCGAGGGTGATCGGTCCACTGTAGCGGCGCGGCGCGGTCCGCGCCTGAGGGATGGCCCCAACGCCGTACACCGATGCCAGAATGCCGCCACCATGCTCGAAGTCCTCGGCCGCACTTCGTCGATCAACGTGCGCAAGGTGCTCTGGACCTGCGACGAACTCGGCCTGCCGTATGCGCGCGAAGACTGGGGCCTCGGCTTTCGCTCGACGCAGGCGCCCGAATTCCTGGCCCGCAATCCGAACGGCCTGGTGCCGGTGATCGTCGACGAGGGCTTCGTGCTCTGGGAGTCGAACACCATCTGCCGCTACCTCGCCGCACGCCACGGCCGCAGCGACCTGCTGCCGGTCGACGCACAGTCCCGGGCACGGGTCGAGCAGTGGATGGACTGGCAGGCCGGCGAATTGAACAACGCCTGGCGCTACGCCTTCATGGCGCTGGTGCGCCAAAGCCCGGCGCACCGCGACGCCGCGGCCATCGAGGCCAGCCGCGACGGCTGGAACAGGCACATGCGGATCCTCGATGAACAACTCACGCGCTCCTGCGCCTACGTCGCCGGAGCGGCCTTCACGCTGGCCGACATCGTGCTCGGCCTGGCGGTGCACCGCTGGCTGATGACGCCCATCGCGCGGCCGCAACTGCCTGCCGTGGCGGCCTACGTCGAACGCCTTCGCCAGCGCCCCGCATTCCTTCAGCACGCATCGAAAGGCACGCCATGATCCTCGGCCTGCGCACCGCGATCTACCCCGTCACCGACCTCGACGCGGCCAAGCGCTGGTATGCCCAGATGCTCGGCCAGGCGCCGTACTTCGACCAGCCTTTCTATGTCGGCTTCGCGGTCGGCGGTTTCGAACTTGGCCTGCTGCCCGAGGGCCAGCCCGGCACTGCGGGGCCGCAGACGCTGTGGGGCGTGGCCGACATCGACGCCGCGTTCGCACGCCTGGTCGCGCTCGGCGCGACGCCGATCGAACCGGTGACCGAGGTCGGCGAGGGCATCAAGGTGGCCGCGGTGCGCGATCCGTTCGGCAACCGCTTCGGCATCATCCAGAACCCGCACTTCGACGCCAAGGCGGTGCAGTGATGGCCGCCGGCAGCGTGCTCGTCACCGGCGCCAGCCGCGGCATCGGCGCGGCGGCGGCCATCGCCTGCGCCCGCCAAGGCTGGGACGTGGCTGTCAACTACACCCGCGATAAGCCTGCCGCCGAAGTGGTGGCGGCGCAGGCGCGGGCGCTCGGCCGGCGCGCCATCGTCGTCCAGGCCGACGTGGCCGACGAGGCGGCGGTGCTGGCGATGTTCGCGCGCGTCGATGCCGAGCTCGGCGCGCTCACCGGGCTGGTCAACAACGCCGGCGTGGTCGACGTCAAGGCCCGCGTCGACGAGGTCAGCGTCGCGCGCCTGCAGCGCATGTTCGCGATCAACGTCTTCGGCAGCTTCGTCTGCGCGCGCGAAGCCATCAAGCGCATGAGCCGCAAGTATGGCGGTGCCGGTGGCGCCATCGTCAACCTGTCCAGCGTCGCGGCGCGCCTCGGCGGTCCGGGCTGGTACGTCGATTACGCCGCCAGCAAGGGGGCGATCGACACCTTCACCACCGGCCTGGCGGTCGAGGTGGCGGCCGAAGGCATCCGCGTCAACGCCGTGCGCCCGGGCATCATCGACACCGACATCCACGCCTCGGGCGGCCAGCCCGGCCGTGCGCAGGCCCTGGCCTCGCTGATCCCGATGCAGCGGCCCGGCACGGCCGACGAGGTGGCGGCCGCGATCGTCTGGCTGCTGTCGGACGCCGCCGCCTACACCACCGGCGCGATCATCGACGTCAGCGGCGGGCGCTGAGCGCCTCGGCATTGCTGCGGTCGACCCGGCCCGCGAGGATTGCAGCACTGCATTCACGCAACGGAGAAAGCGATGGCCACCAAGTCGACGAAGGCCTCGACGCGCAAGTCCAGGGCCGGGCTGATCCGCACCACGTTCAAGATCGCGAAGTTCGACGCCCGGCCCGATCGGCTCGACTTTCGCGATCTGCCGTATGCACCACCGCTGCGCTCGCTGGCGCCGCGCTGGCCCGACGACAACGACTTGCGGGCCTGGCTGCCTTCGTACATCAAGGCCGATCTGATCCTCGACCAGGGCCGCGAGGGTGCCTGCACCGGCTTTGGCCTGGCCGGCGTCGTCAACTACCTGTTCTGGGTCCGCCACCTGGGCACGCCGTCGGCGCCGCCGTTCCGCTCGGTCAGCCCGCGCATGCTGTACGAACTGGCGCGGCGCTACGACGAATGGCAGGGCGACGGCTACGAAGGCTCTTCGTGCCGCGGTGCGCTCAAGGGTTGGCACAAGCACGGCGTATGCGCCGAGGCCCTGTGGCCCTACCGCGGCAAGGACGGCGACGTGCGCCTGCTCCTGCCCAGGGAAGGCTGGGACGTCGACGCCGTGTCGCGGCCGCTCGGCGTGTACTACCGCCTCAATCGCAAGTCGGTGGTCGACATGCAGGCCGCGATCGCGCAGATCGGCGCGGTCTACGTCTCGGCCCGCGTGCACGACGGCTGGGACGCCGTGCCCGAAGTCGCCGGGCCGCTACGCTCGCACGACGGGCTGCCGCTGGTCCCGCCCGCCAAGAACCCGAAGAAGACCGGCGGCCACGCGTTCGCGCTGGTCGGCTACAACGAGCGCGGCTTCGTGGTGCAGAACTCCTGGGGCCAGAGCTGGGGCGCGCGCGGCTTTGCCGTCATGCCTTACTCCGACTGGGTGGCCTTCGGCACCGATGCCTGGGCCTGCGCGCTGGGCGTGCCGCAGGAGCGTGCGCGCCAGCCGCGGCGCATCGACGCGCTGCGCTGGCCGTCGCGCAGCGGCCGCTCGCTCGGGTTCTTCGATTTCAGCCCGCGCAACCCCGACAACCCGCCCGACGACCCGTGGCCGATCGACCGCGACTTCGAGCACAAGCCCTACCAGCCCTGGACCACCGCCGAGGCCTACGCGCACACGCTGGTCACCGGCAACGACGGGCGTGTCTGCATCACCGACGTCACCGCCGGCGTCGACGGCGACGCCGCGCGCCTGGTGCGCGAGATTGCCTTCACGCGGCCCAAGGCCTGGCTCGCCGCGCAGGCCAAGCCCCGGCTGATGATCTACGCCCACGGCGGCCTGAACAGCGAGCCCGAGGCCATCGACCGCATCCGCGTGCTGGCGCCGTACTTCGAGGCCAATGGCATCTACCCGCTGTTCCTGACCTGGCGCACCGGCCCGCTGGAGACGCTGAACGCGATGCTGGAAGACAAGTTCCGCGCCTACTTCGGCGCGTCGACCAACGAGGCGATGCGCGCCGCGGGCTTCATCGACGAGCTCGCCGACGCCCGCGACCGCCGCGTCGAGGAACTGGCGCGCGGCACGCTGAAGGGCGTCTGGTCCGAGATGCGCGAGAACGCCGAACGCGGCGCCGAGGCCGGCCACGGCCTGGCGCTGCTGGCGCAATCGTTGGCACAACTGCGCGACGCCGTGCCCGGCCTCGAGTTGCACCTGGTCGGCCATTCGGCCGGCGCGATACTGCTCGGGCATCTGCTCGGCGTGCTGGCCGCGCCGCCGGCGGGCGCCGCCGCGCTGAAGGTGGCCGGCTGCACGTTGTTCGCACCGGCCTGCTCGCTGGCCTTTGCACTCGACAAGTACCTGGGCGCCGCGGCGGCGGTCCTGCACAGCCGGCACATCACGCTGCACTGCCTGGCCGACCGCGAGGAGAAGGACGACTACCTGGCCGGCGTGAAGGGCCTGCACCTGTACGGCAAGTCGCTGCTGTACCTGGTCAGCCGCGCGCTCGACGACGAGCGCAAGATGCCGCTGCTGGGCTTGCAGCGCGCCGTCGCCGCGGGCTGGGAGCACGACGCCGACCAATGGGCCGCGGCGCAACTGCCGTCGGTGCAGGCCTGGCTGGCGCGGTTCCAGGGCCGCGTGCAGGCGGTCGCGTCGCCCAGCGTGGTGGTCAACAAGAAGGGCCGGACCGTGCAGGCCCAACACGGCACGTTCGACAACAACGTGGCCTTGATGACGCAGACCATCGAAGGCATGCGCGGCGCCAAGCTGGTGCGGCCGATCGAGTGGCTGGATTACTGATCAGGGCACCAGCGTCAGGAACAGGAAGGCCGCGAACAGCACCAGGTGCACGGCGCCCTGCATCACCGTGGCGCGGCCGCTGGCCAGCGTGAGGGTGGCGATGATCAGCGTCAGCGTCAGCAGCACGATCTGCATCGGCGGCAATCCGAGCACCAGCGCGAACGGGAACCACGGCGACAGGGCCGCGACCAAGGGAATCGTCAGCCCGATGCTCGCCAGGCCCGAGCCCAGCGCCAGGTTGAGGCTGCTCTGCATGCGGTTGCCACGCGCCGCGCGCAGTGCCGCGCCGGTTTCCGGCAGCAGCACGATCATCGCGATCGCCACGCCCGCCACGGCCTGCGGCAGGCCCGCGGCTGCGACGCCGGCTTCCAGCGCCGGCGCCAGTGCCTTGGCCAGGCCGACCACGCCGACCAGCGACACCAGCAGCAGGCCCAGGCTGCTCCAGGCGACCCAGTTCGGCGGCGGCGCGGCGTGGCTCTCGTCGTTATCGTTGTCCACGGGCAGGAAGTAGTCGCGGTGGCGCACGGTCTGCACGAAGACGAACACGCCGTACAGCGCCAGTGACGCGACGCCGGCAAACGCCAGTTGGGCGGGGCTGTAGGTCGGCCCGGGCGTGGTGGTGGTGAAGCTCGGCAGCACCATCGTCAGGCCGGCCAGCGCGGAGAGCGAGGCCAGCGCCGGGCTCGTGCCCTCGACCCGGTAGGCCAGCACGCCGTGGCGCAGGCCGCCCACCACCAGGCACAGGCCGACGACGCCGTTGCAGACGATCATCACGGCGGCGAACACCGTGTCGCGGGCCAGTGAGTTGGCACCCTCACCG
>Ga0315271_10002388_pt1 | contig 11743 bp, 4 predicted proteins | sample C3_top_MG_FD_204664 | JGI IMG/M metagenome (GOLD analysis project Ga0315271, IMG submission 204664) | Sediment microbial communities from Yellowstone Lake, YNP, Wyoming, USA - C3_top | ecosystem: Environmental > Aquatic > Freshwater > Lake > Sediment | place: USA: Wyoming | collected 2017-08-01
CGGAACCGGCGGTGGCGCCTCGCCGTCCGCGGCGGCACCCGCGGCGAATGACCAGCTCGCGGCGATCCTCGCCCGTGGGACCGTCATCATCTCCACCGACCTGGCCTACCCGCCCCAGTCCTTCGCCAGGGACAACGCGGTCCGGACGCCGGGCTCAAGGTGCGCCGCGAACCAGCTGACCGCGGGCGAGATGGACGGATTCGATGTCCAGACAGCCATCGCCGTCGCCGCCAGGCTGGGGGTGGAGCCATGCTTCGTCGCCCCCCAGTGGACGGAGGTGACGGGCGGGAGCTGGGGCGACCGCTGGGACATCTCCATCGGCTCCATGGACATCTCGCGGGACCGGATGAAGGTCCTCTATTTCGCCCAGCCCTACTACGCCACCCCGAGCGTGCTGTTCGTCCGCAAGGAATCGGCGTTCCAGAAGCCCTCCGACCTGGACGGCAAGAAGGTGGGCGCCTGCCTGGACTGCACGCAGTACGCGTACCTGGACAGCTCCCTGGACCTGCCGGGCCAGAAGCTGACGCCGGCCATCGCGAAGCCGGTCATCGTGGGCTACGACGTGGAGGGCCCGGGCCTCGACGACCTCACCGCCGGCAACGGCAAGGTGGACGCGTTCCTCGCCTCGATCTCCGTGGGCCAGCCGTACGTGGGGGACGCCAAGCCGGTCCGGATGATCGACCAGCCCTTGTTCTATGGCTACTCGGCCCCGGCCATCGACCGCCGCTCCGGGCGTGATCCCGTCGCCTTCCTCGCGCGGATCAACGAGATCATCAAGGGGCTGCAGGCCGATGGCACGATGACGCGCCTCTCGCAGCAGTTCTTCGGCAGCGACCTCGCGAGCCAGGCGGCGTCCTTCGACCTCTCGAGCATCGGCCAGGCCGTCCCCTAGCGCGGATGGCGTCCCCCCAGCAGAGCGGCCCTACACGACCGGCCGGTCCCAGGATCCCCTGGCACCGGAGCTTCCGGATCCGTCTCGTCCTCTACTTCGTCGCGCTCTCGTTCGCCACCGTGGCCGCCGTGGGCGTCATCGTGTACGCCCGCGCCTCGGACGACCTGACCCAGTCCGTCTTCGCCCGCCTCGACACCGTCGCCACGCTCAAGGCGGACTCCTTCGGCCGCTGGATGGACGAGCAGCGGCGCAACGTGGTGTTCGTGGGATCCATCCCGGACGTCCGCGCCCTCTCGGGCGTGGTGCTTGGCGGCAGCACGACCGGGGCCAGGACGACGGACCCCGCCGCTGCGACCGCGGACCTCCGCTCGGAGCTGGACCTCCTCGTCACCGGCACCTCCGACGCCACTGCCATCTCGGTCCTCGACCTCGACGGCAAGGTGATCGTCTCCACCTCCGCCGCGATGGAGGGTCGCAACGAGTCGGCGCAGCCCTACTTCGTGCGCGGCAAGTCCAAGGTGTCCGTCCAGAACGTGTACACGTCGGAGATCGACGGGCAGCCCACCATCACCGTCTCGGCGCCCCTGCTGGACCCTGACCGGCGTCGGATCGGGGTGCTGGCTGCCAACCTCGACATCACCCGCCTGGACCGGCTGATGTCGGACCGCTCGGGGCTGGGCCGGACGGGCGAGACGTACCTCGTGGATGCCGGCAGCCGGTTTGTTGGCAACCAGTCCCAGGGCCGCGGCGGCGACGGGGCCCTGGCGCGCTCGGACGGGATCGCGGGCGCGATCGCCGGCCGGAATGGCCACGCCGCCTACCTCAACTACGCCGGCCAGCCCGTCCTGGGCGACTACCGCTGGCTCCCGGACCAGGAGGTGGCGATCCTTGCCGAGATGGGTCAGGACGAGGCGTTCGCGCCTGCCCGGTCCCTCGCCCTGACCATCGGCCTCCTGGGCCTGCTGTCCGCGGCGCTCCTCGCCGTCGGCATCTGGGTCATCGCGCGCCAGGTCTCGCGGCCCATCGTCAAGCTCACCACCACCGCGACGTCGGTCGCTGCCGGCGACCTCACCGCCCGGACCGGGATCACCCGCACGGACGAGATCGGCGTGCTCGCCGCGACCTTCGACTCGATGACCGCGCAGCTGGGCGATTCGGTCGCCGACCTTGAGCAGCGGGTGGACGAGCGGACCGCGGACCTCACGGCGGCCCTGGCCGCCAAGGGTGAAGCCGAACAGCGCTACCGGGAGATGGTGGAGCAGGTCCCGGCGATCACCTACCTGAGCTTCGAGGGGGGCGGGGCCACCTACGTCAGCCCGCAGATCGAGTGGATGCTGGGCGTGACTGCCGAGGACTACATCGCGGACGAGGCGATGTGGGCGCGACTCATCCACCCCGACGACCGGGACCGGATGCTCGCCCTCTACGAGGACTTCATCGAACGGGGCGGGGACGATCTCCCCGACTACCGGATGGTGCGCCCGGACGGCCGGACCGTGTGGATCCGGGACCGCGCCGTCACCACCCGCGACGAGCACGACCGCGTCCTCGTGGAGCACGGCGTCATGTTCGACGTGACCGCGCTCAAGGAGACCGAGGCGGCGATGGCCGCCCAGGCATCGGAGCTGGAGCGTGCCCTCGCGGCGCAGGCCGAGACCGAGCAGCGCTACCGGAACCTCGTGGAGCTGCTGCCGGTGACGATGTACATCGACGAGGCGGACTCCATGACGGACTCGTATGTGAGCCCGCAGGTCGAGGCGATGTACGGCTGGCCGGTCGAGTCGTGGATGCAGCCGGGATTCATGGAGGCCGTCGTCCACCCCGACGACCGGCAGCGCTTCCTCGCCGAGTTCGACCGGGCCGTCGTCGACGACGTGGACCGGTTCGTCCAGTACTACCGGATCCTCGATCCCAACGGCCGCGTGATCCACCTGCGCGACGAGGCGCTCCGCGTGCGGGACGCCTCCGGCGTCGTGCAGTACATCATGGGCTACACCCAGGACGTCACGGACCGCGTCCTCGCCGAGCAGGAGGTCCGCCGCCAGAAGCAGTACTTCGAGGCGCTGGTGGAGATCAGCCCGGTCGCCATCGTGACGATGGACCCGGTCCTGCGCGTGTCGGGCTGGAACCCGGCCGCAGAGCAGCTCTTTGGCTACACGCCGGCCGAGGCGATGGGCCACGACATCGACGACCTGATCATCCTGGACCCGGAGCTCCGGGCGGACAGCCTGGACCTCAACCGCGCCCAGCGGACCGGTGCCGCCCACCACATCACGCGCCGCCAGCGCAAGGACGGCGCGTTCGTGGACGTGGAGATCATCGGCGTCCCGCTCGAGGTCGGTGGCGAGTTCACGGGCTACTACGCCATCTACCACGACATCACGGAGCTCCAGCGGGCCCGCCGCGAGGCCGACGAGGCCAACCAGGCGAAGGGGACGTTCCTGGCCTCGATGAGCCACGAGATCCGGACGCCGATGAACGCGATCATCGGCATGAGCGGCCTGCTCCTGCGGACGGACCTTGACGCCGACCAGCTCGACTACGCCGAGACGATCAGCACGTCGGGCGAGGCCCTGCTCACGATCATCAACGACATCCTCGACTTCTCGAAGATCGAGGCTGGGCGGTTCGAGCTTGACGCCGCGCCGTTCAGCCTCGCCGAGGTCGTGGAGGGCGCCCTCGACGTGATGGCGCCGGCCGCCGCCGCCAAGCGGATCGAGCTCGCCTATTCCTGGGACCCGGCCCTGCCCGGACGATTCATCGGCGACGCGGGGCGCCTGCGCCAGATCTTCCTCAACCTGCTGTCCAACTCGGTCAAGTTCACGGAGCGGGGCGAGGTGATCCTGAACGTGACCGGCGCACCTCTTCACGACCATGGGGGCGAGCTGGGCTGCTGGAAGCTCGCGGTGGACGTCCGCGACACCGGGATCGGCATCCCGCCCGACCGGATGGACCGCCTGTTCCAGAGCTTCAGCCAGGTGGACACGTCGATCAGCCGCAAGTACGGCGGCACGGGCCTCGGCCTCGCGATCAGCCGGCGCCTCGCGCAGCTGATGGACGGCGACCTGGTCGCCGAGAGCACCGGCGTCCCGGGCGAGGGCTCCACGTTCCACCTGACCTTCGAGGTCGAGGCGACCCCGGACACCGTCGCCCAGGACGACGAGACGCTCCCGGGCGGGCTCGGCGGCCGGAGGGCGCTGGTCGTGGACGACAACGCGACCCACCGGCGCATCGTCATCGCCCATCTCGATGTCTGGGGCCTCACCTGCCGCGAGACGGGGTCGCCGCTCGAAGCCCTGGGCTGGGTCCGCCGTGGCGAGCGGTTCGACGTGGCGCTCGTCGACCTGCAGATGCCCGAGATGGACGGCCTCGAGCTGGCGGCCGCCCTGGCCGGGATCCCCGACGCGCCTCGGGTCGTGCTCCTGTCCGGCCACGGGAAGCGTGAGGCAGGGCCAGGCGTCGCAGCGTCGCTCCAGAAGCCCATCAAACCCTCCGCGCTCCATGACGCCCTGGTCACGGTGCTCACGGACCGGCCGGTCGTCGGGTCCGCCCGGGCCACGGCACCGGCCGCCCTTGACGCCACCCTGGCGGCCCGCCATCCGCTGCGGATCCTGATGGCCGAGGACAACGTGGTGAACCAGAAGCTCGCCAGCCGCCTGCTGGCCCAGATGGGCTACACCACCGACCTGGCCCACAACGGGCTGGAGGCGATCGAGGCCCTTGAGCGGGCGGTGTATGACCTGGTCCTGATGGACGTCCAGATGCCCGAGCTCGACGGCCTCGAGGCAACGCGCCGGATCCGCGACCGCTGGCCGGCGCGAGCCCTGCGGATCGTGGGTCTCACCGCCAACGCGATGGCCGGGGATCGCGAGGCTTGCCTCGCCGCCGGCATGGACGACTACGTGTCCAAGCCCATCCGGCCCGAGGCGCTGGCCGAGGCGATCGTGTCCACGTCGGCATCCGCGGCGGCCGGCGCCGGCGTGGCCAGCGAGGAGGCGCCATGAGCGGTCCCGGCAAAGGCACCTTGGAAGCTCGCGTCGCGGCGCTCGAGCGGGAGCTCAAGGTCCAGGGAGCCCTCGTCCGAATCGCCGAGGCCGCCAACACCGCCGAGGACATGGGCGCGTTCTACGCGACCGTTCACGGCATCCTGGGCGAGTTGACCTACGCCCAGAACGCCTACATCGCCCTCTACGACGCCGAGCGCGAGGCCATCAACTTCGCCTACTACGTCGACGAGGTGGACCCCGACATCCCTGACCCCACTGCGTGGGTGCCGTTCGGCGTGGGCGACGCGAGCGGCACCACCTCGCTCGTCCTGCGCACCGGGAAGCCGATGCTGGTGACGCCGGAGCGGCATCGGGAGCTGGTCGCCCAGGGCCAGATCGAGCACCTCGGCGTCGTGGCCGACGGCGACTGGCTGGGCGTGCCGCTGGTCGCGGACGGCAAGGTCATCGGGGTCCTGGCCGTGCAGACCTACTCGGCCGAAGAGCGCTACACGGACGAGGACCTGGAGCTCGTCGCGTTCGTCGGCAGGCACGCCGGCGGGGCACTGGCCCGGGTCCGTGCCCTGGACCAGACACGCCGGCGCAGCACCGAGCTTGTCCTGGTCAACGAGATCGGCCAGGCCCTGGCGCGGCAACTGGACTTCGACGTCATCGTGGAACTGGTGGGCGAGCGCGTCCGCGAGCAATTCCGCGCGGACTCGATGTTCATCGCGCTGTACGACGCCGCGGCAGGGGTGCTGACCTTCCCCTACGAGGTGGACGAGGGCGAGCGGTGCACCACGGCGCCCATCCCATTCGGCACCGGGCTCACGTCCCTCGTCATCCGCGAGCGGCGGCCGGTGCGATTCGGGTTGGGCGAAGCGTCCAATGCGGCCGGCGCCGTTCACTCGGGCACCGACTCCGAGTCGTGGCTGGGCGTCCCCATCCTCTCGGGCGACGAGGTCCTCGGCGTCCTGACGCTGGAAAGCCCCGAGAAGAACGCCTACACCGAGTCCACGGAGCGGCTGCTGGCGACCGTCGCGGCGTCCACGGGCGTGGCCCTGCAGAACGCGCGGCTGTTCACGGAGACCAGGCGCCTCCTGGCCCAGACGGACGAGCGAGCGGCGCAGCTGGCGATCATCAACGAGGTCCAGCAGGGCCTCGCGGCCGAGATCGACATGCAGGCGATGTACGACCTCGTGGGCGACCGGCTGCGGGACATCTTCGACGCCCAGGTGCTGGACATCGGGATCCAGGACCGGCGCGACGGTCTGCTGCACTTCCCGTACACGATCGAGCGGGGCCTCCGGTTCCCGGATGAGCCCATGGAGCTCTCCGGCGTTCGCCGGGCGGTCATCGAGTCCGGTGAGACGCTCGTGTTCAACGACCGGGTCGTGGAGCAGGCGGCGGCCCTCGGCCAGGCCGGAGCCCTCATGGGGGAGATGGCACGGTCGGCGATGTGGGTCCCGCTGGTCGTCGGCAGCGATGTCACCGGCGTGATCTCCGTCCAGAACCTCGATCGCGAGCACGCCTTCAGCGACGCCGATGTCCGCCTCCTCGGCACGCTTGCGGCCAGCCTCAGCGTGGCCCTGGAGAACGTGCGCCTGTTCGACGAGACCAGGCGTCTCCTCGCCGAGACCGACGAGCGGGCCGCCGAGCTCGCCATGATCAACGGGGTCCAGCAGGGGCTGGCCGCCCAGATCGACAGGCAGGCCATGTACGACCTGGTTGGCGAAAAGCTGCGCGAGGTCTTCGACGCCCAGGTCGTGGACATCGGCATCCTGGACGCCGAGGAGGGCCGTTTCCACTTTCCTTACACCATCGAACGTGGCGTCCGCTACGACGATCACCCGGTTGAAGTGATCGGGTTCCGCCGCCAGGTCGTCGAGACTCGGACGCCGGTCCTCGTGAACCGGGACCTGGAGGCTCGCGCCGCGGCGGCAGGCCAGCCCGCGATCCTCCAGGGCGAGCTGTCCAAGTCCGCGCTGTTCGTCCCGATGATCAGCGGCGGCGAGGTCAGGGGCGTCCTCCTGCTCGCCAACAACGATCGCGAGGACGCATTCTCGGACACCGACGTCCGCCTGCTCGGGACCCTGGCCGCCAGCCTCAGCGTGGCCCTCGAGAACGTGCGCCTGTTCGACGAGACCAAGCGTCTCCTGGCCGAGACGGACGAGCGCGCCGCCCAGCTCGCGATCATCAACGAGATCGGCCAGGGCCTCGCCGCCCAGATCGACATCCAGGCGATGTGCGATCTCGTGGGCGACCGGCTGGGTGACGTCTTCGACGCCCAGGTCTTCGACATCGCCATCCTGGACCGCGAGGCGGGCGAGTTCCACTTCCCCTACACGATCGAGCGCGGGGTACGATTCGCGGACAAGCCCATGCCCTATGCGGGCGTCCGCCGGCAGGTCATGGAGACGGGCCAGCCGCTGCTGGTCAACGAGCACGCCGTGGAGCTGGCCGTGGCGCTGGGCCAGGCCCCGATCCGCCAGGGCGAGGAGCCCAAGGCGACGCTCTGGGCGCCCGTCATCGTTGGCCACGAGCCGGCCGGGGTGGTCTCGGTCCAGAACCTCGATCGCGAGGGCGCCTTCACGGAGTCCGACCTTCGGCTGCTCGTGACGCTGGCCGCAAGCCTGGGCGTTGCGCTCGAGACCGGGCGCCTCATCGCCGAGACGCGCCAGCGGGTGGCCGAGCTGGCAACGGTGAACGACATCGGCCAGGCGGTGGCCGGTCAGCTCGACCTGGATGCGCTGATCGTGCTGGTCGGCGACCAGATGGTCCGCACCTTCGATGCGGACATCGTCTACGTCGCGCTGCTGGACGAGGATCGTGGCAGCATCGAGTTCCCCTACACCAGCGAGCACGGCCAGCGGCTGCTGGAGCCGCCGATGCGGCTGGGCGAGGGCCTCACCTCGCGGATCCTGCGCACGGGCGAGCCCCTCGTGCTCAACCACGCCGCCGACTGGGCCGCGCTGGGGGTCACCCGCAAGGGCACCCCGGCCCGCTCCTATCTCGGGGTGCCGATTGCCGTGGCAGGCAGGCCGATCGGGGTCATCAGCGTCCAGGACACCCGCGAGGACGGCCGCTTTGCCGGCGCCGACGTACGCCTGCTGACGACGCTTGCGTCCAACATCGGGGTCGCCATCGGCAGCGCCCGGCTGTTCGCCGAGGCCGCCCGCCGGGCGGATGAGATGTCCGCGCTGGCCGAGGTCGCCGGCGAGATCTCGGCGACGCTCGACGTGGGCAGCGTCCTGGAGCGCATCGCCGAGCGCCTGGGAACCCTGCTCGCGGTGCAGACCAGCGCCGTCTACCTGGCGGAGGGCGACGGCGAGACGCTCAAGGCGATCGTGGCGTGGGGCGTCGATGCCGAGCTGATCCTGGCCGACACGATCCGGGTGGGCGAGGGCGTGATCGGCCTGGCTGCCCGCGAGCGCCGGGCCGAGATGGTCAACGACGCGTGGTCCGACCCGCGCTCGGTCCCCATCCCGGGCACCGGACAGGCGGACGGCGCGGCGGAACGCCTGATGGTGGCGCCCATGGTCGCCCGGGACAGCGTCATCGGCACGTTGGCCGTGTGGCGCTCGAGCCCCGGCCGGCCGTTCTCGGAAGCCGACCTCGCCTTCTTCGAGAGCCTGGCCCGCCAGGTGACCATCGCGGTGGAGAACGCGCGCTTCTACGAGGCGGCGCTCGAGGCGCGGCGTGCGTCCGAGGAGGCCAACCAGGCCAAGAGCACGTTCCTGGCCGCGATGAGCCACGAGATCCGGACGCCGATGAACGCGATCATCGGGATGAGCGGCCTGCTCCTCGAGACCAGGCTGGACGACGAGCAGGCCGACTTCGCAGAGACCATCAAGACCTCCGCGGACGCGCTGCTGACCGTCATCAACGACATCCTCGACTTCTCCAAGATCGAGGCCGGCAAGGTGGAGCTGGAGGGCCGGCCATTCGACCTGCGGCGGACCGTGGAAGGCGCGCTCGACCTCCTGGCCGCCGGGGCAGCCGCCAAGGGTGTGGAGCTGGTCTACGCCGTGGACGAGGACCTGCCGGCGGGCCTGGTGGGCGACGCGGGCCGGGTCCGCCAGATCATCCTCAACCTCCTCTCCAACTCCCTCAAGTTCACCGAGCGGGGCGAGGTGGAGCTGCGCCTTGGCGGCCGCCGCATCCCCGGCCGGCGCGGCGGCGGGGCGGAGCGCTGGGAGATCGAGGTCGACGTCCGGGACACCGGCATCGGCATCCCCGCCTACCGCATGGACCGGCTCTTCCAGTCCTTCAGCCAGCTCGACGCCTCCATCAGCCGCAAGTACGGCGGGACGGGTCTCGGCCTGGCAATCAGCCGCCGCCTCGCCGAGCTCATGGACGGATCGCTGGCGGCGGAGAGCGAGGGCATCGCCGGCAAGGGCTCCGTGTTCCACCTCCGGTTCCACGCCGACGTGGCCCCCGAGGTTGTGCGCCCGGCGTCGGCGGACCCGCACGACCTGGCGGGGCGCCGCGTCCTGGTGGTCGACGACAACGACACGAACCGCCGCATCGTGCGGGCGCAGGTCGGCCGCTGGGCGATGACGGCGCGCGACACCGCATCGCCGCTTGAGGCCCTGGCGTGGGTCCGCGCGGGCGAGCCCTTCGACCTCGCCATCCTGGACATGCACATGCCGGAGCTCGACGGCGTGGAGCTGGCCGAGGCCATGCGCAGCGCCACCGCCGGCCACCCGATCCCGGTCCTGATCCTGTCGTCGGTGGGCACGCGGGACCGCCGCTCGGACGCCGTGGCGGCCGAGCTCACGAAGCCCGTCAAGCCCTCCGCGCTGCTCGATGCCATCCTCACGGTCCTCGCCCCCTCCGAGGCGCGACCCGCCCGGTCGGCCGGCGTCGTGTCCGCCACGCTCATGGCCGAGGCGCACCCCCTTCGGATCCTGCTAGCCGAGGACAACGTGGTCAACGTGAAGCTCGCGCGCAAGCTGCTCGAGCGGCTGGGCTACGGGTGCGACCTCGCCTCGAACGGCCTTGAGGTCCTGGCGGCCCTGGAGGAGCACACGTACGACGTGGTCCTGATGGACGTCCAGATGCCGGAGCTCGACGGGCTCAACGCCACCCGCCGGCTGCGGGCCAGGTGGCCCGACCGGCCCGTGCGGGTGGTGGCGATGACCGCCAACGCCATGGAGGGGGACCGGGAGATGTGCCTGGCCGCCGGCATGGACGACTACATCTCGAAGCCGATCCGGCCAGAGGCGCTGGCGGCTGCCCTGGCGGGCGTGCCCACGGCGACATCCGAGGAGCGGCTGGTGCCACCAGTGCGCACCGCCACACGTGGGGCTGACCAATGACGCTGGATCCGACGGCCCTGGCCGACATGCTCGCCATGGTGGGCGACGACCCCGAGTTCGTCAGCGAGATCGTGGACACCTACCTCGCCGATGCGCCGGACCAGCTCGGGGGCATGGCGGCGGCGGCGGCGGCTGGCGATCTCGTCACGCTCGGCCGCCATGCGCACACGCTCAAGGGCAACAGCCGCAACGTTGGCGCCGTGGCGCTCGCGGAGATCGCCCGGGAGGTCGAGGAGGCGTCGAGGTCGGGGCAGATCGGCGATGCCCCGGACCGGATCGCCTCGGCGGCGGTGGAGTTCGAGCGCGTGCGCGCGGCGCTCGAGGCCGCGCGGCAGACGGGCTGGCGTCCGTGACCAACGTGACCTCCAGCGACGGCGTTCCCACCGGCGAAGCCGCTCCCACGGCGTTGGTGACGGGTGGCGACGCGCCGCGGGCGATCGGGCCCACACACGAGGCCGTCGCCCCGGGCCGGGTCCTCGTGGTGGACGACAGCCGCATGAACCGGCTGACACTGCTGCGGATGCTCGAGCGCCTCGGCCACGAGGCCATAGAGGCCGCAGACGGCGCCGAGGCGCTGGCCGTCCTCGCCTCGGGGGTGGCCGTCGACCTCGTGCTGCTCGACCTCGTGATGCCCGAGGTCGACGGCTTCGAGACGCTGGCGGCCATGAAGGCCGACCCGCGCCTGGCCACCATCCCGGTCCTGATGATCTCGGCGGTGGACGAGCTCGACGGGGTCGTGCGGTGCATCGAGATGGGCGCCGTGGACTACCTGCCGCGGCCGTTCAAGCCCACGCTGCTCGAGGCGCGGGTCCGGACCTCGCTGGCCGACAAGCGGCTGCGGGACGACAACGCGCGCCTCCTCGCAACGGTGGAACGGCAGCGGACCGAGCTGGCGCGCTTCCTGTCGCCGCGGGTGGCCCAGCTGGTGTCCTCTCCCGAGGGCGAGGCGCTCCTCGCCGGCCATCGGGGCGAGCTGACGGTGGTCTTCGCCGACCTGCGGGGCTTCACCTCCTTCTGCGAGACCGCCGACCCGGAGGAGATCGTCCGCGTCGTCCGCGAGTACCACGCCGTGGTCGGACACCGGGTCACGGAGTACGAGGCCACCCTGGAGCACTACGCCGGGGATGGCGTGCACTGCTTCTTCAACGACCCGGTGCCCCAGGAGGACCATCGCCTGCGCGCCGTCCGGATGACGGTGGCCCTGCGGGACGACGTCCTGGCGCTGCAGGGGGACTGGGCGCGCCGCGGCGTGCGCCTGGGCTTCGGGGTCGGGATCTCCGTGGGCCAGGCCACCACCGGGCGGATCGGGTTCGAGGGGCGTTACGCCTACGCGGCGCTGGGTGCCGTGGTGAACCTGGCGGCCCGCCTGTCCGGCGAGGCGCTCCCGGGCCAGATCCTGCTCACCGACGAGCTCCATGCGGCCGTGGAGCACCACGTGGAGGCCACCCGGATCCCGGACCTGGCGCTCAAGGGCATCGACCACCCGGTGGTGGCATGGAACGTGGCGGGCCTGCGGGGGTAGGCTCTCCGTCGTGGGCACGCAGATG
>Ga0315271_10002390_pt1 | contig 11742 bp, 5 predicted proteins | sample C3_top_MG_FD_204664 | JGI IMG/M metagenome (GOLD analysis project Ga0315271, IMG submission 204664) | Sediment microbial communities from Yellowstone Lake, YNP, Wyoming, USA - C3_top | ecosystem: Environmental > Aquatic > Freshwater > Lake > Sediment | place: USA: Wyoming | collected 2017-08-01
GGTAGATCGTTCGGTAGGCGGACTGGAACTGTTCGCGGGTCAGTCCCGCGGTCCCAAGGGTGCCTTCGCCACGAGCGGTGCGTTCGGCGCGAGTCTGTGTGGCCATGCGTCTCCAGATCGTAAGGGCTTCCGGGAGCGAAAGATAAGCGCCGCCGGGGGCCTCAGCCACCGGGCCTCCCCCCTTCTTGACGGGGGGCCATGGGGGTGGGAAATTGGCGGTCCTTAATCCGCCCAAGGCATTACCGGCACCATGACGCCAGCCCCCGCGCCGCAACGCGCCGTACGCCTCCTCCGTGCCCTCTTCATGGCCGCGGTGGCGTTCGTCGCGATCACCTGTCTCAATGACCGTCCCTCGGGGCCGGCCGGGCAGGCGCGCGCGAGCCTCCACCTCCAGTCGGTCGCGAGAGCGCCGTCGGCCTGCGGGCCGGCGCCGGTGATCCACCCCGCCAAGGCGCGCGTCCTGCTGCGCCAGCCGGGACACACCGACTCGATGGTCTTCACGGGCACCTTCGTGAATGACACGGTGACGCTGAACATCGAGGTCCCCGTCACCGGCACCACCGAGCTCCTCGACATCGATGCGCAGGCGATCGACGCCCTTGGCGACACGGTCTTCCGGGCGCGCGACACGGTGACCGCGAAGGAAGGGGACCGGAGGACCGTCGGCTATCTCAAGCTCTGGTACTCGGCCCCCGACTCGGCGCTGGCATTCCTCACGATCCTCCCGCGCGACACGTCGCTCCGATGGGGCGGCACGATGCAGATGCGCTCCACCGGCATGGACGGCAGTGATGCGACGTTCTCGGGGACGATCCGTCTCTCCTTCCTCTCGCGCGATCCGACGATCGTCGCCACGACGGCCGCCGGCGCGCTCACCGCGCAATCGAAGACCGGCACCACCTGGCTCGTCGCGACCACCTGGCTCGGCATCTGCGACTCGACGACCATCACCACCGTCGCGCCGGTCGCGACGGTGACGTTGACGCCGGACACCGTGAACATCGCGCGCGATGGCTCCGTGCAGATCGTCGCCGTGCTGAAGGACGCAGCGGGGAACCAGCTCTTCGGGCGCGCGCTCACCTGGTCGAGCAGCAACGCGAACGCGTCGGTGGACACCACCGGTGTCGTGAAGGGGCTCGTGAAGGGCGCGGCGCGCATCACCGCGACGTCGGAGGGGAAGAGCGCGACCGCCGGCATCGGCATCCTCGCGAAGCCCGTGGCCAAAGTGACGATCGCGCCGAAGCCCGTGAACGTGCTCCCCGCCGCGACCGCCAATCTCTCGGCGGTCGTGTACGATTCGGCGAACGCCGTGAATGGCGACTGGCCGGTGGTCTGGGCGAGCCTGCATGCGACGATCGCCACCGTGAGCGCGACCGGCGTGGTGACCGGGGTCGCCACGGGCATCGATACGGTGACCGCGACGGCGGGCGGCGTCGCCGACAGCGTCATCGTGACCGTCGCCAATGTCGGCCCGACGTCCACCGTGGTGACGCCGAACCCCGACACGGCTTTCTCGATCCATGACTCGCTCGCGCTCACGGCGAAGTCGTACATCGGAGCGACGCTCACCGCGGGGACGTACACCTGGGTCTCGCGCGACCCGACGATCGCGACCGTGAATACGAACGGCCTCGTCATCGCGGTGGCGAACGGCACCACCTACGTCGTCGCGACGGAGAGCAATGGCACCAAGGACTCAGCGCGCGTGACCGTGGCCCAGCGTGCGAGCGCGATCAGCCTCACGCCAACGCCGGTGCAGCGTTATGTGGGCACGACGCAGACCTTTGTCGCCGCAGCCACGGACGCGCGCGGCAACGCGATCGCCGGGGCGCCGTTCGTCTGGAGCGTGAGCGACCCCAGCGTCGCGAGCGTCTCTGCGACGGGGCTCGCGACCATGCTCGCCATCGGCACCGATACCGTGAAGGCGACGATCGGGAGCGTGGTGGGGAAGGCGGTGCTCACGGTGAAGTCGGTCGTGACGCGCATCTCGGTCACCCCCGTCGCGCCGTCGGGCAGCACCCTGGCCGCCTTCGGACGGACGCAGAAGGACACGGCGATCGCGTATGACACGCTCGACGCGCCGATGACCGGCGTCACCTTCGCGTGGGCGTCCTCGAATCCCGGCGTCGCGACGGTGCCGGGCACCGCCGGGACGACCCAGCTCGCGACCGCCGTCGGCAACGGGACGACGGCGATCAGCGCGAGCGCGCAGGGGACCACCGGCAGCACGACGCTCACCGTCGCGCAGGTGCTCTTCTCGATCGTCGCGGGGCCGACGCCGATCGCGGTCGGCCCGGGTGGCAGCGCACAGCTGACGGCGCGCGGGCAGGATTCCACGGCGCACTTCATCCCCGGCGGGACGTTCAGCTGGAGCTCGAACGCGCCGACGCTCGTGACGGTAGGCGCATCCACGGGCGTCATCACGGCCGTCGGCGCCGCACCGAACAGCGCCAAGGTCTGGGCGACCTCGGGCACCATCGTCTCTGACACGGTGCTCGTGAACATCGACAACACCGTGCCGGCGCGCGTCTCCTTCGGGCGTGACACGCTGGCGATCGGCCGCGGTTCGCTGAACAACTCGATCCCGGTCTACTTGAGCAAGGCGCCGGCGACCCCGATCACGGTCAATCTCGCGGTGCAGGACACCATCGGGTATTTCAGCGCCCCGTCGACCGTGACATTCGCCGCCGGCCAGGTGTCGGCCAACGCGAACCTCAACGGCCGGAACGCCGGATCGACGCTGGTCTACGCGTCCACCATCGACTTCAGCTATCTGCCGGATACGGCGGTGCTCCTCGTGCAGGCGGCATCGCACCTCGCGGCGGGCAGCTACTCGCTCAATGCCGGCGACTACCAGCCCACGCAGGTGCTGTTGACCGATCCGGCGCCGGCGGGCGGCGTCTACGTCGCCTTCAACTACAGCACGCCAGGGGTCACGCAGCTCTCGCCGGATCCGGCGTTCATCCCCGCCGGCCAACTCGCCGCGAACGTGAACGTCACCGGCATCGCCGCTGGCGCGACCAACGTGACGCCGAGCGCGCCCGGGGTGACGGGGACCGCATCGAGCGTGAACATCCAGCCGGCGGTCCTCGCCTTCCCCTATTCACCGCGCATCCTGGGCGAAGGCCAGCAGGACCAGGACTACGTGTACACCCGGGTGGGCATGGTGCACCCGCTGAACGTGACCGTCACGAACAAGGACAGCACGGTCGCGAACTCGCCGGCGCTCGTGACGATCCTGGCGAACCAGAACTACCAGTACTTCACGACGTTCGCGTACAAGATCGGGGTCGATACGCAGACCGTCTCGGCGCCGGGCTACGCTCCCGTCTCGCGCCCGGTCATCGTGACGAAGCCGCGCCTCGGTGCGTGTTGCCAGGTCTTCCTGAATACGACGAGCGCGGCCGCCGGATTGACGGCATACGTCCTGGATTCGGTCGGGTCGGGCCATCCGCGGATCAACCCGCTCTTCGTCACGGTGACGAGTTCGGACCCGACCATCATCACGGTCATCGATACGCTGGTCACCGTTCCGGCCGGAGCCTCCTCCATTTCGGCGCGTTTCAAGCCGGCCGGCAGCGGCGGCCAGGCCTACGTGCGTGTGAGCGCTGGCGGACACTCCATCGACTCGGTGAGCGCATTCGTCACCGCGCCGGCCCTCGGCGTCTCGTATGCGACCAACACGATCGGCGTCGACCAGCAGGGCACCAATTACGGGTACGTCTACATCCCGAACGCAGTGGCGACCGCCGTTCCGGTCAAGATCAAGAGCAGCGATACGACGATCGTGGCGGTGGACACGCTCGTGACGATCCCGGCCAACAACAACTACGCGTACTACAGCGTACGCGGGCACCGTGTGGGGACGGCGACCTTCACCTTCACGGCGATAGGGTACTCGCCGATGACGAACACGACGATCGTCACCACGCCGCGGCTGACGCATTGCTGCAACTCGACGTACAACAACTTCACGGCGGATGGTGGATTCACCGTCTACTCCGCGGATTCCGTGGGGAATGTGCGGCCGGTGATCACGCCGATCCGGGTCAACCTCGCATCGACGGCGCCGGCAGTGATCACGATGGATTCGTCGGGCGTCACGATCGGCGCCGCAGCGTCCTCGAACAGCACCGCGCACACCCATATCACGGGCGTCGGCAGCGGGTCGATCATCATGACGGCGCCCGGCTACCTGCCGGACACGGCCGCGTACACGGTCGTCACGCCGACGTTGGGCACCTCGATGGGGACGGCGTCGATGGGCGTTCGTCAGCACGGCGGAGCCACCGGCGCCTACGCATACACCCCGAATGCGCGACCGGATAGCGTCATCATCCGTGTCGCGAACGCGCACGCCAACATCCTCGCGGCGGCAGATTCGGTGAAGATCCCGAAGGCCTCGAATTACGGCTACTTCGAGTACAGCGGAGTGAGCCTGGGACGCGATACGCTGACCTTCACCGCCCCCGGCTACAACCCGGCGACGGCGTCGGTCGTGGTGACGCCGGCGCAGCTGCGCGCCGTCGGCGTGAGCACCACGTACAACACCACCTCGCCGCCGATCACGGTGTATGTGACGGCGATGGACACGATCGGCTACACGCACCTCAACATGGACACGGTGGCGGTCCGCGTCGCCTCGAGCGATACGACCGTCATCAAGCTCGATTCGGCGATCATCCACATCCCCACCGACCGGGTCACGTCGTTCTACGCCCAGGCCCGGTTCGTCGGCCCGGGTAGCGCCCGCCTCACCTTCACCGACAGCGCGGGCATCTACAAGCCCGACTCGACGATCGTGATGACGGTCGTCGGCCCGGTGCTGCACTTCGCCAATGGGACGACACTTGCGGGCCCCGTGACGCTCGGCATGCGCCAGCATCTCGGGGTGAACGGCGACTACGTCTACACGGACAACCCCGTCACTGGATCGCCGCTGGTCGTGTCGCTCCAGAGCACCGACGTGACGGTCGCGACCGTTCCCGCCACGGTCACGATCCCGGTCGGGCTGAACTACGGCTACTTCGACATCACCGCGCTCGATACGACCGGCACGATCCAGATCAAGGCGACCGCGACGGGCTATGCGCAAGCGCTCAGTTATGTACAGGTCGGCCGGCCGAAGTTCTACGCGAGTACGACGACCGTCGTGAACACGACGACACCGCCGGGCGGGATCACCGTGTACGCCGAGGACCAGACGGGGGCGACGCGCTATGTCACGGAAAACGTCTCCGTCTCGCTCTCCTCGGCGAACCCGACGGTGGCGGCGCCCGACTCGACGACGGTCACGATCCTCAAGGACTCGTACTACAACAACCTGGCGACCATGCGGTATCTGTCCGCGGGCACGACGAGCCTGAATGCATCGGATGCGCGGAGCGTGTTCTACAAGTACGACCCCGCGGCCCCGATCCCGATCAGCGTCGGGACGCCCACCGTCTGCTTCCCGTATGGATGCTCGGCCACGATCACGATGGGGTTGAACGAATACCAGGACACGTACGTCTACATCCCGAACGCGCTCCCGGGAGCTCTCACCGTGACGCTGGGACATAGCACGGGTACGACATCGACGCCGGCGACGGTCGTCATCCCGGCCGGAGCCTACAATACCCCCGTGCGGATCTCCGGCGTCTCGGCCGGACCGGACGTGATCACGACGAGCGCCCTCGGCTTCTCGTCGGGAGCGGTCACCGTGGGGGTGGACAGCGGGACGGTCACGCTCAGCAGTTGGGCGTCGTCGATGAAGCTTGGCGATTCGCTCGGGGTGGTGCTCTACACCTACGACCAGGGGGGCTCGAACCGGCCGGTGAGCTCCGCGGTCACCTTCTCATTCGCCGGATCGGGGCTCTCCTTCAGCAATGCGGCCGGCCAGGCGATCACGGGGATCACCGTTCCCGCCGGATCCGCCTCCACGCCGGTCTTCTACATCCACGCCGCGAGCAGCGGGCAGGCGACGATCACGATCTCGGGCGGCACGTTCCGGAGTTACAACAACAGTACCACCGTCCAATAGCGCGCCACGCGTGACACCCGCCGCCCACTGCACCTTCTGCGACATCATCCACGGTGCGGCGGAGGTCTCCGTCTGCTACGAGGACGCGACGACGCTGGCCTTCATGGACATCCAGCCCGTGAACCCGGGACATGTCCTCGTCGCGCCGAAGGCGCACCATGAATCCCTGTTGGATCTGCCGCCGGCGCTCGCCGCCGAACTCTTCGCGGTGGCCACGAAGCTCGCCCCGATCGTGCGCGCCGCCTCGCGCGCCGATGGACTGAACCTCGTAGTGTCGAGCGGCGCCGCCGCGGGGCAGGATGTCTATCACTTCCACATCCATTTGATCCCACGCGCGAAGGACGACGGCTTCGACATCGCCCTGCCATTCCCGGGTTCTCAGATCCCCGACCGCACGAATCTGGACGCGATGGCGGCGCGGATCATTGGGTCGCTGCGGGACCCGATGAGGAGGAGCGGGGTTCAGGGTTGAGGGTTCCGGGTTCAGGGCTGAAAGTGGAAAGGCCCGTGGGCATTCGCCCACGGGCCCTTCCTTATCCCACCCTGAACCCTGAACCCTGGACCCTGAACCCTGGACCTTAGACGGCTCTTACCGCCGCGACTGCCGACGCCAGCTCATTCGCCGTCTGCGTCAGCCGCGTCGCCGCATTGTTCAGCCCATCGATCGCCCCTTCCTGCTGGACGCTCGCGCCGGCCACAGAATCCGTCTCCGCCGCCGCGCGGTTGGCCTCCTCCTTCGCCTCGGAGAGCACCTTCGACATCTCCTCGGAGCGCTGCGCGCTCTCGCGCGCGGCTTTCACGATCCGATCACCGGCGGCGGCCACTCCCTCGCTCGCCGAGACGATCCGGTCCAGCTCATCCACCCAGTTGCGGCTCGCGTCGGCCACTGAGAGCACCTCGCCCCGCGTCCGCTGCATCAGCGCCACCGCCTTGTCCAGCGTCGCGCGGATGTCGCGCACCGCGCGGTCCATCCCCTCCGCCTCGGAGGCGCTCCGGTCGGCGAGCGCGCGGATCTCCTGCGCCACCACCGCGAAGCCGCGGCCGTGCGCACCGGCGCGCGCCGCCTCGACGGCGGCGTTCAGCGCGAGCAGCCCCGTCTGGTCGGCGAGGGAGGTGATCGTCTGCCCGAACTTCTGCACCGCGCTCGAGATGTCCTGGAGCCGCGAGACCTGCTCCGATCCCTGCTGCACGATCGCCGCCGCGCCAGTGAGCTGCGTCATCGCGTGCTCGGTGGCGGTGCGCACGACGCGCGCGTCACTGAGCATCGCCTCGCCGCTGCGCTGGGTCCCGCGCCCCTCGTGCACGGTGCTGTCGGCGATCGCCTGCGCATTGCGCGCCTCCTCTGATCCGCGCGCGAGTGCCGACGCGAGCGTCCGCACCGTGGCCGCGAGACGCCGTGCGCTCCCCGCGCTCTCCTGGCTCGAGGCGTGCAGCTGCTGCGTCGTCCCCGTGATCGCCTCCACGTGCGACATCATGAACTCGGAGGCCTCGATCACCGGCGTGATCAGCTTGTCGAGGGCCAGCGACAGTGCGAGCTGCGGCGCGATGTACTCGAGCAGCGCGGCGTCGTGCTCCCGGTACATCTCGCTCTTCGAGTGGCGCACCGACCAGAGCCCCACGAGCCGGTCGCCGTACTTCAGAGGGAGCAGGATCTCCGATCCCTCCTCCGTCCGCGACTCGGCGGAGAGCTCGCTGTCGGTCACCGCCCGCCCGGCGCGCATCGCGAGCCCGGGCATCCCCTCCGTCGCCGGCTGCCGCGTCCCGGGGGGGACGGCGCTCGACGTGTCGGCGAGGACGACGAACTCGTGGCGGCTGGCGTTGTAGGCCGAGATCCCCATGTCGTCCCACGGGACGAGCGTGCGCGTCAGCCGCTCGACGTCGGCGAGTGCGGCGTGCAGCTCCGGACGGGCGCTGAGCACGCCCGTCATCCGCTGCACGAGCTGCATGCTCTCGCCCATCGCCCCCTGCCGCACGAGCCAGTGCGTGAGGACCGCCAACAGCATGAGGATCGCGATCTCCACCGGCGAGCCACGGTTCGTCCACGGCTGGTAGGCGATGCGCAGCCCGCCGAGGGCGAGCAGCGTCGCGAGCACCGCGACGGTGACCTCCCAGCGCGCCGTGAGCCGGGCGTCCACCCACGCGATCGCCGGCGAGAGCTTGAGCTGCAGGTAGAAGGTGGCGTTGGCGACGACGAGGAACATCACGATCAAGAGACCGAGCGGCCAGGTGTTCCCCGCGGAGAAGGCGAGGTTCGCCATCTGGCCGTCGAGCAGCGTGTAGTACGTGATGCCGCTGACCGCGAAGGCCGTCGTGAAGTGACCGAGGTTCCCGATCGCGTTGCGGAAGGGGAGACGGCGGAAGACCGAGTCGCCGATCATGATGCCGACGCCGGCGAAGGCGGCGCCCGCGGCCCAGCCGAGTGCGATCATGCTCGCGATCCCGGCGCCCACCGCGAAGGAGGCGTAGCCCTTTCCGGGGAGGGGGATGCCGAAGACGCGGGTCGCAGCCGCGAGGACGAGCAGCAGCAGGGCGCCGGCCCAGGGGAAGGGATCCGGGCGCTGGCTCAGGACGAGTCCGATCGCCGTCGCGAGGAGGCCGACCACGATGACGGTGCGGCGCACCGTCTCGTCGGAGATCCCCCCCGACGGCGCGGCGGCGACTCGATGCTGTGAGGTGAACCCCACCGGCTCGCTGGCGCGCTTGCTCACGGATGCTCGAGTCGGTCGGGCGCTGTCACGGTCGGGCCACGGAGCGGCATGGGCGCGGGGCGGGCGGAGGGTGAGGCGGCGCGGGCCTCTTGCGCTTCCCGCCCGCCGATGCAATGGTGTGACGCATGACGCCCGCATGGCGTCACCTTGGTGGAGCCCACCAACCGGGAGTCCATGAGCCGCTCGTTGCGACGACGACCGACGCAAGACTGCTACGAAGTCCGGCCCCCGACACGGCGCGCACGAAGCGCCCGCTCCGCCTTCTCCGCTCTGTCCGCGACGCCCGGCACGGGAAATCCCCGCCGCCGGGCGTCGCTGCGTTTCGGCGAGGTGCAATGTCCCGACATCGCGCTCACCGCATTCCACTCCCCCGCTCTCCGCGCCGCCTCCAGCGAAAGATCCGTCAGATCTTCCGGAGGGAGACCAAGCGTGCCCTGAAACGCGCCATGATGCGCGACTGCGGGCGCCGCTGCGTCTACTGCGGCGCCACCCTCGACCTCGAATTCGCGACGATCGACCACGTGCACCCGCGCGCCAAGGGCGGCGCGACGACGCCCGGCAACCTGGTCGTCGCCTGCGGCCCCTGTAATCGCCTCAAAGGGGACATGTTGCCCCTCGAGTTCTTTCTTCGCTATCCAGCTGCCGGGCAGAATTTCCTGACGTACGCGCGCGTGGTGCATCGCGCCTTGAAGCGTGGGGCGAAGCGGGCCGTTTCGCTCGCACTGGCCGCGTAGGGCGCGCGTACGTCAGGAGGGTTCCGGGTTCAGCGTCCAGGGTTCAGGGTGGGAAATGGAATGGCCCGTGGGCGAATGCCCACGGGCCGTTCCGCATCCAGCCCTGACCCCTGAACCCGGGACCCTGACCCCCCGTCCTTCAGTAGTCCACTGGTCTCAGATACGACTCCCCGATCGCCGTCCCGCTCACCATCGCCACGGTCGGCAGCCGCCGCTTCCAGTGCGTGCGCTCCAGCCGGTCGCTCACGGTCGCGACGTCCTTCGCCGCCATCCCGCGCGCCACGAGGTCCGCCGGCGCGTAGCCGCTCAGCAGCCAGTGCAGGATCCGGTCGGCCTTCTCATAGCTGATCCCGAGGTCCCCTTCGTCGGTCTGCCCCTGCACGAGATCGGCCGTCGGCGCCTTGTCGACGATCGCCGCGGGCACGCCCACGTGCCGCGCGAGCGACCAGACCTGCGTCTTGAACAGATCGCCGATCGGATTGAGGGGCGGTGAATCGTCAGCGTGCCAGGTGAAGTAGCCGAGCAGTCGCTCGGTCTTGTTCCCCGTTCCCAACGGGATCGCATTCAGCTTCGCACTGAGGTCGAACAGGGCGATCATCCGCAGCCGCGCCATCACGTTCCCGCGGCGCGTCGTACCGGCGTCCGGCTCATTCGCGAGATAACCGTCCACCGCCGCGGAGATGTCGATCGTCCGTGACTCGATGCCAAGAGCGTCGATCAGCAGCTGCGCGTGGCTGAGACTGTCCTTGCTCGAACTCTTGTAGGGCAAGCGCACGCCGATGACGTTCTTCGGCCCCAGCGCGCGCGCCGCGAGCGCGGCCGTCACTGCCGAGTCCACGCCGCCGGAGAGGGCGACGATCCCCTTGGTGAAGCCGCGTTGCCGCGCCTCCTCGCGCAGGAAGTGCACGAGCCATCGTTCCACGAGCGGGCCGTCGAGTTCGAGGGGAGGCGGCCCGCCGGCATCGGGCGCGGCAACGTGCACGGCCATCCCCGCCGGTGCGGCGCTCTTCTTCGCCGCCTTCTTCGGTTCGTCCACTCGGGCGGCCGCCGGTCCGTCGTAGGCCGCCGGCGCCGAGGCGCCGCGCGTGATCCGGTCGAGGGCCGTCACCAGGTGCGGCAGCGCACCGCGCAGGTCGGCGAGCAAGGGCATGTCGGCCCGCGCGCGCGTCAGGTCCGCGAGGTCGAGCGGCGCGCTCACCAGCGCCTCCTCCCAGAGCGGGCCGCGCACGCGCACATCTCCCGCGGGGCCGCACACCAGCGCGCCGCCGGGGAAGGCCTTCCCCCCTTCGTCGCCCACGAGGTTCGAGAGCGACACGAACACGCCGTGTTCCTCCGCGATGTCGCGCGCGAGCCGCTCCCAGCGCGCGATGCTCGCCGGGCCCGGGATCGCGTCGTCGCGCGGCCAGGTGCCGCGCGCCGGCGCCGCGCTGCAGACGAAGATCATCTGCGCGCCGTCCAGCGCCGCCAGCGTCCCGGTGATGCTGTGCCACGCGTCCTCGCACACGAGCATCGCCGCGCGCCCCCATGGCATCTCGAAGGCGCGGATCTCCTGCCCGCGCTCCACGAAGCGCTCCTCGTCGAACAGTCCGTACGTCGGCAGGAAGTTCTTCCGGTGCACATGGCGGATCAGCGGCGCGTCGCCCCCCACACGGACGGCCAGGCAGCTGTTGTACAATGTGTTCCGCCAGATCTCGTAGAAACCGAGGATCACCTCGAGCGTGCGCGGTCCCTTCACCGCCGACAGATACGTCCGCTGCAGGTCCTCGGCGAGCGTCCCCGCGGTGAGCGCGTGGTCGCGCACGCCCCCTTCGAGGAAGTAGCCGGTGAGCGCGGTCTCAGGGAGATGGAGCACATCGGGGCGCGGGTCGAGCCCGTCGGCCTGGCCCATGAGCGCGCCGAGACGCGCGAGATTGGCCGCGTAGTCCCCCTTCTTCGGGGAGAACTGGAGCGTCGCGAACTGCACGAGCGGAGCCATGGGGGAAAGATGCACCCGGGAGGGCGGGAGGGCAAAAGGAACAGCCAGCGCCGGGGAACGATCAGCTGCCCAGTTTCAGGTGTGTCGCGCGTGTCGCGCGTGTCGCGCGGCTGGCCCCCGGCTGCGCCGCCGGCGCGCTTACACGCTTCGAGCCTCGCGGCGGGAAGACAACCACGCCGCGAGTCTCTTGTATGACCCGCCCAAAGCATGTTATGAAGAGTCCACGTGTGGTAGACCGACATCTCTTGGGGCCCGAGCCCGTTCGCGAGCGGGGTCGCCACGCCGGGGCTGCGTCGCGCGGGG
>Ga0315271_10002396_pt1 | contig 11735 bp, 11 predicted proteins | sample C3_top_MG_FD_204664 | JGI IMG/M metagenome (GOLD analysis project Ga0315271, IMG submission 204664) | Sediment microbial communities from Yellowstone Lake, YNP, Wyoming, USA - C3_top | ecosystem: Environmental > Aquatic > Freshwater > Lake > Sediment | place: USA: Wyoming | collected 2017-08-01
GCCGGCACACGACGGCGTCTTCTCCTGCCAGGAACCGGCGGCGCGCGCCTGGGCGGACGCGGTGACCGCGGCGGCGGCCGGCTGGGACAGGGTGGAGGACGCCTACCAGCGCGCCCGCGCCGCCGACCTGCGCGCCGTGGGCGACCAGGTGCTCGCCCACCTGACCGGCACGGCGCCCGGGACCACCACGGACGCCGACGCGGCTCCCGGCATCGTCGTCGCCGGGGACCTCACGCCGGCCGACGTCGCCGGCCTCGACCCGTCGACCGTCGCCGGCATCGCCACCGCGTTCGGCGGGCCGACGTCACACGCGATGATCCTCGCCCGCGCGCTCGGCCTGCCGGCCGTGGTCGGCGCGGGCGCGAGCCTGCTCGCCATCCCTGACGGCACGCAGCTGGCGCTCGACGGTGACGCCGGGACCGTGACGGTCGCGCCGGCCGCGGAGACCCTGGCCGCGATCGAGCGGCGGCGCAGCGCGCTCGTTCGCGCCGCCGCCGACGCACGCGCAGCCGCCGCGGCCTCCGCCGTCACCCTCGACGGCGTGTCCGTGCGTGTGGAGGCCAATATCGCCGGGCCGCAAGACGTGCGTGGGGCCGTCGCCGCCGGCGCGGACGGCGTCGGGCTGCTGCGCACGGAGTTCCTGTTCCTCGGCGCCGCCGCCTTGCCGGGCGAGGACGAGCAGGCGGCGGCCTACGAGGCCGTCGCCGCCGCCCTCGGCGGCCGCCCGCTCACGGTCCGCACGCTCGACGCCGGCGCCGACAAGCCACTTCCCTCCCTTCCGCTGGCGGCGGAGGCGAACCCGTTCCTCGGCGTGCGCGGCCTGCGCCTCGGGCTGCTGCACCCCGACCAGCTGCGCTGCCAGTTCCGCGCGCTCCTCAGGGTCGCCGCCACACGACCGCTGCGGGTCATGCTCCCGATGGTGAGCACGGTGGACGAGGTGCGGCGCGCGCGCGAGCTCCTGGCGGAGGCGCGCGCGGCACTCGAGGCGCGTGGCGCAGCCGTCCCCGCGCGCCTCGAGCTCGGGATCATGGTGGAGGTGCCATCGGCCGCACTGGTCGCGGAGCACCTCGTTCCGCTCGTGGACTTCTTCTCGGTGGGGACCAACGACCTCACCCAGTACGCGATGGCCGCCGAACGCGGCAACAGCGACGTCGCCGTGCTCGCGGACCCGCTGCACCCCGCCGTGCTGCGGTTGATCGAGCGCGCGGCCGCCGCGGCCGCCGCCGCCGGCCGCCCGGTCGCCGTGTGCGGCGAGGTCGCCGGCGATCGTCTCGCCGTGCCGCTGCTCGTCGGACTCGGAGTGCGCGAGCTCTCGATGAGCCAGGCCCTGATCCCGGCGGCCAAGCAGGCCGTGCGGGCCACCGACACGCGTGCCGCCGGTCGCCTCGCGCAAGCGGCGCTGGCCGCGGAGTCCGCCGCCGCCGTGCGCCGGCTGCTCGCCGCCGCGGCTCCCTCCGCCGCGTCCCCGTCACCCACCCACGAGGAAGGGACGTGAGATGACAAGCCTGGCCGACGACTCCCTGCACATCCTCGCCCTGGTGGGCAGCCTCCGCCGCGGCTCCTACAACCGCATGCTCTACGACGCCGCCGTCTCGCTCGCACCTGCGGGCATGGTCTTCGCCGAGGCCGACCTCCGCTCCCTGCCGCTCTACGACGACGACCTGCGGCTGGAGCAGGACTACCCGGGGCCGGCAAGGGAGCTTCGCGCCGCCATCGCCGCCGCGGACGGCCTGCTCATCGTCTCGCCCGAGTACAACCACGCAGTCCCCGGCGTGTTGCAGAACGCCATCGACTGGGCCTCGCGGGCGCCGGACCAGCCGTTCAAGGGCAAGCCGGTGGCGATCATGGGCGCGTCCACCGGCCGCCTCGGCACCGTGCGCATGCAGCACGGCCTGCGCGCCACGCTCGAGTCTCTGGAAGCCCACGCGCTGCTCAAGCCCGAGGTGATGATCACGTTCGCCCGAGAGTCCTTCGATGACCGTGGCCTCGTGGACGAGAAGGCGCGCGAGGTGGTGGCGGCGCAGATGGCGGCGTTCGCCGCCTGGGTGCGCCGCTTCGGCGCGCAGTAGCGAGAGCGACTCCGAGGGGGCGCTCCCGGCGAGGCAAGAGCGGCCCGCGCGTCAGAATCTGGCGCACTCCGGGCGTCGACTTGAAGGCGCCGCCGCAAGGTGCGAGGGTTCGCGGCGGTAGCGGCTCGCCGCACCGGCCCTCTGAGACCCGACCGCTGGAGTGAAACCATGGCGATCCTGCTCGACTCGGCTTCCCTCGACGACGCGGCCGCGGCCGCGAAGCTCGGCTTCGTCCGCGGCATCACGACCAACCCGGCGCTCATGGCGAGAGAGACCAGGGAGCCGCTCGCGCACCTCGCCCGGCTGCTCGAGGTGTTTCCGGAGGGACCGATCTGCTACCAGCCGACGAGCAGCACCCCCGAGGCCATGGAGGAGCAGGCGCGAGCCGCGGCAGCCCTCGCGCCCGACCGCGTCGTCGCCAAGCTCCCGGCGACGCTCGCGGCCATCACCCTGGCGACGGCGCTGTACGCGGACGGCATCGACAGCGCGCTGACGGCCGTCTACTCGCCGGCGCAGGCGCTGCTCGCGCACGAAGCCGGCTGTCTCTGGGTCATCCCCTACGTCGACCGCGCCGCCCGGCACTCCGCCGGCGCGGTGGTGGTGGAGCAGGCGGCGATCCTGGAGCGGCTCGACAGCCCGACGCGCATCCTCGCCGCCAGCCTCAAGACGGCGCCGCAGGTCGTGGAGAGCATCCTCGACGGCGCCCACGACATCACGGCGCCGCTCGACGTCATCCGCGGGCTTCCCGCGCACCCGCTCACGGAGTCGGCGGTGCGCGAGTTCGCGGCGCACTGGGAGATGTAGGCAAGGCCGCCCTTGCGCCCATCTCGACCTGATGTCCCGCACGACACCGGCGACGGCCAGCCGGTCGTCGAAGCACGCATCGACCTCCACTGTCACTCCCGCTTCTCAGTGTCGGGCAACATGTGGATGACGACGGAGCTCGGGCTCAAGGAGTCGTACTCGGAGCCCGCGACCCTCTACAGTCTCGCCAAAGCGAGAGGGATGACGCACGTCACCCTCACCGACCACGACTCCATCGAGGGCGCGCTGCGACTCGCCCACCACGAGGATTTCGTCGTCGGAGAGGAGGTCAGTGCCTTCTTCCCCGCCGAGGCCCTCCACGTCCACGTGCTCGTCTGGGGCATCGACGAGCAGCAGCACACCGAGATCGGCGAGCTCCGCTTCAATGTCTACGAGCTCGCCGACTACCTGCGGCGGCACGGCGTCGCCCACGCTCTGGCGCACCCCTTCTCGCTGGTGGCCGGCGGGCTGCGCGGGGAGCAGCTCGAAGCGCTCGTGAGCCTGTTCGACGTCTGGGAAGTCCGCAACGGCCTCTCCAGCCGCGAGGAGAACGAGCTCGCCGAGGACGTCGCCGCGCGCTCCGGGAGGATCGGCGCGTGCGCCGGGTCCGACGACCACGCCTGCATCGACGTGGGGACGACGTACACGGCCATCTCGCTCGGTCCGGACGACGGCACGCCACTCGCCGCGCTGATGGCCGGCAGGGGCCGCCCGTACGGCTCCCACGGGTCCACCACGAAGCTGGCGCACAACGGGGCGGCGCTGTTCCTCGGCCGCGACCCCGGCGCCGGAGGCATCGTGGCGCGCACAGCCGGCCACCTGTCCAAGACGTCGGTGGCCTGGGGCCTCCTCACGCGGCCGGGGGGACGCCGGCTCGCGGTCGGCGCGATGTCGCTCTCGTCGGCGGCGAAGCGCCTGCGCCGCGGCGACCGCGGAGGGCCGCTCGACGTCGCCGTCCGTCAGCTCTCCCGCGAGCTTCTCTCCGACGGCGTCCTGATCCACGGCGTGCGCCACGAGGAGTTGGCGACGCAAGTCGAGGACGCCTGGCGACAGGCCATGCACGGGCTCCTCGGCGAGGGCGAGCACGTCGCGATCGGCGAGCTCGTCGCCGACAGGAAACGCCTTGGGGCCATCGCGGACGCCCAGGGCCTGCTCGCCCCCTACCTCTTCGCGGCAGGGTTCCACGCCCGGCAGAGGCGGCACGCGCAGGCCGTGCGCGAGCGTCTGGCGGAGCGCGGCCTCGCCTTGCGGCCGGGCCGCGCGACCATGCCGCGCGTGGCCATGTTCACCGACACCTACGACGAGATCAACGGAGTCGCCACGGTGCTGCACGCGCTCGTCGGGCACGCCACCGCGCACGAGTGGCCGTTCACGCTGATCTCCGCCGGCGAGGAGCGCCGCTCCGAGCCGGGCCACGAAGTGTTCCCGGCGGTCGAGTCGCGATCGCTCGACGTCTACCCGGGGTTCCCGATGGCGCTCCTCCCCGTTCTGGAGGTCCTGCACTGGTGCGAGGAGAACGACATCACCGTCATCCACGCCGCGACGCCGGGACCCGTGGGACTCGTCGCCTTGCTCCTGGCCAACTCCCTGGACCTGCCGCTCGCGGGCACCTACCACACCGACCTGCCGAATCTCGGGTTCTCGCTCACCGGCGATCACCTGCTCAAGGAGAGCCTGTGGGCGTACGTGCGGTTCTTCTACGACCAGTGCGATCTGGTCTTCTGCCCCTCGGAGGCGACCCGCGTCGACCTCATCGACCACCGTCTCAAGAGCCGCCTGGAGCCGTTCCCCCAGGGCATCGACTGCGAGCTCTTCCATCCCGAGCGGCGCGACCAGACCCTGCGGCTGGACCTCGGCGGCGGCAAGCGAGTGCTCCTCTGGGTGGGCCGGCTCTCGCCGGAGAAGGGTCTGGACGCCCTCGCGGCCTCCTACAAGGCCCTGTGCGCGAGGCGCGACGACGTGCAACTGGTGGTCGTCGGTGAGGGCCCGTATCGCGAACGACTCGGGGAACTCGCCCCCGGGGCGTCATTCCTCGGTGTGCGCACGGGCGCCGAGCTCGCGGCGATCTTCGCGTCGTCCGACGTGTTCCTCTTCCCCGGGCACGCCGAGACCTTTGGGCAGACGGTGCTCGAGGCGGCGGCCGCAGGTCTCCCCGCCGTCGTCAGCGCCGGCTCCGGCACGGAAGACGCCATGGTGCGCAACGTGACGGCGCTCTCGGTCGCGCCCGGCGACTCCCGCGGCTTCGTCGCCGCCGTCGAGCACCTGCTCGACGACGGCGACCTCCACGCGCGCATGAGCGAGGCGGCACGGCGCTTCGCCGTCGGACGGACCTGGCCGGCCACGTTCGAGCGTGTCGCCGACGCCTACCGGACCATCGTGCTGTGAGCGACGCGGGCACCGCCCACGGGACGGTGCTGTTCGTCCTCGCCCACCACGACGACGAGGTGTTCTGCGCCGGCCACCTGCTGCGCGCCCTGCGCGCCGGCCGGCGCGTGCGCCTGCTGTGGGCGACGGCCGGCGGGCTGGCCCCCGCGGCGCGGCGCTGCCTCGAGGGAGAGCGTGTGGGCCGGCTGCTCCGGCTGGCCCCCGGCGACGGCCGGGACCTGCGTCTGCGCGACCAGCAGGCCCTCCGGCACCTGGCGGCGATCGCCGCCGCCGCCGAAGAGCTCCTGGGGTCTGCGCATGGTGCGGAGGCGCCGCTCGTGTACGTCCCCGCCTACGAGGGAGGGCATCCCGACCACGACGCCGTGAACCTCGCCGTGCGACTCTTGAGGACACGGCGACCCGACGCCGAGGCGAGGGAGTTCCCGCTCTACCGGCGCAGCGCGGCGGGCCTCAGCGTCCAGTCGCCGCGGCCTGCCGCCGGCACCTCTGCGCAGTCCTTCGAGATCCTGTCGCTCGATCCCGGCGCCCTGGCGCTGCGACGGCGTCTCGTGCGCGCCAACGCCAGCCAGGCGCTACCGTCGCTCCTGCCCCTGCTGGCCCTCGCGTGGGCGCAGGGCCGAGGGCGGGCGGAGCCGTCGCGCCCGCTGCCCGTCCACGACTACGCGCGCCCGCCTCACGAGGGCGCGCTCCTCTACGAGCTCTACACGCGCCGCCGCTTCGCGGAGTTTCGGACCGCTGCGCTCGCGGCGCTTGCGGACGCGGCGCCCGCCGGCGCCGCAGAGCAGGGCGCCGGGACGCCGCTGGCGCCACGCCGCCCCGGCGTGTGAAGATGAGCGACTTCCGGAGAGCCACGCCAGAGGAGTCATGAAGTGAACAGCCTGCTCGCGAGCCTGCTCGTCCCGGCGCTGGCCATCGCCGTGAACCCCGTCCCGATCATCGCCGCGGTCACGCTGCTGATGACGGACCACGGGCGGCGCAACACGGGAGCGTTCCTCTCGGCGCTCATCCTGGTGATGGTGGCCGACGGGCTCGTCACGCTCTTCCTGGTCGGGCAGAAGTCCTCCGGCACGTCGACCGCGGCGCACGCCTGGGTCCAGATCGTGTTCGGGGCCGTCTTCCTCGCCCTGTTCGTGCTCCAGTGGCGCGCCAAGCCCCCGGCCGACGGCGAGGAGCCGGGCTGGATGAAGATGATGAACAAGGCCGGCTTCGGCGCCGCCGTCGTGCTCGGCCTGGCGCTGACCAACTACGCACTGCTCTCCGCCGGCGTCTCGACCATCCGCAGCTCCGGCGTCAGTTCGAGCCAACAGCTCGCCGCGCTGGCGTTCTTCGTGGTGGTCGCCGTCTCGACCGTAGCGGCGACCCTCATCCTCTTCATCGCCTTCCCCCGCTGGTCCGAGAAGGCGCTCGTCCGCCTCAAGGCCTGGCTGACGAAGCACAGCCGGGTCATCCTCATGGCCGTGTTCGGTCTCATGGGCCTGCTGTTCGCCGTGGAGGGCGTCATCGCGCTTCTCGGCTGACGGCCTACTCGGTCGTGCGAGCGGCCGCGCCACGTCCACTCGGCCGCGCCTTGCGCTTGGGCAGGTGATGCGAGAGCGACCGGTACGAGGCCGCGAAGACCACCGCGGAGAGCGCGACGATCGCCGTCAGCGAGTAGATCGGCTTGGCCGCGTCGGTGCCGGCCAGCGCCGCGTGGATGCTGACGCCCCAGAAGACGACGTAGCTCATGATGTGGATGTCGCGCCACCACTTCTTCGAGAGCTTCTTCATGGCGAGTGCCGTCACCTCGACCGCGACCAGCAGGTAGAGGGCGACGATCCCGAGGGCGAGCGCCGTCGGCCGCCAGGAGCTGGAGAACGGCACCAGCAGGTCGACCACGTGCAGTTTGGCGTAGGTGTCGAACAGCAGCGTCACCAGGTGCCCGGCGATGAAGAACAACGTCAGCCCCGCCAGCCAGCGATGCATCGAGAGCAGCCAGGCGTTCTTGCGCCACTTGGGGAACAGGTCCGAGGCGAGGACGATGCCCCACAGCACCGAGCCCGTGAGCATGACCCACGAGACGATGCCCGCGGCCCGTGAGAGGTACCACCAGATCTGAGGATTCACGCTGCGCTCCATTCGGTCTCGCCGGCGCAGTGCAGCGCCGGCGTCGAGGTCGTCGTTCCGTCGAGCGTCGTCACGATCCCGTCGAGCTCGTGCAGATCCAGATAGGCGAGGGCGCCCGTGGACCCCGCGAGCAGCGCGGCCGTAGCGTGCGCCTCGGCCTCCCAGCCGGCGCGGGCGAACACGGTCACCGCGGCGAGATCGGTCGTCGCGCACTCACCGGTCGCCGGGTCGATGACGTGATGGCGCAGCGCGCCGTCCGTGACCCACGTCCGCGTCTGCGTGCTGGACGTGGCCGCCCCGCCTGCATCGAGGAGGACCATCGCCAGCGTCCGCGAGCGGTCGAGCGGGTGCTCCACCGCCACGCGCCAGCCGTCGGGCGCCGGCGGCGTGCCGGCGGCCGCGATGTCGCCGCCGATGCTGATCAGGGCGCCGGCGGCCCCTAGGTCGAGCAGTTCGGTGACCACCATGTCGGCGGCGAGTCCTTTGCCGATGCCGCCGGGGTCGATGCCGGCGCCGGCGGGGATGGACACGAGCGGCGCCTGGGCATGCACGCGGATGTCGGCGGGAGTACGCCGTCGCGGCGTGCCGCGCACGCCGGCGCTCCGCCGCCCGGACCCGTCCGTGCTGACCGCGTAGCCGGCGGCGTCGATCGCCGCCAGCAGCGTCGGGTCGTAGCGGCCGCCGGTGACGCGCCACGCCTCGAGCATGGTCGTGACCAGCGCGACGGTGTCGTCGGAGACCACGAGCAGCGCCTCGGGCGACCCGTTCAGCCGCGAGACCTCGCTGTCCTGACGAAACCGGCTCCAGCGCTGTTCCAGCTCCTCGAGCCGGCGTCGCGCATAGTCGCCGGCCCCCGGCTCCGCATCGACGAGCACCACGTGCGCGGTGTTCGCCATGACGCGGAACCTCGTCTCAGCCACCGCTGCCACTGGTCGTCGCCACCGGGGCGGCGGCCGGAGCCGAGTAGGAACTGCTGGCGTAGCCGCCCGAATAGCCACCGGAGCTGCCTCCGGACGAGCCGCCGCCGACCGTCTTCACGACCGTGTGCGGCGTCAGGACGATCGGGCGCACCTTGTCGGCCAGGGCGATCCTGTCCCGCTGCGTCGCCCGAACGAGGAAGGGGCTCTTCTCCGAGCGCAGGCTGCCGAGACTCGGCGCAGGACCCGTGTCCGGGGCCGGCTGGGCCGGTGTCTTGCTGTTCGCGACCTCCATGTTGGCCACCAGGCCGACCATCGCGGCGATCCCGATGCCCGCGGCGGCGATCCTGCCGGCAGCGACCCCGCTGCGCTTGCGTGACGGCTGGGCGGAGGCCCGCGGCGACCCCTTCTGGAGCGGGGTGGCCACGTCGTCCCGTGAGGTCCGCGGCGCGTTGCGGCGGTCGTCAGTCATCTGCTTCTCCCTGTCCGGATGATCCGCCCTCGCCGCCGCCGGCTGGCGCGCTGGCTGCAGGGGCCGGGGCCGCCGGGGCCGAGGCCCAGGTCGACGAACCCCCGCCGGAGGACGGAAGTACTTTGGTGACCGGGTGATCGACCTGCGCGACGAGCTTGCCGTGCTTGTCGACGGAGGCCACGAACGTGTAGGTTTCGGAGCCGTGCGAGAACGTCACCGTGAGCTTCCTGTCGCCGGACTGCGCCAGCTTCCATGTCCAGTGCTTCCTGGCGCTGGCGTGGACGAAGCGCACCGCGGACTTCGAGTAGGCGATCTTCACGTTGCCGGCCTTCTTGATGACGTAGGCCTGCGTCGTGCGCTGCTTGGGCGCGGCAGGCTTGCTCCCGGCGTACGCCTTGGTCGGCTCCACAGGCTTGATCTGCGACACCGACGCCGTCGTCAGCTGACCAACAGGGCTCGAATCGGCGACCGTGAGGATCCCGAGGTTGGCGCCGACGGCGATGGCCCCGGCGAAGACCACGGCGGCGATCGAGCCGGCGGTGATCAGTGCGGTGCGGTGTCTCATGCAAAGCTCCCTTCCCGAGCACAGTGCTCGCGGAATCGCTGTGGTCCAAGGTACATTGCCCACCGTGAACTGCGGGTCAACGAGGGTTAAGCGTTCGGCCAAGGCGCGTTACGGTTGGCCGTCGACCCGCTGCCGCAGTTGGCATCCGCGCCCACTTGCGTGAACATGGGGTAATGCGCCTCCTGGTCGTAGAAGACGATCCGAGCATCGCCGAGCCGCTCAGCGCGGGTCTGCGGCGCGAAGGATTCGACATCGAGCTCGCCGCCACCGGAGCCATGGCTCTGGAGGCGGACGAGTGCGACCTCGTGCTCCTCGACCTCGGCCTGCCCGACATGGACGGCAGGGACGTGTGCCGCCTGCTGCGCCAGCGGTCACGGGTGCCGATCATCGTCGTCACCGCCCGCGGCGACGAGATCGACCGCGTCATCCTCCTGGAGCTCGGGGCCGACGACTACGTGGTCAAGCCGTTCGGGTTCCGCGAGCTCGTGGCGCGCATCCGCGCCGTCCTGCGACGTACCGGCGAGCAGAGCGAGCCGGCGGCGCCCGATCCCTGCATCGTCGTCGGGCAGCTCGCGATCGACACCAGGACGCGCAGCGTGACCCTGGACGGCAGCCCCGTCGCGCTGACGCCCAAGGAGCACGACCTGCTCGTCTACCTCGCGAGAGACCCGGGCGCCGTGTTCACGCGCAAGCAGCTCATCGAGGACGTCTGGGACCAGAACTGGTGGGGCTCCACCAAGACGCTCGACGTCCACATCGCCTCGCTGCGCAAGAAGCTGTCCCCGGAGCTCATCGAGACTGTGCGCGGGGTGGGGTTCCGCCTCGCCGAGGCGACCGGCACGCCGTGACCCGCCGGCTGCTGTTCGGCTATCTGCTCGCCGCCCTCGTCGTCCTGATCGTCCTCGAGATCCCGCTGGCGCTCTTCTACCAGCAGCGAGAGATGGGGCGGGTCGAGCACGACGTCGAGCGCGACGCAACTGTGCTCTCCGGCTACTACGAAGAGGCTCTCGAGGCCGGCGAGAAGCTCAACGCCGCGCCGGCGACCGCCTACGCGCAGCGCACCGGCGTCCGCGTCGTCGTGGTCGACAAGGCGGGCGACTCGGTCATCGACACCGCCGGGCCGACAGGTCGGGACTTCTCGACGCGTCCGGAGATCCAGACGGCGCTGCGCGGCGGCACGGCGGTCGGCACGCGGTACTCCCAGACCCTGAAGACCGACCTGCTCTACGTGGCCGTGCCCGCGACCTCCGCGGGAGTCGTGCACGGCGCCGTCAGGCTGACGCTCGACAAGCAGGCCACGAACGCGCTCGTGCGCAGCTACTGGGCGGCTCTCGTCGCCGTCGCCGTGGTGGTGCTGATAGCCATGGCGGGCATCGGCTGGGCGATCGCGCGGTCCGTCACCCGACCGCTGCGCACGCTCGACGCGGCCGCGGCGCGCTTCGCCACCGGCGACCTCGCGCCACTCGCTCCCGACCCCTCCGCGCCCCCCGAGATCGCCGTCCTCGGCGACACCATGAACACGATGGCGCGGCGCCTCGACCAGCTCCTCGCCGAGCAGCGCGAGTTCGTGGCCGACGCCTCCCACCAGCTGCGCACGCCGCTCACGGCGCTGCGGCTGCGGCTGGAGAACCTGCAGAGCGCGGCGGCGACCGCCGAGGACGAGGACGCGTTGGGCGCCGCCATCGAGGAGACGAACCGTCTGACCGGGCTCGTCGCCGACCTCCTCCAGTTCGCGAGGGCCGAGGAGTCGGGCACGGCGGTGGCGGTGGACCTGGTCGCCCTCGCCGCAGACCGCGTGGACACGTGGTCGGCCGTGGCCGACGCCACCGAGGTGCGGCTGGTCCTGGTCGCGCCCGGCGGGCCCGTCCCTGCCTGGTCGGTCCCCGGCGGCGTCGAGCAGATCCTGGACAACCTCATCGACAACGCGGTCGAGGTGGCGCCGCAGGGCTCGCGCGTCGTCGTCACGATCGTCAAGGGGACGACGACGCACCAACTGGTCGTCGGCGACGAGGGGCGCGGGCTCAGTGACGAGGACAAGGCCCGCGCGCTCGAGCGCTTCTGGCGCGCGGACCGCTCCGTGCCCGGGACCGGGCTGGGCCTGCCCATCGCCGCCGCGCTCGCAAAGGCCTCCGGCGGCGGCCTTGAGCTCGCCGACGGCCGGACCGGAGGGCTGTCGGTCCAGGTGACGCTGCGCGCCGCGCCGGCGGTGGCGGACCGCCGCTAGCCCGAGTGGCGAAGGGAACGTGTCGCAGGCACGACTCTGCACCTCGACCTGAGGGTCAGTCTTGTGGCGGTTCCCGGCCGACTAGCCGGCTCGGCGCAGCGCCAGCGCCGCCTCAGCGGCCGCGGCGCCGTTCCCCACGATGACGCGATCGAGAGCGGAGGTCACCCTGGTCCTTGTCGCTGGCGGATGCCGAGTC
>Ga0315271_10002397_pt1 | contig 11734 bp, 11 predicted proteins | sample C3_top_MG_FD_204664 | JGI IMG/M metagenome (GOLD analysis project Ga0315271, IMG submission 204664) | Sediment microbial communities from Yellowstone Lake, YNP, Wyoming, USA - C3_top | ecosystem: Environmental > Aquatic > Freshwater > Lake > Sediment | place: USA: Wyoming | collected 2017-08-01
TAAAGTGTCGCTCTCATGGCTCCGGGCAGCTGGAAAAGCTCGGGTTATGCCGGGATTTTCGCGGAAAACCGCCAAGTAGGCAAGAGTCTTACCGGAAATGCGGCGCTGGCCGCCTTTTCCGCGGCGAATGCGGCGGGCGGTGGCGCCGAACGGACAGGCCACGTTCTCCGAAACCGGGGACGGTTCTGATCTCGCTCAGGAAACCGTGGTCTGTCCCCGGTTTCCCGTCGCCGTGCATCGCCCCGCCCGCTTCGCGCGATTGCGGGGTCGCGCGGCGGTTACCCGCCCTTGGCAGTCGTCCGGTGGGCGAGCTTCTCGCGAATCCGCGCCGACTTGCCGGAACGGTCGCGCAGATAGTAAAGCTTCGCCCGGCGGACATCGCCGCGGCGCTTCACTTCGATGCTTGCGAGCAACGGCGAATAGGTCTGAAAGGTCCGTTCGACGCCTTCGCCGCTCGAGATCTTGCGCACGACGAACGACGAGTTGAGGCCACGGTTGCGCTTGGCGATGACGACGCCTTCGTACGCCTGCACGCGCTTGCGCTCGCCTTCGACAACGGTGACGTTGACGATCACCGTGTCGCCTGGCGCGAACGCGGGGATGGTCTTGCCCAGGCGGGCGATTTCTTCCTGTTCCAGTTTTTCGATGATGTTCATTGCGCGTTCTCCATGTGAGATCGATGGCCGTTGGCCTGGCGCGCAGCGCAGGGCGCCCCCTGATGCACGCGTTTTCTGGTTCCTGGCGCCCCCGGTTGCCCGGCGCCGCCTCCGGTCCTGCCCGCGATCACCGATCGCGGTTGCCACCCTCCGTTGCCACCCTCCGTTGCCACCCTCCGTTGCCACCCTCCGTTGCCACCCTCAGTTGCCACCCTCAGTTGCCACCCTCAGTTGCCACCCTCAGTTGCCACCCTCAGTTGCCACCCTCAGTTGCCACCCTCAGTTGCCACCACTTCACTGTTGCTGCACCGCCTGCTGCTGCTCGCGGTACTCGGCGAGCAACGCCTGTTCCTCCGCCGACAGCGTCCGCCCGAGCAACAGGTCCGGCCGCCGTTCCCATGTCCGTCCCAACGCCTGCTTCTTGCGCCAGCGGCGGATCGCCGCGTGGTTCCCCGACAGCAGCACTTCCGGCACCCGGTCCGTGCCATCGTGCTCCGGCCGCGTGTAATGCGGACAGTCGAGCAGGCCGCCGGCAAACGAATCCTGCGCGGCCGATTCGTCGTCGTTCAGCACACCCGGCCGCTGGCGCACGATGGCATCGATCAGCATCAGCGCCGGCAGTTCGCCGCCCGAGACGACGAAATCACCGATGCCGATCTCGTCGTCGACTTCGCGCGCGAGCAACCGCTCGTCGATGCCTTCGTACCGTCCCGCCAGCAATACGTAGCCCGTCGTATCCGCCGCCGCCGCCAAGCCGGCAACGCGGGCGTGCGTCAACGGTGTTCCGGCAGGCGACAGATAGATCGTGCGCGTCGTCGCCAGACCCTCCGTCCGTTGCGCCTGCCGCGCCGCCGCCAGCGCCTGCGCCAGCGGATCGCCCAACATCACCATTCCCGGCCCGCCGCCGTAGGGTCGGTCGTCGACGGTCCGGTGATTGTCCGTCACGAAATCCCGCGGGTTCCACAAGCCAAGCCGCCAGAGCCCGCGCTGCAGCGCCCTGCCCGTCACGCCGAACCGCGCGGCGTGATCCACAAGCTCGGGGAACAGCGTGACGACGTCGACGCGCATCGCGCTTCCCGCTTCGCCCGGCGCCACCGCGCGCTTCCTCAATAATCCGGCTGCCAGTCGACGTCGATCCGGCGCGCGGCAAGATCGATCCGGTCGACATGCGCGGCAACGAGCGGGATCAGCCGCTCGGCCCGCCCTTCCGCTGGCCCCGGCGCAACCCGCAGCACCGGATGCGCCCCGTATTCCTGCACCTCGGCCACCTGTCCGAGCGCGACGCCTGCCCGGTTCACAACCGCAAGACCAATCAGGTCGGACCAGTAGACCGCATCGCCGTCGAGCACCGGCATTGCCTCGCGCGGAACGCCGATCTCGGCCCCCCTCAGCGCCAGTGCCGCCTCCCGCGTGTCGACCGTGGCCAGCTGCGCGAGGACCAGGCCGGAATGCACGCGCCCGCCAACCGGCGAGACTTCGCGCCAATCCGCCGACCCCGCCTCCCGCAGCCACCACCGCGCATAGCCCAGCATCGCGTCAGGCGCTTCGGAAAACGGCCGGACCTTGATCCATCCGTTCACGCCGTACGGGGCCAGAACCTTGGCCATCACGACGATGGCATCGGCGGGCGTCACGGCGGCCGGCTCCGCCGGGCGCAAGCGCTGCCGGCGGGCGGCGGCCAACTCCCCCTCAGGCAGCAGCCGGCTGCGCCGCGGCGGCACCTTCGACTGCCGCCGGCTGACCCGGGGCGACCGCAGCCTTCTTCACCAGGCCGGCGACCGTATCGGACAGCTTGGCGCCACGCAGCTGCCAAAAGCCGATGCGGTCGAGCGACAGGCGCAAGCCTTCCTCGCGTTCGCCGGCGATCGGGTTGTAGAAGCCGACACGCTCGATGAAGCGGCCGTCGCGGCGGTTGCGCGAATCCGCAACCACGACATGGAAGAACGGGCGCTTCTTGGCGCCTCCACGGGCAAGTCGAATGACAACCATGACGCAATCCGTTTGAACAGGAAAAGAGGCGGATTATACGATGAAAAGCTCGCCCTGGGCAAGCGACTGCGACTGCGGCCGCTACCGCATGCCGGGCATCAGCCCCTTCATCCCGCGCAGCATCTTCTGCATGCCGCCCTTGGCGACCATCTTCATCATCTTCTGCGTCTGCTCGAACTGGGCGAGCAGCTGGTTCACCTGCTGGACGGAGACGCCGGCACCGGCGGCGATGCGCCGCTTGCGCGAGGCCTTCAGCAGTTCCGGCTTCGCGCGCTCGGCACGGGTCATCGAATTGATGATGCCCTCGATCCGCGCAATCCGCCGCTCGTCCATGCGGGCATCGCTGGCCGCGCGGGCCAGTTCCGCGGGCAGCTTGTCCATCAGCGCCGACAGGCCACCCATCTTGCGCATCTGGCCGATCTGCGCCTTGAAGTCCTCGAGGTCGAAGCCCTTGCCCGACTTGACCTTCCGCGCGAGCTTTTCGGCCTCGCCGACGTCGACGTTCTTGTGCGCCTCCTCGATCAGCGACAGGACGTCGCCCATGCCGAGGATCCGCGACGCCATCCGCTCCGGATGGAAGATTTCGAGTCCGTCGATCTTCTCCGCGACGCCGACGAATTTTATGGGCGCGCCCGTGACCGTGCGCACGGACAGCGCCGCGCCGCCGCGGGCGTCGCCGTCGAGCTTGGTCAGGACGATGCCGGTCAGCGGCAGGGCCTCGCGAAACGCGCGCGCCGTGTTGACGGCATCCTGCCCCTGCATCGCGTCGACGATGAACAGCGTCTCGACCGGCCGGACGGCCGCGTGGATCGCCGCGATCTCGCGCATCATCGCCTCGTCGATGGCGAGGCGGCCGGCGGTGTCGACGATCAGGACGTCATGGTAGTGCCGGCGCGCCCAATCGAGCGCCGCCGCGGCGATGGCGACCGGCTGCTGGTCGCCGGCGGACGGGAAGAAGTCGACGCCGACCTGCGCGGCGAGCGTCTGCAGCTGATCGATCGCCGCCGGGCGGTAGACGTCGGCGCTCACCACCAGCACCTTCTTTTTCGACGCGCGGAGGAGCCGCGCGAGCTTGGCGGCCGTGGTGGTCTTGCCGGCACCCTGGAGGCCGGCGAGGAGGATGACGGCAGGCGGCTGCGTGGCGAGATCGAGCGGCGCCGCCGCCCCCCCCATCAGCGCGGCGAGTTCGCGGTGGACGACGCCGACCAGCGCCTGTCCCGGCGTGAGCGAGCCGATGACATCGGCCCCCTGCGCCTTCTCGCGCACGGCAGCGATGAAATCCTTGACCACCGGCAGCGCGACATCGGCCTCGAGCAGGGCGAGGCGGACCTCTCGCAGCGCCTCCTGGATGTTGGCCTCGGTCAGCCGCGCTTCGCCGCGCAGTTGTTTCACAACACGGCCAAGCCGCTGGGTCAGGTTGTCGAACATCGGGGCGGTCGGGTAGGAAGGCGGAGCAGGTCGGGATCCGGCAGGCACGCGACAGCGGTCCGGGCGGGCTGATGTAAACTGCGAAGTCTCGCGGAAACCGCGATAGGCCGTCGATGATTTTACTCCACCTCGCCGTTGTCGCCCTTTACGGTCTCGCCGCGTGGGCGCTGTGGCCGGCGACCGCAGCCGCGTCCGGGTCGCCCCCTGCACCCGCGCCAAAATGGCGCCCGCCCGCCGCGCACGCGTCGTGGCTGCTCCCGGTTGCGGTGCTGGCGCATGCCGTCCTCGCCTGGACGAACATCGCCGCCCCCGACGGTCTGGACCTGAGTCTCGGCAACGCCGTCTCCGTCGTCGCCGGGCTCGCAGCCGCGCTCGCCTGGCTGTCGGGGCTGCTCGCGACCATGCCCGCGATCGGCACCGTCGTGCTGCCGGTGGCTGCGGCGGCGTCGCTGCTCCCGGCGCTGATGACCAGCGCGCACCGGTTCCCTTACGCCGCCGAACCGTGGGCCGCCATCCATGTCGCGGTCGCGCTGGTCGCCTATGCGTTGTTCATCGTCGCCGCGCTGCAGGCGCTGCTCCTCATGGGTCTCGAGAAACGCCTGCACCGGCGGTTGCCCGACCCGGGCGCCGACGCCATGCCGCCGCTGCTCACGCTCGAGCGCTTCATGTTCCGGCTGGTGGGCGGCGGGTTCATCCTGCTGACCGTGACGCTCGCGACCGGCATCCTGTTTTCCGAGCAGCTGTTCGGCCGCCCCTTCGTGTTCAACCACAAGAGCGTGTTCTCGGTGCTGGGCTGGATCACCTTCGGCGGCCTGCTGTGGGGCCGCTGGCGCTACGGCTGGCGCGGCCGCGTCGCGCTGCGCTGGATTCTCGCGGGCACAGCGTTCGTTTTCCTCGCCTACCTCGGCAGCAAATTCGTGCTCGAGGTTCTGCTTGGGCGGTAGCGGGTAGCCCCCGTGGACGACGTCCCACTCAGCTCGCTCGGCGTCGCGCTCGCGATCCTGCTGGTGTCCTCCGGTTTCTTTTCCATCGCCGAGACGGCGATGATGGCGGCCAACCGGCACCGGCTCAAGCATCGCGCCCACCGGGGCGAGCGCGGCGCGAAGCAGGCGCTCACGTTGCTGGCGGAGACCGACCAGCTGCTGGGCGTCATCCTGCTCGGCAACACGCTCGTCGCCGCCGCCGCGGCGACGCTGACCGCCGTGATCACGAAGCGGCTGTTCGGCGAGGGCGAGCTCGCGCTGGGCCTCGGCACGCTCGCGATCACCTTCGCGATCCTCGTCTTTTCGGAGATCACGCCCAAGGTGATCGGCGCGGCGCACGCGGACCGCATCGCCCCGGTCGTGAGCTTCGCGCTGGTGCCGATGCTGAAGGCGGCGACGCCCGTCGTCTGGTTCGTCAACCTCTTCGTCCAGGGCCTGCTCAGGATCCTGCGGATCAGGTCCGCCGCCGACGCGGCGACGACGCTGTCGCAGGAAGAACTCCGTTCGCTCGTGCTCGAAGGCCAGTATTTCCGCGGCAAGCACCGGGCGATGCTCGCGAACCTGCTCGATCTCGAGGACATCACCGTCGACGACGTGATGACGCCGCGCAACCAGATCCACGGCGTCGACCTCACCGCGAAGCCGGCGCTGCTCATTCAGCAGCTCGCGGCCTCCTACCATTCGCGGCTGCCAGCCTGCGAGGGCGAGCTCGACAACATCGTGGGCGTCCTGCACCTGAAGCACGTGCTGCCGCTGCAGCAGGCCGACGAGCTGGATGCGCCCCACCTGCGGGCCATCCTGCGCCCGCCGTACTTCATCCCCGGCGGAACGCCGCTGCTGACCCAGCTGCAGCAGTTCCAGAACGACGGCCAGCGGCTGGGAATGGTCGTCGACGAATACGGGGAACTGCAGGGTCTGGTCACGATCGAGGATATCGTCGAGGAGATCATCGGCGACTTCACGACGCCGTCGGGGAGCGGCGGCGACTCCTACCGCCGCGACGCCGGTGGCAGCGTCACCGTCGACGGCATGGCGCCGCTGCGCACGCTCAACCGCAAGCTGGGAACGCATTTCCCGCTGGAGGGTCCGAAGACGCTGAACGGGCTCATCGTCGAGCAGCTCGGGGAGATTCCGGACGCCGGCACCCGCGTCCGCGTCGCCGGGCAAGCGTTGGAAATCCTGCAGACGCAGGACCGCGCCATCAAGGTCGTCCGCCTGCTGCCCCCGGTCGGCCGCCCCCCTTCGTCGCCTTTACAAAGGCCGGACGGCAAGGCATCATCGGTCGGATAAGTTTTATGCGGTTGGAATAACCGGCGGGACGGGCAGGAGTAGGGGGGCCTGCCGGTAATCCGAAGGCAAGCGCCAATCCGGCGCGGAGATCACGCCGTTGACGACCGAAGCGACCATGGTCAGCCACGAAATCACGCGCAACATCAGCGGTCTCGCCCGGGCGCTGGCCCAGCAGGGGCTCATGACCGAGCAGGAGGCCGAGACGCTGCAGACGCAGGCGCACACGGCCGGCGTGAGCTTTGTCGAGCAGGTGCTCGCGACGAAGCGCATGTCCGCGAACCAGCTCGCCGTCTTTGCCTCGCGCGCCTTCGGCGTGCCTCTGCTCGATCTCGCGGCATTCGACGTCGACCAGATCAACAAGGAATACGTCGACACCAAGGTCGCGGCCTCGCGGCGGGTGCTGCCGCTGCACCGGCGCGGCAACCGGCTGTTCGTCGCCACGTCCGACCCGGCCAACCTGCAGGCGCTCGAGGAGGTCCGCTTCAAGACCAACCTGATCGTCGAGTCGGTGGTCGTCGAGGACGACAAGCTCGCGCAGGCGATCCACAAGCTGATCGAGGCCTCGGGAACGTCGCTGCAGGAGCTCGCCAGCATGGACGAGCTCGAGGTCGACCTGGTCGAGGGCGGCCCCCCCTCCTCATCCGACGAGGACAATTCCGAGGTCGACGACGCGCCCGTCGTCCGGTACATCCAGAAGATCCTGCTGGACGCGATCAGCGCCGGCGTGTCGGACATCCATTTCGAGCCGTTCGACAAGTTCTACCGCATCCGCTACCGGCTGGACGGCGTGCTGATGGAAGTCGCGCAGCCGCCGCTGGTGATCAAGGACAAGGTCGCGTCGCGGATCAAGATCATCAGCAAGCTCGACATCTCCGAGAAGCGCGTGCCGCAGGACGGCCGGATGAAGCTCGTGCTGTCGAAGACCAGGGCGATCGACTTCCGGGTCAGCACGCTGCCCACCCTCTTCGGCGAGAAGGTGGTGGTGCGGATTCTCGATTCCGCCGGCGCCACGATCGGCATCGACGCGCTGGGCTTCGAGCCCGACCAGCAGAAGGCGATCATGCACGCGATCGGCCGGCCGTACGGGATGATCCTGGCCACCGGCCCGACGGGCAGCGGCAAGACGATCACGCTCTACACCTGCCTCAACCTGCTCAATCAGCCGGGCGTCAACATCTCGACCGCCGAGGACCCGGCGGAAATCCAGGTCGCCGGCATCAACCAGGTCAACATCAACGAAAAGGCCGGCCTCACGTTCGCGACCGCGCTGCGGGCGTTCCTGCGGCAGGATCCCGACATCATCATGGTCGGCGAAATCCGCGACCTCGAAACCGCCGAGATCTCGGTCAAGGCGGCGCAGACCGGCCACCTGCTCCTGTCCACCCTACACACCAACGACGCCCCGTCGACGCTGACGCGGCTCGCGAACATGGGCGTGGCGCCGTTCAACGTCGCCTCGTCGGTGATCCTGATCGTCGCCCAGCGCCTCGCCCGCCGGCTGTGCCCGAAATGCAAGGTTCCCCTGGATATCCCGCCCGAGGCGCTGCTGCGGGCCGGTTTCACGGACGAGGATCTCGACGGCACGTGGCAGCCGTACTCGCACACGGGATGCGACCATTGCCGCAACACAGGGTACAAGGGCCGTGTCGGCATCTACGAGGTGATGACGATTTCCGACGAGATGCGCCAGCTGATCATGCGCAACGGCACGGCAATCGACATCGCCACGCTCGCCCGGCGGGAAGGGATCGTCGACCTGCGCCATTCCGGCCTGCGCAAAGTGAAGGCCGGCATCACCTCCCTCGAGGAAATCGAGGCCGTCACCAATGAATGAACGCCCGCAATCGCGTTCCTGAGGTTCCATCATGGCCACCGCGACCGTACCCCGCCCGACCGTCAAGGAATACACGTACCTGTGGACCGGCCTCGACCGCAACAAGCGCGAGGTGCGCGGCGAGGTCAGGGCCCCGTCCGAGACCGTCGTCGCCAACAACCTGCGGCGACAGGGCATCCGCGTCACCAAGATCAAGCGGCAGACGCTGCGCGGCGGGCGCAGCATCAGCCAGAAGGACATCACGTTCTTCACCCGGCAGCTGGCGACGATGCTGAAGGCCGGCGTTCCCATGCTGCAGGCGTTCGACATCGTCGCCCGCGGCCACAGCAACGCGCGGTTCGCGCGGCTGATGATGCAGATCAAGAACAAGATCGAGACCGGGTCGAGCCTGTCGCAGGCCTTCCGGGAGCATCCGGCCCACTTCGACGACCTCTACTGCAACCTGGTGCATGCGGGCGAGACCTCGGGAACGATCGACGCGATCCTCGAGCGGCTCGCGGTCTACCTCGAAAAGATCCTGGCGATCAAGAGCAAGATCAAGTCGGCGCTGTTCTACCCGATCTCGGTCATGGTGGTCGCGGTGGTCGTGGTCTGGGTGATCATGGTCTGGGTCATCCCGGCCTTCAAACAGGTGTTCACCAGTTTCGGCGCGGACCTGCCCGCGCCGACGCTGCTGGTCATCGCGATCTCCGATTTCGTCGTCGCCTGGTGGTGGCTGGTGTTCCTCGCCATCGTCGGCAGCATCGTCGGGATGCTGGCGCTGTACCGGCGATCGTCGGCGTTCCGCATCGCCTTCGACCGGGTCCTGCTGAAATTTCCCATTCTCGGGCCGATTGTCCAGAAAGCGACGATCGCGCGCTGGACCCGCACGCTGGCGACGATGTTCACGGCCGGCGTGCCGCTCGTCGAGTCGCTCGACGCGGTCGCCGGGGCCTCGGGGAATGCCGTGTTCGCATCCGCGACCAAGCGGATCCAGACCGACGTCAGCACCGGCATCAGCCTGACCAATGCGATGGCGAGCGCCGACGTCTTCCCGACGATGGTGCTGCAGATGACGCAGATCGGCGAGGAGTCCGGGTCGCTCGACGGCATGCTGGGCAAGGTCGCGGACTTCTACGAGCGTGAAGTCGACGACGCGGTGGCGGCGCTGTCGAGCCTGCTCGAGCCGATCATCATCGTATTCCTCGGCGTGGTCATCGGCGGCCTCGTCGTCGCCATGTATCTGCCGATCTTCAAGCTCGGCGCCGTCATCTGACGCCCGCGCAGCGGCGCATGATCCGCGACGCGGCGCGAGCGGTCCCCTACGCCGGCGCCGCGGTGGCTCGGGCGGCATGCCGGGACGCGGCTCGAGCCGGCCTGCGTCCGCCCGTCCACTCCCACTGACCGCCCGCGGCGCCGCCCCCATGTTCGAACTGCTCTTTCCCGTTGCCGGCGCGGCCGTGATCGGCTTGTGCATCGGCAGCTTCCTCAACGTCGTCATCCACCGGATGCCGAAGATGCTCGACCGGGGCTGGCAGGCCCAGTGCGCCGAGCTGCGCGGCGAGGAAATTCGGCCGCAGCCCGCCTACAACCTCGTCGTCCCGCGCTCGCAATGCCCCGCGTGCGGCCACGCGATCACCGCCATCGAGAACGTCCCGGTGGCGTCGTGGCTGGCGCTCGGCGGCAAGTGCTCGGCCTGCAAGGCGCCGATCTCGGCGCGCTACCCGATCGTCGAGATTCTGGGCGGGGTGCTCGCCGCCTACGCCATCTACCGCTTCGGCCCCACCGCCAAGGGTGTCGCCGCCTGCGGCCTGCTGTGGACGCTGCTCGCGCTGACGTGCATCGATTTCGACACCCAGCTCCTGCCCGACAACCTGACGCTGCCCCTCGTGTGGGCCGGGCTCATCGTCAACGTCTGGGGCCTGTTCGTGCCGCTCGCCACCGCGGTCATCGGCGCGGTCGCCGGCTACCTGTCGCTGTGGACGATCTACTGGCTGTTCAAGCTGATCCGCGGCAAGGAAGGCATGGGGTACGGCGACTTCAAGCTGCTGGCGGCGCTCGGGGCGTGGCTGGGGTGGCAGATGCTGCCGGTCATCGTGCTGCTGTCCTCGGTGGTCGGCGCCGCGATCGGCATTTCGCTCGTGGTCTTCAAGGGACGCGACCACAACATCCCGATGGCGTTCGGCCCGTTCCTGGCGATCGCCGGCGGGATCGCGCTGTTCTGGGGACCGACGCTGGTGAAACTCTACTTTCCAGGCTGACGTGGCGGCCCCCGAAGCCCGCTTCGCTCGCCTCCCCCCTGGGCGGCGCTCGGTGCCCTTGGCGCGGGCCAGCGGGCGCTGAGGTGAGCCTCGTGATCGGCCTGACCGGCGGCATCGGCAGCGGCAAGTCGGCCGTCGCCGACGCCTTCGCTGCCCTCGGCGTCGAGGTGACCGACACCGACCGGCTCGCGCACGCGCTGACCATGCCGGGGCAGCCCGGCCACGCCGCGCTGCTGGACGCGTTCGGACCGGACTATTTCCAGCCCGACGGCACGCTCGACCGCGGGAAATTGCGCGAACACGTGTTCGGCGACGCCACCGCACGGGCCAGGCTCGAAGCCATCCTGCACCCGCTCATCCGCGCGGCCGCCGCGCGCGAGGTCGCCGCGTGGCGCGGCGCCTACGGCCTGCTGGTGGTCCCGCTCCTGTTCGAGCGCGGCGGGCATTCGGGCCTCGTGCGGCGCGTTCTCGTTGTCGACTGTCCCGCGAACGTGCAGGTGGAGCGGGTGATGGCGCGCAGCGGTCTCGCCGAGGCTGCGGTGCGGGCGATCATGGCGACGCAACTGCCGCGTGGCGAGCGCCTGGCGCGCGCCGACGACGTACTCGACAACGGCGGCCCGCGTGAAGCCATCGTGCCGCAGGTCGCGGCGCTCGATCGCCGCTATCGCGCCCTCGCCGCCGCACCGTCGACCGCCGCCAAGTAGACGCGTAGCCCGGGTTGAGCGCCAGCGAAACCCGGGTTGAGCGGAGCGAAACCCGGGTTGAGCGGAGCGAAACCCGGGAACCACGGCACCGGCAACGGCCACGAATCGCTTATAACCCGCCCGCAGTTCGGGCAGAATGGTGAACTGAATCGATCGGCCGGCCCGGCAACCCCACGTGATCCGCTACGAGCATCCGCTGAACGAACGCATCCGCACCCTGATGCGGCTCGAGGATCTGTTCGCGCGCGCGCAGTATTTCGCCGCGAAAACCGGCGCCCCCGACCATCACGCCGCGCTGCTCGCCCTCTTCGAGATCACCGACGTCGCGAGCCGCGCCGATCTGAAGACCGACCTCCTGCAGGAGCTCGAGCGACAGCGACAGCTGCTGGTCCCGCTGCGCACCAATCCCGCGATCGAGCCCCGCGTGCTCGAGCCGCTGCTCGCCGAAATCGACGAGGTGAGCGGATGCCTGCTCGCGCAGGCGGGCAAGGCGGGCCTGCACCTGCGCGAGAACGAGTGGCTGATGACGATCAAGCAGCGCGCGGCGATTCCGGGGGGCGTGTCCGAGTTCGACCTTCCCGCGTATCACTACTGGCTCAACGCCGATCCG
>Ga0315271_10002398_pt1 | contig 11732 bp, 12 predicted proteins | sample C3_top_MG_FD_204664 | JGI IMG/M metagenome (GOLD analysis project Ga0315271, IMG submission 204664) | Sediment microbial communities from Yellowstone Lake, YNP, Wyoming, USA - C3_top | ecosystem: Environmental > Aquatic > Freshwater > Lake > Sediment | place: USA: Wyoming | collected 2017-08-01
GCTCGGGGCGGCGGCGGTCGCCGTCGCGGTCTCGGTGCCGCCGCGGTTCATCATGACGAGCGCCGCGACCGCGATCAGGGCCACGAGCGCGATGCCCGCGATGGTGAGATGAAGCCCCGTACGGCTCTTGGGCTGCTCGAACTGTGCGCGCTTCTCCTGGCGTGCCGACGCCTGGGAGCTCTGCGTGCCACCGGTGCGGTTCTTCTTGTTTTGCTTCACTGACAAGCCGATCCTCCCGTGCCCGGCCGGGCTGCGCCCGGCCACGATGGTCTCTGGTCTGGAGCATCGTAGAGGGGCGAGGTGAAGAAGTTGTGTGGATTGCCGGCCCCGCATGGATATGCGTGGCGCGGGCGAAGATGAGGTGGTGATGATCTACCTCGACTACAACGCCAGCACGCCGATAGCCGCACAGGTTCGCGAGGCCATGCTGCCCTTCCTCTCGGAGCACTACGGCAACCCTTCGAGCACCCACTGGGCGGGCGTCCCGGCCGCCCAGGCGGTCGCCCGCGCCCGCGACCAGCTCGCCATGCTGCTGGGCTGCTCGCCGGGCGAAGTAATCTTCACGAGCGGCGGCAGCGAGGCGAACAATACATCGCTGAAAGGCGTCGTCGAGGCGGCCGATGTGGAGAAGCCGCACATCGTGACCACTGCGATCGAACATCCCGCCATCGTCGAGCCGTGCCGGTACCTTGAACGGCACGGGGTCGACGTGACCTTCGTCGGCGTCGACTCCACCGGCCTGGTCGACCCCGATGACATCGCCGCGGCGATCCGCCCCGAGACCGTGCTCGTCTCGGTGATGCACGCCAACAACGAGGTCGGGACCATCCAGCCGATCGCCGAGATCTCGCACATCACGCGCGCGGCCGGCGTCCTCCTGCACAGCGACGCCGCGCAGTCGGTGGGCAAGATCCCCACGAGGGTGGACGACCTCGGCGTCGACCTGCTCTCCGTGGCGGCGCACAAGTTCTACGGGCCCAAGGGCGTAGGAGCCCTCTACGTGCGCGAGGGCACGAGGCTCGCGCCGTTCGTGCACGGCGCCGGACACGAGTCGGGCCGGCGCGCCGGCACCGAGAACGTGCTCCTCGACGTCGGGCTCGGCGCGGCCGCCGAGCTTGCGGGCGATCTGACGTGGACGAAGGGCGTGCGCGAACTGCGCGACTGGCTGTGGCTGCAGCTGCAGGACCGATGGGGTGAAGGCGTGGTCCTGAACGGCCACCCGACGGAGCGCCTGCCGAACACGCTCAACCTCAGCTTCCTGGGCCGTGACGGCCGGGAGATCCTTACCGCCATGCCCGAGGTCGCTGCCTCCACCGGCTCGGCCTGTCACAGCGGCGGCACCGAGCCTTCGCCCGTCCTGGCTGCCATGGGCGTGCCCCGCGAGGTCGGCGCCGGCGCGATCCGTCTCAGCCTGGGGCGCATGACCACGCACGAGGAACTCGAGGCTCTGGTCAGGCGACTGACCGAGGTCCTGTCCGCCGATAGCACGAGCTAATGGAGGCTCCACGTATGGATCGACTGCGCTTCGGCACCTTCCTCGCCCCCAGTATCATGCCCGTCTATGAGGCCGTGACCGAAGAGGTAGGCCGCCGCCTCGGGGTCGAGACCGAACTCTTCATCGAGACCGACTACGAGGCCTGCGCGAAGGACGAGAACGAGGTCTGCTTCGTCTGCAGCCTCCCCTACGTGGAGTTCGAGCGTCAGGGCATTGCGCCGGCCGTCCCGATCGCCGCGCCGGTGCTGGTGGGCGACCGCTACGCTAGCGAGCCCATCTACTTCTCGGACGTGATCGTCCACCGGGACAGCCCGTTCCAGTCGTTCCTCGACCTGCGCGGCCACTCCTGGGCCTACAACGAGCCGCTCTCTCACTCGGGCTACGGGATCACGCGCTTCCACCTCGTTGAGATCGGCGAGACCGACGGGTTCTTCAGCGAGGTCATCGAGGCAGGCTTTCACGAGACGGCGATGCGGCTGGTGGCTTGTCACGAGGTGGACGCCTCGGCCATCGACTCCCAGGTGCTCGCCGTCGCCTTGCGCGACGACCCCTCGCTGGCCCACTCCCTGCGTATCATCGATGCCCTCGGCCCCTCGACAATCCAGCCGGTCGCCGTGTCGAAGCGCGTGGGCGTCTGGCCCTCGGCATGGTCGAGCGGTTCGTCTCGGTCGAGGCCTCGTCCTACGACGACATCCACAGGATGCGGGATGCCTGCGAGGCCGCGGGCTTCATGGGGATTCGCTGACCGAGACGGTCAGTCGTCGTCGTAGCGCCCGGTGCGCGCCGCCTCGATCGCCTCACTCGCCTCGCCGCGGATCCACCAGATCATCGCGAGAGCGGCCAATGAATCGGCCCACCACCAGCCGAACAGGCTGTTGAGCAGCAGGCCGACGAGCAGCGTCGCCGCCATGAAGATGCAGACCAGTGCGCAGGCGGCGTCCCCGCGCAGCGCAGGGCTCTCGAGCGCCGCGCAGGGCGGGGCTGTCGAGCGCCGCCGCCAGACGCCGCCTCCAGCGCCAGAGCGGGGTCATCACCAGCAGGGCGGCGATCGCGAGCAGCATCCCCGGGAGCGAGCTCTCCGGCTCGGTCCGCGTGATCAGACTCCCCGCCGACGAGATGATGATGTAGACGATGAGGCCATAGAGGGCCCAGCCGACGAGACGCGACGCCTGCCGCTCGCGCGCGTCGAGCTCCTCCTTGGTGGCCCGGTCCGTGTGCAACAGGAGCTGGCGCAGCACCACCACAGCGGTGAAGACCTCGATGCCGCTGTCGACGCCGAATGCCGTCAGCGCCACCGAGCGGGCGGCGATGCCCGCCCAGAGCGCGACGACCAGCTCGACCATCATCCAGGCGATGACGAGGCTCTCGGCCAGGCGCGCCCGGCGGATGAGGGGGGCTTCGCTCAGGGCGAGTGTACTCATGGACCAAACGATACCCCGGCGCGTCCGAATCCAAGGTGAGCGGGCGGACTCCCCCGAGTCCGCTCCAATGCGAGCCACTCGGTCAGGACGGGTCGATCAGGTGCGTAGCCGGCGGAGGCCACGACAGCTCGAGCCCCGTCCGAGGCGCCCAGGCTTCTCGAGCCGGAGCCCTCGCGGATGCATGCCTACTGCAGCGTCTTCAGGTAGGCGAGCAGGTCGGTCCACTCAGAGATGGTGAGCTGCCACTGCGGCATCGGCGCTTCCAGGTGGCTGCCCTCGGGGTCGAGGCCCTGCGTCACGGCCGTCCTGATGCCGGCGTCCGTGTATGCAGGGCCGCGGGTGCCGTCGGGCATCAGCATGCCCTGCGGGTCCGTGAGGTTGCCGTAGGTGACGTTCGGTGAGGTGAAGGTCGGGGTGGCGCGCCCGTGGCCGTCGGCGCCGTGGCAGGTCGCGCAGGCGGCGCCCATCATGCCGCCGCCCATCATGCCTCCGCCGCCCATCATCCCGCCGCCGCTCGCAGTGCGGGGGATGAGGTCGCCGTTGGCGTCGGTCCCGGACTGGAAGATGACCTCGCCCCGAGAGACGGCGGAACCACCGGACGGACCCTGGGAGCGCAGGAGGAGGACGCCGACCGCCGCCAGCGCGGCGACCGCGAGCGCGGCGACTACGATCAGGAGCTCCCTGCGGCTTGAGCCCGCCACGCTAGAGGTCGCCAAGCTTCTGGAGGTACTCGTCGCGGTCGATCTCGCCGGCAGCGTAGCGGTGTTTGAGGATGTCCTTGGGCGACTCCGGCCCGCTCGCCGCTGCCGGTGGGGCCGCCGCCGCGGACGATGTGCCGCCGGGCCGACTCAGGTAGCGTACGAGGAAGACGATCGCCACGATCACGGCGACTACGGCGACTACGATGAGCGCGAGCGTCGCCCAGTCGCCCGAACCCCAATGCCCGCTGCCATTCCACATCATCGTCGGGAACCGCCTCTCTCTAGCTCGCGAGCCTCGTACTACAACCTTCCCGAGGGCTCGGGATACAAAGCCAGTGCGACCCCGGCCAGAGGGTGGAAGCCCTCGGCCGGGGTCGCCTGTCTTTCGCCTGCTCGCGCGCCAGTGGGCGTCGGCGGCGTCTACCAGCCGAAGCCGCCCCACATGCCGCCGAGGCCCATCCAGCCGCCGGCGCCGTCGCGCATGCGGGCGGTGGTCACGGTCAGGTGGTGGTTGCGGTAGAACGACTTGACCTGCGTGCGATGGTGGGCATGCATGGTCGTCATGGCCGTCTGTGCCGCGCTGCTCTTGAGGTTCGAGCCGTAGCGATGCTGCCAGGCTGTCACGGCAGCGGCCTGCTTGGCGCGCATCGTGAGCCAGTGGCCGAAGGCACCGGGGTGGCCGGTCATCCAGGAGGCGCCGTGACCGGTGCCCCACATATGAGAAGCGTCCCAGTCGTGGTTGCCCATCATGCCGACGTGGCCCCAGCCGCCCCACATGCCGTCCGAGGGGCAGGTCCAGGTGGCGCCGCTCGCGTACTGCTCGTAGAAGGCCTTCATGTCGTTCCAGGTCTTGGTCCAGACGTCGTGGAGAGCCTGCTGAGCAGCCGGCGATTTGAAGTCGGCCTTGGAGGTCTCGTACCAGGCCTTCATGGCCGCGACGTGGTCGGCCTTGATCTGCAGCCAAGCCGCGAGCGCGTCCGGGTTGTTCGTGAGCCAGCTCATGCCGGAGCCGGTGCCCCACATGCCGGTGCCGCCCCAGGGGCCGGAGCCGCCCCACATGCCGCCGCCGCACCAGGAGTCGGCGGCATGGCCGGGTGGGGTCGTCGAGCTGGGCGAGGGTGACGGCGTGGGGCTGCCCATCATGCCGCCGAGCGTGCTGGCGCCGGCGATCGGCACCAGGAGAGCGGTGGCGAGTATGACGACCGCGAGGGCCGTGAGCACTGCCTTGAACTTGCCTGTCATGCGCTGACCATCCTTGGTCTCGGTTGCGAAAGATGCGTGGCCTTGACGTTGCCGGACCACGTTACTCCTTGATGGTGAAGGACTTGTGAAGCGGTGATCGACGGGCCCCCCTTCGCAGTCGCTTGATGCTGTCACTGCTAGAGACACCTGGGCGCGCCGTTTCTTACAGTCGCCCCGCGGAGCGGAGCCGTCAGTCGCCACCGGAGTGGCTGCCCGACATCTCGCCAGCGTCGTGAGTGGTCGTCGTGCTGGTCGCGTGATCGCCTGTGTGGCTGGCGCTCGTCGTGCTGTCGTGCGTCGTCGTGGAGCCGCTGCTCTCGCCCGCGTCGTGGGTCGCGGAATCGTGGCTCCCGCTCGCTGAGTGACCGCCCGCGTGGTGACCGGCGGGCTCGGCGTGGTGTGCGGCCCCACCGTGCTCGCCCATCAGCGTCTCGTGGCCGGCCCAGTGACCGTCGTGCAGGCCGGTGTAGGTCGACGCGGGCTGCGAGGTGGCGCCGGCGTGAGACGTTGACGCCGCAGCTGCCGCGGGCTGCGGGTGACCCTTCTCGACCTCCTTGACTGCAATCGCCCCGCCGCCGATGACGAGGGCCGCGGCGGCAGCGCCGATCGCCGCCTTCGTGGTGACGGCGGCGCCGATCTTGGTCAGCAGCCCAGCGCCGGCAGGCCCCGCAGCCGCGGGGATGCCGGGGTGCACCGACGCGTGCGCGGGCGCGCAGTGGGCCGGCAGCGGCAACATCGCCTGGAGCGCGGCCGGCACGCTCAGGGGCAGGAGCACGAGGCCGAGCGCGGCCGGGGCGACTGCGTCCGAGCCGGCAAGCCTGGCGAAGACGCTCTTGAACGAGGCGCGCGCCCGATGCACCAGTACGTCGGCGTTTGCGCGCGAGACCTCCATGACCTCGGCGATCTCTTCGGGCGGCAGGCCCTGGAGGTCCTTGAGCACGAGCGCAGTGCGGTAGCGCTCGTTCATCTCGCCGAGCGACTGCTCGACGAGCGCCACCGTCTGGGCGCGCTCGAACTCGTCGACTCCAGATGCGGCCTGCTCGAGGCCGGCGTCGCCGCCACCGTCGAGCTTGCGCCGCGAGCGCAGGGTGTTGAAGCAGGCGTTCGTGGCCACGCGGTAGAGCCAGGGGCGCAGCCCGAACGACTCGGCGTCCGCCGCCGGCAGCTGGTCGAACGCCTTGATGAACACTTCCTGGGTCACGTCCTTTGCCTCCTCGCGGTCACCGAGGACACGAGCGCAGAGGTTGTAGATGGGTGAGTGGTACTCGCCGTAGAGTCGCTCGAAGGCGTCGCTGCGTCCGGCCTGGAGGCCGCGCATGAGCTCGGGGTCTGTGGCGGGAGGTGAGGGCATCATGTCGGAAGTTCCGAGCTTAACGCTACTCTGATCCCCCCGGGGTTCAACCGTTCCTCGCCGCGCGTGGGCCGGCCGCAGACGGCCGACCCACGCAGCAGCTTCCTCGGTGATGCTTCAGTCACCGCAGGATCCGCCTTCACCGCCGCCGGAATGAGGACTCGTCTCCGCGTGATGGCTGCCCGAACCGGAGGTCGAGGAGCCGGCGTGGTACGTGGACTCGTAGTGGTGCGTCCCGCCGGAGCCGGTCGCCGAGGCCTGCGTGCCGCCGCTGCCGTCGTGGCTGCCAGTCTGATGGCGTGCCGCCTTGGCGTGTTCCTGCGTCCGCTGGGCGTGGTGCTGCGTCTGCCGCACGTGCTGCGCGCCGCCTGCCGCCGCGGCCTTGCCGCCGTTCATGAGCTGCGCGGCCGTGAGCGTGACCGTGTGGGTGGGCTGCGCCGCCTGCGCCTGGCTGCCGGTCGCCTGGCTGCCCTGCTTGGTGAAGTGCTGCACGCCGGCCATCGCGACCGTCGTCAGAGCGAACACGATCACCGCCGTGGCGACGATGGTCTTGAGTGCTTTCATGGGCCCTCCCTCGGTGCTGACTGTTGCTTTCACTTGTACAAACACCGAAGGACGCCGTTTCTTACAGTCTGGGCTTCACATCGTCTTCACATGGATGCCGCACCATCGCGGCGCAAACCGCGCCATCGGAGGAGTGCATGTTTTGTCCAGAATGCGGGTTCGACGCCGAAGCGGCACGCTTCTGCCCTGAATGCGGGGCTGGCCTCGAGCCGTTCCGTGCCGCCTCGACAGAGGCCGACGTCGGCGCGGACGGCAGCCGGCCGCGTTCCGCCGTACGCACGACCGGCTCGCGCGGCAAGAGCCAGGCGCGCAAGCCAACGTCGCAAGCGTCCAGGCCGCGGCCGCAAGCGGCGCGCTCTCAGCCGGCGCGTGCCGCCGGGCCCAAGCGCATCTCCCCCGCCGTCATCTGGATAGGCTTCGCCGTGATCGCGGTCATCATCGTCGGCGGCGTGTTCGCGGCGACGCGGACGCAGTCCAGCGCCTCCGGCACCTCGCAGAGCGCCGGCCCTGCCGCCGGCCCGGTCGCAGCCGACACGTCGGGCTCGTACTCCGTCCTGGTCCAGCGCGCCAACGGCCTCTACGACCAGAGCGCCCAGGCGTTCCAGAAGAAGGACTTCAGCACCGGCAGCCAGTACTTCGCGGCCGCCGCCAAGGTCTACCAGGCGGCCTGGAGGCAGCAGGCCACCGACCCCAGTATGGGGACGGACTACGCCACCTCCCTCTTCTACTCCGGGGACACGCAGGGCGCGCTGAAGCAGGTCGGCGTCGTGCTGGCCAAGAGCCCGGACTTCCAGACGGCCCACCTCAACAAGGGCATCTACCTCCAGACCGCCTCCCAGGACGCGCAGAAGAGCGGGCAGAAGGCCAAGGCCGACTCATTGCTGGCACAAGCCAAGGCGGAGTTCCAGAAGGCGGTGTCCATCGACCCCGGCTCGAGCGCGGGCGCAAAGGCGGCCGAGAACTTGAAGACCCTCTAAGGCTTCACACTTTCTCCACATGGGCATGCCATAGTGCCTGTAGCGACCCAAAGACACCCCATCCCCATGTGGCTCCACAAGTCGCTCGGCGCGGGTCTCCCCTCCTCCACACCGACCCGCGCCCACCCCCCAGCGCGGGGCTGCAAAACCCCTTGCAGCCCCGCGCTTCTTCGTCACTGCAGCGGCCCAGCCGGTTGCGGACACCGCAGCACTAGGACGGCCACATCGTCGGGCAGGACACCACCGTTGGCCTCTTCGAGGGTCGCGATCAGCGCCTGCAGGGCGGCGCCGTCGACGGCCCTTGCGCCGCGAACCGCGAACCAATCCAGCAGGCGCTCTGCACCGAAGCGCTCGCCTGCGCCCGGCGCCGCCCGGCCCTCAAGCAACCCGTCCGTGTAGAGCACGAGAGTCCAGGCCTCGGGCAGTTCCACGTCGAGCGGCAGCCACTCCGGCTGCGGCAGCACGCCGAGCGGCGGGACCGGGCTGGACTCGAGGTAGCGGACGCCATCCCCCAGCAGGAGCGGCGGCGGGTGCCCGAGGCTGCCCATCCGCAGCCGCCTGCCGCCGCCCGCGATCCATCCCAACCACAGGGTGGCGAAGAGATCCTCGGCCGCCGCTTCGCTTTGGGACACCCGCGACAATGCCCGAAGCAGAGCGGCGGCGTCGACTCCGGCCTCCACGAGGCCGCGCCAGGCGGCGCGCAACGAAGCCCCGAGCGCCGCCGAGTCGGGGCCGTGGCCGCTCACGTCGCCGATGAGCAAGGCGATGCCGCCATCGCCGAGGAGCTGCAGGTCGTAGAAGTCGCCGCCGAGCCCCAGACGCTCTTCGCCCGGGTGGTAGAGCGTCGTGACCTCGTAGCCACCGATTGTGGACGGGACGAGCGGGAGCAGGGCGCTCTCGAGCCGACGATGCAGCGCGGCACTCTCTTCGTCCGCATGCCGGCGCGCAGCGGCCTCTCCGCGAAGCGCGTCGGCGACCGCGCCGGCGGCGACGACCGAGACGCCCCACAGCACGGCGGCGACGACCGAGGCCGCCGCCGGCGCGGTCTCGCCCGTGTCGCTGATGAAGACCCAGAAGGCCATTGCGCCGATCGTCGTCGTCGCCAGGCCGGCCCACGGGCCGGCAAGGACGGCTACGACCAGACCCACGAGGACGGCCTCCGCCCCAGTGACACCGAGGATGTCGTGATGATTGACGCGGCTCAGGAAGATCGCGAGCAGTACCTCCACGAGCGCGCCGGCCAGCATCACCCAGACGGGGCGCCGCCGCAGCGGCGCCAGCAACGACGTCGCACGCTGGAACCGGCCGCCACGGGCGCCAGTCGGGCCGGGGTCCTGCGACCGCGTTGAGGCCATCCGTGAGCTGTCCGCCGGTCCCGCCATACGCGCAGTCTACGCCGATGCTGCATGACCGCCGCCACGCCTCGCGAAGACGGCGCAAGGGGCCGAGGTCCACGCCGCGGCGGGCCCGGCACGGCCGCGGCTCGCGGCGCCGCCTTCTTTCGCGGCGCCTCCTTTGGGGTATGTTGGCGCGTGTGGTACGAAGCTCTGAGGAGGCTCTTGGGCGAATCCGGCAAGATCGTGGTGATCGACGACGAGGAATCCGTGCGGGACGTCGTCAAGGCGTATCTGGAGAAGGACGGTTTCACCGTGTACGTGGCCGACAACGGCCGCGATGGCCTTGCGCTCGCCGAGCGGCGCAGCCCCGACCTCATCGTCCTCGACCTCATGCTCCCCGACATCTCGGGCGAGGAGATCTGCCAGGAGGTGCGCAGCCGCTCCGACGTGCCCATCGTCATGCTCACCGCCAAGGCGAGCGAGGACGAGCGGATCGGCGGCCTCATCGCCGGCGCCGACGACTACCTGGTCAAGCCGTTCAGCCCCCGTGAGCTGGTCGCGCGCGTGCACGCGGTCTTGCGCAGGACCAAAGGCGTGGAGACGCCCCTCGTGGAGATCCTGCGCTTCGACGAGGGGCGCCTCGAGATCGACACGGTCAAGCGCGCCGTGGTGCGCGACGGCGCGCCGGTCGACCTCACGCCCAACGAGTACAAGCTGCTGCTCGCGCTCGCGAGGTACCCGGGACGCGCCTACTCGCGCTTCGAACTCGTGAACCGAGTCCAAGGCTACGACTACGAGGGCTACGAGCGGACGATCGACGTACACGTCAAGAACCTGCGCAAGAAGATCGAGCCCGACCCCGCGCGGCCGCGCTACGTCGAGACGGTCACCGGGGTCGGCTACCGGCTGGCGAAGCTGTGAGCGACGGGCGCCGGCGTTGGGGCCTGCGCGCCCGCCTCGTGGTCGCGTTCGTCGCTGTGGCCCTGCTGGGCACGATCGTCACCACCGTCTACTCGAGCATCAGCCTCACCTCGCACCTCGAGGCCTCCGCGCGCACGCGGCTGCACAACTCCGCCGCGCACTTCGGCGACGTGGCCGCGGTCGTCTCCCAGGCCGGCGCCTGGCCACGGCAGAGCGTCCAGACCCTGCACCACCTCGCGCAGATCGACTTCCTGGCCGCGGACCTCTACGACTCGTCCGGCAAGCTCATCTTCTCGCACCCGCCCTCGGCGCCGGTGCAGGAGGGCGCGGCAGCGACGGCGCCGGTCATCGTGAGCGGCGAGAAGATCGGCACCGTGGTCGTGAGCCGCGACGACGGCAGGCTGTTCACCGGCGAGGAGCTCCAGCTGCGCCAGCAGCTCCTGCGCATGCACCTGGTGGCCGGCGTCGTCTCCGCGGTCATCGCCGTCCTGGTCGCGCTGTACCTCGCGGTGACGCTCTCGCGGCCGCTGCGGCGCATCCGCGCCGGCGCCGACGCCATGAGCGCCGGCGACCTGGACGCGCGCGTCCCCGAGACCGGCGACGACGAGATCGCGGCGGTGGCCGACGCCCTCAACCGCCTCGCCGAGACGCTGCAGCAGGAGGAGGGCCTGCGCAAGGAGAGCGTCGCCGACCTGGCCCACGAGCTGCGCACGCCGGTGATGGGCATCCTCGCGCGCGTGGAGGCGGCGCAGGACGGCGTCCTGAAGGACGAAGCGGCCAACCTCTCCGCCATGCACGACGAGGCGCTGCGCCTGGCCCGCCTGCTCGACGACCTGTCCGCACTCGCCGAGGCGGAGCGTCCCGGCCTGCTGCTCGACGCCGTGCCCGCGGACCTCGCGGCCATCGCCGGCGCGCAGACGGCGGCGTTCGCCAGCGCGTTCGCGGACAAGGGCATCGCGCTGTCGTCCGTCCTTCATCCGGCGATCGTCGACGGCGATCCCAAACGCCTTGAGCAGATCGTCGTGAACCTGCTCTCCAACGCCCTGCGCTACACCGATGCCGGCGGCTCGGTGCGCGTCGCCGTGCGCCGCGACGGCGCCGACGCGCTCCTCGAAGTGGCGGACACCGGCATCGGCATCGCCGCCGAGGACCTGCCGCGCGTGTTCACCCGGTTCTGGCGCGGCGAGAAGTCGCGCTCGCGGGACACCGGCGGGGCCGGCATCGGACTGTCCATCGTGAAGGAGCTCGTGCAGGCGCACGGCGGACGTGTCGCCGTCGAGAGCGTGCCCGGGGAGGGCTCCGTCTTCCGCGTCGAGCTTCCGCTCGCGGACGAAGCGCCGGGCTGACGCCGCCGCCCGCTGCCGTCAGGCGGCGTCCGGCTGGTCGGCCGCGCGGAGGAGGTTGCGCACCAGCCGCGAGCAGAGCCTCCGCGACGACATCGCGATCTCGTCCCGCTGCTCGTGCAGCTGCTCGAGGACGTGCGGCGCCCGCCGGCACAGGCCCTTGTTGTCGCGCTTGAGCCAGACCTCGAGCGTGGCCGCGTCGATCTCCGGGTGGAACTGCAGGCCCCACGCCCTGCGTCCCGCGCGGAACGCCTGCACGCCGACGTCGCCGCTGCGCAGCGCCAGGGGACAGGCATGACGGGGCACGGTGAACGACTGCGCGTGCCATTCGAGGGCCATGAACTCCCGCGGCACTCCCTCGAACAGCAGGTCCTGTCCCA
>Ga0315271_10002399_pt1 | contig 11731 bp, 11 predicted proteins | sample C3_top_MG_FD_204664 | JGI IMG/M metagenome (GOLD analysis project Ga0315271, IMG submission 204664) | Sediment microbial communities from Yellowstone Lake, YNP, Wyoming, USA - C3_top | ecosystem: Environmental > Aquatic > Freshwater > Lake > Sediment | place: USA: Wyoming | collected 2017-08-01
TCATTCTGGATCTGGCCCTGCCCAGAATGGATGGCAAGGAGGTGCTGCGGCGCTTGCGGGCCCGTCACGATCTGACCCCGGTACTGGTGCTGACGGCCAACAACACGGTACAAAGCCGGGTGACGGAACTCGATGAGGGCGCCGATGACTACATGGCCAAGCCCTTCGAGATCGAGGAACTGGAGGCGCGCATCCGGGTTCTCCTGCGGCGCTCGTCGGGCCAGGCGCATGCGCTGATGGCATGCGGAGATCTGGGCTACAACATGAACACGCGCGAATTCCAGATCGCGGGCCAGGCCCTGGCGCTGACACCGCGCGAGCGCGCCGTGCTGGAGGTTCTGCTGAGCAAATCGGGCTCCAGCGTCACCAAACAGGCGCTCGCGCAAAGCCTCTTTTCCTTCGATGAGGAGGTGTCCACCGATGCCATCGAAATCTATGTGCACCGCTTGCGCAAGAAGCTTGAGCACAGTTCCGCCAAGATCATGACCTTGCGCGGACTGGGCTACCTGTTGCGCCCGATCGGCAATGAGTAGCAGTCTGCGCCGGCAATTGCTGCTCTGGGTTTTGCTGCCGCTGGTAAGCGCCGTCGCGGTCGATGCCTGGCTGACTTACCAGAGTTCCGTAGCCACCGCCTCGGTCGTTCAAGACCGCTTGCTGCTCGGTTCGGCGCGCATGATCGCGCAGCAGATCAGCTTTGAAGACGGTGCGTTTCAGCATCAGATACCGCCTGCCGCGCTGGAACTGTTTCAGGTCGAGCAGCCGGACCGGATCTTCTACCGGGTCACTACGGGCACCGGACAACTGCTGTCGGGTTATACCGAACTGCCGGTGCCCGTGCTGAATCTTCCGGCCGACTCACCTTATTTTTTCGCTGCCAGCATGCGCGGCGAGCCGGTGCGGGTGGTGGCATTCTTCCAGCCTGTCATCGGCAACCCCACGGCGCTGCCGGTGGTCGTCGAGGTGGCGCAAACCACGCATGCCCATGCGCAACTGACCTACAAGCTGTGGCTTCAGGCCGTGGCGCAGCAATTGCTGATATTGGTCCTGGCCGCCATCTTCATCCTGTTTGGCTTGCATCGCGGCCTGCGGCCCCTGATTCGGCTGCGCAACGATGTCCGCTCGCGCAAGGAGGGTTCCCTCAAGCCGCTGCAGACAGATCACATTCCGGCCGAGCTGACGCCGCTGGTCGAGTCCTTCAATGACTACATCGAACGGCTCGAAACGCATACCCATCTGCGCAGCGCATTCATCCAGAATGCGGCACACCAGTTGCGCACGCCGCTGGCGGTGTTGAACACGCAGATCAGCGACGCTCTGCGCTCAGACAGCAAGGCCGGCGCGGAAGCGCCCTTGCTGGCGGCGCGCCAGACCCTGCAGCAAACCACGCGACTGGTGAACCAGTTCCTGACGCTCTCCGCGGCCGAGGCGCATGTCGCTGCCCTGACGCCGGCGTCGACGCAAGTGTTCTGCGACATCGTGCAGAAGGTGCTCGAGGACCTGGCCTTTCAGGCCCATCACAAGAACATCGACCTGGGCTTCGAGCGCAGCGGGCTCGACGCGCTGGTCGCGATCGATCCGGGGGCCCTGCGCGAAATCACCGTTAACGTGATCGATAACGCGATTCGGTACACGCCGGCCGGCGGTGTCGTGACCGTGCGGGTTCGTTCGACTGGCGAAAAGGTTTCGCTCGAAGTGGAAGACAACGGACCCGGTGTGCCCGTCGAAAACCGGGAGCAGGTCTTTCAGCGCTTCTTCCGCCTCGCGGAACGCGGGACCGTCGGCAGCGGCCTCGGCCTCGCCATCGTCAAGGAACTTGCGTCGCAGTGCGGTGCGACGGTGCAGTTGGACGCGCCGGGCCATGGCGGCTCCGGCCTGCGGCTGCGTGTCGATTTCCACGGCACGCTCAAGCCGCTTGAAGCAGCTAATCGAGACGCGGCTTGATGCCCCGGATATCCCGGAACGATACAACGGCCAACAGCCTATTCTGATCGTCGGTGACGGGAATGGCGCGAAAACCGTAGCGCACGAACATGGCTGCGGCATCGCGCAGGGTATCGTCCCGGTTCAGGGCGATGATCTTGTCGGTCATGATGTCCCCCAGCAGCTGCTCGGGCTCGGCCGCCAGCAACTCGCGGAAGTCGACCACGCCTTTCAGAACGCCCTGTTCATCGGCGACGTAGACATACATGATCACGTCCATGTCGCGCGCGTTCACGCGAAAATTGGTCATGACGTCTTCGACCGAGGTGGACTCGGGCATTTTCATGAATTGCTGGGTCGAGAACAGGAGAATGTTTTCGTCGTGCTGGTCGATGATTCTCTGCACCTTGGTGGCATTGTCCCTGTCCATCAGCAACAGCAGTTCGTCGGCCTCCGACGTCGGCAGCGCCGCCAGAATATCGGCGGCCTGCGCCGGACTCATGGCGTCGATCAGCTGTGCGGCACGATTCTTTTCGATCGCGTGAATGAGCTCGCGCTGCACCCGGGGCTCGACTTCTTCGAGCGTGTCGGAGGCGTGTTCGGTTTCGAGCTCCTTGAAGACCGCCAGGCGCTGGTCGCCTTCGAGTTCTTCCAGGATGTCGGCCAGATCGACCGGATGGATGTCGCTGATGTTTTCCTTCAGCACATTGAGCTTGACGTGGCCCTTGAAAGCGCCGATATGTTCGGGCAGGGGTTGAACATAAAGCCAGGACACATTGGTTTCCTGCTGCCGCTCGGAAATCCAGTTGGCGAGCTCCTTCAAGCCCATGCGGCGCAGCAGGCGCCGCCGGCTGAAATCGACCTCGCTCACATACAGCTTGCCGGCCTGAAAGTGCAGGCTGATGTCGTAGACGATCTCGACCTCGTGATCGTCCATGTCCAGGATCTTCTTGTCCAGAATGTGCGCTCGGAGCAGGATAGCCCCATCGGGCGGCGCCCGCTCGTAATCGTGCGGCGGCGCATTGACGTCGAAGACGATCTCGGTATTCGAAATCAGCGTCAGCTTGTCCCACGGCAGCAACAGCGACGGATAGCCGAAGGAGCGGCTCACGACGAAGTGGCTGACCTCGGGCAGCTTTCCCGTTTCGACGATGACCAGATCGTCCAGGCGGCCGATCTGGTCGGTCTTCAAGAAGACCTTGCGACCGATGATCTCGCTCAGAAAAAACTTGGGCTCCAGTATGGTAATCATTGGATTGCCCCTGTGCTCAGGGTCACCACAAATTTGTAAACGATCAGACCGACGATAAGCAAGAGGTAGATGCGCAAGGCCATCAAAGAGAGTCTCACCATCGGCGTCATCTCGATGTGCGGCTTGCTATAGCGATGATTGATTTCGCGAATTTTTCTGACCAGACGGTTGATGCTCGATGCCATTTTGACTTCCTCTGGTCAATGAAACAGCTGGGGGAACATGACGCTGACGCCATACAGCGTCGACAGGATTACGATGGCGATGACGATGAAGCCGCCGATCAGGTTCTCCGTCAGACTGTTGCAGTATTCCCCCATGTGCTTCTTGTCGTTGAGCAGCAGAATCAGGAACACCAGCGCGGCCGGCAGCAGGGTCACGGCGACGACCTGGACGAACAGCGTGATCAGCACCAGCGGCGCGCCCGGAATCAGCACCACCAGGCCGGCCGTGATCAGCGTGAAGAAGTAGGTGATGTAGAACCAGGGCGCCTCCTTGATGTTTTGATTCAGGGAGTGCGCCCAGCCGAAAATTTCGCCGAAGGCCCAGGAGCTTGCCAGCGAAATGCAGATGGCGCCAAGCAAGCCCGCGTCGAACAGGCCGATGGCCATGAAGGTGCCGACGTAATGGTTGGTGCCCATCAGAATCGAGGCCGCCTGGGCCGCGTCGTCGATGGCGACACCCTTGAGCACCGCACCGGTCAAAATGACGATGAAAACAGCGACGACGACCGTGAATACCGAGCCCACCAGGGTGTCGAACTTGCCCCACGGGATGTCTTTTTCGAGCATGCCTTTGTCGACCACGGCGCTTTGCTGGAAGAACAGCATCCAAGGTGCGATCGTGGTGCCGATGTTGGCCATCAGGATGAAGAACAATTCACCATTGAAGCCGCCCGGGAAATTCGGGATCAGGCCCTGCTTGAAAATGTCCGAGACCGACGGATGCACCATGAAGGCAGCCGGGATGTAGATCAGATTCAGGGTGCAAAACAGCAGCGCAATTTTTTCCCAGGTCCAGTAGCGTCCGTTGATGACGATGATGCCCATCAAGGTGACGACGCCGGCGACCGTGATCCAGGGTGCAACGCCGAAGATGCTCAGCGCCGAGGTCATGCCGATGAATTCGGTGACCAGCGTCAGCCAGTCCACAATCATCAGGTCGATCAACGAGAACCAGCCCCAGAAGGCGCCGAAGCCGTCAAAAATGGCTTCGGCATGGCCGCGTTTGGTGACCGCGCCCAGGCGCACCGTCATCTCCTGCACGTAATAGGCAACGGGAATCAGGATCAGCAGGAACCAGATCAGGTTGAAGCCATATTTGGCGCCGGTCGCGGCGTAGGTGGTGATGCCGCCGGCGTCGTTGTCCGCGACCATCACGACCAGGCCCGGGCCGGCAATGACGAGGTAAAGCCGAATGGCTTTCCAGTATTTTCGGACCTTGTAGTAGAGCCAGGAAAATAAATCCATCTTGATGCTGGTGACGAAGGCCAGAGTCCGGCCTTACAAGAAAGAATATCGTTGAAGTATTACAGCATAGTTACCGGGAAAAACCTCAAGAGGGGCTCCTTTACGAATGGTTTCAAAAGAGACACAGTGCTGTCACATTGGAATGCCATACTGCTCGCCAGTCAGCCATGGGTATGACGCGATCGGCCTCGATTTTTTGAGCGACGAAATATGAGGAATCCAAATGACTACCGACAAGCAGGACCTGAACCCCTTGATGACCGAAGCCATGCAAAGCTTGCTCGCCAAGAGCGGTGTTGCGCCACCCGACATCGCGGCCATCGATGCAGCGCCGCAGGAGGCGCAAAGCCAACTGCTCACGCAGTTGGTTGGAAAGGTGTACGAGTCCGCACCGATGGAACTCCGCAGTCAGTTGCTTGAGCGCCTGACCAGACATCTGGGCCTGCTTTCCTTGCTGAGCATCGCGGGCGGCGTGTTTGCCAAAATCAGGCTACGGGGCAACTGGCAGAAGCTTCCGCTGGGTCTGGAAGATATAAGCAAAATTCAGGCCTCGGATGTCACGGCGCTGGTGGACCGCGTGCAGCAGGTCAGCACCGAAGCGCTCAATGGTCTGGCGCAGATCCTGGTCAATTCTCCGGCGATCGCTGGTTCTGCCGCAGCCGCGACGCTGCTCGCCGTATTGATGCATCGCATGCAGAACCAGAGGAGACGCAGCGCAGACTCTTGGGATTTCTACGCCTGATTTGGAGGGTGGCGATCGAGCTGCATGGGCGGCTCAGGTTAACCAACCCAGGCTGATCGCGACGATCAAGAAAATGCCCATGGCGGCGCGGTAGAAGACAAACGGCCAGGTCGAGAATTTCTCCAGAAATTTCATCAAGCCCCAGATGGCGGCCAACGACGAAATCGGCAACAGTTCCGTAATGCCTTGCACAATGCCAAGCAGGCCGACTTACAGATAGTCCCGGGCGGCGAAGCTGATATCCAGATGGCTGCTGGATCTGGTGCTCAAACTTGCGCTCCAAAAGCCCATATAGTCTGCATTCTCCAACACTGCGAAAAATGCGCTTGCAAGACGACACCCAAAGCAAGGCCGCCCCACCGTTGCGCCTGACGGGCTTGCCGCCGATGGTCTCCAGAAACACCCGACTGCTGGTGCTGGGCAGTTTCCCGGGCGCGGCTTCGCTGGCGCGGCAGCAGTACTACGCTCATGCGCAAAATCATTTCTGGAAGATCCTCCAGGCCATCTGGCCTGGCAGTCCCTTTGCCATGGGGCCGGACAGCTATCGAGGCCGCACCGAATGGCTGCTGGAACGGGGGCTTGGCCTGTGGGATGTTTATGCCTCGTGCGAGCGCGAAGGCAGTCTTGATTCCGCCATCCGCAATCCGCAAGTCAACGATTTTGCCGGTCTCAAGGGGCATTGCCCGCGGCTTCAACTGATCGCCCACAACGGCGGCGAGAGTTTTCGGCATGCCAAATACACGGCGGCACTCGGACTGCCGGTTTACCGCCTGCCTTCCACCAGTCCGGCCAACGCGAGCTGGAGTTTCGAGCGCAAGCTGGCCGCCTGGCGTGAGCTGGTGGCACGCGCCGGGCTGCTGTAGATGGCGGGCGCGGGTATTTGGAGATAATCGCGCTATCTTGAAAAAACGTCGCCCCACTCTGCCCGACGTCAATTTTTCTGACGACGGCCCGCTGCGCCACCTGCATCTGGGCACCGAGTGGATCCAGGGCAGCATGCTGCTCGATGCGCCGACGGCGCTGTACCATGAATACATCCAGCGCATGATGGCCTGGCTGCTGTTTGTCGAGCCCGACAGCGTGGCCGGGCGCCATGCCATGCAGCTCGGACTCGGGGCCGGCTCGCTGACCAAGTTCTGCCACAAAGAACTGCACATGAAGACGACCGCGATCGAACTCAACCCGCAGGTGCTGCTGGCCTGCCGCGGCTGGTTCAAGCTGCCGGCCGAGAACCCGCGTCTGCAGGTGGTGCTGGCAGACGCTGCGCTCGAGATCGAAAGCCCGCGGTGGTGGGGCACGGTCGATGCGCTGCAGGTCGACCTGTACGACCACCAGGCGGCAACGCCGGTGCTCGACAGCCTGCCGTTTTATGCCAGCTGCCGTCGCCTGCTGAAAGCGGACGGCTGCATGACGGTCAACCTGTTCGGCAGGTCCTCGAGTTTCGTGCGCAGCGTCGAGAAGATCTCGGCGGCCTTTGGCGCCGACACGGTATGGGCCTTCAAGCCGACGCGCGAAGGCAATACCGTGGTGCTGGCCCAGCGCACGGCGCGGCGGCCGAGGAGGGAACTGCTGATGCAAGGTGCCGAAGCCATTCAAGCGCGCTGGGGGCTGCCCGCAGCCAAGTGGGTGCGCGTATTCAGGCCGATGCTCACATGAGCACCGGCGCGCACCCCAAATCGACGGCCGCGGCAGCCAGCGGTCCGCTGGACTGGCGTCGTCTGGTCGAATGGCTGAAGCTTGACGGCGTCATCAGCGCGGCCGAAGCGCAGCGCATCACGACGCGTTGCGCGCAGGCCGAGAGCGCCCAGCATCCGCTGTTGCGGCTGGCCAGCGTCTCGGTGCGCCGTGCCAGCGACGACAAGGCGCTGGACATCGAGTTGCTGACACAATGGCTGGCGCGGCGCGCCGGCCTGGACTATCTGCGCATCGACCCGCTCAAGGTCGACGTGGCGCGGGTCGCTGAAAGCATGAGCGCCGGCTATGCCGAGCGGCACAAGATCCTGCCGGTGCAGGTGAGTCCCGTCGAAGTGGTGGTGGCCGTCACCGAGCCTTTCCTCACCGACTGGGTGGCCGAGGTCGAGCGCCAGGCGCGCCGCACCGTGCGCCGGGTGCTGGCCAGTCCGCAGGAAATTCACCGCTACACCGCCGAGTTCTTTGCGCTCGCCAAATCGGTCCGGGCTGCCAACAAGGCCGGCAGCGGCAGCGGCGGCGCCAGCTTCGAGCAACTGGTGGAGTTGGGCAAGAGCAACAAGCAGATCGATGCCAATGACCAGAGTGTGGTGCAGGTCGTCGACTGGCTCTGGCAATACGCGTTTGACCAGCGCGCCAGCGATATTCACCTGGAGCCCCGGCGCGAGCAGGGCGTGATCCGTTTTCGCATCGACGGTGTCCTGCACCCGGTCTATCAGATGCCGATGGGCGTGCTCGGCGCCATGATTGCGCGCATCAAACTGCTCGGGCGCATGGACGTGGTGGAAAGGCGCCGCCCGCAGGACGGTCGCATCAAGACCCGCAACCCGGCCGGCGACGAGATCGAGATGCGCATCTCGACACTGCCCACCGCCTTCGGCGAGAAGATGGTGATGCGCATTTTCGATCCCGACACCACGGTCAAGGATCTCGATGCACTGGGATTTTCAGGTCACGATGCGCAGCGCTGGGAAGCCCTGGTCAAGCGCACCAGCGGCATCATCCTCGTCACCGGACCGACCGGCTCCGGCAAGACCACGACCCTGTATTCGACGCTGAAGCGCGTGGCGACCGAAGAGGTCAATGTGAGCACGGTGGAAGACCCGATCGAGATGATCGAGCCGTCCTTCAACCAGACCCAGGTGCAGACGCAGCTTGATTTCGGCTTTCCCGAGGGCTTGCGCGCGCTGATGCGCCAGGACCCCGACATCATCATGGTCGGTGAGATCCGGGATCAGGCAACGGCCGAGATGGCGGTGCAGGCGGCCTTGACCGGGCACCTGGTGTTCTCCACGCTGCACACCAACGACGCGCCGTCCGCGGTCACCAGGCTGCTCGAACTGGGCGTTCCGGCGTATCTGATCAATGCCACTTTGCTCGGGGTGCTGGCGCAGCGCCTGGTGCGCAGCTTGTGCGTGCAATGCAAGGTGGCCGACCCGGCGGCGCGGCAGGAGGCGCTGGCCGAGGTCGTCAAGCCATGGCAACTCAACGGCGCCTACAAGCCCTTCAGGCCCGTCGGTTGCGTGGACTGTCGCATGACCGGCTTCAGGGGTCGCATGGGGCTCTACGAGTTGCTCGTGGTGACCGAAGCCTTCAAGGAAAAAGTCAACCGCGAGCCGAGCATGGAGGCATTGAAGCAGCAGGCGATCAGCGACGGCATGCGCCCGCTGCGTCTGGCCGGCGCGCTGCGCGTGGCGCAAGGCCTGACGGTGTTACAGGAGGTTTTGAGCGCCACGCCGCCCCTGACATGACCAGGGTCGCTGATGCCACATGAGCTAGGTGAAAGCGACAGGACTGTCGCCATGATTTACCGGGCAAAATGGATCTCGGGATAACTGCGAGGAGTCAGGGGATGAGCATCAAGAGTCAGAAGGACTTTTTCTCCGGCGTGGTGTTCATGGCCGTGGGCGGCGCCTTTGCCTGGGGTGCGACCACCTACAGCGTGGGCACGGGTGCCCGCATGGGGCCGGGCTACTTCCCGCTGATGCTGGGCGTCCTGCTGGCCCTGATCGGAGCCGTCATCGCCTTCACGGCGATGGTGATCGAAACCGAAGATGGCGACAAGATCGGCAAGTGGATCTGGCGCCCGGTGGGCTACATCGTGGCCGCCAACCTGGCCTTCGGCGTGTTGCTGGGCGGCCTGCCCAGCATTCATCTGCCGGCCATGGGCATGGTGATCGCCATCGTTGCGCTGACGCTGATTGCGGCCAAGGCCGGCACCGAGTTCAAGCTCAAGGAAGTCCTGATCCTGTCGGCGATCCTTGTCGCGGGCAGCTACCTGACCTTCATCGTGCTGCTCAAGCTGCAAATCCAGGTCTGGCCAGCGTTCATTGGCGGGTGAGAGGAAACACATGGACATCATTGCAAACCTCTCCCTGGGCTTTGGCGTCGCGTTCACGCCGATCAACCTGCTGTACGCGCTGATCGGCTGCCTGCTCGGCACCCTGATCGGCGTGCTGCCCGGCATCGGCCCGGTGGCCACCATCGCCATGCTGCTGCCGGCCACCTACGCGCTGCCACCGGTCTCGGCCCTGATCATGCTGGCCGGCATCTACTACGGCGCGCAGTACGGCGGCTCCACCACCGCCATCCTGGTCAACCTGCCCGGCGAGGCTTCGTCCATCGTCACCTGCATCGATGGTTACCAGATGGCGCGCCGCGGGCGCGCCGGCCCGGCCCTTGCGGCGGCCGGCCTGGGCTCGTTCTTCGCCGGTTGCGTCGGCACCCTGATCCTGGCGGCCTTCGCCCCGCCGCTGACCGAACTCGCCTTCAAATTCGGACCAGCCGAGTATTTCTCGCTGATGATCCTGGGCCTGATAGGCGCCGTCGTGCTGGCTTCGGGCTCTCTGCTCAAGGCCATCGGCATGATCATTCTGGGGCTGTTGCTGGGCCTGGTCGGCACCGACGTCAATTCCGGCGTGGCGCGCTATGCCTTCGACATCCCCGAGCTGACCGACGGCATCGGCTTCGTGGCGGTCGCCATGGGCGTCTTCGGCTACGGGGAAATCATCTCCAACCTGGCACTGCCTGAAGAGCACCGCGAAGTGTTCACCGCCAAGGTGCAGGGCCTGTGGCCAACCAAACAAGACTTCAAGGACATGACGCCGGCCGTGCTGCGCGGCACCTTCCTGGGCGGCGCGCTGGGCATCCTGCCCGGTGGCGGCGCGCTGCTCGCCTCTTTTGCGGCCTACGCGCTGGAGAAGAAGATCAAGGGCAAACCCGGCGACATCCCGTTTGGCAAAGGCAATATCCGCGGTGTGGCCGGCCCCGAGTCGGCCAACAATGCCGGCGCGCAAACCTCGTTCATTCCACTGCTGACCTTGGGCATTCCACCGAACGCCGTGATGGCCTTGATGGTCGGTGCCATGACCATTCACAACATCCAGCCCGGCCCGCAGGTCATGACCAGCAACCCCGAACTGTTCTGGGGTCTGATCGCCTCGATGTGGATTGGCAACGCCATGCTGATCGTGCTGAACCTGCCGATGATCGGCATCTGGATCAAATTGTTGACGGTGCCGTACCGCTGGCTCTTTCCTGCAATCGTGCTGTTCTGCGCGATTGGCGTCTACACCACCAACAACAGCACCTTCGACATCTGGATGGTGGCCGGCTTTGGCTTCATTGGCTACGCCTTCAACAAGCTCGGCATGGAGCCCTCGCCGATGATGTTGGGCTTCATTCTGGGGCCGATGATGGAGGAGAACCTGCGCCGGGCCCTGCTGCTGTCGCGCGGCGACTGGAGCGTCTTCGTCACGCGTGGCCTGTCGGCCGGCTTGCTGATCGCCGCCGCCCTGATGCTGGTGATCGTGCTGCTGCCTTCGATCAAGAAGAAGCGCGAAGAGGCGTTTGTGGAGGATTGAGCGGGCGCGGCGATGAATTTGAGACGGTCGTGCCAACTGCCGATTCAGACGCAGACCGGCCACTCGCGGCAATGGCCCGCAAAGCCAAAGCAGCCCTTCAGATTACGCGTTCGCCTTCGTTGCCATGGCTGTCTCCAATGCAGCGCCACCGGCGTTCGAGATTGATGCCGAACGGGCAGGTCCCGGCCCACTCGGGTCGCTTATCCGCACTTACCGCATGTCGCCAGTGATGTAGTGAACGAGCTGATTGATGGTGAATTTTTGCTCGGAGATGATGTCGTTCACCAAGTCACCGATGGAGATCAGGCCGACCAGCTTGCCCTTATCCATGACGGGCAAATGACGAAAGCGGTTGTTGGTCATGAGCGCCATGCATTCCTCGTTTGTCTGGTCCGGGCCCACATACATGACCTTGGTTGCCATGATGTCGCGCACCGGCGTCTCATTGGATGACATGCCCCTGACGGGGAATTTGCGTACATAGTCACGTTCGGTGCAGATGCCGACGATCTTCGTGTCCTCAATGACCAGGAGCGCGCCGATGTTCTTCTCAGCCATCAGCCTGACGGCATCGAAGACCGACGTCGCCGGCGTGACGGAGTGTACGGTCTGCTCGGGTTTCGACTTGAGAATTTGCGACACGCTTCTCATGGGCGACTCTCCAAGTGGTGTTATTGACCGGGACGGATGTTCTGATTCATGCGGAACAGATTGCCAGGGTCATATCTATTCTTCACTGCGACCAGACGGTCATATCCTGGGCCGTAAGCGGTCTTGACACGCTCGGGTTCGTCGT
>Ga0315271_10002400_pt1 | contig 11729 bp, 13 predicted proteins | sample C3_top_MG_FD_204664 | JGI IMG/M metagenome (GOLD analysis project Ga0315271, IMG submission 204664) | Sediment microbial communities from Yellowstone Lake, YNP, Wyoming, USA - C3_top | ecosystem: Environmental > Aquatic > Freshwater > Lake > Sediment | place: USA: Wyoming | collected 2017-08-01
CCTGCTGGATCACCCACACCAATGCCCGCACCCACGAGATCATCCGAGCCGGACTCGACCGCTCGCCGATGTATTCCGGCGTGATCAAGGGCGTCGGGCCGCGGTACTGCCCGTCGATCGAGGACAAAGTCGTGCGCTTTGCCGGTCGCGACAGCCACCAGATCTTCCTGGAGCCCGAGGGCCTGACGACGCACGAGATCTACCCGAACGGGATTTCCACGTCGCTGCCCTTTGACGTCCAGCTGGAGCTGGTGCGCTCGATGCGCGGCTGCGAGCACGCGCACATCCTCCGGCCCGGCTACGCGATCGAATACGACTATTTCGACCCGCGGGCGCTAAAGTCCTCGCTGGAAACCAAGGCGATCCAGGGCCTCTACTTCGCGGGACAGATCAACGGGACCACCGGCTACGAAGAGGCCGCGGCCCAGGGACTGCTGGCCGGCCTCAACGCGGCGCTCCACGTGCGCGGCGAAGCCGGCTGGTGCCCGCGCCGCGACGAAGCCTACCTGGGCGTGCTGGTCGACGACCTCATCACGCGCGGCGTGTCCGAGCCCTATCGGATGTTCACGTCCCGTGCCGAATACCGGCTGCAGCTGCGTGAGGACAACGCGGACCTGCGCCTGACCGAGCATGGGCGCCGGCTGGGATTGATCGACGACGTGCGCTGGGACGCGTTCTCGCGCAAGCGCGACGCCATCGCGCTGGAGATAGAACGGCTCCGGTCGACGTACGTCAACCCGAACGTCGTTGCTCAGCACGACGCCGAGCGCGTTCTGGGGCAACCCATAGACAGAGAGTATGCGCTTACTGACTTACTGCGACGGCCCAAGGTCACCTACGCGTCGCTGCTGACGCTGCCGGGTTCCGGCACGCCCGTGGCAGATCCGCAGGTCGCGCTGCAGGTCGAGATCGCGACCAAGTACGCCGGCTACATCGACCGCCAGCACGACGAGATCGCGCGGCACCTCGCGATGGAGTCCGCGCAGCTCCCGCTGGACCTCGATTACCGCAGCGTGCGCGGGCTCTCCGCCGAAGCGCAGCAGAAGCTGAATCTGCACAAACCGGAGACAATCGGGCAGGCCGCCCGCATCTCCGGCATCACGCCGGCGACGATCTCGCTGCTGCTCGTGCATTTGAAGGGCGGCGCCGCGGTGCGCGCGGGCAACGAGGCGCTGTCCGCATGACCGCGGTCGTGCACGCGGCAACGCACGTTGTCGATCTCGCGACAGGGATCGCGGCGCTCGGTCTCGCGCTGGATGCGACGCAGCGGGCCAAGCTGAACGCGTATCTCGCGCTGCTCGCCAAGTGGAACAAGACTTACAACCTGACCGCGATACGCGAACCGCAGCGCATGGTCACCCATCACCTGCTCGACGCGCTCGCGGTGGTGCCGTATCTTCCGGCAACGCCGGGATTGCGCATCCTCGACGTAGGCTCCGGCGGCGGCGTCCCTGGCATTCCGCTCGCCATCGCGCGCCCCGACGCGCACGTCGCCATGATCGATTCGAACCACAAGAAGGCGGCATTTCTCGTACAGGCGGCGATCGAGCTCACGCTGCCCAACATCGAATCGCATGCGGTGCGCGTCGAGGACTTTTTACCAGCATTTCCATTCGACATCGTGATTTCGCGTGCGTTCTCGGAACTGGGCGCGTTCGCGTCCGTCGCCGCGCGGCATCTCGCTCCGCACGGACAGATGTTCGCGATGAAGGGCGTGCATCCGGACGAGGAGCTCTCATCGCTGCCGCCGCAGTTCACCGTGCTCGCGAAGCCTTCGCTCGCGGTGCCAGGCCTCGACGCAGCGCGGCATCTCGTGATCATGCAAACTACGCAAGCAGAAGAGAGTCGGCAACGATGACGCGCATCATTGCGGTGGCGAACCAGAAGGGCGGCGTGGGCAAGACGACGACCGCCGTCAATCTCGCGGCGAGCCTGGTCGCGATGAAGCGGCGCGTACTGCTGGTCGATCTCGATCCGCAGGGCAACGCGACGACCGGTTCGGGTCTCGACAAGCGCGCTCTCGAAGCGACCGTATACCAGGTGCTGCTGGGCGAACGGAAGATCGCCGACGTGCGCGTCGCCTCGCCCTCGGGAGGCTTCGACCTCGTGCCGGCCAATCGCGAACTCGCCGGCGCGGAAATCGAGTTGGTCGACCTTCCCGAGCGCGAAACGCGGCTGAAGGATGCGCTGTCGGAAGCGTTGTCGCAGATGAAGGCCGCGATCAGCGAGGTCGCGACCGACTACGATTTCATCCTTCTCGACTGTCCGCCGTCGCTGTCGCTGCTCACGCTGAACGGACTGTGCGCGGCGGACTCCGTACTGATCCCGATGCAGTGCGAGTACTACGCGCTGGAGGGCCTGTCGGACCTGATCCAGACGCTGAAGAAGGTACGCGCGCACCTGAACCCAGGCCTGGAGATCGAAGGCCTGCTGCGCACGATGTACGATCCGCGCAACACGCTCGCGCTCAACGTCACCGCCGAACTCGAGAAGCATTTCGGCGAAAAGCTTTACCGCACGATCATTCCGCGCAACATCCGGCTGGCCGAGGCGCCGTCGCACGGCATTCCGGCGTTCAAGCTGGAGCCGCAATCGAAAGGCGCGCTGGCATACCTCGCGCTTGCCGGCGAGATGCTGCGCCGGGTCGAGGCACGCGACGTGGCAGACGCGGCGGAAAAAGCGGCGGCCGCCACGACGGCCGCGGCATGAGCGACTCGTCTAGGTATCTCATTTAGGTAGCTCAATTAGGCAACTGAGATGATTCGACCCAAGGGATTAGGCCGCGGTCTCGATGCGCTGCTGTCGGGCGGCAACGAAGACGCGCCGCGCGAAGCGCTGCAGACGCTTGCCATCGGTCGCATCAAGCCCGGCAAGTACCAGCCGCGCACGCGGATGGACGAGACGGCGCTGAACGAACTCGCCGACTCGATTCGGGAGCAGGGGCTGATGCAGCCGATACTCGTGCGCCCGGTCGACGGCGGCAGCTTCGAGATCATCGCCGGCGAGCGGCGCTGGCGCGCGGCGCAGCGCGCCGGACTCACCGAGGTGCCGGCGCTCGTCAAGCACGTGCCCGACAAATCGGCGCTGTCGCTGTCGTTGATCGAGAACATCCAGCGCGAGGACCTGAACCCGCTGGAAGAGGCGATCGGCCTGCAGCGGCTGATCGACGAATTCGGGCTGACGCATGAAGCCGCGGCCAAGGCGGTCGGACGCTCGCGCAGTACCGTCACCAACCTGCTGCGGCTGACGACGCTGTCCAAGCCCGCGCAGGAATACCTGATGAACGGCGGCATGGAAATGGGCCACGCCCGCGCTATGCTGGCGTTGCCGGTCGCGCAGCAGACGACCACCGCGGTGCGCGTGGTGAACGGCAACCTGTCTGTGCGTGAAACCGAAAGGCTGGTGTTCACGCTTCTCAATCCGGCGAAGCAGCAGGCGCGCCGCAATGCGAAGCGCGGCCACGACGCCGACACCGCGCGGCTCGAGACAGAGCTCGCGGAAAAGCTCGGCGCCAAGGTGAGCATCGCCGTGGGCAAGAAGGGCGCCGGAAAGATCGTCATCGGCTACTCGAGCCTGGAGCAGCTGGACGGGATCCTCGCCAGATTGCGTTGAAACCTGAGCAACGGCGGCGCCCCGCCAATATCAGGAGGTGGTGATGCACAGTTCGGCCGAAGACTATCTCGCCGCTGCACTTGCCATCATGGAGCAGCACGCGCTTCATCGAGATCGAATCAATTGGCCCGCGCTGCGATTGGCGTCTGCCAAATACGCCGAGGGCGCGTCCGCGCCCGCCGACACATACGACGTCATTCGCTGGGCGTTAACTCAACTTGAGGACGGGCACAGCTTTCTCGCGCCGCCCGAGTGCGGCGATGCCGCAATTGCCAGCGGTGAATTCAAGAGGGAGATTTCGCTGCCTGACGGCGAATGGCTCGCGAATCGGATCGCCTGCCTGCGTGTCCCGGGATTTCGTGGATCGCCACAGCACGCGACGCGATATGCGGAAGCCCTCCAGACTCAGATCGCGGAAATGGATGTGGCCGATCCCGTCGGGTGGGTGGTCGACCTGACGGAGAACTGGGGTGGCGACATGTGGCCGATGTTGGCCGGACTTGGACCGCTGCTGGGAGAGGGACCGCTTGGATCGTTCACCTTTCCCCACGATCCGCCAGCCATCTGGAGCTACCGCGCCGGTCAGGCGTGGCTGGATGACGTGGCACGTGCCCGGTCCGGCGGCGGGAGTCATGAACTGCGCCATGCCATGCGACCGGTGGCGCTGTTGACGTCCGAGCACACCTCCAGCTCGGGCGAAGCGGTGCTGATAGCATTCATTGGCCGGCCCGATACCCGTCGTCTTGGAATGCCTACGCGCGGACTGACCACGGCGAACGATGGCTTCCCGCTTCAGGATGGCGCGACCATCATGCTGACGGTCGGCACCTATGCGGATCGTCTTGGCCGAGTCTATGGGCATGCGATCGAGCCGGACCAGTACGTGAAAGGGAATCTGCAAGAAATCCAGGCGCACGCAGTGGCGTGGATTTGTGAAACAAACTTACGCGGGAAATCTCGATCGGGGAATTGATCGCTTGGCCGATCGTCTCCCCCGGTTCATCCTAGTACAACGGGAAGGGAAAACCATGAGCGCACAGAGTTATGTTTCGTCCACCCGCGTCGACGAAATCGCCGACGGCATTTTCCGGATCAGCACACCGGTTCCGCCGAGCGTCGTGCCTGGCGGCTTCACGTTCAATCAATTTCTGATCCGCGACCGCGACCCGCTGCTGTTCCACACCGGTCCGCGCATGCTGTTCGCCGCGGTGTGCGAGGGCATCGAACGCGTGCTGCCGGTGGAGACGTTGCGGTACATCTCGTTCTCGCACGTCGAGGCGGACGAGTGCGGATCGCTGAATCAGTTTCTCGCGGCCGCGCCGCACGCGGTGCCGTTGTGCGGCCAGGTTGCGGCCATGGTGTCGATCGCGGACCTGGCCGACCGCCCGCCGCGCGCGCTCGCGGACCACGAAAGCCTCTCGCTCGGGACGCATACGGTGCAGTGGCTCGACGCGCCGCACCTGCCGCATGGCTGGGAGTGCGGATTCCTTTCCGAAACGACGACGCGCACGCTGTTCTGCGGCGACCTGTTCACGCAATTCGGCGAAGCGCACCCGCCCATTACGGAGGACGACATCCTCGAGCCGAGCGAGGCGGGACGGGCGGCAATGGACTACTACGCGCATTCGCCGGACACCGGCCGCCTGCTCGAGCGCCTCGCGTCCACCGGCCCCACGACGCTTGCCTGCATGCATGGCGCGTCATGGCGCGGCGACGGCGCGGCGATGCTGCGCCGGCTGGGCGTCCGTCTTGCGGCGAAATAGCGGGAGCGGAGCCGCCTTCGGGAATGAAAACGGCGGCCACAAGCCGCCGTTTCCACATCGGTCGAGCGCGCTTCAACCTAACTGCGTCAGCATCGTCTCACCGCCCGAGACCTCGTACTTCCCCGGCGCTTCGATGTTGAGCACCTTCACCACGCCGTCGTCGACCAGCATCGAAAAGCGCTGGCAGCGCACGCCCATGCCCTTGGCGGTCAGGTCGAACACCAGGCCCAGCGCCTTCGTGTAATCGGCGCTGCCGTCGCCCATCATGCGGACCTTGCCGCCGGCCTTCTGGTCGCGCGCCCAGGCGCCCATCACGAAGGCGTCGTTGACCGACACGCAGAGGATGTCGTCCACGCCCTTGGCCTTGAGCTTGTCGTAGTTCGTCAGGTACGACGGCACGTGCTTGGCCGAACAGGTGGGCGTGAATGCGCCCGGCAGGCCGAAGATCACGACCTTCCTGCCCTTGGTGAGGACCTCGACGGGAAACGTGTTGGGGCCGACGGAGCAGCCGTTGCCTTCGACTTCGATGAACTCGGACAGCGTGCCGGCGGGCAGCCTGTCGCCAACTTTGATCGTCATGGAAACTCCTTCTGGGGTGGTCGCTGGATGGGGAAAGGCGGGACCGGGGAGCATTGCAGGCAATGGCAAAAATTTCAACCCTGTGCCTTGCCCGGACAATCGCGAAGCGGTACCTTCCGAAATCCTTGAATCCGACCGCGAGGTTGAGCCATGGCGCGCACCGCAGCGAAGCACCCCGCAGTGAAACGCACTGAGACCCCGAAGCGAACGCGCCTGCTGATTGCCACCCGCAAGGGCCTGTGGACGCTCACGACGGACGGCGCCCGCCGCACGTGGAAGCTCGTGGGTCCCCAGTTCCTCGGGCACATCGTCCACCACGCAATGCTGGACCCGCGCGACGGCAAGACGCTGCTCGCTGCCGCGCGCACCGGGCACCTGGGCCCGACGGTGTTCCGCTCGACCGACAACGGCAAGACGTGGAAGGAGGCAGTCACTCCGCCGGCCTTCGACGTGGACAGCGGACGCGTCGTCGACCACACGTTCTGGCTGACGCCGGGGCATGCGTCGCAACCCTGCGTCTGGTTTGCCGGCACGTCGCCGCAGGGCCTGTTCCGCTCGGATGACGGCGGCGCCAACTGGAAAGGCGTGGCCGGATTCAACGCCCATCCGCAACGCAAGGCGTGGTGCGGCGGCGATCAGGACGGCACGCCGGACGGCCCAAAGCTGCACTCGATTCTGATCGATCCGCGCGACGCCGCGCATATGTATATCAGCATGTCGAGCGGCGGCACGTTCGAATCCAACGACGGCGGCGCGGACTGGCATCCGCTCAACCAGGGTGTTCGCGCCGATTTCCAGCCCAACCCCGACCTCGAGTTCGGCCACGACCCGCATTGCGTGCGCTTCGCCGCCGGCAATCCCGACCGCCTGTACATGCAGAACCACTGCGGGCTGTTCCGCCTCGACCGCCCGGCAACACGCTGGACGGACATCGGCACCGGCATGCCCAAGTCGGTCGGCTACGTCGGCTTCCCGATGGTGCCCCATCCGCACGACCCCAACTCGGCGTGGATCTTTCCGATGGACGGGACCGACGTGTGGCCGCGCATTTCGCCGGGCGGCAAGCCGGCGGCGTACCGGACGCGCGACGGCGGCAAGACCTGGAAGCGCCAGGCCGACGGGATGCCCAAGTCCCAGGCCTGGTGGACGGTGAAGCGGCAGGCGATGACCGTCGATCGTTTCGCCGTGGCAGGCGTCTATTTCGGCACGACGTCCGGCGAGGTGTGGGGAACCCGTGACGAGGGCCGCAGCTGGAAATGCCTGGCCGCGCATTTGCCGCACATCTACGCTGTCGAGTCCGTCTAGCCGCTCCAACCTTCCGGACCCGGCACCGTGAACCATCGTGTCGCGATCCCCTCGCCGCTGCGCTCGTACTGCGCGGGTGCGGCGGCGGTGACGATCGCCTGCGCCGCGGACTCGCCGTCGCTGGGCGACGTGCTGGCGGCACTGGAGTCCGCGCATCCTGGCATCCGCTTCCGCATGCAGGACGAGCAGGGACGCTTGCGTCCGCACATCAAGGTGTTCATCGATGCCGACGTTGAGCGAAACCTCGCCGCCCGCATCCCGCCCGGGGCGGACATCATGATCGTTGCCGCCCTGTCCGGAGGCTGAGCCTCCGCCATCGAACGGCCGTGCGCCATTGCGCTGCAACAATTCGTTGCGAGCCTGGGGACAAAACGGTTAAAATCGACAGGCTTAGTGCAATGCCCGGGGCGCAAGCCTGGGGTGCAGTGATGGAATCGCCAATCTCGACCAAACCGATACGCCGGGTCCTTCGATGGCAGGCGGCCGCGACGGTCGTGATAGCGGCCATCGCCGGGCTTCTGGCAGGGCCGCACGCGGCGCTGTCGGCGGTGCTGGGGGGCGTGGTCAACATCACTTCCGTCGTCGTCTACGCGGTGGTGATGTCGCTTTCAATGCGCGGCCTATCGAATACGGCGTCCGCAGGAGGCACAGTGGCCGCGCTGTTCCGCGCCGAGGCGAGCAAGATCCTGGTGATCATCGTCCAGCTCTGGCTGGTGCTGGTGACCTACAAAGAAGTCGACTTCGTCGTGTTTTTCGCAAGCTTCGTGATTACGGTTTTGCTGTTCCGCATGGCCCTGCTAGAGCGCAACTGAACCCTCCGCGACTGACCCTTCCCGACCCCCGACTCCCATGGCGGCCAGCACTCCCTCCGAATACATCGAGCACCACCTTTCGTTCTTCACCCGGTCGGTTGGGGAAGGCGACTTCTGGTCGGTCAACGTCGACACGGTGGTCATGTCGCTGATCGTCGGGGTCATCGGACTCGGCTTCCTGTGGCTCGCGACGCGCAAGGCGACGTCCGGCGTGCCTTCCAAGCACCAGGCGTTCGTCGAAATGTGCGTCGGCTTCGTCAACGACCAGGTCAAGGGCATCTACCACGGCGACAGCAAGTGGGTCGCGCCGATCGCGATGACGGTGGGCATCTGGGTGCTGCTGATGAATTCGATCGACTTCCTGCCCATCGACATCATGTCGTGGTTCTACGAGAACGTGCTGCACCTTCACAAGTGGCGCCCGGTGCCCACGGCCGACATCAACACCACGTTTGCGCTGGCGCTGACGGTGTTCGGCCTGATGATCGGCTTCGGCATCAAGGCCAAGGGCCTGGGTGGCTGGACGAAGGAGCTCTTCGTCGCGCCGTTCGGCAACAGTGTCTTTCTGTGGCCGCTCAACTTCCTGTTCCAGATCGTCGAGTTCGTCTCCAAGCCGCTTTCGCACAGCCTGCGGCTCTACGGGAACATGTACGCGGGCGAGATTCTCTTCCTGCTGCTGGCGATGCTGGCCTCGGCGGGGCTGGGCTGGGCCGGGCTCGCCACGATCTTCAACTGGTCGTGGGCGGTCTTCCACATCCTGATCGTCGCGCTGCAGGCCTATATTTTCATGATGCTGACCATCGTGTACCTGGCGATGGCCGAGGAACACCACTGATCACCGCAAGTTCTCCACCTGTTTCGGGCTTCCCACAACACCGCAGTCACGTGCAATCGAAAGGATAGAAAATGGACAAGATCCAAATGCTGTCGATGATCCAGGCCTACACCGCCGTCGGGATCGGCCTCATCATCGGCCTGGGCGCGCTCGGCGCCTGCGTCGGCGTGGGCATCATGTGCTCGCGCTTCCTGGAAGGCGCCGCGCGCCAGCCGGAGCTGATGCCGCAACTGCAGGCGAAGGTGTTCCTGCTGCTCGGCCTGATCGACGCGTCGTTCATCATCGGCGTGGGCCTCGCGATGTTCTTCGCGTTCGCCAACCCGCTGCTGGGCGTGGTGACGAAGTAAGGGCTCGCAAGAACCACTTTTCCGCACAAGGTCCGCCATGAATTTCAATCTGACGCTCTTCATGCAGGCCGCGTCGTTCCTGGCCTTCATCTGGTTCTGCGCGCATTTCATCTGGCCGCCGCTGATGCGCGCCATCGAGACGCGCCAGAAGCAGATCGCCGACGGCCTGGCCGCCGGCGAGGCCGGCCGTAGCGAACTTGCGAACGCCGAGAAGCGGATGGCCGCCATGCTGACCGAAGCCAAGGCCAAGTCATCGGAGATCGTCGCTACGGGCGAACGGTTCAAGTCCGAGACGATCGAGCAGGCCAAGGTCGAGGCGAAGGCCGAAGGCGAGCGCATCATCGCCGCCGCCAAGGCCGAGATCCAGCAGGAGGTCGCGCGGGCCAAGGAACAGCTGCGCGACGCCGTGGCCGATCTCGCCGTGGCGGGTGCCTCGAAGATCCTGAAAAAAGATGTCGACACCAAGGTTCACGCCGACCTGCTTGCGCAGTTGAAGCGGCAGTTATAGGCAACTGAGGGCAACTGAGGGCAACTGAGGTAGGCAACCAAGTTAGGCAACTGAGCTATGGCTGAACTGACCACGATCGCGCGTCCCTACGCCGAAGCCGCATTCGCGCTTGCCCGCGAAGGCAACGCGCTGCCGGTGTGGTCGCAGATGCTGCGGCTCACCAGCGCGGTGGTTGCAGACCCGCGCGTCGCCGCGGCGCTCGACAACCCGGCGCTCGATTCGGGCGCGAAGGAGTCGCTGCTGCTGTCGATCTGCGGCGACAAGCTCAATGCCGACGGCCGCAGCTTCGTGCGCGTGTTGATCGAAGGCGACCGCGTCGGCGTCCTGCCGCAGATCCAGGCGATGTTCGAGTCGCTGAAGGATGCGGCGGACGGCACGGCCAAGGCGACGATCGAGACGGCGTTCCCGTTCCAGGGCAACGAACTGGCCGAGCTGACGGCGGCACTGGAAAAGCGATTCGGCAAGAAGATCGAGGCCACGGTCACCGTTCGTCCCGAGTTGATCGGCGGCGCGCGCGTCACCGTCGGCGATACGGTGATCGACGCGTCGGTGCAGGAACAGCTGCGCACGATGGCCGCGCAGCTGCGCGCCTGAGCCACGCAACTGAGCAACGCAACTGAGGCGACGAGCGGAACCAACGAATACGATAGTCGTGACGCCGCGGCACCTACCCAATCTGCGGCAGACGTGAGGAAACCATGCAACTGAACCCTTCCGAAATCAGCGAACTGATCAAGACCAAGATCCAGAACCTGGACACCGGCGCCGAAGTGCGGACGCAGGGGACGGTGGTCTCGGTTTCCGACGGCATCTGCCGCATTCACGGCCTGTCCAATGCGATGCAGGGTGAAATGCTCGAGTTCCCGGACAACACGTTCGGCCTCGCGCTCAACCTCGAGCGCGACTCGGTCGGCGCGGTGATCCTGGGCGCGTACGAGAAGATCAAGGAAGGCGACACCGTCAAGTGCACGGGACGCATTCTCGACGTGCCGGTCGGCCCGGAACTGATCGGCCGCGTCGTCAACTCGCTCGGCGAACCGATCGATGGCAAGGGCCCGGTCAACGCCAAGATGCGCGACGTCATCGAGAAAGTCGCGCCGGGGGTCATCGAACGGCAGAAGGTTTCGCAGCCGGTGCAGACGGGCCTCAAGTCCATCGACGCGATGGTGCCGATCGGCCGCGGCCAGCGCGAGCTGATCATCGGCGACCGCCAGACCGGCAAGACCGCGGTGGCGATCGACACGATCATCAATCAGAAGGGCAAGGACCTGATCTGCGTGTACGTCGCGATCGGGCAGAAGGCGTCGTCGATCAAGAACGTCGTCAACAAGCTGACCGAATACGGCGCAATGGACTACACGATCGTCGTCGCCGCGACGGCATCGGAATCGGCGGCGATGCAGTACATCGCGCCGTACTCCGGCTGCACGATGGGCGAGTACTTCCGCGACCGCGGCCAGGATGCGCTGATCATTTACGACGACTTGACCAAGCAGGCGTGGGCGTACCGCCAGGTTTCGCTGCTGCTGCGCCGCCCGCCGGGCCGCGAAGCGTACCCGGGCGACGTGTTCTATCTGCACTCGCGGCTGCTCGAGCGCGCCGCGCGCGTCAACGCCACCTACGTCGAGAAGTTCACCAAGGGTGAGGTCAAGGGCAAGACGGGTTCGCTGACGGCGCTGCCGATCATCGAAACGCAGGCCGGCGACGTGACGGCGTTCGTGCCGACCAACGTGATCTCGATCACCGACGGCCAGATCTTCCTCGAGTCCGACCTCTTCAACGCCGGCATCCGTCCTGCGATCAACGCTGGCATCTCGGTATCCCGCGTCGGCGGCGACGCACAGACGAAGGTCATCAAGAAGCTGGGCGGCGGCGTGCGCCTGTCGCTCGCGCAGTACCGCGAGCTGGCGGCATTCGCGCAGTTCGCCTCGGACCTGGACGAAGCCACCCGCAAGCAGCTGGACCGCG
>Ga0315271_10002401_pt1 | contig 11729 bp, 10 predicted proteins | sample C3_top_MG_FD_204664 | JGI IMG/M metagenome (GOLD analysis project Ga0315271, IMG submission 204664) | Sediment microbial communities from Yellowstone Lake, YNP, Wyoming, USA - C3_top | ecosystem: Environmental > Aquatic > Freshwater > Lake > Sediment | place: USA: Wyoming | collected 2017-08-01
TGTTCTCCGGCCTGCTGAACCTGGCGCTGGGCCTCTACCTGGCGCCGGCCGCCGGCGCTCTGCCCCGCCGACTCCAGCAGCTGGGCTCGGTCCTGGTCCTGCTCGGCCCGCTGCTGCTCCTGGCGGCCTTCCTGCGCGAGCCGTTCCTGGGTGGGCTGATGCGGCCGTTCACGCGCCCGGCGGTGTACACCGCGCTGGTAGGCATGGGGCTGCACTGGCTCTCGTCGCTGGCCACCGAGCCGGCCAGCGGCGCGCGATAGCCAACCTCGGTTAGCACCAATCGCGGAGGGGCCGCGGACGTTGCTGGAGCTGTTCCTCTTCACTCCCAAGGAGTTGCCGATGCGCTTCACTCGCCTTGCCCTGGCAGCCATCCTGCTGCTGCCGACGGCGGCCATCGCCCAGGAACCGGTCGATACCTCGGCCGTCCGCCGGATCCGGGAAGAGGCCTTCGAGCGCGGCCAGGTCATGGACCTCGCGAGTTGGCTGACCGACGTGTACGGGCCCCGGCTGACGGGGTCGCCAACCACCAAGGCGGCTGGGGACTGGGCCCTCAAGCAGCTCACCGACTGGGGACTCAAGAACGCCCGCCTGGAGTCCTGGGGCCCCTTCGGCCGGGGCTGGACCAACGAGCGCACGGTCGTGCAGGTCACCGCCCCGGTTCCCTTCCCCGTGCTGGCCTATCCGGCGGCCTGGACCCCCGGCACCAACGGTGCGGTTTCCGGCAAGGTGATGATGGTGGTCGTGGACACCGAGCCGGACTTTGCGAAGTATCGTGGCCGGCTCCGCGGCGCCATCGTGATGCTGGGCCCCCCGCGCGAGGTGAAGCCCTCGTTCACGCCGCTGGCCTCGCGCCTGAGCGACGAGGAGCTGGCCAAGATGGCGGCCTCGCCTGCCCCGGCGCCGCAGCCGCCGTTCAATTTCGAGCAGATGCGGGCCCGCATGGCGGCCGGCCAGGCCTTCGCGGTCAAGCGCGCCCAGTTCTTCCGGGACGAGGGCGTGATCGCGATGCTGCAGCAGGGCCGAGGCGACGGCGGCACCGTATTCGTGGGCGGTGGCGGATCACGCGACCCGGCGAACCCCTCGTTCCTGCCGGTCCTGGTCCTGGCGAGCGAGCACTATGGCCGGATCGCCCGCACGCTGGAGAAGGGCGTGGCCGTCATGATGGATCTGGACGTGAGGAACAGCTTCTACGATCAGGACCAGAACTCCTTCAACGTGGTGGCCGAGATCCCGGGCACCGACCAGGACCGGAAGGACGAGCTGGTGATGCTGGGCGCCCACTTCGACAGCTGGCATGCCGGCACCGGCGCGACCGACAACGCGGCCGGTTCCGCGGTCATGCTGGAAGCGGTGCGCATCCTGAAGGCGCTCAACCTGCCGATGAAGCGCACGGTGCGGATCGGGCTCTGGACGGGCGAGGAACAGGGGTTGCTCGGCTCGCGCGCCTATGTGGCGAAGGAGTTCGGGACCAGCCGCGACTCCCTGAAGCCGGCGGCCGCGAAGTTCTCGGGCTATTTCAACGTGGACAACGGCACCGGGGCCGTCCGGGGTGTCTACCTGCAGGGCAACTCGGCGATTGCGCCGGTGTTCGAGGCGTGGATGAAACCGTTCGCCGACAAGGGCATGAAGACGCTGACGCTCCAGAACACCGGCGGCACTGATCACCTGTCGTTCGACGGGCTCGGTCTGCCCGGGTTCCAGTTCATCCAGGACCCGGTCGAGTATGGCACCCGGACCCACCATTCCAACATGGACACCTGGGACCGGCTGCAGGCCGACGACATGAAGCTGAACGCGGCGGTCGTGGCGGCCTTCGTCTATCTGGCGGCCAACCGGGCGGAATTGCTGCCAAGGAAGGCGGGCCTGACGCCCTGAGGAGAGACAGAGGGTCAGACGGTCGGACGGTCAGGCACCCACCAGCACAGCGGGCCCCCGGTACTCCGAGGGCCCGCGCTGTTTCTGACCACCCGACCGTCTGACCCTCTGACCGTCCGCCCGCCCGTCTACCGTTTCACCAGGAGGAAGACGACGCTGAAGAGCCCGATCAGGGCCAGCGCCAGGCAAATGGCGAGGATGATCGGGAAGACGAAGATGCCGGAGAGCAGCTTGCCGTCGCTCTTCAGGTGCATGTAGAACATCGCGACGAGGGCGAACTTGGCCGCCGACAGCACGATCAGGAGCGGCACCACCAGCGGCTCCACGGTGCCCTGGAGGGCCCGCATCACCCCGCCGTGGCCGATCTCGTAGACCAGCACTTCGAGTGCCGTCAGGACGAACAGCACCAGCGCGATCTTGATGTAGGTCGAAGGACCCGGATGCTCGTGGGCCTCCTCGTGGGACTGCGGCATGGCGGTGGCGTTGCTCATGTCGGCCTCAGCGCATCAGGTAGACGACGGGGAAGATCACGATCCAGACCACGTCAACGAAGTGCCAGTAGAGCGCGGCGATCTCGAGGTTGACCGCCTTGTCGGGCGTCAGCTTGCCCCGGAAGGCCTGGATCAGCAGGGTGCCCAGCCAGATGGCGCCCAGGGTCACGTGGCTGCCATGGAACCCCGTCAGGGTATAGAAGGTCTGGCTGAACAGGTTGGTGGTGTACCCCAGGCCCTTGTGATAGAAGTGCGTGAACTCGTAGATCTGCATCGCGGCGAAGAACAGGCCGCCGAGCACGGTCAGGCTGAGCCAGGTCAGCAGCTTCTTCCGGTTGCCGGTCTGGGCGCCGTTCAGCGCCATCACCACGAAGAAGGAGCTGAACAGCAGCACCGCGGTACCGAAGGTCACCAGCGGGATCTCGAACATCGGTTCGCACTGCTGCATCTTGCCGTGCAGCATGCACTGGGACACCTCGTGCGGCAGCGGGCCGACCAGGCTCTTGCCCTTGTACACGAGGTAGGTCGAGATCAGCGAGGCGAAGAACAGGCACTCGGAGCCGATGAAGGTCCAGATCGCGAGCTTGCGGCTCTCGATGCCGGTCGAGGTCGGTGGATGGAGCGCGTGCGCGTCAGCGTGAGCCACGGTCGTCGTTCCCTGTAGTGGTCTGTGGTCTGGTCCGGTCGGTCTGCCTTGCCATCAGCCGGCGGGCTCGAAGGCCCAGCTGAACGCGCCCAGCGCCGTCAGCAGCCCTCCCGCGACGTTCAGCGGCCAGCCCACCATCATGAACCCGAGGAAGAACACCAGCACGCCCACCGCCGTCACCAGCGGCCAGTACGAGGGGTTCGGCATGTGGATCCCCGCCCCGCTCACCCGCTGCGGCTCGGGGAGCGTGCCGCCCCGCTGCTGCTTCTGGTGCCACAGCTCATCCCGGGCGCTGACCGTCGGGATCTCGGCAAAGTTGAAGGCCTGCGGCGGCGAGGGGATGGACCACTCGAGCGTGGCGCCATTCCACGGGTCGGCCGGTGCCGGATGCTCGGCCCGGCCCCGCATCGAGATCCAGATGTTGTAGATGAACACCAGGAACGAGAAGCCCAGGATCATGGCCCCGACGGTCTCGATCTGGTTCATCAGCTCGAAGCCGAGTCCCGCGGGATAGGTATACACCCGCCGCGGCATGCCGTGGAGGCCGACGAAATGCATCGGGAAGAAGGTCAGGTTCATCCCGATGAAGGCCAGCCAGAAGTGCACCTTGCCGATGCGCTCGCTCAGCAGGGTCCCGAACATCTTGGGGAACCAGTAGTAGGCCCCCGCGATCAGCGCGAAGATGCTGCCGCCGAAGAGCACGTAGTGGAAGTGCGCGACGACGAAGTAGGTATCGGTCTGCTGCAGGTCCGCCGGCGGCGAGGCGTGCATGACGCCGGAAAGCCCGCCGATGATGAACTGGAAGAGGAAGCCGAGGGCGAACAGCATCGGCGTCTTGAACTGGATCGAGCCGCCCCAGATGGTGCCCAGCCAGTTGAAGATCTTGACGCCGGTCGGGATGGCGATCAGCATCGTCAGGACGCTGAACACCGAGTCGGCGACCGGGCCCATGCCGGTCGCGAACATGTGGTGACTCCAGACGCCGAAGCCCAGGAAGGCGATGAACGACCCGGAGAAGACCATCGCGGCGTAACCGAAGAGCGGCTTCCGCGAGAAGACCGGCAGAATCTCGGAGACGATACCGAAGGCCGGCAGGATCAGGATGTAGACCTCGGGATGTCCGAAGATCCAGAACAGGTGCTGCCAGAGCGTCGGGTCGCCGCCGTAGGCCGGCACGTAGAAGTGGGTGCCGAAGACCCGGTCGGTCATCAGGAAGATCAGGGCGACCGTGATCACCGGGAAGGCCAGCAGCAGCAGCATCTGCGTAACGAGGCTCATCCAGACGAACATCGGCATCCGCATGAGTTTCATGCCGGGTGCCCGCAGGTTGATGATCGTCACGAAGAAGTTGACCGCGGCCGCCAGCGAGGCGATCCCCAGGATCTGGAGGCCGATCACCCAGAAGTCGACGTTCATCCCCGGCGAGTACTGCTTGGAGGTCAGGTTGGCGTACCCGAACCAGCCCGCGTCGGGGGCCGCGCCCACCAGGAAGCTGCTGTTCAGGAACAGGCCGCCCAGCAGGAAGACCCAGTAGCTGAACGCGTTCAGCCGCGGGAAGGCCACGTCCCGGGCGCCGATATGGAGCGGAATGAAGTAGTTGAAGAACATCGCCGAGAGCGGCATCACCCCCAGGAAGATCATGGTGGTGCCGTGCATCGTGAACAGCTGGTTGTACGTCTCGGGCGACAGGAAGGTGTTCTCCGGCTTGGCCAGCTGCCAGCGGATCAGCAGGGCCTCGAGGCCGCCGAGCAGGAGAAAGAGAAACGCGGTGGCGCCGTAGAGAATCCCGATCCGCTTGTGGTCCACCGTCGTGATCCAGCTCCACAGACCGGAGGCCTCGTGGTCGCGGGCGGGGGCGTGCTCCAGAACCGAAGTGGCCATGGCGATCCCTGTGTTCCGAGGACTACTGGTGGGCACGGAGGTACGCGACGAGGACGCTGATCTGCTCCTCGGTCAACTGGTGCGGCAGTTTCATCAGCGACCCGGCCTTCACCTTCTGGGGGTCGCGCAGCCACAGCGCCAGGTTCTCTGGCGTATTCACGAGCATCCCAGCCGCCAGGCGCTGCCGGCTGCCGACGTGACTCAGGTTCGGACCCACAAAGGCCAGCACTCCCGCCGTCGGCGTACCCGCCATGGCATGGCAGCCGATGCAACCGCCCGCCATGAACTCCTGCTGGCCCTTGATCATCACGCTATCCGCTGGCGCGGTGGGCGGGGCGGCGGAGTCGGCTGGGGCGACCACGGCCACGACGCCGTTGTTGACCAGCGGCGACCCGACCTGTTGGGTGGCCACCCACTGGTCGAAGTCCTGCGGGGTCTGCACCACGACGAGCGAACCCATCCGGCCGTGCTGCGTGCCGCAGAACTCGGCGCACTGGCCGGTGAAGGAGCCGAGCGAGTCGGTCTTGAACCAGAAGTGGGTGTACTTGCCAGGGAAGGCATCGCGCTTGGCGCCGAACTGGGGCACCCAGAAGCTGTGCAGGACGTCGGCCGTGCGGATCTTGACCAGCACCGTCTTCCCCGCCGGCACGTGCATTTCGTTGGCGGTGACGACCTTCTGTTCCGGATAGCGGAACTCCCACCACCACTGGTGCCCGATGACCTCGATCTCCATCGCCCCGGCGGGCATCTCATCGGTCCTGAAGATGGTCCGAACCGTCGGGACCGCGATGAATGCCAGGATCGCGGCGGGAATGACCGTCCAGATCACTTCGATGGTGGTGTTGCCGTGAGTCTGCTCCGGTTGCTTGTCACCCGGCTTGGCGCGGAACCGGAAGATCGCGTAGAGCAGGGCCCCTTCGACCAGGACGAACACCAGAACGGCCCACTTCACGGTCGTCATGAAGACCTCGTCCACCATCTGGGCGAAATCGCCCTTGGGGATCAAGGTGCTCTGGGGAAACGGCCCGCCGCAGGCGGCGAGGAGTGCCACGGCCAGGAGGGACAGCCATACCCGGCGCCGGGCAGGCCACGAAGGGACCTTCCGGAAGGACATTAGGCAGAACCCAGTGGGATGAAGGTGGTTGCCTGCGAAACTACAAGGGCACAACGCTAAGGGCCGGTGGCGATCTAGTCAAGGTAAGTCGCCACCGAGTAGGGATATAGGAGGATCGAAATCCGCCCGAAGATCACCGGGATTTTGGCCCGGTCGGCCTGCCCTTGGCCATCAGGGCCTCGATCTCGGCGGCCTTCCGGGGCGCGGCGCCGGTGAGCAGTTCCCCGCCGGTTGCGGTGACCAGCACGTCGTCCTCGATCCGGATCCCCAGCTTCTCGGCCGGGATGTAGATCCCGGGTTCGACCGTGAACACCATCCCGGGCGCCAGCGGGATGCTGTATGGCCCGACGTCGTGGACGTCCATCCCGATCCAGTGGCTCAGGCCGTGGATGAAGTGGGCATCACAGGTTGCCGGGGCGCAGAGGTCGCCCGAGTGCTCTTTCATGTAGCGCCTGGCAATGGCGCCGAGCTGGCCAAGGGTAACGCCGGGCCGGACCGAATCGATCGCCGCCTGCTGCGAGGCGAGGACCAGGTCGTAGATCGCCCGCTGGCGAACCGTGAACTTGCCGGTGGCCGGGATCGTGCGGGTCACGTCGGCGGTGTAGTACCCGAACTCGGCCGCCATGTCCATGACGATGAGGTCCCCGTCCGCGAGCCGGGCCCGGTTCTCGTCGTAGTGGAGGACCGTGCTGTTGATGCCGGTCCCCACGATGCTGGGGTATCCCACCCGCTCCGCGCCGAGCCGGCGGAAAGTGCCTTCCGCTGCGGCCTCCAGCTCATACTCCCAGGCTCCCGGCACCGCCACGCGCATGGCAGCGACGTGCCCCTCGGCCGAGATGGTGGCGGCGCGCCGGAGCCGGGCAATCTCGTCGGCGTCCTTGACGACCCGGAGGGCCGCCAGGTGCGGCAGCAGGTTCTCGAACCGGGCGCCGGACGCCAGCAGCTTCTGGAAGAACGGCGACTCCGAACTGCGACGGGAGCCCTTGAAGTACAGCGCCCCCCGGCGGGCCGGGGAATCCACCGCCGACACGAGTTGGAGGATCTCCGGCTCGGCGCTGTCCGCGGGACGCACGCTGGCCGAATCGAGACCGGCGACCGTCGCCGCTTCGCGGCCCGGCCCCAGGCGCACTCCCAGCCATTGTTCCTGGGCCGGGTTCCGGCGCGGCAGGTACAGCCTGACCTCGCCGGGGGCGGAGTCCCGCGCGATGAGCACCAGCCAGGCGTCCGGTTCCTCCAATCCGGTCAGGTAGAAGACGTCGTTATCCTGGCGGAAGCTGGCATCCTGCGGGTAGTCCGAGTCCGGCGGATCGGCAGACCGCTCGCTCATGCCCTGGAGCACCGCGACCCCGGTGCCCATGCGGGCCAGCAGCGCGGCGCGCCGGGCCTGGAGCACGGTCGCCGGCACGGCACCGGCCGGTGACCCGGCCTGACCAGTCAGGGCCGATGGCTGGAGGACCAGGCTGGTGGCGAGAAACCAACCGGCGATTTGGAGGTGTCTGGGGCGCATGGAGATCCGGCGGCGCTGGGGAGAATGAAGACTGCGACTGGCAACTCGGGACCCCCAAAGATAGAATGAAGCGACCGACTCGCGCCCGGCGGCTCCCGCTGGGCCGACTCTTTTGTTGCCGCCTGAACCGGAAGCCCACATGATCGACGAGATGCGCCAGAAGCTGGGGAAGGAAATCGAGGCGCTCACGTTCGAGCTGAACGTGAGCCTGCCCCAGGCCATCGCCACCGCCGTCGAAATGGGCGACCTGCGCGAGAACTCGGAATACAAGGCGGCGCTGGAGCGTCAGCAGCTGGTGCAGGCCCGGTTGGGCCAGCTCCACCAGCGTGTGAACCAGCTCAATCAGCTCGCCAATACCGAAGCCCCAACCGACCGGGTGGGACTCGGGTCGCAGGTGAAGGTCGTGGACCTCGACACCAGTGGCACGGACACCTACACGGTCGTCCTGGCGGAGATGATGGACCTCGACGCCGGCCACATCTCGCTCGCCTCCCCGCTCGGCCGGGCGCTCAAGGACCGGCACGTGGGCGAAGAAGTGGCGCTCCGCCTGCCCAATGGTATGCGGCGCCTCCGGGTCCTCGAGCTCCTCACGGTCCACGACCAGCCGGGGACCTGAGATGGACATGGACCTCCCCGAGGGCAGCCTCGAGCAGCTCCACGTCATCGGCGACCGGGTGCTCATCTCCCCTGAGGAGGGAGAGGACCGCACCAGGGTCGGCCTCTACCTGCCGGCCACGGCGCTCGATGCCCAGCAGGTCCAGGGCGGCATGATCGTCGCGACCGGCCCCGGCGACCCGGTGCCGGACCTCACCAGCTTCGACGATGAGCCCTGGAAGGTGGGCGAACGCCAGCCCCGGCACCGGCCCATGCAGGCCCGGATCGGCGACCACGCCATCTTCTTCCGCAAGGCCGCGGTCGAGATCACCTTCGATGGCCGGAAGTACCTGGTCGTCCCTCAGGCGGCCATCCTCGTTCTGATCCGTGACCGGGGCGATCGCTGACGGGGCCCGGTGTGTTACCGACTCTATCTCGCGAGCCCGCTCACGCTGAGTGAGGTCAGGTCGATGCTTCCCGAAGGCATCTCGGCCGACCTGCTCCATCCTTCCCTGCAGCGGTTCCTGCTTGACCGTTTCCATCCGGCCCGCACCGCCATGGCCCTGCGCCATGGGGACTGCGCCTGCGACCTGGCCGGCCGCCGCCGGCCCGACACCGCCGAGGACGAGCGGGAACTCCGCGCGAAGTATCGCGGCAGCGGGACATCCCGCTCAGCGATGATCGACGCCCTCGAGGCCCATAGGCGACAGCCGGAGCGGCCCGTGGTTCAGCCCGGGCACTGGTCGGCAGCCTTCGCGGCTTTCGTCGCCGAGCATGCCCGGAACGCCGGCCCGGCGCTCTACTACCTGGACTTCACCCCGGAGGTCCAGCGGCAACCCCCGTGGCCCTCCGGGGAGGCTGGCACCGTGGCCGCCCGCACGGTACGGGAGCATCCCGCCTCGTGGCTGCCGGATGGCCAGCCGACCGTGGTGCTGCCGTGACCTCGCCACGGCTGCCCACATGAAGCCGCCGCTGCTGGAACTGGGCGGGCGTGGCCCTGTCATCCATTTCGCCGTGGCGAACGGGTTTCCACCGCACACCTACCTCTCCCTGCTCGAACCCCTGTTCGATCGCTACCGCGTCGTCTCCCTGCCACCGAGGGCGCTCTGGCCTGATGCCGGCCCGCCGCCGCCGACGGCAGGATCCTGGGAATCCCTCGCGGATGACCTGCTCCACGGGCTGGCGGCCCATGGGCTGGACCGGGTGATCGCCATCGGTCATTCGTTTGGCGCCGTGGCATCCCTGGTTGCCGCCGAGCGCGAGCCGAACCGGTTCCGGGGCCTCGCCCTGCTCGACCCGACCATCCTCTCACCGGATCGGATGGAACGGGTCGCGATGCAACTGGCACAGCACGGCGAGGTCCATCATCCGCTGGTCCTGCAGACGCTGAACCGCCGTCGCCACTTCGCGTCGCGGGAAGAAGCCCTGGCCTACTGGCGCGGGCGGCCGCTGTTCAAGGACTGGCCGGATCGGTCCCTCCAGGACTACGTCCAGGCGATGCTCAAGCCCGCCGGAGACGGTCAGGGCTATGACCTCGCCTGGCAGCGTGAATGGGAGGCGTGGTACTACCGCTCGTTCTACCCGGGCACCTGGGAGAACCTGGAGCGCCTGGACCGCGGGATTCCGGTCCTGGTCGCGGGTGGGGAATCGAGTGACACCTACCTGCCCGACGCCGCCGCCGTCATGCGCCAGATGCTGCCCCACGGGACCCACGTCACGATCGCCGGGGCCGGCCATCTGTTCCCCCAATCGAGGCCTCAGGCCACTCTCGCCGTGCTGCAAGGCTGGCTGGCTCAACTCCCTGCCATTCCTTGACTTCGGCCCGCATGGGGCTATCCTGAGATGTCCCATTCCGAAGGGCGCATGACGGCCGAACCGCAGGTCTGCAGCACGTGTCACACTCCGCTCCCCGAGGCAGCGGCGTTCTGCTACGTCTGCGGGTCACCCACGCCCACCGGCATGAGCGCGGATGGAGGTGATGCGGCCACCCGTCCGTCGCTGGCTTCCGCGGCCGCCGTCATCGACACCCGCAAGCGGCTGGATCGCGCCCTCGGCAGCAACTTCGCGGTCGGCGACCTGGTTGGCCGTGGTGGGTTCGCCGAGGTCTTCTCCGTCCGCGACCTGCGGCTCAAGCGTGACCTGGCGGTGAAAGTCCTGTCACCGGAACTGGTCGTGAACGCGCCGATGCTGGCCCGCTTCCGCCGTGAGGCCGAGGCCGTGGCCGCACTCCGGCATCCCAGCATCGTTCCGATCTACGACATCGGGGAATCGGGCGGCATCGCCTACATCGTGATGCCCCTCATCCAGGGCGAGACCCTCCGGAAGCGGATCGACCGGGAAGGGCGCGTCGCCATCCCCGAGGTCCGCCGGATTCTCCGTGAGATCGCGGGTGCGCTCCACATCGCCCACGAGGCGGGCCTGGTGCACCGTGACATCAAACCGGAAAACGTCATGCTCGAAGGCCCGCGCCAGCAGGTGCTGGTGATGGACTTCGGGATTGCGAAGGCACTCGACCCCGAGTCCACTGGCATGACGAGCAGCGGCCTGATTGTCGGGACGCCGCATTACATGAGCCCCGAGCAGGCGAGTGGTGACGCGGTGGATGGCCGTTCCGACGAGTACTCGCTGGCGGTCCTCGGCTACCGGATGGTCACCGGGACCCATCCCTTCGAAGGCGAGACGGCCCGGGCCCTGCTCTACAAGCAGGTCTTCGAAACGGCCGCGCCTGCCCGCGACCGGTTCCCCGATATTCCGCAGGCGCTGTCCGACGCGCTGCATCGGGGCATGGCCAAGGATCCCGATGACCGCTTCGCCTCGATCGAGGACTTCGCGGCGGCGATCGCCGTGGAAGACACGGCCGAGTACCTGGTGCGGGCATCTTCCACGAAAGCGGCGGCCAAGGCCCTCGCGGCCAAGGTCGACGAGAAGAAGCCCGCCGGGGCCAAGGCCCGTAGCCCGCGTCGGATGACCAGCATCCTGGGCATCGGGGCGTTGGCGGTGCTGGGCGCCATCGCCGTCTATGCGGTGTCCCGACTGTCGCCAGAGTCGGGGACCGACGCGGCGGTCGCGCTGCCCACCGCCACCCCAGCCGCCCCAGTCGTGCCGCCATCGCAGACACCCGTCAGCGCCGGACCGGGCGCACCCAAGGATGTCCGCCCGACTCCGCCGAAGACAGACCGGCCTGCCGCCGGATCGGCGGTCGGGGGCTCCGCAGCCGCCAAGGCGCCGCCGCCGGCCCCCGACGCCCCCACCCCGAAGACCTGCGCCGAGGCGGTCGCCACATCGGCCTGGACTGCCGCGCTGACCCAATGCCAGGCCGAGGCGCAGCAGGGCAACATGCCGGCCCAGCTCGCCCTGGCCGGCATGTTCGAGAGGGGCCAGGGTACCGCGGCCGATGTGGCCACGGCGGCCGGATGGTACCGCAAGGCCGCCGATGCCGGCTCCGCCGACGCGGCGTACCGTCTGGCCACCATGCTCGAAGAAGGCCGCGGAGTGGACAAGAACACCGCCGACGCGGCCAACTACTACCAGCAGGCCGCGCGGCGGGGCAGCGCTCCGGCGATGCGCGCCATCGCCCGCATGTATGCCACCGGCGACGGGGTGCGCCGGAACGAGGCCGAG
>Ga0315271_10002405_pt1 | contig 11715 bp, 10 predicted proteins | sample C3_top_MG_FD_204664 | JGI IMG/M metagenome (GOLD analysis project Ga0315271, IMG submission 204664) | Sediment microbial communities from Yellowstone Lake, YNP, Wyoming, USA - C3_top | ecosystem: Environmental > Aquatic > Freshwater > Lake > Sediment | place: USA: Wyoming | collected 2017-08-01
CCGCTCTTCGCCCTCTTCTCGCACCAGGTCTCCGGGCGCGACCTGATCCTGCTGGGCGGCGGCCTCTTCCTCATGGCCAAGGCCACCTTCGAGATCCACGAGAAGCTCGAGACCAGCGGCCACGCGCCGACCCCGACCGGTCGCGGCGTCTACTGGCTGGTGATCGCGCAGGTCGCGGTGCTCGACCTGGTCTTCTCGCTCGACTCGGTCATCACCGCGGTCGGCATGGCCAGGCACCTGCCGGTCATGGTGGCCGCCATGCTGCTGGCGGTCGGCGTGATGCTGGTCTTCGCCGGGGCGGTGGGCCGGTTCGTCGAGCGCCACCCGACCATGAAGATGCTGGCGCTCTCCTTCCTGATCCTGATCGGTGTGATGCTGGTCGCCGAGGGGTTCGGGCACCACATCGACAAGGGGTACATCTACTTCGCCATGGCCTTCTCGCTGCTGGTGGAGCTGCTCAACCTGAAGATCAGGAAGCCGGCCAGCGCCCGGCCGCAGCTGGGCGGCCGCGAGCCGGGCTGAGAAGAAAACCGAGCGGTGAGTGCCGGCCAGTTTCGCCGACCCGCACTCACCGCCCCCCACCCCTCAGCGCCGTCCGTCCGGTGCGTTTCCGTCCACGAGCCGCGGCTGACCCCCCGGTCGCCGCGCGACACGGACCGACGTGCGCCACCATCAGTCTCTGCAATTGGCGTGCACATGCGGGTTGCGCCCAAGGGCGCAGATTCCGATCCCGGATGTGCCATGCAGCAGTGACTGATGGTCACGGGGGCACAGGAAACGGACGTCCCGCCGCACCCTTCCCCTTCCTTCGGGTGGGTCGTGCTCGTGACCCAGGGTAGAGGAAACTCGGACACGGGGGCGCAGTTACAGTAGAACCCCTGCGTGCCTTTCTCCATCATCTCGTGGTTCGTCCTGCCGAGCCTCACGCTCGGTCCGCTGACGCTCCAGTCCTTCGGCCTGCTCTCGGCCGCCGGCGTCCTGGCTGGCATGCAGATCGCGGCGCGGGCCGCCGGGCGGGACGGTCTCGACCCCCGGATCGTGCTCGATTTCTCGGTCATCGCCGTGGCCGGAGGGATCCTCGGCGGTCACCTCGTCCACCTCGTCTTCTACCACCCGGAGGAGCTGGCCGACCCGGTCCGGATCCTCAAGGTCTGGGAGGGGCTCTCCTCGATGGGTGGCCTGGCCGGCGCCATCCTCGCCGCCGCGTTCTGGTTCCGCCGCCGCGGCCTCGCCTTCGCGCCCTACGGGGACGCCTGGGCCCTCGGCCTGGCCCCGGGCTGGGGCATCGCGCGACTCGGCTGCTTCTCGGTCCACGACCACCCCGGCGTGCGGAGCGACTTCTGGCTGGCGGTCGACTTCCCGGGGGGGCCGCGACACGACCTGGGGCTCTACGAGGCGATCCTGCTCTTCGCGCTGGCCGGGCTGCTCTTCGCGCTGCGCCGGCAGGGCCTGCTCAAGGGCCGCCTGCTTCCGCTGCTGGCGGTCCTTTACGGCGCCGGCCGCTTCCTGCTCGACTTCCTGCGGGCTCGCCCCGGCGACCTGGTCTACGCCGACGGGCGGCAGCTCGGCCTCACCTTCGCGCAGTGGTTCGCGCTCGGCCTGCTGGCCTGGGGCACGAGCCGGCTGGTCCGCCGCAAGGGGCCGGTGGCGCCGTGACGGACCGGCCGTCCCGGCCCGATGGCTGGCGGGCGAGGCTCCAGGCGCTGGAGCAGCGGCGCTGGTTCCGCTGGGGCGGCGAGGCGCTGGTGGTGCTGCTGGCGGTGCTGGCGATCGGCGCCATCCAGTCTCGCCACCACCTCTCCGGCGGCGAGCGCCCCTCCGCCACCTTCCGGTCTCTGGAGGGCGCGCCGGTGACGCTCGAGTCGCTGCGCGGCAAGCCGCTGGCGCTGGCCTTCTGGGCCCCCTGGTGCGGGGTCTGCGCCGCCCAGTCGGACAACCTCTCGCGCACGCTGCGCTGGGTGGGGAACCGGGCCCAGGTGGTCTCGGTGGCCGCCGCCTTCGGCGACCCGGCGGAGGTGCGGGCCTACATGAAGGAGCACCGGGTCGAGTACCCGGTGCTGCTGGGCGACGACGCCACGGTGCGGGCCTTCCACGTCGAGGCCTTCCCGACCGTCTACTTCCTCGACGCCCAGGGGCGCGTCACCGGCTCGGTAGCCGGCTACACCACCACCGCCGGCCTGCTGGCGCGGCTGTTCCTCTAGTCACCGCCGGCCTGGCCTTCACCGGCAGCGCTCCCGATCAGGGAGTAGAGCCGGCGCCGGGTCACGCCGAGGAGCTTGGCGGCCTCCGTCTTGTTGCCGCCGGACCGCTCCAGCGCGGCGTGGATCAGCTCGGCCTCGAAGCCGTCGAGGCTGAACCCCTCCCCGACCAGCTCGGCGGCGTGCCGTCCGCGAGGCGTCGAGGCGCCGCTGGGCGTGAGGTGCGCCGCGGCGATCTCGGCCTCTCCGGCCAGGATGAGTGCCCGCTCCAGGGCGTTCTCGAGCTCGCGCACGTTGCCCGGCCAGGTGTGAACGAGCAGGCGCTCACGCGCGCCGGGGCCGAGCTTGGCCGGGGGCAGCCCCCGCGCGGCCAGGAACCGATCGGCCAGCGGCAGCACGTCATCCCGCCGATCGCGGAGCGGCGGCACGTGGATGGCGAAGACGTTGAGCCGGTAGAAGAAGTCCTCCCTGAACGACCCGGCCCGGACCGCCTCGTCGAGGTCCCGGTTGGTGGCCGAGATGATGCGCACGTCGACGCGGCTCGCGGCGGTGGCCCCCAGCGGCACGAAGGACCGCTCCTGGAGGAAGCGCAGCAGCTTCACCTGCGTGGCCGGGGTGATCTCGCCGATCTCGTCGAGGAACAGGGTGCCGCCGTCGGCCGCGGCGAGGTGACCGGCCTTGCGCTGGGTGGCGCCGGTGAAGGCCCCCTTCTCGTAGCCGAAGAGCTCACCCTCGAGCAGGGTCTCGGGGAGCGCCGCGCAGTGGACCTCGACCAGCGGCGCCCCGGCCCGCTTCCCCTGGTAGTGGATGTAGCGCGCCAGCTGGCTCTTGCCGGTGCCGCTCTCGCCGAGCAGGAGCACGGTGGCGTCGGTGGCGGCCACCTGGCGGGCTGCCGCCAGGGTGGCCTTCATCGCGGCGCTCTCCGCCACCAGGTCCGGCGTCAGCCGCGCCAGCAGGCGGGCGCTCCTCGCCTCGGTGGAGCGTTGGTCCGCCAGCCGCTTCACCCGCAGCCGCAGCTCGTCCATGGCGAACGGCTTGATCAGGTAGTCGGCCGCCCCGGCCTTCATGGCCGCCACCGCGCTCTCGGCGGTGGCGTAGGCCGTCATGAGCAGGACCTCGGGGGGGCGAGGCAGCGCCCGGGCCGCCTCGACCACGGCCAGGCCGTCCACCTCCGGCATGCGCAGGTCGGTGAGCACGACGTCCCATGTCCCGGCCGCCAGCTCGACCAGCGCCTGGCGACCGCTGCCGGCCCGGACCACCTCGTGGGCGTCGAGCTCCAGCATCTCGGCGATGAGCTGGCCCAGCTTCGGCTCGTCGTCGACCACCAGGACGCGTGACATGGCCGGATCCTAGCCTGCGGCGAGCGGCAGCGTGAGCTCGAAGGCCGCCCCTGGCAGCTCTCGCTGGAGCAGGCGCAGCGAGCCGCCGTGGCGCTCGACGATCCGCAGCGAGATGGCGAGGCCCAACCCGGTCCCGTCGGCGCGGCCGGTGGAGAACGGGTCGAAGAGCCGGTCGCGCAGGTCGGGCGGCACCCCGGCCCCGTCGTCGGCGATCTCCAGCCGGGCCAGAGGGCCATCGACCCGTCCGCGCAGCTCGACCACCCGGGCCCCGGCCTGGGCGGCGTTCACCAGCAGGTTGGCCAGCACCTGGCGGATCCGCCCCGGATCCGCCAAGACCGGCAGCGGAGGGACCTCCAGCCTGGCCTCCATGCCGGGGTGCGAGCGGGAGAGCGCGCGGACCGCCTCGGCAGCCAGCTCGCCCACGTCGACCAGGGCGAGCGAGAGGGTCGGCTCCCTGGCCAGGTCGATGAAGTCCTCGGTCAGCCGCCGCAGCCGCTCCACCTCGCCGAGGACGTCGGCCAGCGCCTCGCGGTCCTTGGGTGGAAGCCCGGCGCCGCCACGCGCCTGGACCAGCTCGACCGCGCCGCGGATGACGCCGACCGGGTTGCGGATCTCGTGGGCCACCATCGCCGCCATCCGCGAGACCACCTCGCCCCGGGCCGCGCTGGCTGCCGTCACGCGCCGGCGCTCCTCGCTGCGACTCCACTGGTAGGCGGCGCCCGCCAGGGCCGCCGCGGCCAGGGCGGAGAGCGCCACGCCGACCCAGAGCGCCCCCTCGAGGCCACGGCGGGACGAGGCGAAGGCCTGGCCCGCCTCCAGCGCCAGGACCGTCCGCACCTCGCCGCCAGCCCCTCGCACCGGGAAGTAGCCGGTCGCGACCGCCTGGTCACCGACCGAATAGGCGAAGGCGATCGAGGGCCGGCCGGCCAGCGCCTCGGCGGCTCGCCGCTCGTCGATCCGCAGCAGGTCGGCCTTGACGCCAGACGGACCGGTGGCGTCTACCAGCACATCCAGCGTGCCGGAGAGGAGGACGGCCCCCTCCAGCCCGTTGGCGCGCATCACCTCGGCCAGCGCCGCCCGGCTCGGCTGCGCGCCAGCCAGCAGGGCGGCCGCGGTCTCGCCGGCGCCGCGCAGCCGCTCCTCGAGCAGCTGCGACAAGGACCGGGAGGCCTGGTGGTGCAGGTAGAGCGTCGCGCCGAGCGAGCCGGCCAGGCCGAGCAGGCCGGCCAGCAGCGGCGCCAGCGCGCGGTTCATGGTCACAGCCCCAGCTGCCAGGAGATGCCGAGCATGGGAACGAGCTTGTCATACTCGAAGGCCGGCGCGTTGGAGGTGGCCGCGCGTCCCTCCAGCGACGCCCTCGCCATCCAGCCCGAGCCGAGGTCGTACTCCACCAGCGCCGAGCCCGCCAGGGTCCTGTCACTCCGCGTCACGCCAATGGTGGCGTCGACGGCGTCGTAGCCGCGCCAGGCGATCCCGGCGACGGCGCCGATCCAGAGTCGCGGCGACACCAGAAGCCTCAAGTCGAGCCTCGGGCCCTGCTCGGTGTAGGAGGTGATCCCGAGCTGGGCGGCGTCGCGGCTCAAGCCCCAGCCCACGCCCACCCAGCCACCGGCGCCGATCGGCAGGGCGGCGCGCAGCTCGGCGTGGTGGAGAAGACCAGCGAAGCCGGCCAGCGTCGCGGAGCGGTAGTCCTCGAGCTGGGCCGCGTAGCGGGCGCTCCAGGTGAGCCCGCCGGCCGTCGTCCACCCCGCACCGGTGAGCCGGTTGGCCGACAGGTAGGGCGACCCGCCGTAGGTGGCGTAGGCGTAGGCGTACTCGCCGAGCAGGCCGCTGCCGTCGCGCAAGAACTGCCAGCCCGCGGCCGCCTCGACTCCGGCAGCATCGTAGGCCCCGAGCTGGAGCTGGTGCCTGAGCTGTCCCGACCCGCGGAGGTACGGGCCGCTCGGGCCGGTGGGGCGATAGAGCACCGTTCCGGCCAGCGCGAGCAGGCCATCGCCCTGGCCGGTGCTGCCCGACGGGACCAGCGTCACGTTGGAGTCGTAGCCGGCCTGCGCGGCGAGGGTCACCACCAGTCGGGCATCCTGGCGGGCCAGCCGGGAGAGATCGGCCGCCAGGACCCCGAGGACCGTGTTGGAGGAGGCCTGGGCGAAGAGCGCCGCGGCGCGCGTCGCCGCGCCGGCACGGAGGGCGATGAGGCCGAGGTAGAAGCGGGCCAGCTCCTGGTGCTCGGGCCGCGCCTCGGCCAGCCGGAGCAGCGGCTCGGCCCGGGCGTCGTCGCCGAGCTGGTAGTCGCAGATCCCCTCCAGCAGCGCCGCCGACGGGTCGCCGCGGTCGCGCCTCGCCTGCGAGAAGGAGGCGGCTGCGGCCCCCCACGCACGCGCCTCCATCTGGCGCAGACCCTCCTCGAATGGGCCCTCGCGGGCCACCGGCCGGGCGCAGAGCTCCTGCAGCGCCCCTCGAGAGATCGCGTCGGCCGGATCGAGCGACGCGGCGGTGCGGTAGGCCACCGCGGCGGTCACCTGGCTGCCGGCCGAACGCTCCTCGTCACCCGCCTGCCGATAGAGGGCCGCCGCCGCCGGGTCGGGCGTGGCGGCGAGCGTGACGGGGGCGCATGGGTCGGTGGCCGCCAGCAGGAGGGCGAGCAGCGCACCGGTCACGGCCTGCCTCCCGTCCCACCGGCGGCCCTGGCGGCCTCGACGGCGCGGACCGCGTCGGCGCGGCGGTGGCGATCCGGACGGCGCTCGGAGAGCGCCACGGCCTCGCGACCGTAAGCCGCCGCCACCACCGGGCGCTTCTCGGCGCGCGCGGCGGCGCTCCGATCGAGATACCAGTCGATGGCCGCGGTGCCCGGTTCGTCCTTCAGGGCACCGGCGATGTCGGCGCGCATCCTGGCCACCTGCTCGCCGATGCGCGGCCCGGCCCGGTCAGCGACGCCCGCGAGGAGCCGGTCGGCGGCGAGGTAGAGCCGGGCGTCGAAGGCGGCGACGGCACGGTAGTAGTCGACCAGGGCGTCGGCACCCTGCCCCTCCAGCCCGCCGAAGGACTCGATCGCCTCCTCCGGACGGCCGAGCTTCACCAGCGCCACGGCGGCGTAGCGGGCGGCATCCGGCGCGCCGAACCGCTGCGCGACGCGGAACTCCACGAGGGCCTCGGCGTAGCGCGCCTCGCGGAACTCCCGGGCGCCGGCGAGCAGGTGCTCGTCGGCGCCGGGACCGGCCGAGAAGGTGAGACCGAGGAGGACCAGCAGGCCGGAGGCGTTCAATGAAGACTCGACTACTTGTGCATGGTGCCGGTGGTGGTCGTCGTGCCCGGGGGCGTGGTCGTGGTCCCGCCGGTCATCCCGCCGGTGGTGGTCCCGCCGGTCATCATGCCGCCGCCGCTGGTGCTGCCGGGCATCATGCCGCCGGGGCCGCTGCCCATCATCCCGCCGTGCATCTCCTTCATCTTCTCCTTGTTGGCGGCGTCATGCATTCCACCGGTGGCTCCCATGGCGGCGCCGCTGGTGGCGGCGGCCATGCCGGCCCGGTTGGCGGCGTCCATGTGGGTCGATGCGGCGTCCTTGCCGCCCTGGTGCATCGCCTGCTGCTGGGCCGCCTGGGCGCCTGCGCCTGCGTGCCCGGTAGCCGGCTTCATCGCCTGGCCCGTGGCGCCCGCCGCCCCGTGCATGGCGGGGTCGTGACCCATGCCGGGCTTCATCGCCTGATCGGGCAAGGCGGCCGGAGTGGCCGGCATGGCCGCCTGCGCGTGCATGGCGTCGTGCATCGCCTTGTGGGCGGCGTCATCGGTCTCCTGGGCGCCGGCGCTGCTCGCCACGAGAACCGCTGCCAACGCTGCTGCCTGGTACCAACTGGTCTTCATCTGTTTCTCCTTGGTCGTCCGCGACATGCGGTTCGAGAGACTCTCAACGCAAGGCACGTGCCGAACGTCATTCCAGCCACTTACGCCACGCCAGGTCGCTCGATCGTCCCGACTGGTACGCAGTGATGTACCAGACGGTACGAGCTGGCATGGTCGCGGAGGGTTCGCCCCAACGGACCGGTCGACCCGCGGGGCCCGCCGCATGACGCTCTACATGGTACCGCGCGCGTCGCTGGCATCACCGCAGCGGCCTTTGAGAACGGCTCCGCTCCACGCCCCGCCGCCGTTCCACTTCTATTCAGGAGCTGGTGTCCACGGTGACCACCCGTCGCCCAAGTGAACCTTTGCCGGCGCCATGACAGTCCGTGTGCGCGCCTTCGCCATGAGCCGCCGGAGCAGCACGGAGTGACCGATCCGGTCACACCGTGGCCTCGGCGGTCGCCGCGCCCTGGCCCAGGCCCCTGGAATCAGGGTGTTCCCGCCCCGGCTCGCCCGGCACGCCCCGTGCTTTACCGTGAGGGAACCGGCGCGCCTCGTCGAAGATGCGCCCCGTACCCCTGGAGAGTTCCAACATGCAGAGCAAGCTCGTCACCGCCGTCATCACCCTCGCCCTCGCGGCCCCGCTCGCCGCCCTGGCCCAGCACGACCACAAGGCCGAGCACGCTGGTCCGGCCACCGCATCGCCGGCCGTGCAGGTCATCGAGATGCAGGTCACCGGCGAGGGCTTCGTCCCGAGCCAGGTCAAGGTCAAGAAGGGGCAGAAGGTCCGCCTCGTGGTCACCCGCAAGACCGAGCGGACCTGCGCCACCGAGATCGTCATCCGGGACCAGGGGATCAACCAGAAGCTGCCGCTCGACAAGCCGGTCACGGTCGAGTTCACGCCCACGAAGAGCGGCCAGCTCCGCTACGCCTGCGGCATGGACATGATCTCCGGCGTCATCGTCGTCGAGTAGCGCTCCTCTTGCCTGCGAAGCCGGACCCCTCACGGGCCCGGATCGCGTGGCGCTGGCCCTGGAATCGCCCTCCCCGGGAGGTCACAGCGCCAAGACGCCTCGTACCCCAACAAACGCTCGCTCGGGGCGAGGCCACGCAGGTGGCCTCGCCCTGCAGGCATCGACGGCCTGGCCCACCTGCCGTGGACGGCCGGGCGGCGCGGCACAACCTGGACCGGGTGTGACGAGTGCGGTCTCAGGGTAACCCGCGGGCCCTGGTCCCGGCGTGGGCCTGGGCGGACCGATGCTCGACGGCTCCACCGAGGAGCCGCGTCCGCGACGCCAGCCGTCCGCGACTGCTGGCAGATCTGTGGTGACACGGGCGCCCGTCGAATTCGGCTCGATTCCGCCCGCGGTGGCAGGGCCAATGCACTTGAGATGACTGCCCCGCCCAAGGACATTCCGTCCGGCGACCGGGGCAGGAGAGTACTCACATGACAACCACTCGATTCGTCTCTCGCGCAACTCTTTTCCTGGTGCTATTCGCTCCCGCGCTGGCACTCGGCAGTCCTCCGGCTCGGGCCACGGAGCAGCGCCAGTCCACGTGCGCGTGCGGGCAGCAGCACCACGCCGCCACCAAGGCAGTGGTCGCCGTGCCAACCAAGGGCGGACCATCCCTGACGCCCCAGGAGCTTGAGCAGATCTGGACCAGCCGTTGATCCTGGGCCCACGCCTCGCCGGGAGCTCCAGGATCGACTCCCGGCGAGCGGCGCCGGCCAGGGACGGGACGACACGCCGTATCGATCCGCTCGACCCGGAAGAAGGCAAGATGCTCCCTGTCTCGGAAGGTCTCAGGACGCCCGCCCCATCTCCAGCACCTGGCTCGACCGATCCTGTCTGCGGCATGGTGGTCGACTTGGCCACCTCCCACGGCCTCGCCCATGAAGGCCGGGAGTTCCACTTCTGCAGCGAGCGGTGCCTCCTGAAGTTCAGCGCCGAGCCCGCGCGCTACCTGTCCGGCCGCGAGGTGGTCCCGGCGTCGCCTGCCACGGGCGGCTTCACCTGCCCCATGCACCCGGAGATCGTCAGGGACGTCCCGGGCTCATGCCCGAAGTGCGGCATGGCGCTCGAGCCACGCGCCGGCTCCACTCCGGGAGCGGAGAGCGGCGAGCGGCAGGACATGACGCGTCGCCTCTGGTTCGCCACCTTCTTCACGGTCCCGCTCCTGGTGATGGCGATGGGCGTCTACGTCCCGGCCGTGGAGTCGCTGCTGGCAGATCTGCTTCCCATGCGGACCCGGGTGTGGCTCGAGCTCGGGTTGGCGACGCCGGTCTGCCTCTTGGCGGCCTGGCCCTTCTACGTCCGCGCCGTGCAATCGCTGCGGAGTCGCAACCCCAACATGTTCACCCTCATCGGGCTGGGCGTGAGCGTGTCGTACGCCTACAGCCTGGTGGCGGCGCTCTTCCCGGACCTCTTCCCGCCATCGTTCAGGGACCCCTCGGGCGAAGTGGCCGTCTACTTCGAGTCGGCCGGGGTCGTCACGGCACTGATCCTCCTCGGCCAGGTGCTGGAGCTGCGCGCCCGGAGCCAGACGAGCGCCGCTATCCAGAAGCTGCTGGGCATGGCGGCCAAGTCGGCGCGGCGCCTCCGCGACGACGGAGCCGAGGAGGATGTCCCGCTCGACACCGTCCAGAAGGGCGACCGCCTCCGGGTCCGCCCCGGCGAGAAGGTGCCGGTGGACGGCGTGGTCCTCGAGGGGCGCAGCGTCATCGACGAGTCGATGGTGTCCGGCGAGCCCATCCCGGTCCAGAAGGAGCCGGGGGACGAGGTGGTGGGTGCCACCATCAACGGCACCGGTGGCTTCGTCATGCGCGCCGAGAGGGTGGGAGCCGAGACCTTGCTGGCGCGGATCGTGGCCATGGTCTCTGAGGCCCAGCGGAGTCGGGCGCCCATCCAGAAGCTGGCCGACCAGGTCGCGGGATGGTTCGTGCCGGTGGTGATGGGGGTGGCCCTGCTGACCTTCGCCGTCTGGGCGCTGGTGGGACCCGAGCCGCGCATGGCCCACGCGCTCATCAACGCCGTGGCCGTCCTGATCATCGCCTGCCCGTGCGCCCTCGGCCTGGCGACGCCCATGTCGATCATGGTGGCGACCGGGAAGGGGGCCAGCATGGGGATCCTCTTCAGGAACGCCGAGGCCATCGAGGTCCTGCGCCAGGTCGACACGCTGGTGGTGGACAAGACCGGCACCCTCACCGAGGGGAAGCCGAAGCTGGTGAGCGTCGAGCCGGCGCCCGGATTCGACGAGGCGACGCTGCTCCGGCTTGCCGCCACCCTGGAAGTGGGGAGCGAGCACCCGCTTGCCGCCGCCATCGTGAAGGGGGCCGAGGCCCGAGGGGCCGGGCCGGGCACGGCCGAGGCGTTCGAGTCGGTGACCGGCCACGGCGTGAAGGGGCGGGTCGAGGGGCACCAGGTGGCGCTCGGGAACCGCGCGCTCATGGAGGCACTTGGCGTGGGTGCGACCGCGCTCGTCGAGCGTGCCGAGGCACTGCGCACCGATGGGCAGACGGTGATTTTCGTGGCCGTGGACGGGAGCCCCGCCGGGCTCCTGGGGGTGGCCGACCCGATCAAGGAGAGCACCCCGGAGGCCATCCGCCTGCTCCACGCAGAGGGGCTCCGAGTCGTCATGCTCACTGGCGACAGCCGGACCACGGCGCTCGCGGTGGCGGGGAAGCTGGGCATCCACGACGTGGAGGCGGAGGTGCTCCCTGACCAGAAGGCCGCGGTGGTCAAGCGGCTCCAGGCTGAGGGGCACGTGGTCGCCATGGTCGGCGATGGCATCAACGACGCGCCAGCCCTGGCCCAGGCCCAGGTCGGCGTCGCCATGGGCACCGGCACCGACGTGGCCATGGAGAGCGCCGGGGTCACGCTGGTGAAGGGCGACCTGCGCGGCATTGTCCGCGCCCGGCGCCTGTCGCGGCTCACCATGCGCAACATCAGGCAGAACCTCTTCTTCGCTTTTGCCTACAACGCCGCCGGCATCCCCGTGGCGGCTGGGATCCTCTACCCGTGGTTCGGCCTGCTCCTCAGCCCCATGATCGCGGCGGCGGCCATGAGCTTCAGCTCCGTCTCGGTGATCACCAACGCCCTCAGGCTTCGGAGAGCCGGGCCATGACGGGGCGTGGCGGCGGCCCCCCGGTCACCTCGGCTTGAAGTCGTCCGACCTGACCCCGTAGCGCTTGAGCAGGCGGTGGAGGCTCTCGCGCGCCATCCCGGCGCGCTCGGCCGCCCTGGTGACGTTGCCGTCCAGCTCGCTGAGCAGCGCCACCAGGTACTCCCGTGTGACGCGGTCGCGCGCCAGGTCGATGGCCTCGCGGTACGGCAGGCTGG
>Ga0315271_10002406_pt1 | contig 11712 bp, 10 predicted proteins | sample C3_top_MG_FD_204664 | JGI IMG/M metagenome (GOLD analysis project Ga0315271, IMG submission 204664) | Sediment microbial communities from Yellowstone Lake, YNP, Wyoming, USA - C3_top | ecosystem: Environmental > Aquatic > Freshwater > Lake > Sediment | place: USA: Wyoming | collected 2017-08-01
GCACAAAATCCACCGCCAGAGTCCTTATTAAGAAGCCAATCCATGCGGCCTTTGTGCGTCCCCTCGGGGATATTGACGGGCTGGCGGACTGATGCATTTGCCCGACGGTTTTCTGGACGCGAAAACCGCGCTGCTTTCATATGGAGTGGCCGCGGCGGGGGTATCCATCGCATTGCGGCAGGTGAGGTCTGCGCTAAAACCTCGCGAAGTCCCGCTGCTGGGTCTTTCGGCGGCATTTGTCTTCGCCGCGCAGATGCTGAATTTTCCGGTGCTGGGTGGCACTTCCGGCCACTTGGTGGGGGGGGTGCTGGCCGCAGTTTTGCTCGGGCCCAGCGCCGCCGTCCTGGTAATCACCTGTGTCCTCATGGTGCAGTGCCTGATGTTCGCCGACGGTGGATTATCCGCGCTGGGCGCTAACGTTTTTAACATGGGCATCCTGGGGGTGGGCAGCGGCTATGCGGCGTTTCGAGCCGCGAAATGGCTCGTGAGGTCGGAGGATATCCGCGCCACGGTATTTGCCTCCGCTTTTGCCGGTTGGTGCGGCACCGTGCTAGCCTCGATTGGTTGCGCAGGTCAATTGGCTCTGTCCGGGACGGCTCCGTGGTCAGTGGCTTTCCCCGCCATGGCCAGTATCCACATGCTAATCGGCGTGGGCGAGGGTTTGGCGACGGGGTTGGTGGTGCTGGCAGTGCTGCGCGTCAGGCCGACACTGGTGGCGGGTGCTGGACACGGTGCGGGGGAGGGACGTTTTGGCGTGGTCGGCTATGGTTTGTTGATAGTTCTGGGCCTGGTGCTCTTTGTCGCGCCGTTCGCCTGCCCCTGGCCCGATGGGTTAGAGAATGTGGCGAGAACACTTGGGTTTTCCCATCGCGCAGTTGATCCTTTGATCCACGCCCCAATCCCGGAATATCATTTGCCCTGGGCTGTGTCTCCTGCGCTGGCAACCGCTTTTGCGGGCTGTGTCGGTACCGGGGTGGTGTTTGTGGCGGCCTACGCCATGGCCCGCTTACTGGTGCCCGCGTTCGAGGGCGGCAAAAAGGATGCTACCTCCGGCAACTGATTCTCCCCGGGTGACAACACTCCACCGGCTTTCCCCCACAGTGAAGCTGGGGGGGGCGCTGCTGATTATTCTAACTACGGTTCTTCTGCCGCGCGGAGTGAGTTGGGCTTACGCGATGCCGGCCGCGCTGGTTTTTCTGCTGTGGCCTTTGTCCGGGATGACGTTCGTTTACATTTGGCGGCGGATGCTACTCGCTGAGTTTTTTATTGTGGGCTTTGCCCTGTTCTCGCTATTTCACGAGGCCGCGCGGCCCGTGTTCTTTTCCGCGTTCGCGAAGAGCAACATCTGTGTGTTCACGCTTTTGTTGCTGACCTGGACGACTCCATTTCATTTGATTTTGAATGAATTGCGCCGTTGGCGCCTGCCCGGGATCATGGTGACGACTCTGGCCTTGATGGTCCGCTATTTGCCGGTGCTGGTGGAGGAATCATCCCGGATGCAGCGCGCCCGCGCCAGCCGGGGCTTCACTCGCCGTAAGGGGGTTGCCTGGTCCAATCTTACCATGATCATCGGACAGTTATTCATTCGCAGCGCGGACCGTGCGGAGCGGATTTACCTCGCGATGTGCGCCCGGGGGTGGAAGTGAAACCGGCGGTCGCAATCAAGTCGCTCTCTTACCGCTATGACGGCGGGAGCCCGGCTTTGGACGACATTTCGTTCACGGTTGAGCAGGATGAAACCATCGCGTTGCTGGGGCCGAATGGCGCCGGAAAATCGACCCTGCTGCTTCATTTCAATGGGCTGCTGCCCGAGAAGCTGCCGGCTGATCCCGTGATCTGGATTGATGGGGAGCCGCTGGCGAAAGAAACGCTGGCCGGGATCCGGCAGAAAGTCGGATTGTTATTTCAGGATCCGGATGATCAGCTGATATCAGCTACCGTTTTCGAGGACGTCGCGTTCGGGCCGCGACAACTGGGAGTGGAGGGAGCTATCTTGCGGTCCGTGGTGGAACATTCGCTGAGCTTGGCAGGGGTTGCGGGGTTCGAACACCGGGAACCTCATCGACTCAGCCAGGGTGAGAAACGCCGGGTCTGCCTGGCGGGGGTGCTGGCCTGCAAACCCCGGGTGCTGGTCCTGGATGAACCTACCAGCGATTTGGATCCACGCGGCCGGCGGGAGTTCAAGGCGTTGCTGAGATCGTTGCCCGGCGCCAAGATTATCGCCACGCACGATCTGGAATTGGCGGTGGATCTGTGCTCGCGGGCGGTCATTCTCGATCAGGGAAAACTGGTGGCGGCCGGGCCGACGATACCGTTGCTGTCGAATGAGGAGTTGATGCTGGCGCACGGGTTGGAAAAGCCGCACTCGTTGCTGCACAGACATCCGCATTCCTAAGGCCACCCTCCAGGCCGGATCAATTCAATCGGCGGCGGAAGAGCCAGTTGGCGGCGGAGAGCGTGAGCAGGGCTATGACCAGAAGGGGCCAAAGGCTTCGGACGATCAGGGTCGGCCCCAAGCCTTTGATGAAAACCCCTTTGACGACGACAATGAAATGTTGCAAGGGGTTGAACCAGTCGATGTATTGCAGCCAGAGGGGCATGTTTTCCACGGGGGAGGGGAAGCCGGAAAGCAGAATGGCCGGCATGATGAAGCTGAACACGCCGAGGAAAGCCTGCTGTTGAGTTGAGCAGATAGAGGAGATCAGGAACCCGATGCCGACGAGGGCGAGAATGTAAAAGATCATGCTGGCGTAAAGGAGCAGGAGCGAGCCCTGAAACGGAATGCGATAAACAAAGACCCCAGCCGCCACGATGATGCTGGCTTGCCCAGCCGCCACGAAGAACGCCGGAATGGCTTTTCCCACCATGATCATCCCTGGCGTCAGGGGTGAAACCAGCAATTGGTCGAAAGTGCCTTGCTCGCGCTCGCGGGCGATCGAGAGGGAGGTGACAACGAGGGTGCTGATCGTGGTGATGATGGCGACGAGGCTCGGAATGATGTGGCGGACATAATCCAGATTGGGATTATACCAATGGCGCACGACGATTTCCGAGTTCGCGGGGCGGCCCGACGCGAGGTTGCGTTCGCCAAGATAATCCTGGAGCATGCGGCGAAGGTAGCCGGTGGCGACCTGGCCGCTGTTGGACCGGCGGCCATCCAGAATCGCCTGTAGGGTTACCGCACGGCCGGCGGCAACTTCCCGGCTGAACCCAGCGGGGAATCGGACCACGACGAGGGCCCGTTGCGATTCGATGGCGGCTCGCATCTCTGCTTCATTCTGGAACAACAGCATCCCGGTGAACGCCTGAGCTTGAGAGAACCTTGCCACCAGTTCGAATGCCTCGGGTCCGCCGTCCTCGTTCAACACTCCGAGGGTGTTGTTTTTGACCTCAAGCGTGGCGGCGAAGGGGAAGACGGCCAACTGCAACAGGACCGGGACGATGAGCAGCATTCGACCCTGGCGATCCCGGAGGAGGGCCTGGAGTTCTTTGCGAACGAGGGTGGCGATGCGTGAGAGCATGGGCGGTTCTATTCCAGGCGTTTTCGGGTTTTCAAGGCGGCCCATCCAAGAAAGAAAAGGCTGGCCGCGCCGAGGAACAACATGGCCTTGATCAGCACGGGCCAAAGCTGGCCAGCTTGAAAGAGAGTCTGCATGAAGGTGACAAAATACTTGGCGGGCACGAGCCAGGTAACGCCCTGGATGGCAGCGGGCATGCTGCGAATCTCGTAGATAAAGCCGGAAAGCAGAACGGCTGGGAGAAAGGCTGCGTTCAATGCGGCCATGGCGGCGTTGAATTGGTTCCGGGTGGCCGTGGAGAGCAGCAGGCCAAGGCCGAGCGCGCTGCCGAGGAACAGGCTGCCGCCCAACCACAGCACAAGCCAGGAGCCCCGGAAAGGCACCCCCAGGAGCAGGATGGAAACCAGCACGCAGATCACCAGGGAAATCATCCCGAGCGCATAATAAGGAATGAGTTTGCTGAGCAGTAGTTCGGAGCGGTTAATCGGCGAGGCCAGCAGGGATTCCATGGTGCCGCGCTCCCATTCCCGCGCGACAACCAGCGAGGTGAGCAACGCGCCGATCACAGTCATGATGATGGTGATGGAACCGGGCACGAGGTAATTCCGGCTCTGGGCGGAAGGATTGAACCAGTAACGCGGCTCGAGAGTGACGCCGGGGGAAAACTGTTCGCCACGCTCAACCGCACGGTTCATGCGCCAGCCGTCCCAGACGGCACGGACGTAGTTTTCCACGAAGTTCGCGGTGTTGGGTTCCGCGCCGTCTGTGATGACCAGGATCGGGGCGGTTTCGCCGGGGCGGTTCAGTTTCTGCGAGAAATCAGGAGGCACCACCACCAGGCCGCGCACCCGGCCGGCCGCAACCCATTCCTCTCCTTCGGCAAGATTGGCGGAGGTCCTGACCGCGAGGTAAGGCGATCCGCGCAGGGTGTCGGCGAATCGTCGGGCCTCCGGGCTTGTGTCCTGAAGGACCAGGCCCACGCGCAAAGCCGTCGAATCCAGGTTGATGCCGTAGCCAAAGATGAACAGCATGATCACAGGCAGCACGAAAGCGATCAGGTTGCTGCTGGGATCCCGGAAAATCTGAAGCGTTTCCTTGTGGCACAGCGCCCGGAGGCGGCGAACGAACCCTTTGAGTTTCGATTCCGCTCTCATGAAGGGTCTCCTTCCTCGCTTGCTTCGACGAGGTGAATGAAGGCGTCCTCCATGCTGGGATCCGGATTTTCCCCCGTGGCCGCACCGTCCTTAAGCGCGTCGGGAGTGCCCGCCGCAATGACCTGTCCCCGGTAGATGAGAGCGAGGTGATCGCAGTATTCGGCCTCGTCCATGAAATGGGTGGTAACAACGATCGTGATGCCTCGCTCCACCAGCCCGTTGATGTGCGTCCAAAACTCCCGGCGGGTGACTGGATCCACACCGGAAGTGGGCTCGTCCAGAAAGAGAATCCCGGGTTCGTGCATTACCGCGCAAGCGAGCGCCAAACGCTGTTTAAAACCCAAAGGCAAGGCATCCGCCGAAGTCCGCAGCAGCGGTTCCAGTTTGAAAACCTCGGTCATGCGTTTGATGGCCTGGCGTTGGGCGGCGCGCTTGAGACCATATACCCCGGAAAAAAAAGCCAGGTTTTGAGCGACGCTGAGGTTTCCGTAGAGGGAGAACTTTTGAGCCATGTAACCCAGGCGCTGCCGCGCCAGGCTGGGGCTCGCGGCCAGATCAATGCCCGTGACGGATGCCAGACCGGACGTGGGAGATAGCAGCCCGCACATCATACGGAAGGTGGTTGATTTGCCGGCACCATTCGGTCCCAGCAATCCGAAGACCTCACCACGCTTTACCGAAAAATTCACCCTATCCACGGCGGTGAAATCGCCGAATTTGCGTGTCAGATCCCGGGCTTCCACGACGGTTTCGTGGTCGCCGGTAATGCGATGCCAGCTTTGCGCCAGCGGCGAGTCTCCCGGGGGTCCCCCGCCGAGCGCGTCAATAAAGGCATCCTCAAAACGCGGGGCCGTGGAGACGATTTCGGCGGCTTCTCCAGCCCCGAAATCGGCGGGCCGTGGGGGGGTGGCGTTGGGACGCAACAGGAGCCTGACTTCGTGGCCGTGGAGAACGCCATCCATGACCTCCGGACAACGGAGCGCCCGAGAAAGGATTTCCCGGCGGCGACCGCTGAGCTTGCGCACGGTCACGCATCGTTCCCGCAGGCGATCGGTCATTTCGCGTGGCTCGCCCGCGAACAACACGCAACCCTCGTTCAGGAGGAGCACCCGGCTGCAACGTTCGGCTTCTTCCAGATAAGCAGTGCTCCATATGACGGTGATGCCGTCGGAGACGAGTTGGCGAACCATGCGCCAGAGTTCCCGGCGGGAGATGGGATCGACGCCGACAGAGGGCTCATCCAGGAGCAGGAGGCGAGGATGGCCCAGCAGGGCGCAGGCAAGACCGAGTTTCTGTTTCATCCCACCCGAGAGCTTTCCCGCAAAGCGGTCCTGGAAGGGGCCAAGGCCGGTGAATTCCAGCAGTCGCTCGAATGCGGCGCGGCGTTCCTCCCCGATCACCCCGCGAAGATCGGCATGGAGCGCCAGGTTTTCCCGAACGGTCAGATCTTCATAGAGCCCGAACCGTTGGGGCATGTAGCCAACGAACTCACGGAGTTGCGGGGCGTTAGAGACCGGATCCAGTCCGTTGACCCGGATCGTGCCTGAAGTCGGCGCCAGGAGGCCCGCCATGAGACGCAGGAGGGTGGTTTTTCCGGCGCCATCAGGCCCCACTAACCCGGTGACCTCGCCTTGTGGGAAGGTGGTCGAAATCCCCGAAACCGCCAATCGCGCGGATTGCGGGAATCGTTTTTCCAGGTGGTTCAGTTCGACCGGGTGCATGAATCGTCAGGTTCAGCGACTTGGGCGCGGGAGGTAGTCCTGGGTTTTCAATTAGCTGAGGTCGCCGATTTGATTGTCACTGGCATCCCTTGTCGCAAGCCTTCGTCGGAATTCTCGACGATGATCCGCAGGCGATAGACGAGCGAGGTGCGCAGTTCCGGAGTCTCGACGTTGCGCGGGGTGAACTCCGCGCGGGGTGAAATGTAACCAATCTGGCCCCGGTAGGGTTTGTCCGCCCGGGAATCGGTAAAAACCTCCATCGGCATGCCAGGACGAATGCGTCCAAGGTTGGGTTCTGAGACATAGGCGCGCACCCAGACGGGTTGGCTTAGGGAAACGGTGAGAACGGTCGCTCCCGCCTGCACGATGGCACCAGGTTCCTGCGCCCGGGTGAGCACGATCCCGTTGGTGGGGGCCGACAGGGTCGCGTCCCGCAGACGCAGCTCAATGCCGGCCATGGAGGCTTCGGCGCGCACCAGATCGGCTCTGGCCTGGGCGAGTTCTTCCTCGCGGTAACCAGCCTGTAGAAGGGCAAGCTGTTCGCGCGCCGACTTCAAACGGGCCTCGGCTTCGCGGTAGCGGGCCTCGGCATCATCGTGATCCTGCCGGGACACAGATTGGGTCGTCAATAGGTCCTCCGCGCGCTGGAAAGTCTTCCTGGCGTTTTCAAATGTCACCTGGCGCTCATGGGCTAGCGCCGATGCCTGGGCAATTTCCTCCGGACGGTAACCACTCTGCAGTAACCGGACGCGGGCTCGCAACGATTCGGCCTGCGCTCGTGCTTCGGCTAATTCCCTTTGGAAGGGCTCAGTGTCCAACTGCGCCAGCACCTCACCGGCTTTGACCTCATCGCCTTCCTCGTGCAGGATCGCGGCGATCTTGCCGGAAACCCGGAAACCGAGATTGACCTCGCGGATATCCACATTGCCGTGCAAAAGAAGGCCGCCGTCCTCGTGGCGCTTTTCACGCAGGAAAAACCACCAGGCCGCGGCCCCCGCCAACAGGACAAGGATCAGAAAAGGAATCTTCTTCATAACTTGTGATCGGTTTTCGACAGATTAGTCATCAGGGCATCGACATGTTCTCCCAGCAGTCCGGCAACCCAGGCAGCGTTCTCTCCTTCAAGGTCGCTCCATTTGAGGCGGCGGAGGGAGGCTTCGCGGGCCATGGCGAAGAAATATACCTGTCCCATAATGAAATTCGTCCGGACCATTATTTCACGGGAAAGTGGGTCTTTGCCCAGGGCGGTGCCGACCAGGAAACAGACCGCTTCATGCAAACCGCGAAAGCCCTGTTCGTAGAGAATCTCGAAGCCGATTGTGGGGCGGAGTTGCTCCCGAATGAGGAGCCGTCCCACGGCGGCGATTTCATTGCGGCTGATCAAACGGAGGTAAATTGACTGTAGGAAGTCCTTGAGAATCCGGACGGCCTCAGTCCGCGAGGGGCGAGGGGATTGTTGCAAGGCGGCAACTTCCTTCATGTTTCCTTCCAGCTGGAACCGGATTTCCCGGACTATGCCTTGAAGCACAGCGGCATAGAGCTTCTCTTTGCCGCCAAAATAATAGGCGATCGCCGCGACATTCTGCCCGGCAAGCCGGGAGATTTCCCGAAGGGTGGCCCCCTTGGGGCCTTTCTCGCCGAAGACCTCAATGGCTGCCGCCAGCAGGCGGGCGCGGGAGCGGTCAGCCCGGCTGGGTGTTGGAGTGAGAAACCGTTCGAGATCCATGAGGACAATATCAAACAAGTGTTTAAGATTGTCAATCTGGTGTTTATATTTAGGGGGTTAATTTTTCCATCTCCAAGGGCCTTCCTGGTCGGGCAGGTAAACCATTCCTCGCGTTCGTCCAGCAGAGAAAGTAGTGTGTCCATGAGATCTAGCGGTCTTCCAAATGATCAGCAGGCGTGGGGCAGGGTGGGCAGCGCGATGAATAGGTGGTTAAGCGAGATAGTTAACGAGCATAATAGCATGAAAACCAGCAAGAGAACTGTCAGAGCTGTGGCGATTGGATTTGTCCTGGTTGCGCTGAATCTGACGCTACAGGGGGCGACGAACCCGGTTGCTCCGGTGGCGCCAATCAGTTTGCCTGGCGCCAGCGAGACTTTGGAAACCAAACCCACGCTGCGCACGCCGAAAGGCAATGTGCCTCCCGAGTTGCTGGAGAAATACGATGCGAACAAAGACGGTCAATTGGATGAGGTGGAACGTGCTGTCCTGATGCGGGACTTAAAGGACGGAAAGCTCCAAATGCCGACGCGACGGCTCAACCGCACAAACGCGGTGGATGTCCCGCCCGAGTTGCTGGAGAAATACGACACAAACAAGGACGGCAAGTTGGATGAAAATGAACGCGCGGCGTTAAGGAGAGACATGCAGGTGGGCAAACTCCAGGCACCTCGAGGCCATGCGATTTCTGCCGGACAGAAGTCCCCGGCGGAATTGCTTGAGAAATATGACGTCAACAAGGACGGCAAACTCGACGAGGCAGAACAAGCCCAAATCCGGAAGGACTTGCAGAGAGGAAAGCCGCAGCCGGCATCGAGCCGGCAGGATGCCGCCAAGGGCCAGGTCCCATCCGTGATTCTCGAGAAATACGACACGAACAAGGACGGCAAGCTGGATGAGGCTGAGCGCGCTGCCATAAAACGAGATTTGGATTCCGGCAAATTGGTCAGACCTCTTGGTGCTCCGGGCGCTCCGGAATCGCCTAAACCTTCGCCCGCGCCGCAGAAGTGATTCTTGCCCTCCGCCTGGCCGGGTGAAACCCTCCCGTGAGGGCGTCTGGCTGCCGATGTATGGGGGACGGTGGGACTACGTGAGGATGGCGGTGTCGGCCTGGAGGCGGGCAAGGAGCCCAGAGCACCGTCGTCCTGTCTGATGGTTGCGCACCGCCAGGCCCAGCGCTTTCTCCTGTCCGATGACCACCACGAGCTTTCGCCCGCGGGTGACTCCGGTATAGACGAGGTTGCGTTGGAGCAACAGGAAGTGCTGGGTGGCGAGAGGCAGGACGATCGCCGGGAATTCCGAGCCCTGCGATTTGTGGATGGTGATGGCGTAAGCGAGCGAAACCTCATCCAATTCGCCGAAGTCGTAAGCCACCTCGCGGTTATCGAACTTGATTTTGATTTCGCGTTCGACGGGATCGATGCCGGTGATCTGGCCGATATCACCATTGAACACATCCTTGTCGTAGTTGTTTTCGGTCTGGATGACCTTGTCCCGGATGTGGAATTGCCAGCCGAATCTTTCCACAAAGGGTTCCTCAGGCCGGGTGGGATTCAGTTCCTTCTGGAGCCGGACATTCAGTTCGCGAATGCCCAGGGAACCGCGGTTCATGGGACTCAAGATCTGCACATCCCGGATGGGATCAAGGTGGAACTTTGAGGGAATGCGCTTCTTGACGATCTCTATCAGGGTGTCCGCGATCCGGTCGGGTTCGTCACGGCGAATGAAGAAGAAGTCCGAGGACGCATCGGTCTCGGACAATTCGGGCAGTCGGCCTTCGTTGATGAGATGTGCATTTGTGATGATGCGACTATTTGCCGCTTGGCGGAAGACTTCGGTCAGGCGCACTACGGGCAGCCTGCCGCTGGCGATCAGGTCGCCGAGGACCATCCCGGGCCCCACCGAAGGGAGTTGATCGACGTCGCCGACAAGAAGCAGGCTGGCGTCCGCGGGCAGAGCGCGGACCAGGTTGCTCATCAACGGCACATCGACCATGGACATTTCATCGACTACGAGAAGGTCACAATCCAGGGGGCGTCTTTCGTTGCGGGTGAACCCGCCCTGGGCGGGCTGGTATTCGAGCAGGCGGTGGATCGTTTTGGCTTCCAGCCCGGTGGTTTCCGACAGTCTCTTGGCCGCGCGTCCCGTGGGAGCGCACAATAAACAACGGACTTTCTTGGCGCGGAGGATCAACAGGATGGCATTGACCAGGGTGGTCTTGCCGACGCCCGGACCGCCCGTAATGATCAGCGCGCGGTGGGTGAGAGCCTGTTGCAGTGCCGTGGCCTGGCTGGGAGCAAGGTGTTTCCCGGTTTTTTGCTCACACCATGCAATAGCTTTATCAAGATCGACCGTCGGGTAGTTGGGCGCCTTTTCGGCAAGCTTCCTGATTCTTACGGCGATCACTTGTTCGGCGCGACGGAGTTGTGGCAGGAAAAGCAGGTCCTCGCCGGCAATGGTCTCGCGGGAGACCAATGTGTCCGCGATGGCTCGGTCCACCGCCAGGTCGATGATGCGATCGTCCACGAGCAGGAGTTTGCCGGTTTCCTCCCTGACGACTCCGATCGGGAGGGCGCAGTGCCCTTGGTTGGTGGCCTCGAGAAGCACGTGGGCCAGTCCGGCCGAGGCCCGTTGCAGCGAATCGTGCGCGATGCCAATCTTCTGCGCGATTTCGTCCGCCGTCCTAAACCCGATCCCGGGAATGTCGCGGGCGAGGACGTAGGGGTTGCCTTGAACCTCTTTGATGGCGTTTTCGCCGTAGATTTTGTAGATGCGAACGGCACGGCTGGTGCTGACCCCATTGGAATGCAGAAACACCATGATGTTCCGAATGATCTTCTGCTCAGCCCATGCATTCTTGATCTGATGTCGCCGCTTCGGGCCAATGCCCTCGACTTCCTGTAGCCGTGCCGAGAAGTTTTCGATGATCTCGAAAATCTCTTCGCCAAATTGCGCGACGAGTTTTTTGGCGTAAACCGGGCCAATTCCCTTCACCATCCCGCTGCCAAGGTATTTTTCGATTCCCTCGCGGGTGGTGGGGGCGGTGCTGTGGAGCAACTCGGCGGTGAATTGCAGCCCGAACTCCCGATTTTGCACCCAGCGACCCTGCGCGGTGAGCCATTCTCCAGGATTGGCGGAAGGCATTGACCCGACCACAGTGACGGGTTCCCGCTGGCCCGAGACCTTGACCTTCAGCACAGAATACCCGTTTTCCTCATTGAAGAAGGTGACGCGCTCGATGAGGCCGGAAAGGCTTTCGGGAAGCGACCCGCCGTGCGGCGTTGGCCTGACAGGCTTCTGAGAGGGCGTTTCCATTCGCGACGTCAAGTGAAGCGCAGATAAATCCCCTTCAGGTAACGGGCCTCCAGAAAAGTCGCAGGATGATCCGCGGCATGAGCCGTGGTCCTCAGTTCTGCGAACCGGCGGCGCGATAGGGCGGCCGCCTTTCGAACGGCGTTGAAGAACTCGGTTTCCGACACATGTGCCGAGCAGGAGCAGGCGACCAGTGCGCCGGTTGGCGCGAGGAGGGGAAGGGCCAGCGAGATCAGCCTTTGATACGCGGCGATGGCCCGGTTGCGTTCCGATTCCCGTTTAGC
>Ga0315271_10002407_pt1 | contig 11711 bp, 10 predicted proteins | sample C3_top_MG_FD_204664 | JGI IMG/M metagenome (GOLD analysis project Ga0315271, IMG submission 204664) | Sediment microbial communities from Yellowstone Lake, YNP, Wyoming, USA - C3_top | ecosystem: Environmental > Aquatic > Freshwater > Lake > Sediment | place: USA: Wyoming | collected 2017-08-01
CGCCGAAGAGGCCGGAGGTGTAGAGAGGGGCGGTCATATCCATTCCTTCCTGACGAACCAGGCGACCGCGTACGCGCCGGCGAAGACGCACAGCATGAAGGCCCAACTCCCGGCGTTGAGCAGAGCGCCTCCGGTGAGGGCCTGGCCGCTGGTGCAGCCGCGGGCAAGGTCCGCGCCGATCGCCATCAGCATTCCACCCCCGAAGGCGAGCCCCAGGCGAGCGTCCCGGCTGACCCGCGGGCCTCTTTCTACGATTGCGGCCGTTCGACCGGCGAGGATGCCGGAAAGGCCTGCTCCGATGAAAAGGCCCATCACCTCGAAGACCAGCCACGTCTTGAGCGGGTGGGCGGATCCGTCGCCGAGGTAGGGCCCGAGGAATTCGTTGCCCTCCACGTAGCCAGGGGCCACGGCGCTCAGAGCCCAGGCGGCGGTGTTTGAGAAGGCGCCGGAGGCGCCCAGGCCCCGGCCCATCACCACGAAGGCCGACAGCAGGACCAGGCCGAGGCCGATGCCAGCGACGTATGGGTTCATGTAGGGCTGAGCCGCCCGCTTCGCGCTCGCCGTGGCCATGGGATCAGCCGCTTTCGGAGTCACGAGGTGCTCGGCCACAGTCACTGCGCTCCGAGGCCCGACTTGATCTGGGTCGCGATCTCGTCGTGGATCGAGCCCGGCATGCCCATGTTCTTCATGAACGCCCACTTGCCTGCGTCTTCGAAGTACATCTTCATCCTGTACATGGTGTCGACCAGCCGCACCTTGACGGTGTTGCCGTCTCGCGCCACCACCACTTCGATCGGATAGGCCGCGGCATGGGCGAGCCCTGGACACTTGAACGAGTCACGAGTGGCATCCTCGCCCGCGCCCACGATGCTGAACGACTTCGTGTCCATGGGAGTGCCGGTGGAGCCGAAGATCACGGTTTCCTGTTCGGCCAGCTCGAGTTCATAGACGCGGTGCAGGCCCCAGGTGACGCCCGTGCGCTCCAGGCCCGCCCGGACCTTGGACGCCACCCACTTCCAGTCGGAGGAAGCGACCACGAATTCATCCTTCACTTTGTCGCTGAACGGACCGCCGGCCATGACGCCCATGGTCTTGCCGATGTGGCCGCGCGTGCGCTTCTCACCGTATTCGCGGTGAACCGAGGGCCCGAGGCCCGCGCTCTCGATCGCGGAGCGAAGCGCCTCGGTGTGACTGCGGCTCAGTTCCGCCTGGGCGGGATCGTCCATCAGGATGGTCCGATTGATCGACTCGGGATTGAGCAAGGCCACGTGGACGCCCTTCTCGTCTTCGAAGACATTGATGCGGTCGACCACGCTGAAGGGGGCGGTCTTTCGGTTGGCGGCCATCAACTTCTGCGCGTACTCCGGATCCACCACCGCGAAGACACGGGCTTGGTAGCTGCAACCCTGCGGCGCGCCCGCGTCGACCTTGGCGAGAACGTTGAGGCCCCGGGCGAGAAGGGCCGACTCGAGCGCGCCGGTGGCCTGGTCGAGCGTTCCCGCGGCCCGATCGAGGACGTATTCGTAAACCCCGAACGATGTTTCCGCAGCGCCGGCCCGAACCGGCTCTCCCGAAAGGGCGAGGGGGAGAACCAGGATGGCGGGAATGAGAAACCGGATCGCGCTCTTCATGGGCCTTACCTGCGCATTCCGAAGGTGTAGCTGAAGTCGACTTCCCACTGATCCATCTTCAGCTCGATGGTCTGGCGGTTCGGGACTTCAAGGTTGTTCGGCCCGGAGATCGACTTCGGAATCGCGCGAACGATGGCGAGGTTGAGAGCGCGACCGTTGCTGAAGTTCCGGGTAAGACCCGCGGTGACGTGGTGCTCCATGACCCCAGGGGCGAGGATGTTGATGAGAACCTCGTTCTCGCGAATGGGCTGGTGAGCGTACGAGTAACCGGTGCGGAGGGTCCAGTTCTTGTTGGCCGCGACCTGCAGTCCGCCCTTGTAGACCGTCATGTTGTGCCAGCCGAAGCCCGCGCCCTCGACCATCCCGAGCCGCGTCATGCCGAGGTTCGGGAGGAAGTCGTTGCCCACCGACTTCACGCTCTCGTAGTTGATCCACTGCACGTCGAAGGCCATGGTCACCTTGCCCACGGGCTTCACCGCGATGCCGCCGGTGAAGGTCTGAGGAATGTCGAAGGCGCCGCTTTCCGCGAAGAGCCCGGCGTATTGATCGAACGCGGTCATGCTGATCCGGCTCTGGTAGGAGAGTCCGACCGAGAACTGGTCGGTCAGTTCACCGAGATAGCCGACCCGGACACCCGCGCCGTAGGAATTCGAGTGGTCCTTGTTGGTGAGGCTCGCAGGATCGCTCGACATGGGGCTGAAGCCCGCAAGGCCTCTGGCCTCGAAGCGCTGATACGCGAGGATCACACTCAGCCCGACCGCGTGTCGCGAGTTGAGCTTGTAGGAGTAGGTGGGGGCCAGGAACATCTGCGACAGGTCGACGCCCGTCTCTCCCGCGCCGAAGACCGAGGCCGCGTAGTCGGTGTTCATGCCGCCGTTTCCGTATGCGGTGATCCCGAAAGCGCCGTTTTCACCAACCTTCCAGTTGGCTCCAAGCGCTGGAACCGGGAAGTACTTAGAACCGCTCTCCACGGTTCCCGGGGCCAGGCCGAAGGTGCCGGGGTAGCCCGATGGGGATCCGGTGACGGAGAACTGGCGATTGGGATTGAAGGCCTCAATGCCGATGTCGAAGCGCCGGCCGAGGAAGGCCATCGAAGCCGGGTTGGTGGCGGGGGCTTGACTGCCCAGGTAGAGCGCGACGCCCGCGCCCGCCATCGCCTTGTAGTTGGTCCCGTAGCCATTCGCGAAGTAGCCGTCGGTCGCTCCGACCGGGCTGGACGCGGCCAGCAGGAACGCGAGACCGCCAAGGGCCGGAATCCCGGGGTACTTCATAAGTGTTCACCTCAATGTTTGGAGAAGACGCGCTGAGCCATTGAGCAACACATGTGCCACGCTGACGGTGCAAGGTGATTCAAGGACTTAGCTCGTTCATCCCCTCCCCGGGGCAACTGTTTCGAGCGCGCAAACGTTGCGACATCGCGTCGCATAAAACGAAATGTTTACGGGTTCGACAGGCCTGCTTCACGCATCCGGCGCCACAACGTGGCCCGGCTGATCCCAAGGGCGCGGGCGGCATCGAGGCGGCGCCAGCGATGGGTTTCGAGGGCTCTCCTGAGGTGTGCGGCGTCGAGAACAGGGACGGCAGCAGCGGTGGCTGGCCGCGGGGCGGAGGTAGTTTCCTTCGGTGATTCGATCGCTGATGGTTGCAGTTCCGCCGGGAGGTCTTCGAGCAACAAGGTCTGGCCCCTCGAGACCGCGACCGCGTACTCGAGCGCGTTCTCGAGCTCGCGCACGTTCCCCGGCCAGGGATTGTCGAGAATGGCGCGCAAAGCCTCGGGTGAGAACCGGAGGGCGCGGCCCTGACGCGCGGCCACCCGGGCGAGGAGATGGGTGGCGAGCGGTTCGATGTCTGCCCGGCGCTCGCGCAGGGGCGGGATTTCGATGGGCACGACGCGCAGGCGATAGAAGAGATCTTCGCGGAACCGCCCCTCCTGAACCGCGCGGCGCAGGTCCAGGTTGGTGGCGGCGATGATCCGCGCGTCGGTGCTTCTGGACTTACTCTGGCCCACCGGCTCGAACGTCCTTTCCTGCAGGACGCGCAGCAGCTTGACCTGGAGATGAAGGGGCACATCGCCCACTTCGTCGAGGAACATCGTCCCTCCCGCGGCCAATTCGAATCGTCCGGCACGCTCGCGGACCGCGCCAGTGAAGGCCCCGCGCACATGCCCGAACAGTTCGCTTTCCAGCAGATCGCCAGGAAGCGCGCCGCAGTTCACGGCCACGAACGGGCCGCTCCGGCGCACCGAATGAGCGTGGATCGTCCGGGCCAGGATCTCCTTGCCGGTGCCGCTCTCGCCGGTCAGCAGCACGGTGGCCTCGCTCTGCTCGAGATTCTCGACCAGGCGCAGGATTCTCTCCATCGCCGACGAACGCCCGATGAGACCGGGGAACAGGGAGGTGACGCCGGTGGCGGTCTGGTCTTCCTCCGCGGGGCGCAGGACCACGATGTAGGCCACTCTCGGATCGCAGACGGTGCCGGGATCGGAATGAAAGGGAGCGGCCGTGAGGGAGACGAGCCGCGGTCTCTCGGCGCCGACGGTGAGCATCGAACGCCAGCCCTCGCGCCGTTCGCCCGCGAGCAGCAACTGGCGGAGCGTCCCCGCGGGTCCGAAGAGGTCCGCGCCCAGAAGTTCGGCGAGCGGCTGCCCTGTGGCATCGAAAGCCGCGCCGCGGCCGATCAGGCTATCGAGCAGCGAAGAGGCGTGAACGACCCGGAAACTGTTGTCGACGCAGAGGAACACGCGGCCGAGAGAGGCGAAGGCGGCGCTGACCCCCGCGACGGCTGCCTGATGCGCAGTGGTGAGGTCGGTCATACCCCTTCTCTGCACAGCAACCTGCGTGCCAGGCGGAGGCGGGCGCCCTGGTCTGTGGAATCGTGCCGGCGCTATGCCATCAGCTCTTGCGCGGACAGGTGCTGATTCCGAGCAGGGCGTACGGCGGACACCAGCCCAGGAGGCCGGTGGCGACCGGAATCAACCCGAGCAGGAACCACTTGTTGGCCGGCCCGACGAAGGCCAGACTGACGAGAATGACACCCGCCACGACGCGAATCACCCGTTCGATGGGGTGGATGTTGGTTTTCATGGGCGCTCCCTGCCTGGCCTCTTTGACGTGTTTCGCCGTTTCGTCGAACTCGCGACATGGCACTGTCTCGGCCTTTGGCCGCGAGCGAGAACTTCCATTAGGTGAGAGCCAGAAGCGCCGACAAGGGTTCGCGACCTCCGCGGGTCCAGGGGCCGAGCCAGGAGCGCAAATGACTGGTCGGGTGCCTGATCAGTCGTAAGCAAGCCTCGTCGCGCGGTCCGCCATCGTAGGGGCCAGCGTTTTTTCCCATTGCGGGCCGTCCCATGTGTGACAGGCCTCGTGGGTGATCAGGTACTTCTCCGGAATCGGATGGGTGCCCACGACCACCGGGATGCCGTACTTCTCGTTGATGAACCGCGTGAAGTACTCGACATGCGGGCAGGGCGGATAGCCCACGAGGAGGCCGGTCGCGAGGTGAATGACCGTGGCGCCGTTCTTCTTCATCTCCTCCGGGGCGGACTCGATGTTGCCGCCCGGACAGCCGCCGCAAGCGGTGAAGCCCACGACCTCCACATCCTGGCCCGCATAGGCGCTGAAGGCGCCTTCACGGTTGCGAACAGCGCGAAAGCACTTCCCGCCGGCGCAGCTCCTATACCGGTCGCAGATGATGATGCCGACTCGTACTGGCGTTGCCATATGACCTCCTTGCCTCAGGCGGCGGCTTCTCCCGGCCCGGGCTTGTCCTTGACCGCTCGCACGATGGCATAGACGGTCAGGCCCACACACAGCACGAACACCCCGAGGAACAGCGCGAGCGGGCCCCACTGAGTCGCGACCGTTACCTGCTCGGCGCCTCGCCATGGAGCGAGGTAGATATCCCGAAGCTGATGACGAGTCAGCACCATGAACACCACGGTGGCGACGAGCAGTTCCGCGACGCGCCGGACGTCTTTCGTCTGGGCGAGAGGATCCGCGATCCGGGAAAGCACGACGAGGAGAAATACACCGAGGAGGATGCCCGCGGTCAGGGGAATCATGGTGGCGGCGCCGCCGCGCATGAACTCTCGGAGCACCTCTCGCGGCAGCGCCAGCAGGAGCCAGAACCCATCCGCCAACTCGAGTGCGGTGGCTACGAAAGCCGCGCGAAGGCCGAACCGGGCCATTACCAGACAGGCCTCGCGATCGTCGGTCGTGGCCGCCCGCCGCGTGCCCACGAAAGCGAGCACCGCTCCGGCCATGGCCACCGCGGCCAGCACGAAGTGGAGATAGCGCGGCGCGAAGGTGGGATCGAGGAGCGCCGCGAAGGTCTGTTGCGCCACCGACTCCCATCGCCCCGGCTGCAGGTGAAGCAGGTTGATGGCGACCTGGATGACCGCGATCGCGAGGAAGCACACCGCCTCGATGATCAGGATCGCGCGCACGCTCTTGCCCGCCTTCAAACGGGCCTTGGCGATGTAGTTCAGGTAGTACCCGAGGGTGAGGATGCCCAGCATCCCGAGCCACCACCAGGCGACCAGGATGGTCGCGGTGTAGAAGAAGCGGCCGAACAGCACCTGCATGAAGAGCAGCGGAGCGATTCCGAAGGTGATCGCGAAGGAGATCGCCCAACCGTTGACTTCGACGAAGAAGCCCTGGATCTCGCGCGCCCCGGGGCGGTTGCCGCCCACGAGCGCCGCCAGCACCGACCCGCCCATCACCATGTTGACGAAGACCAGGTGGATCAGGAACGTGACCACCCAAAGCACGTGGAACAGCCAGGGCGGTCCCGGCAGCGCCGCGGGATCGAGAGCGGGGATGAGGCTAGCGGGCATTGGACGTCTCCTTGCCTGGGGCCTGGAGACTCAGCAGATACGCCTTGAGCGCCTCGATCTCCTGGGCGGTTCCCACCAATGGGGGCATGGCGGGGTAGTCGAGTTTCTGAGTCGCGATGTGGCCCCGCTCCGCGTACTTGCCCGACGTGTACTCGTCGCCCTCGCTGCGCAGTACTTCGAGGATGAGGCCGAGGGTATCCGCATCGGGAGCCGCGACCAGTTTCCGCATCGACAGGTAGCCGTCCACGGTGTGACAGGCCTGACACTGGGCGCGGTACACCGCGCGCCCCATCGACACCGGTGTGCCGTCGCTTTCTCTCGCCGCCCAGGTGGCCTTGGAGAGGATGCCGCGCTGATTGAGGTCCTTGATCTCACTGACCAGAATGCCGTTCGAGAACATGAAGTCCCGGATCACGAAAGGTTTTCGGGCGCCCTCGCGGACGCGCTCTTCGGCGCCGAAGAAGGCGAAGGCGGCGAGGATGCCCGCGAGCGCCACCGGCCACCGCTGGGCGCGGGGCAGAAGCCAGGCGAACACCGCGAGCGCTATGAAGGCCGCGAGGGACCAGAGCACCTGCTGGCGCGTCACGCCGAGAGCGGGCACGAGAGGCGAACTCCCGAGAAACACCGCCCGCACCGATTCGGGAAGCGCCGACTCCCACCACCGATAGCCGCCGTAGGCCACGAGGCCGCCCGCGATCTGGAACGCCGCCATCAGCCGCACCAGGCCCGCGCGTGAAGCGCCATCGGGCTCTCGCAGGGCGGCGAACATCATGTAGGCGCCGGCGAGGAGCAGGCAGATACCGGTGCGCATGAAGAGCCCGGGGAAGTACGTCGGATTGAAGATCGCGTCCCAGAACGAGCGGGTCCCGACCCAGTTCCCGGGAGTGAGCATGAAGGAGATGATTCCCTGGATGATCACGAGGGACATGTAGGCCGCGAAGAAGTAGAGCCAGATGAGGAGCAGATGCGTTCGCGGACGGACCTTGTCCCAGGTGGCGTAGTAGAGGAGTGCGGTCGCCACCTCGAGAATGAAAAAGCCCCACTCGGCCGCCCAGCCCCACACGAAGTTGTGGATCAGCGAGGAGGTGGCCGCGGGCTGAACCAGGCCGATGGTGACCCAGATGCCGACTCCCGAGATCGCGCCGAAGACGGTCGAGATCAGGATCAGCATCAGGGAGCTTCGCCTGGCCAGGTGGCGCAGCGCCGGGTCTTTTCGTCGCACGCCCAGCGTCTCCACGATCGCGATGGCGAGGCCGCCTCCCACCGCGAAGTGCGAGACCCACACGTGGGTGACGGCGACGAGGGCGATTAACACTCCGCCGCCCATAGACAGATCCCAGATCGGGTAGTCCATCGACTCTCCTTCCGGCTAATGCTGCGACAACTGTGAAAGTATACGAGGCGTAGCAAGCGCCGCCTCGACCCGGGCCCTCCCTCTGCTCAGCGACCGGTCGCGGACTGAAAGTAGAAGTCGAGCATCGCGTTCAGCGGCGCTGGGTTCCCGCGCAACCGGCTGCGAAGAGCGGCGCCCTCCCAGCAGTCGACGAGCAGGCTCGCCATGCGCCGGGTATTCGAACCCTTGGGGATGTCTCCGTGCTTTCGGGCCTCATCCAGGCAGGTGGCCATCCGATCGGCGATCTCCGAAAAGCATCCGTCGATCCGGAGCCGGAACACCTTGCTGACGCCCGAGAGTTCCTGCCCCAGTCCGCCGAGGAGGCACCCCATGTAACCCTGCTGCCGGTAGTGCTGTTGGGTCATCTCGAAGAACCGGCGCACCCGCTCGAGCGGGGGACGGGTCTTCTCTCCGAGGCAAAGGTCAAGGCCGGCATGCACCCCCGTCATGTACTGATCGATGACGGAGAGCGCGAAGTCCTCCTTGTCCTTGAAGTGATGGTAGAAGGAACCCTTCGGGATCTTCGTGGAAGCGAGCAGGGCCTGAATGCCCAGGTCGTTGTAGCCGTGGGCCAGGAGCAGGGGCAGGCCCGCATCCAGCAGGCGCTGCTTGGTGGCGTGGGCCTTCGGGACGGGGGCTGCGCGGCCCCCGTCCTTTCGCTTCGTGGCTCCCATTCAGGGCGAGCTTAGCCCTTCACCTTCTCGATCATGTGGTTGATGACCTGGCTGTGCTCGAGCTGGGGACTGAACATGATGATCTCCGCGTCGGCCTCCACCTTCACGTTGTGTCCGGGCGGCCAGTAGAAGAGGTCGTTCGCATTCACTGTCTCCTGCTCGCCCGAAGCACCCGTGGTGGTCAGCCGGCCCCGCAGGACGTAGCCCCAGTGGGGACACTGGCAGAGGTTGCCCTCGAGTCCCTGGAAGAGCGGGGTGGTGTCGACGCCCGCGGAGAGAGTGAAGTATTCGCCGCTGATGCGGTCGAATCCGCTCACCGTGCCGAAATCGGTGCGTTGACGGATCACCGCCCCGGGGATCTGCATTTTCACGTCCACGTCGTCCTTGGTCACTCGCATGGTCATTGTCCTCTTTGCCGGTTGAAGGTGAATTAGACCGAACGGTCTAATTCAGGAGCCTACACTCTCCGCGGGCCTTGTCAAGGGGCGCAGTGGACGGTGAACGTGCCCTTTAGCGGGCCGTGGACGGAGCCCGGACCCGACTCACCGCGAAATCGGCCGGGACGGTGTTTCCAGGCTCTTCACGAACTGCCGGAAGTCATCCCGCTTGCGAAGGGAGTCGAGGTCGGAGTCGGTGTGGTACAGCTCCAGGTCGGTCAGTCCGCCTTCCACGGCCCGGCGCAGCCCGGCGATCGCGCGGGTGGCGAGCGCCTCACGCTCGTTTTGCGGCGCGTCGCCCGCGACGGAGAGAGCGAGGGCCAGGTAGCAGGCGAGGTTGTACTCGCCTTCGGGATCCTCCGCCGGTTTCATCATTTTGAGCTCGAGCGATCGCCGATACGCGGCCAGGGCCTCGGCTCTTCGACCCTTCGCGGCATGGTAGCGGCCGAGGTTGTTGAAGGCTTTCGAGAGGGGCTCCGCGGGCCTGGTCGACTTGGGATCCGCGCGCTGCAGCGCCTCCATGAGATCCCTGGCCTTGACCGCGAATGTGCCCAGGGCGTCGACGCGGCCGAGCTGGCGGGCCAGGTCGCCGGCCATGTTGTACGACACCGCCAACTGCTCCCGGTAGTCGACCACCAGCGGATTGGCCGCCACCAGAGGGAGCATGAGGGCCTGCGATCGCTCGGAGGCCGCGAGGGCTTCACCGGGCCGTCCGTTCATGCGCCACTGGTAGGTCTCCAGGTCCAGGGCGATGGCCAGCTTCTGCGAGTACTCCACGCTGTCCGGCTGTTCGCGATGGAGCGCCTCGTAGATCTCCCGTGCCTGGACGCTTTCGGCAAGCGCAGCGCTCGCCTCCCCCCGACTGGTGAGGATCCGAACCAGCACGCTGTGGCTGTAGGCGAGGTTGCGGCGGTGACGGAGGTCGGCGGGCTCCTCTCGGCTCGCCCCTTCCAGCAGGCTGATGGCGCGGCGAATGTCCTTGAGGCCTTCATTCTGGCGGCCGTTTCTGGCCTTCGTCGCGCCTAGGTTGGCCAAGGTGAGGGCGAGTTGCCCGCGATCGACGGCCGAAGGCCCGGGTCCTGCGACCAACCGCTCGCGAATCTCGGCGGCGCGACGGAATGACATCTCGGCCGGCTTGTTCTCGGACCGCCCCTGCAGCAAGGTGCCGATTTCGTTTTCGGCGGACGCGAGTTCGCGGAGCAGATCGCGGTCGTCGGGCGTCTTCTCGCTCAGGGCCTTGAAAGAGTCCCGGGCGCGGGTGAGATCCTGCAGCGCCTCGGCGTCCGTGCCGATCTGTTCGACGATCTGTCCCACGTTGAATTGAGCGCGCGCGGCCTGGAGGGCGAGACCCGGGTCGTCGCCGCGCTCCCGCACGAAGCCGCGGTAGTAGACGAGGGCCGCGTCGAGCAGTTCTTTTCGCAACGGCTGCAGGCCGGGCACGTTTAGCAGCCGGCTCTCGCTGACCTTGGTGAAGTAGGTGTCGACGGCCTCGCGGGCCTGGCGAAAACCATCCTCCGCGCGTTTTCGCGCCTGCTCGACCTGGCGGTTTCTCTCCCCGAGGGCGATGACGCCGACGAGCACCGCGGCCGCGGCCGCGGCCATGGGCGTCCGGTGCCGCCGCGCCCAGCGCCGGGCCCTCGCCGTGAAGGGCTCTCGCCACGCGCTCACCGGCTCGTCGGCCATGAAACGTTCGACGTCGTCGGCGAGCGCCCGGCAGGTCGGGTAACGGTTCTCCGGCCTGATCGACATGGCTTTGAGACAGACCGCTTCGAGGGCCGGTTCGATCGACGTATCGAGCTTCCGTGGCGGCGGGAAGTCGCCGGCCTCCACTTTGCGAAGGACCTCGCCCACGGTTCCGCCGAAGGGCGACTTGCCGGTGAGGAGACTGTAAAGCGTGGCGCCGAGACTGTAGACGTCCGAGCCCGGCCCCATCGCGTCGAGGTCGCCGCGCGCCTGCTCCGGGCTCATGTACGTGGGCGTCCCCACCGCAGAGCCTTGCAGCGTTTCGGCTGTGCCGCTCTGCGACGACGGTGTCAGGGGCCGCTCGTCCGACGGGGCATGGATGTCGATCCTGCCCACCGCCTTGGCGAGGCCCCAGTCGACCACCAGCGTCTCGCCGTGCCGTCCCACGATCACGTTGCTCGGCTTGATGTCGCGGTGCAGCACGCCCCGGCTGTGGGCGTAGTCGATGGCGTTGCAGACATCGAGGAACCGGCGCAGGAGTTTTTGCAGCTCCAGCGACCTTCGGCCCGGGTCGGCGTTTTGCGCTTCGTCCTTGTGAAACCGCGCGATCGCCTCCTTGAGCGAATCGCCGCGGATGAAACGCATGGCGTAGTAGGGGCGGCCACCGCCCGACGTGCCCAGGCCATAGACCGGGACGATCCCGGGATGCTCCAGCCCGCCGGTGATCTCGGCCTCGAGGACGAAACGCTGGCGGCTCACCGGATCGTCGGCGCTGCCTTCGAGAATCTGCTTCAGCGCGACCTCTCGATGCAACTCGCCGTCGAGCGCCACGAACACCTCGCCCAGGCCGCCCCGTGCGTGAGGCCGCAGGACGCGGAAGCGCTCGCCCTCGTTGGTCGTGACCTCGAACACGTGGGATGTGGTGCGATCCGGATCGGCCGCGCCCACGCCCCGGCCGGCCAGGCCGATGGTCGCGTTCAGATCGGCGTCCCCCAGGGCGAGCAGCCGGTCACGGGTGGATTGGCCGGCCGGGATCGTGGCCAGGCTCTGCTCGGGGTC
>Ga0315271_10002408_pt1 | contig 11711 bp, 7 predicted proteins | sample C3_top_MG_FD_204664 | JGI IMG/M metagenome (GOLD analysis project Ga0315271, IMG submission 204664) | Sediment microbial communities from Yellowstone Lake, YNP, Wyoming, USA - C3_top | ecosystem: Environmental > Aquatic > Freshwater > Lake > Sediment | place: USA: Wyoming | collected 2017-08-01
TCCACTTCTTCAACCCGGTGCCGCTCATGCAGCTGGTCGAGGTCGTCAAGACCCCGATGACCGACCCCGCCGTGTTCGCCGAGATCGAGGCGTTCGCGCTCAAGCTTCCCAAGGTCGTGGTCACCGCGCAGGACACGCCGGGCTTCGTGGTCAATCGCCTGCTCGTGCCCTACCTGCTGGACGCGATCCGCGTGCTCGAGTCGGGCGTGGCGACACGCGAGGACATCGACAACGGCATGAAGCTCGGGTGCGGCCACCCGATGGGCCCGCTGATGCTGCTCGACTTCGTCGGCCTCGATACCACGTATTACATCGCGAACATCATGTTCGAGGAGTTCAAGGAGCAACGCTTCGCCCCGCCGCCGTTGCTCAAGCGCATGGTGCTCGCGGGCTGGCTCGGCAAGAAGTCGGGCCGCGGCTTCTACGACTACAGCGCGGGAGCGAAGTGATGAGCAAGGACATCGTCATCGTCGGCGGCGCCCGCACGCCGATGGCCGAGTGGATCGGCGGCAAGCGCGGCGACGGCAAGCCGGGCGGCGCGCTCGCGACCGTCTCGGCGATCGACCTCGGCGCGATCGCCGCGAAGGGCGCCCTCGCCCGCGCCGGAGTCGCGCCCGATGCGGTCGACCACGTGATCATGGGCAACGCGATGCAGACCTCCGGCGACGCGCTCTACGGCGCGCGCCACGTCGCACTCAAGGCGGGGCTGCCGATCGCGGTGCCCGCCCTGACGGTCAACCGCCTGTGCGGCTCCGGGATTCAATCCATCGTCAATGCCGCACAGCTGCTGCTGCTCGATGAGGCGAAGGTCGTGGTCGCCGGCGGGATGGAGAACATGTCGCAGGCGCCGCACGTCGCGCGCGGGCTGCGCGTGGGGCTCCGGCTGGGGCAGGAGCCCAAGCTCGAGGACGCGCTCTGGGTCGCGCTCAACGACAGTCTGTGCAACACGATGATGGCGCAGACGTCGGACAAGCTGGCGAAGAAGTACGGCATCACGCGCGAAGCCCAGGATGATTACGCGATGCGATCGCACACCGCCGGCACGGAGCGGACGAAGTCGGGCCGCTTCGCCGAGGAGATCGTGCCGGTCGAGATCCCGCAGCGCAAGGGCGACCCGATCAAGGTCGAGTTCGACGACCACTTCCAGGTCAGCCCGTCGCGCGAGGCGCTGGCGAAGTTGCCGGCGCAGTTCGGCCCCGAGTCGACGGTCACCGCGAGCAACGCGTCGGGGATCGTGGACGGCGCGGCGGCGGTCGTCGTGACGACGGCGGACGAGGCGAAGGCGCGCGGCCTCAAGTCGCTCGGCTCGGTCGTGTCGTGGGCCTACGTCGGCGTCGAGCCGACGGAGATGGGCATCGGCCCGGCGCCCGCGATCCGCATGGCGCTCACGCGGGCGGGCATGACGCTCGACCAGGTCGACCTGTTCGAGATCAACGAGGCGTTCGCCGGCCAGTTCCTCGCGGTCGAGAAGGAACTCGGCTTGGACCGCGCGAAGGTCAACGTCAACGGCGGCGCGATCGCGCTCGGCCACCCGCTCGGGGCGACCGGCACGCGGCTCGTCTACACGCTGTTGCTCGAACTGGCGAAACAGGGCAAGAAGATCGGCGTGGCGTCGGCCTGCATCGGCGGCGGCCAGGGTATCGCAATGGTGGTGCGGATCTAGAACCGGTAACCGAATCCCAGGTAGCCTTGCCCTGCAGAGCCGGCGTCGCCACCCTGGCGTTCAAACGAGCCGGCGATCGACCACCGGAGCGCCACGGCCACATCGGCGTCCACGGTCCACCAGGGGGCGCGCTCCGACAGTGTCGCGAGCGCGTCCTCGGTCCGCCGCTCCCCCCCGCTCACGCCCAGCGTCGTCGCGGCCGAGGGCGAACACTCGATCCCGCCGGAGTAGATCCGCGTCGTCAGCGCGTCCGTCGATGAGTGCGCAACCCGTCCCCGCAGGCGCACCCCGCGCTTGCGGACGGCCAGCCAGTCCGCGCCCGCGCTCCACGCGGTCGAGCGATCGACGCCCTCGCCGAAGCGCCGGCGCACGTCGCCATCGAGCCGCACCGCGGGCGTGGGGGTGAGCGAGACCCCGAGCCAGCCGCCGTCGCGCAGCGCGTCGTCGAACTCGGTCTCGGGCGTATTGCGATCGCGGTAGAGCGGCACGTTGCGCCGGGTGTCGTAGCCGACCAGCGCGGTGACCTGGCGGGCGACGACGACGCGCGCGTTCGCGTAGGTGCTGGTGAGCGCGAACCTGCCCGGCTGGAAGTCCCTGCGCCAGCCGCGCGCGACGTCGATCTCCTGCGCCAGCGTGAACATCGTCCTGCGATCCTGGTAGAAGCCCTGCACGAACAGGAAGTCGCGGTTCGCCTGGCCGCCCTCCGACGACGTCACGCCGCCGAGCGTCGCGGACCAGCGCGCAGCTCCCCCGGGCGCGGCGTGCGCCTCGACGAACGCGCCGGCCTCGACGATGTCGAACGACGGCTGGAGCAGCGCCGGCTCCGGCTGCGCGCCGAACAAGAGGCCCCCGCCGAAGCGCCGCCCGACCACTTCGGCGACCGCGCCGTCGAACAGGCTCACGCTCGAGAACGAGGTCGCGAACTGGCGGCCGACGGTGAGCCGCCGCGTGCCCTGCACGTTGTGCCACGCCACCGAGGTCCGGTAGAAGCGCGCCCCGAGCTCCCGCTGCGCAACCGGCGAGCCGCTCGCGGGCACGGTGCCGCGTCCGCGCACGTCGAGCGCGGCGTCGACCGTGCCGCCCGCCAGCCCGCGGCCGTCGATGCGGGCGTCGACCGCGGGCTGCAGGTAGCGCCCGCCGGCGGCGTCCTCAGTCGACCAGGCGGAGAGCCCGACGCGCCCGCGAACCGGCGCAGGCCGGCGCATGGGCGTCGCGCTGCGAGTCGGCGCCGGGGCCGGGCCTCGTGCGACAGCGGAGTCGGGTGCGGGAGAGGCGATCGACCCGCCAGCGGGTGCAGAGGCCGCGGCGGAGGCCGCGATGGGGCCGCTCCCGGGAACGACGGCGTGCGCGCGCCAGCGCACACCATCGCCCGGCACGATCCCCCCCTGGTCCTCCAGCGTGTCGCAAGCTGCGAGGTGTGGCGTGACGTCGCGCGCGCGCAGCCATCCCACGTGCGCCGCGCCTCTCTGCACTTCGAGCGAGTCTCCGGCGACGAGCCCGTCGAGTTCGCCGACATCGACGTAGGCCGATCCCCCGACCCGGTACGTGACATGCCCGGTCGACAGCCCGGCAGCGGCCGGGGCCGGCGGCGCGGCAACGAGCAGCGCGATGAGCAGCGGGGCGAGGCTCAATGCGTCCCTCGCGGGTGGCAGCCGTAGCAGGACGGGCTGTCGTAGTGGTAGTTGATCACTCCCGAGTGATGCCCGTCCGTCGTGGCCTTGTCGTCGTGCGGGTGGCACGTCAGGCAGTTGAACACCGCGTAGTTCGATGGGTTTGTGTGGCAGTCGGCACACGCGTTCCAACGCCCGAGGTGCGTGCCCGAGTAGATCGGGAAGTACGGCCCGTCGTGATCGAACGTCGCCCCGGCCCACGTGATCGTGCCGTGGCACGACTTGCAATCCACCGGGAAGCCGGAGGCGGCGTGCGGCGGGTCGGTCGTGGCGTCGTAGTTGGCGCGGTGACAGGAGACGCACGAGGGATCCTTGCCCTGGTAGACACCGTCCCCGTGGCAGGCCGAGCACGGCTGGGTGACGTGCGCGCCCGTGAGCGGGAACCGGGTGGCCTGGTGATCGAACGTGGCATCGGTCCAGCGCGCCGTGTTGTGGCACGTCTGGCAGGCGAGCGGGAATCCCGACGCCGCGTGCGGCGGGTCGGCGGTGCCGTCGTAGTTCGCGCGGTGACACGACACGCACGAGGGATCCTTGCCCTGGTACACGCCGTCGCCGTGACAGCTCGCACACGGCTGGCCCTTGTGCGCCCCGGTGAGCGGGAACGCAGTCCGGGCGTGATCGAAGCCGGTCCCGGCCCACGTGCGCGGCGAGTGGCAGTTCGCGCAGTCGAGCGGGAAGCCGGCCGGGCCATGCGCGGGCGCGGTGGTGGCGTCGTAGTCGGCCTTGTGGCAGCCCGCGCAGTCCGCGCGCGAGCCGACGTACTGCATCTGCCCCTGCGCCGTCGCCGGGTGGCACGACTCGCACTCGAGCGCCGCGTGCCCGCCGGTGAGCGGGAAGCGCGTCAGCTGGTGGGCGCGCCGCATGCGCGCGGGATCGAGAAAGCTGCGCGCGCCATGACAGCGGCCACAGTCGATGCCGAGTTCGCCGCGATGCGGGTCCTCGTGGCACGAGGCGCAGAGCTGCTCGGGCTTGCTGAAGTCGAGCGAGGCGTGGCAGGACTCGCACTTCGTCGCCGCATGGCCGCCGGTGAGCGCGAACCCGTACTTCGAGTGATCGAAGCTCTTCGAGATCTTCGCCGGCTTCCAGCCGTCGGCGCCATGGCAGAGCGAGCAATCCTCCTGGAACTTGCCGTGGGGATTCGCGGGGGTGGATGCGGCGCGCGCCTTGAGCGCGGGCAGCCCGAACGTCACCGCAACCGCGAGCAGCGGCACGGCCAGGATGAGCCCGAGCGCCAGCCGCGTGCGGGCACGACCCGCCGGCGGTTGCGCGCGATCCATCGGATCATCCATGACGTCCTCCCTCGGTCCCCGACGCGTGGCACGCCACGCAGGTGGTCGGCGTGCCCTGGTAGCGCGCGACCGGCCGCCCGCCGGTCCCTGCCTGTGCCGTGTGGCAGCCGGCGCACGCGACCTTCACATGGGCGCCGTCCAGCTTGAAGCCGGCGTCCTTCGTGTGGTCGAACCCCGACGCCGGGATGAACGCCCGCGTGCCGTGGCACGAACCGCACGCGCCCGCGTCCTTGCGCTGCGCGAACTGGCCTCCGTGGGGATCGGCATGGCACGCGGCGCACGCCTGCTCGCCCGTCTTGAACACGAAGCCCGCGCTGCCCGCCTGCGCGACGGCCGCCGCGAACCGGGCGCTCGTTCCTGGTGCACTCGTGCGGCGCGTGCCATGACACGCGGCGCAGGCTGCGTCCGCGTGCCGGCCGGCCAGCGCAAAAGCATACGACGCATGCTCGTGCGCGGTCAGCAGGCTCGGCCGGAAGCCGTCCACCCGGTGGCAGGACTCGCAGGCGCCCCCATCCTTGCGCTGGGCAAGCTGCCCGCCGTGGGCGTCCGCATGGCAGACTTTGCAAGCCGCGTGCCCGGGCCGCAGGTCGACCAGCGCCGAACCGAGGGCCGACGCCCCCGGGTCCCCTGCCCGCAGGGAGTGGTGGCACTTTTCGCACGCCACCGGGGCGTGACGCCCGAGCAGCGGGTAGGAGCTGCTTGCATGTTGCGACACCGTGAACGTCGACGGGCGGAACGTGGCCACGGTGTGGCAGGCCGCGCAGTCGGCCGGGCGGCCCTGGATCGTCGCCTGGCCGGCGTGCGCGTCCTTGTGGCAGGCGGCGCAGGTGTCGAAACGGGGCTTCGCGCCGAACGCGCGCTTCTCGTCGTGGCAGTCGGCGCAGGCCACCTTCGCGTGCGCTCCGCGGAGCGGGTAGCGCGTCCGGTCGTGATCGAACCCGCCGGCCTTGACCTGCGTGAAAGACAATGTGGAGTGGCAGCGTTCGCAGTTTTCGCCCATGCGCCCGGCGTGCGGATCCTTGTGGCAATCCGTGCAATTCGCGTGCGCGACCGGGCGGAACACGGGCACCGGAACTCCCGAATGCGCGGCCACGGCGGTGGCGCGGTGACAGTCGGCGCACGCCGCATCCGCGTGCTTCCCGGTGAGCGGAAATTTCGAGCGCGCATGATCGAAGCGCGGCGCGGGCTTCCACCCCTCGAGCGTGTGACACGCCAGGCAGGTGGCGCCGAGCGATCCGGCGTGCACGTCCTCGTGGCACGAGGCGCAGGCGGTGTCGAGCCCGAGCCAGGTCTCTGCATGGTCCGCGCGGCGGATCTTCGCGGTGATCGGAGATTGCTGCAACGCTGGCTTGTGGCAGTCGCGGCAAGCCACCTTGGCGTGCGCCCCGGTGAGCGGCGGGCCGGCCTGCGCATGGTCGAACTTCTGGGGTGTGCCGCCCGGCCACTCGACCATGCGGAAGTCGCGCCCCGCGTGATCCGGGTGGCACGACGCGCAAGTGCCGCTCGCACGCGCGTGGTAGCCGCGGCGCGCCGCGCGCAACGCCGCGATCTCGCCGTGGCAGGCGAGGCAGCGCTCATCCATCCCGGTCTTCGTCGCACCGGCGCCGGCGTGACACTGGAAGCACTGGGTCGGGCCGTCGAGCTTCGCGTGCGCCGCGGCGAGCGGCCCCGGCGACACCTGAGCATGGGCGCCGGGCCCGAACGCGGCCGCGAACGCGCCGATCAGCAGCGCGCTCGCGATCGCCAGCGCCTTCTTGACCAAACGGACGCCGAGGCCCTCGAGGAACGCGGCCGGCGGGTCGCCCCCGATACGCACGATGACGGCGTCGCACGCCACCTCCTCGCGCCGGCCGCCGCGTTCGAGCGTGGCTCCGCCGGGGCGGATCGCCCGCACTTCGCTCGCGCGCCAGACCTGGACCTGCCCGGCGCTCTCCGCGGCGGCGAGCCGGTCCCGGTTGCGCTCGCGGGCGCGCTCGAAGTCGGCGCCGCGGTAGGACAACAGGACGCGCGTGCCCGGCTGGTGGGCGAGGCCGAGCGCGGTCTCGAGCGCGCTGTCGCCACCGCCGACCACGAGCACCGACTGCCCGGTGAACTCCTCCATCTCGATCACGTCGTAGTAGACGCCCTCGCCGTCCTCGCCCGGGACGCCGAGCCGGCGCGGCGTGCCGCGGCGGCCCATCGCCAGCACGACACGACGGGCGTGGAACGCGCGGCCTCCCGCCGACACCTTGAAGCCGTCGCTGTCGGGAACGATGCTCTCCACGCGGTGCCCGGTGCGAACGTCGAGCGGCGCGCGCTCGATCACCTGCTGCCACACGCGCAGCAGCATCTCCTTGGTTGCGTCCGCGACCCACAGGTCGCCGTACAGCGGCGTGTGCGATGGCTCGGACAGCAGCATCTTCTTGCGCGGATACTTGTGAATGGTGTCCGAGAGCGAGCCCTGTTCGAACACGACCGAACGCAGGCCGGCCTGCTTGCACTCGAGGGCGGCGGACAGCCCGGCCGGGCCCGAGCCCACGATCGCGACATCGAACTCGCCCACGCCGCGCGCGCGCGGGCCGCGCAGCGCCTGCGCGATGTGCTCGACCGCGAGCTTGCCCTCGTTGATCGCGTTCTTGATCAGGCCACGCCCGCCGAGTTCGCCCACGATGTAGAGCCCCGGCACGCTCGACTCGAAGTGAACGCTCAGGTCGGGGACCTCGACGTGCTGCGCCGCGTCACCCTGGGAGAGCACGATCGCACCCACCGGGCACGCGTCCTTGCAGAGACCGTGCCCCTTGCACAGATCGAGGTCCACGAACGCACGATGCCCCTCGAGCCGGATCGCACCGGGCTCGGGACAGGCGTCGACACAGGTGCCGCCGCCGACGCACACGTCCGCGCGCACGAGCGCGTGCACCGGTCGCTCCGGTCCGCCCGCGGGGGCGGCCTCGGCGGCGACGACGCGCGGCGCCGTGACCAGGGCGTACGCCGTGTAGGGCGCATGACAGCCCGGGCACGACTCGACCTCGGGCGGGCGCGGCACGCCGCAACGGGCGCAGCGATCACCGCCCGTGCCGCACGTCGCCGCCGGCGCCTGCCCGCGCCGCATCTGCATGGCGACGAGCGCCGCGCCGAGCAGCACGAAGCCGATCGTCGTCCATAGCATGATCATTGCGGGAGCGCCAGGGCGAGCGACACGCCGCCGATCGTGATCGCGACCACGACGTGGATCGCGACGGCGAGCAGGGCGAGGATCGCGAACGGGCGGTGCACGACGTGCCAGAGCGCGAACACGCGTCGCGTGGCCTCGAGCGCCTGGAGCTGCTGCGCAAGGCCGAGCTCGCGGCGCGCGAGCGTCAGCATGGTCGCGACCGTGCGGCGGTCGAGGCGCGCGCCGTTCGGCGCCGCCTGCGACCAGCGCCGGCGCAGGCGGCGGAGCGTGGCGCGCCGCTCCCAGTCGTCCGTGAACAGGCGCGCGAACGTGGCCAGGAGGCCCTGCGGCGCCGGGCGTCCGCCCGCGTCGGGCGACAGCGCGCGCTCGACCGCGACCGGGTCCTCCGCGGTGGCCGCGGCGATCTCGGTGATCAGCGTGCGGCGCTCGTTCGCGACCTCCTCGCGCGTCAGTTCGAGGCCGCTCTTGCTGCGCGGGATGCGCACGTAGAGGTAGCGCCCGACGACCCCGCTCAACGCGACCAGCAGCATCGAGGCGTAGCCGAGGCCGATCAGCCCGTCGAAGCGCCAGCCCGCGTGCACCGCGGCCAGCAGCGGGATCGCGATCCCCGCGAGGATGTGGATGCGCAGCCACGCGCCCACCGCCCCCGTCCACGCGAGCCAGCGCACGCTCTTGCGCAGCGGGTAGAGCCAGAGGAACAGGAAGAGCGCGAACGCGACGACGCCCAGCGCAAGGCCGACGGTCCCGGAGGGCTTGAGCAGGGCATGGAGCGGCGAACGCACGCGCCCGCCGAGCGGGGCCGCGTAATACGCGGCGCCCCACGCGGTGATGGCGAGCGGAATGGCGATGATGATCGCGATCGGCCAGCGGTCATCCGGGCGACCTGCCGCGGTCGTTCTCCCGGAGCGGGGAGCCTGGGTCATCCATACCTCCAGGAACACATGGGCGCTCGATGCGCGCCGCCTCGCGCCCCGAAGATCAGGTGTGCCGGTCCACGCCCTTGATACAAGTTCGGCGGATCCTAGTTCCGGGCAATCCGCCGATCAAAGACCACATCCGGCAACGCGGCGCGAAAACGGCGATCAAATCCTCCGCCGACCGTGCGAAATCCCTCGTAGTCCGTCTCCGGCCCCGCGTAACGCGTCACGGTGCCGTGCGCGATGTCGATCACGTAGAGCACCGGGCCGCCGCGCCAGGGATTGGACTCGAAGCGTTCCGCCGCGAACACCACGAAGCGGTCGTCGTCGATCCACGCCGCGCCGTCGACGCGCGCCCCCGGACCGCGCGCGTCGAGCACGTGCGTGCGGATCCGCGTCGTGAGGTCGATCAGTTCGGCGCCGGGCGATCGATCGCGCGCGGCAACCACGTGACCGGGTTCGCCCGCGAGCGTCCACTCGAGGTGCGGATCGAGGAGGATCCCTCCGGCCGGCGACGGGATCGCGAGGTAGAGCAGCCGCAGGTCTGCGCCCTCGGCATTGCCGTCGAACGGCGTGACGTCGTCCTCGGGCAGCGCCTGCTGGTCGGTGCGTGCCAGCTCGGTCGCACGGAAGGTGCCGAGCGGGACGCGCCACGCGATCAGCCAGGGCTCGATCGTGCCCTTGATCGCGCCCTGCACGTCCGCGGGCAGCTGCTTCTCCGCCGGCGCGTCGCCCTCGAGCACGGTCGGCCCATTCGAACCCGGAAATCTGGCGGTGGCCGCCGCGCGGTCGGCCTCGACGTCGAGCGCGGTCCTCGGTTTCGCGTGCGCCTGCTCGGCGGCCACGCGCGCGGCATCCCCCGGGTCGCCCCCGCAACCGGCGAGCGCCACGGCGAGAACCCCGGCGAGCGCCACGGCGAGAACCCCGGCGAGCGCCAGGGGCGCCCGCATCCGATGGAACTGTGTCCGTCTCATTGGATTACGGTTATCGGCCGGGCGGCCTTGCGGCTTGACACCCGGCGGCCGGCACGCGAACCTTGGGCGGCAACAGGACTTCGCCGCCTTCTCCCTCCGCGCCCCGCGCGGCCACGAGCCCGAGGAGCCCCCGATGAATCCGGCCGAACACGAGCTGATCTACGACTGGAACCTCGAGGGCGACGCCATGCCTGCCCCGGGTCGCCCGATCGAATTCGACGACGAGACCCTGCGCGACGGCCTGCAGTCGCCCAGCGTCACGTCGCCCTCGATCGAGAGGAAGCTCGAGATCCTCCACCTGATCGACAAGCTCGGCATCCAGACCGCCGACATCGGCCTGCCCGGCGCAGGACCGCACGTGGTCGCGCATGTGACGCGGCTGGCGCAGGAGATCCGCGACGCAAAGCTCAGGGTCACAGCGAACTGTGCCGCGCGCACGCTCGAGAGCGACATTCGCCCGGTCGCCGAGATCAGCCAGAAGGTCGGACTTCCGATCGAGGTCTGCACGTTCATCGGCAGCTCGCCGATCCGGCAGTACGCCGAGGACTGGGACATCGCACGCATGCTCAAGCACACCGAGGACGCGGTCACGTTCGCGGTCAAGGAAGGCCTGAGCGTGATGTACGTCACCGAGGACACCACGCGCGCCCACCCCGAGACGCTCCGGCAGTTGTTCGCGGTCGCGATCCGCGCGGGCGCGAAGCGGCTCTGCCTGTGCGACACGTGCGGCCATGCCACGCCGGCGGGCGCGGCAAACCTCGTGCACTGGACGCGCGCGTGGGTGCGGGACATCGATCCCTCGGTCAAGATCGACTGGCACGGCCACTCCGACCGCGGGCTCGGCGTGATCAACTCGATCGCCGCGATCGCCGCCGGCGCCGACCGCATTCATGGCTGCGCGCTCGGCATCGGCGAGCGCGTCGGCAACACGCCGATGGACCAGTTGCTCGTCAACCTCAGGCTCATGGGCTGGATCGACAACGACCTGTCCGCGCTGCCCGAGTACGCGCGCGTCGTCTCCGAGTCGTGCGAGGTCCCGATCCCCGTCAACTACCCGGTCGTTGGGCGCGACGCGTTCCGCACCGGCACCGGCGTTCACGCGGCGGCGGTGATCAAGGCGTACAAGAAAGGCGACGCGTGGCTCGCCGATCGCGTCTACTCCGGCGTCCCGGCCTCGATGGTCGGGCGCGAGCAGGAGATCGAGGTCGGACCGATGTGCGGGCTGTCGAACGTCGTATTCTGGCTCGAACACCATGGCTACAAGGCCGACGACGCTGTCGTCCAGGCCGTGTTCAAGGCCGCGAAGGCCTCGCCCCGCGTCCTCACCGATTCCGAAGTGCACGACGTCGCGCGTGGCGCGACCGCCACCGCCTGAAAGGAAAGCCCCCTCCCATGGCCCAGCGTCACTACAAGTTTGCCGTCCTACCAGGCGACGGCATCGGTCCCGAGGTCGTCGCCGAAGGCATCAAGGTGCTCGACCGTGTCTCGAAGCTCGAGGGCTTCACCTACGAGACCACCCGCTACCCGTTCGGCGCCGAGCACTACCTCAAGACCAAGGAGACGCTGCCCGCGTCCGTGCTCGGCGAGGTCAAGGACATGAACGCGATCCTGCTGGGCGCGATCGGCGACCCGCGGATCGAGGTCGGCTTCCTCGAGCGCGCGATCATCTCCGGGCTGCGCTTCGGGCTCGACCTGTACGTCAACCTGCGGCCGGTCAAGCTCTACGCCGAGCACCTGTGCCCGCTCAAGGACAAGACGCCCGAGGACGTGGACATGATCGTCGTCCGCGAGAACACCGAGGACGTCTACACAGGTCTAGGCGGCATCTTCAAGAAGGGCACCCCCGACGAGGTCGCCATCCAGGAAATGATCTTCACGCGCAAGGGCACCGAGCGCGTGATCCGCTACGCGTTCGACCTGGCGCGCAAGCGTAACCGGCAGAAGAAGCTCCTGATGATCGACAAGGCGAACGCCGTTCGCGCGATGGACCTGTGGACGCGCACGTTCGAGGAGGTCGGCGCGGAGTACCCGGACATCGCGCGCG
>Ga0315271_10002409_pt1 | contig 11710 bp, 8 predicted proteins | sample C3_top_MG_FD_204664 | JGI IMG/M metagenome (GOLD analysis project Ga0315271, IMG submission 204664) | Sediment microbial communities from Yellowstone Lake, YNP, Wyoming, USA - C3_top | ecosystem: Environmental > Aquatic > Freshwater > Lake > Sediment | place: USA: Wyoming | collected 2017-08-01
GTCACCAGCGATGCCTTCTGCGAACGTCCGCCGGCGGACGTGACGACCGCGGTCTGCGAGGTGCCGCCGCCGGCGGGCATCGCGCCAAACAGCGCACCACCCAGATTGGCCGCCCCGGTGGCGATCAGCTCGCGGTTGGCCTTGATCGGCGGGTCGGTTGGGCGTGCGAACGCGCGGCCAGCCGCGATCGTTTCCGTGAAGCTCATCAACGCGATGCCGAGCGCGCCCGGCAGCAGTTGTTCGATCAGTGCCAGGTCGGGCATCGTCAGCGACGGCAACCCCTGTGGAATCAGGCCGACGGTGGACACGCCGAGCGCCTTCAGGGCGAAGAACCACGACGCGGCAATGCCGCCGCCGACCGCGACCAGCGGCGCCGGCGAGTGCGGCCAACGCCACTCCATGCCGATCAGCACGATGAACGTGGCGGCGGCCATGGCCAGCGTCAGGAGCGATGTTTCGGGCACATGTTGCGCGACACTGAGCAGGTCGGCAAAGAACCCGTGCTTGGTGATGTGGATGCCCAGCAGTTTGGGCACCTGGTCAAGCACGATCACCAGGCCGATCCCGGCCTTGAAGCCCGTCAGTACCGGCGTGGAAATGAAGTTGGCAACGAAACCCAGACGCAGCACGGCGGCCAGCAACAGCATCGCGCCGACCAGGGCGACCAGTGTGGCCGTGGCCGCGATGAGCTTGGCCGGGTCGCCGTCGGGCACCGCCAGCCCCAACTGCGTGCCGGCCAGGATTGCCAACGTCGTTGTGGAGCTGACGCTGAGCACCCTAGAGGAGCCGAGCAGCGCATAGATCACCATCGGGATGAAGGCGGTGTACAGGCCGACGGCCACCGGCAGGCCGGCCACGCTCGCGTAGGCCATGGCCTTGGGCAGAACGACCGCCGCGGCCGTCAGGCCGGCGACGACGTCGAAGCGAAGCATGTTCGCGCCGGACGGACTTGCCGGCACCTGCACTTGAGGCTGGTTCATCGGTTGGCTCCCGCCGGGATTCAGAAGACGCCGGGCAGCCCGCGCCCCCGGCGTTGCGATCAGAAGGTTTCCGGCACGTACTTGAACGGATAGTCGACCGGTCTGTAGCGCCCGATCTTGCGCTTGGGCAGGACGACCTTCTCGGCCGGGGCCGACTTGTACGGAATGTGCTTGAGCAGGTGGTTGATCACGTTCAGGCGCACGCGCATCTTGTCTTCCGAGCGGGCCACGAACCACGGCTCCGAGCCGGTGTCGGTGGCTGCAAACATCTCGTCGCGGGCCTTGGTGTAGTCGTCCCAGCGATCGTAGGACTTCAGGTCCATCGGCGAGAGCTTCCAGATCTTGCGGCCGTCGTGGATGCGAGCCTCGAGGCGCCGGGTCTGCTCCTGCGGGCTGACCTCGAGCCAGTACTTGAGCAGGATGATGCCGGACTTGACCATCAACTTCTCGAACAGCGGCACCGTCTGCAGGAAGTTCCTGGCCTGCTCCTCGGTGCAGAAGCCCATCACGCGCTCGACGCCGGCGCGGTTGTACCAGCTGCGGTCGAAGATCACGACCTCGCCCGCGGCCGGCAGGTGCGGCAGATAGCGCTGCCCGTACATCTGCGACTTCTCGCGCTCGGTCGGCGCCGGCAGGGCGATGACGCGGAACACGCGCGGGCTCACGCGCTCGGTGATCGCCTTGATGGTGCCGCCTTTGCCGGCGCCGTCGCGGCCCTCGAAGACGATGGCGACCTTGAGTCCCTTGTGCACCACCCACTGCTGCAGCTTTACCAACTCGATGTGCAGCTTCTTCATCTCCCGCGCGTAGTCCTTTGCCGAGATCTTTGCGCCGATGGCCACGGCCTCGGGCTTCTTCGCAGCCGCGACTGCGGCAGCAGCGTCGCGCTTCTTGCCCTTGCCGGCCGGCGTCTTCTTTGCCGCGACTGTCTTCGTTGCCATGTGCTTCTCCATTGAGGTGTTCAGGTGAATGCGGCGCAGGATGAAAGTCTAGTGCGGACCTCGGCAACCATCTTGCTCTGGCGCAGTGCCCATGAAGGCATTGCCTGAGCATAATGTGAGCTGTGGTCGATTCGCGCATGACAAGCCAGTTCAGCCAACAAGCCGCGCTGCGCAACGGCACGCCGGTGCTGATCCGCGTGGCCGCTGCGGCGGACCGCGACAAGTTCGTCGCCGCGTTCGACAAGCTCGAACCGGATTCGATCTACACGCGTTTCTTCTCGGTACGCAAAGGCCTCAGTGCCGTCGAACTCGGCCGCCTCGACGCGACCGACTTTGTCAACTTCGTGACGCTGGCTGCGCTGGTGGGCTGCGCGCCCGACGAGACCGTGATCGGCGGTGCCACCTACGTTGCCCTGCCTGCGGGCGGCGGCACACGAAGTGCCGAAGTGGCGTTCACGATCGAAGAGGACTACCAGGGCCAGGGCCTGGCCAGCAAGCTGTTGTCGATGTTGGTGACCATCGCGCGTCAACACGGCATCGGCCGGTTCGAGGCCGACGTGCTGGCTGGCAACGCGTCGATGTTGAAGGTCTTCGAGCGCAGCGGCCTGCCGCTGACGAAGGCCAGGGACGGCGGCGTGATCCACCTCGGGATGGATCTGCGCCAGGACGGCGCCAATCCATAGGCGAATTCACATGGCCGAAACCAAGGAACAAGACCCTGCCGTTGCGACACTGCTGAAGGAGCTCGAGACCCGGGGCGACAGCCGACTGCTCGATCCGATCGATCGCAACTCGGAAATCCTTTTCGGCCTGTTCATGGTGCTGACCTTCACCGGCACCTTGAGCGTGGCGACGGCGGGACGCGACGACGTCAAGCTGATGCTGGTGGCCGCGATCGGCTGCAACATCGCCTGGGGCTTCGTCGATGGCGTGATGTACGTGTTGCGCAACCTCGTGGTGCGCGCCCGCGAGGCCACCCTGGCCAGGGCCGTGCGTGCCGCACCGCGGCTCGAAGATGCCCACCACCTGATTGCCACGCAGATCGGGCCGATGGCCGCAGCCCTGGGTACGCCGGGCCTGGAACGCATGCGTCAGTCGATCATCGATCAGCCGCCGCTGGCGGCGGGCGGCGTGCGCATGTCGATGCAGGATCTGCGCGGCGCGCTGGGCGTGTTCCTGCTCGTGTTCTTGTCGACGTTCCCGGTCGTGCTGCCATTCGTCTTCATCGACAACCTTCAACTGGCGATGCGCCTTTCGGCGGCCATCGCGATCACGATGCTGTTTCTCTGCGGCTACAGCTGGGGCCGATATGGCGGGATCTCGCCATGGTGGTCGGGCCTGGTCATGGTCGTGCTCGGCGTGGTCGTCGAGGGCATCGTCATCGCGCTCGGCGGCTGACGCGCCGCAAACGATGGCTAGCGGCCCATCCGTCGCTGGTAGTTCGAAAGCCAGCGCTCGTTCAGCGCCGGGTTGGTCTCGTGCGAATCCGGTGCCGAGAAGCTGACCCTCACGCTGCCGTCGGCCTGCGCCTGCAGCGTGATGGCCACGGCCGCACCGGCCTTGCTGCCGGTGATGCGGCCGCTGGCGCGGTCGGCCGAGCTGACTTGCACGCCCGCGTCCGCGGCGGCGCCGAGCGCGGCGTCCCAGGCGCGCTCGAAGTTGGACGGCCCGGGCGGCGACACCGGGACGCCGTAGGGATAGGCGACGCAGCCGCCGATGAGGAGGGCTGCGGCCAGTCCGGCGATGGCGAGCAGGAGGCGTTTCATGGGAGTTCCCCTTTTCGTTGGCAGGTGCGCCATGGTACGGCGTCGGTCTTGCTGGCCGTGCCCTTACTTGTCCTGCGGCGCGCGCGCCGGCGCGCTGTATGTCGCCTCGCGCGGCACCACCTTGGCCGCTGCCGGGTCGCCCAGGTAATGCGGCGACATGATCTGCACGCCGTATTCGTTGAACACGTCCTGGATGTTGGCGTGCAGTGCGCTCAGCACTTCGGCGCGCGGCTGTGGCAGGCCGGGCACGGCCTGACAGACCAGGCGGTACTCGGGGTAGAAATCGGACAGCGCGGTGTGGAATACGCGCGGCAGCGGATCGGCCAGCACTCCTTCGGTGCGGCGAGCCGCCTGGACCAGCAGCGCCTCGACCTGGCGCCACGGCGTGTCGTAGCCGATCGTCACCGTGGTGTCGAGCACGAAGCCCTGGCCCTTGACCGTGCGTGAGTAGTTCTTCGTCACCGTGCTCAGCACCAGCGAATTGGGCAGCGTCAACTCCTCGCCCAGGCCGGTGCGCACGCGGGTCGTGAACATGCCCAGCTCGGTGACGGTGCCTTCGTGTTCGCTGATGCGAACGTACTCGCCGACCCGGATCGTGCGCGAGTACATCAGCACCAACCCGCTCGCCGCCTGGCCGAACACGCTCGATCCGCCGACCGTGACCATCACGCCGAGCAGCAGCGACATGCCCTTGAATGCCTCGCTGTCGGCACCGGGCAGGTAGGGATAGGCCATGACCAGCGCGAAAATCCACACGGCTCCATTGAACAGGCGTTGCGTCGGACGCGCCGTGTCGGCGTCGAGCCAGTTGCGCTCGCGGGTGCCGTACGTTTGCACGCGCAAGAAGAACGGCCGCAACATCGCGATCACGGCGCGTGCGATCAGGAAGATCGCCACCGCGACCACGAGGTCTGGCACCGCACCCACTGCGCCCCTGCCCAGGCGCGCGGCCACGCTCCACAGGTACCCCGTGAGTCCCTCGCCCCAGGGCCGCGTGTACGGGAACTGGCTCAGTGCGAAGCTCATCCACTCGTAGACGACGATCGCCGCCACGACCCACGCCAGAGCACGCATGCCGAAGTTGACCAAGGACACCATGCGCTCGGTCTGCACCAGTGGGGTGCCGGCAACGTGCATTGCCGTGCCACGCGCCGCGAGCAGCGCTGCCAACCTCGCAACGGCCCAGCGACGGACTCGCCAAGTCAGCAACAGGAGGGCTGCCGCGATCAGCGTGGCCAGCGCGCCGCGCCCTGCACCGCCCAGCAGGCGCTGCGTGTCGCGGCCCTCGCGCGTCTCGCCGATCACTTGCTGCAGGGTGATGCGCGCAGCCGTGCTGGTCTGGGCCAGGGTCTGGCCGCGCAGCGAGTCGGCGTCATCAGTGACCAGCAACAAGCCCAGTTCGCCATCGATCAGCAGCGCGTGGCCTTGCGGCAGGATCTCGACAGTGACCTCGCCCGCCGTGGACTTGGCAAGCAATTCGCGCAAAATGGCCTCGGAGCGGCGCGCACGCCGCTCCGGGCTGACACCGAGATACGGCGACCGAAGCACCGCCACGGGCCGGTTCGCAACAACGACCGGGGCCTCTGCGGGTTGTTCAGCGACCGGCGCCGCGATTGCCGCCGACGCGGCGATGCACATCGCGGCGGCGCCACCCGCTCGCCACAGACGACCCCATGACATCTTGTTCATGTGCCTTGCCCCACGGTCGTGATCATCTGTGCAGGGCAGTCGAGCCGGCGCCGGCCACCACCTGAGCCAGTTCAGCCCGCCCGCAAGAATCGGACTTCATCACGCTGCAACGCCTCCAAGTGCACGCATGCGCGCACGGATTCGGATTTCGAACGCTTGAATTCAAGTATGGCACCTAGCCATTTCATGACACTGCGCGCTTGGCGAGGCGTGATCGACCGCCGATGGCCGGCAATTCCGGCGTCCGACCCGATAGGGATGCTCCGTGTCGTTTGGCCAGTCGCCCGACTGATCGCCGTCAAACGCAGCGGTCGCATTGAGCGGACAATGGGTTCCATGGTCAAGATCAGATTTCCAGCGGCCGCCGCCGTCTGCGCAACGTTCATTCTGGCCGGCGTTGCCAGCGTCAATGCGGCGACCGTGGCGGTCGGCGCTGACGAACCGGCTGTCGTCAAGGCGATGGGCAAGCCCAAGGCACGCCACACCTTGCCCGGTGGCGCGACGCGCCTCGTCTACCCGCGTGGGCCGGCCGGGCAAGGCACCACCATGGTCGACCTTGGTGCCGACGGGCGCGTCATCTCGGTGCGCGAGGTACTCGGCGAGAAGCAGTTGGCCGCGCTGCCGATCGGCATGACCGAAGAGGAGTTGCTGCGCGAGATCGGCCCGCCGTCCGAGCGTCAGAAGAACGCCAAAACGACCACGTGGAGTTACCGCTACCCGACCAGCCTATGCCTTTGGTACCAGATCACGATCGGCGCCGATCACCGAATGCAGGGGGGTGGCATTGGAGTGGATCCGAGGTGCGACCCGAACAAGAACAAGTGACGGCATCCGCTGCTGCGCTGATCTGACGAGGCGGATTGCCTCGCTGGTCAACATCGCAGAACCGTCATCACACCGGACCACCACCAGCCAGGCCGAAGCGCAGACCGCGCGAGCGGTTTAGCGCCTTGGCCCCGCGAGCGCTTGGCCAAGTGCTCCAGCTGATGGTCCGCCGTGCGCTACACAGCGGCCCCTCGGGCTGAAGCATGCGCGCGCCCTCTCGGGCGTCTGCAGTGCAGCTCACTGCCTGACGATCGAAAACCTGACCGCTATCAGCGCGCCAGGATGTCCTGGTAGACCGCCTGTGTCTCAGGCGACGGTTGCAGATGCAGTCGCGCGGCCAGCAGTGTGCACAGGTGCTGGTAGGCGGCGGCGGCACGCGAGGCGTCGCCGCGCCGGTGCAGCGCGAGCATCAGTTCGCGGTGGAAGGGCTCGTGCAGTTCATCGGCCTGAATGCAGCGGGCCCAGGCATCGGTCTCGGCAGCGGCGTGTTCCTTGCCGTCGGACGGCCACGCCTGCCCCAGCGCACGCAACAGGCGTGCACGCAGTTGCTCACGCCGCGCCAGGTAGGCACTCTGGTCGCTCTCGTCGGGCAGGAACGGGCCGCGGTAGAGCGTAACGAGTTCGCCCGCGAGCGCGCGCACTTGTGACGCCGGTGCTGCCGCGTCGGCGCAGGCGTCGACCTCGGCCACCAGGTGATCGAAGGCCCAGGCGTCGACCCAGAATCGTGCCGGGTTCAGGCCCAGCCGGCCCTCGCGCAGCAGCACCGCGTCATCGTCGCCGAGCAGGCGCCGCAACCGGTGCAGGGTCGCGGTGAACGACTTGTAGGCGTAGTCACCATCGACATGTGGCCACAGGGCATCGGTGAGTTCGTCGACGCGCACGTGGCGCCCGCCGTAGGCCACGAGCACCTTGAGCAGTTCGAGCGGACGCCCCGGGCCCTTCGCGGAAGACTCGATCGGCTGCCCTTCACGCAGCAGCTCGAAGGCTCCGAGCGTGCACAGCTCGTAGCGCCAGGCCCAGCGCCGGAGCCGGCGGGCCTGGGCCGGCGGGCGCAGGCCCAGGCGTCGCACCAGGCCTTGGGCGACATCGACCTCGATGCCCTCGCGCAGCGCCTGCGCCAGCAGCGTGGCCAACGCGCCCGGCGCCAGTCCGATGACCTGACGCGCACCGAGCGCGCGCAAGCTGGCCAGCGCTTGCCGCAACGTGACGGACGCGCTCGCCTCGTCACCCTGTGCCAAGCCGATCGCCGCGTGCACCAGGCGCAGGCTGGCATCCAGGACTGTGCTGCCGATGCGCTGCGCCAGCGCATCGGCGCCGGCCAGTTGGGCCTGCGCCGCCACGCGGTCCCCGGCGTGCACCTCGGCCTGCGCCAGCGCCAGGCGCGCAAGAACCTCGATCCAGGGTGCGCCGACCTCGATCGCAACATGCAACGCACCGCGCGCCTCGCGCAACTCCAGCGCCGGTTCGTGGCGCGCCGCGGCCAGCGCTGCATGCAGCAGGTGCAGCAGCGCGCGCTCGCCGCGGCGCAACTGGCGGCCTTCGAGCGCCTCCAGCGCCTGGGTGGCAGAAGGTGCGTCGTCACGCGCCAGCGCCACGGCGGCCCGCAACATCGTTAGCCAGAGCGTCGGCGCGGCCGGCGCGCGCGCGCCGGCCTCGAGCGCTTCGAGCCCGCGCCAAGCTGCCTCGACGTCGCCGTCGAGCCAAGACCACGCCACCTCGGCCAGCGCCGCCATGTCGGCGTCGGGGCCGCTCGGCGCAAGGGCCGTGAGTGCGCGGCCGATGGCGTCGGCGGCCGCCGCATCGCCGCGCAACAGGCTCGCAACACGGCGCAGCACGAGTGCGGCAATTTCGGTCTCGCCGATCTGTGGCCCGGCGCACCATGCGACAAACGCTGTCGTGCCCGGGTCGCGCAGGAACAGCGCCGACATCAGTGTCGTGCGCAGGGCCAACGGCGCGCCGTCGACGAGTGCGGCGAGTTCAACCAGCCACGGGTCGAGCGCGGCGAGGTCGTCGAACTCGCTGACGATGGCTTGGACGATGCCGGCGCAGGCGCGGCGCCGTGTGGCTTCGTCGGAGCGGTCGCGGGCGAGTCGCCAGGCCTGCTCGAAGCGCTGGCGTGCAGCGCGCGGACTCTCGGCCAGGCGGCACGCGGCGTCGGCGCAAAGCAGGGCCGCGCTGGCCTCGAGGATCGCCGGTGGCATGCGTTCGAGCCAGCCGAGCAATGTTGCGCGGCGGCCCTGGGCGAGCAGTGCGTCGGCCTGTTCGGCCACTAGGGCGGCCATTGCGGGCCAGTCACCGGCCTGCGCGTACAGGCCGACGGCATCGTCGTGCAACCCGGCCTGCGCGAGCAGGTGTGCGCCGCGCACCAAGGCCTCGCAGGCCACGGACTCGGGCCGGTCGCGCAGCGCGGTGCGGAGCAGGAATTCGCGGTACAGCGGGTGCATCGCGTAGACGCGCTGGGTGCCGGCGAGCACCTCGCGCACGAAGTAGTCGTTGTGCGACAGGTTGAGCAGCAGGCGTGCGGCGCGTGCGTCCCCGCTCATGCTGGTCGCGATCTCGGCCGTGAGCCGAGGCAGGCAGGCGATGGACAACAGCACCTCGCGCGCGGCCGGCTCGAAGCGAGCAAAGATCTCGCTGGCCAGGTAGTCGAACAGGACCGCGGGAGCGCTGCCGTCGGCCGGCGTCGCGAACTCGCCGGTCATCTTGGCGTGCTCGAGCATCAGCACGATGGCCGCTGCCCAGCCCTGTGTCTGCGCGTGCAGCCGGGTGGCTTCGGCGGCGTCGAGCGGGCGCCCACGCCGCTCGGCCAGCGCCTGCAACTCCGCGAGCGACAGCCGCAGCTCGTCGGCGCCCAGGCAAACCATGTCACCGTTGGCGCGCAGGCGTGCCAGCCCCGGCGGCGGTTCGTCACGGCTCGTCACCAGCACGGCGCAATGGCGCGGCACCTGCGTCAATCCATGCTCGAGGCAGCGCCGCAGCGGGCTGCGCTCGTCGCTCCAGTCGAGGTTGTCGATCACCAGTGCCGCGCCGGCCCCCGCTTCGGCGAACAGGCGCCGGAAGAACGCACGCGCATAGGCCGGCAAGTCGCCGCGGGCCGCGCCATCGAGTGCGGGCAGGGCCTCGGGCGCCACGCCAATGCGCTCGGCGGCATGGGCCAGGAAGTGGAAGAAGGTTTCGATGTCGTCATCGTCGCGATCGACCTGATACCAGGCGGTGCGGTAGTTGCGCCCGGCAACGTAGCTCGCGGCGAGCGTGCTCTTGCCGCTGCCCGCGGGTCCCGTGATCCAGGCCACGGTGCGCGAACTGGTGCCATCGAGCCGGGCGAACAGGACCTCACGGGCCACGATGCCCGCGATCTCGGGGCGCGTGGTCTTGACGAACGCGGTGGTCGACGGTTGGCGTGGGGTGGGCGACATCGGTACAGCCACTTTAGCGACTCCGGGGCTCGCTGCACGGGTCGCACGGGTGCCGCGGCCGCATCTGTAAGTCATTTGTGGGTCAGCCGGGGGGCGGCTGGCGCGGCCGGCCCCGCATCATGGCTGCCAGGGAATCTCCCCTGTCCAAATGAAGGATCCATCATGAACGCGCTCAAGCCCACCGCAACCCTTGCGACCCTGATCGTGTCAGCCGGCCTCACGGGCTGCTACGTGCTGCCCATCGGCCCCGACGGCCAGCCGGTCTACCCGGCCTACCCGGCCTACTCGGGCACGGTGCAGCATCCGTATCCCACGGCTGCGGCACCGATGATGGCCATGCCCACGGTGCTCCAGGCCCGCCTTTACCCTGTGAACGACGCGGCCTCCCAGGCCGGCATGCTGAGCGGGTCGATCACGGCAACGCCCGGCGGCAAGGGTCACTTCCAGCTCAACTACCGCGGCGAGATCCTGACCGGCGAGGCCACGCGGGTGTCCAACGACGAACGGCGCGGCGTGGCCAGTGCCTTTGGGCAAGGCGGCCTGTCGATGACCTGCGAGTACCAGATGAAGGACCAGCGCCAGGGCGCCGGCACCTGCAACTTCTCCAACGGTGCGCGCTACCAAGTGCACATTGGTATCTGACGCGGGTTGCGGGGGCGATGCAACGAGGATGCGCCGCTGAGCGGGCGCATCCTCGCCCAGCCGCGCTGGGTGGCCGATGCGGCCGGGGGACTGTCGCAAAAGGCCCATAAACTCGTTGGATGACTGACGAGCGCACCGCCGACGACCAAGCCACCCCCGGCAGCACGGTCGTGCCCCAGCGCCCGAAGCTGCTCAACCGCGAGCAGGCGATCCTGGCGTTCAACCGTCGCGTGCTGACTCAGGCCGAGCGCGTCGACGTGCCCCTGCTCGAACGCCTGCGCTACATCACCATCGTGTCGTCGAACCTGGACGAATTCTTCGAGGCTCGTTTTGCCGACTACCTCGAGGCGATGCGGGCCTCGCGCGACGCCGCGTCGCGGCGCGACATGCACGAACTCTCCGCCGCCACCCACGAGTTGATCGATACCCAGTACCGCCTGTTCAACGAGCAGGTACGGCCGGCGCTGGCTGCCGCCGGCATCGAGATCATCAATCACGTCCATCGCAACGCCGCGCAGCGGCGCTGGGTCGGCAAGTTCTTCGAGTCGCAGGTGCGGCCGCTGCTGGTGCCGGTGGGACTGGACCCGGCGCACCCGTTCCCGCTGGTGGCCAACAAGAGCCTGAACTTCATCGTGCGGCTGGGCGGGCGCGATGCCTTCGGGCGCGAGAACCGTGTCGCCATCGTCAAGGTGCCGCGCGTGTTGCCGCGCGTGATCCGATTGCCCGATGGCCTGTGCAAAGCGGGCCGGCAGGGGTTTGTCCTGCTTTCCAGCGTGATTCGCGCGCACCTCGGGTCGCTGTTTCCCGGGCGCACGGTGGAAGCGTTTTCGCAATTTCGCGTCACCCGCGACTCTGACATCGACGTCGATGAAGGCGATGTTGCCAACCTGCGCCAGGCGCTGCGCGCGGGCCTGACCACGCGCCACTTCGGCCAGGCGATCCGGCTCGAAGTGGTCAACACCTGCCCACCCGAGTTGTGGCAATTGCTGCTCGAACAGTTCACTCTGCCCGAGGCGGCGCTGTACCGGGTCAACGGGCCGGTGAACCTGGTGCGGCTGGCGCAGTTGATCGACCAGGCCGACGCCGACCCGGCGCGTGCGACCGGCCGCGCGGCGTTGCGCTTTGCGCCCTATGAGCCGGCGTGGCCGCACCGCCAACTCGCACGCGGCCAGTCGATCCTTGCGCACCTGGCCGGACGCGGCGACCTGCTGTTGCACCACCCCTACGAGAGCTTCGACCCGGTGGTGGCCTTCCTGCACGAAGCGGTACACGACCCCGAGGTGCTGGCCATCAAGCAGACCATCTATCGCACCGGCAGCGACAGTGTGCTGATGGAGCTGCTGCTCGACGCTGCGCGGCGCGGCAAGGAAGTGACAGTGGTGGTGGAGTTGAAGGCGCGCTTTGACGAAGAGGCCAACATCAACTGGGCCGAGCGGCTCGAGGCCGTGGGA
>Ga0315271_10002411_pt1 | contig 11708 bp, 10 predicted proteins | sample C3_top_MG_FD_204664 | JGI IMG/M metagenome (GOLD analysis project Ga0315271, IMG submission 204664) | Sediment microbial communities from Yellowstone Lake, YNP, Wyoming, USA - C3_top | ecosystem: Environmental > Aquatic > Freshwater > Lake > Sediment | place: USA: Wyoming | collected 2017-08-01
CCTCGATGCGCGTGACCGGGTCGACGACGATGCGCCGGCCGGTGTTGTCCATCTTGAAGCCTTGAGTTTCGTAAGCACCCATGTGTGTCGTCCTCAGACCTTGGTGGTCGTGTCGTTGTTCTGGCTCGCGCGCTTGATCGCCGAGACTGCCGCGTGAGCCACCACCGCCGCGCCCACGACACCCGCCGCCACAGCACCGACCCTGTCGGCGTTGGCTTCGATGCCGAACTGCTGGATGTCGGTCAGACGGTTGTAGAAAGAGCCCTTGTCCCAGAAGCCGTCTTCACTGCAACCGATGCAGCCGTGGCCGGCCTTGATCGGGAAGCTCGTGCCCTCGTTCCACATCACCGTCGAACAGGCGTTGTAGGTCGTCGGGCCTTTGCAGCCGACCTTGTAGAGGCAGTAGCCCTTGCGCGCCGACTCGTCGTCCCAGGCCTCGACGAACTGGCCGGCGTCGAAGTGCGGGCGGCGATAGCACTTGTCGTGGATGCGCTGGCTGTAGAACATCTTCGGCCGGCCCTGACGATCGAGCTCGGGGATGCGGTCGAAGGTCAGCATGTAGGTGATCACGCCGGTCATCACCTCGGCGATCGGCGGGCAGCCGGGCACCTTGATGATGGGCTTGTCGAAGATGACCTTGTGGATCGGTGTCGCCTGGGTTGGGTTCGGCTTGGCCGCCTGCACACAGCCCCAAGAAGCGCACGAGCCCCAACTGATGATGGCCTTCGCGTCCTTGGCGACGTGCTTGAGCTGCTCGATGAAGGGCTTGCCGCCGATGATGCAGCTCATGCCGTCCTGGTTCAGTGGCGGATTGCCTTCCACGGCCAGGATGTAGTTGCCTTTGTACTTGACCATGATCTCTTCGAGGATGGCTTCGGCCTGATGACCGGCCGCGGCCATCAGCGTGTCGTCGTAGTCGAGCGAGATCATCGACAGCACCACGTCTTTTGCGAGCGGGTGTGCGGAGCGGATGAAACTCTCCGAGCAGCACGTGCATTCGAGGCCGTGCAGCCACAGCACGGGGGTGCGTGGCTTGGTTTCCATCGCGTGTGCGATCTGCGGGACGAAGGCCGGGCCGAGGCCGAGCGAGGTGGCGGTCAGCGAGCAGTACTTCAAAAAGCTGCGACGCGAAATGCCCTGGCGGCGCATCACTTCATAGAACGTTTCCATCAGAGCTGTCTCCTGGCTGTGGTTTCATGACCTGCCTCTTCCAACGCAACATCCAGGCCCAGTTGTCCCGGGCCACGGGAAAGCACTGATCCCGGTCAGCAAGCCCTTGAATTTGTTCGAGTTTTTTTGTCGCTTCTGAGCCCATCTGCGCCGACAGTGCGCGGCCGCGAAAGCTGCGGTGACACTCAGCCTGCCAAGCTGGAAGCACAAGTTCCACGTCGTGCCGGAGGGTCCGTATACGGTGAAGGTTGCGGCAGGCTGTTTTCTGGAACCAACGCCAACGCTCAACCCATCCAGCCGCCGGATTGGAGGCGCAGCCCGGGCCTGGAAGAACCGCGCGTGACTCACGGTTCCCCAACGGGGGGTCAAAACTCCACGCGAATCACGCCGCCAGCTGTACCGAGCAGACAGCACTGCGCCCTGCGTCGGGCGAACAAGCCGACAGTCACTACACCGGGCCACTGGTTGATCTCAATCTCCAGCGCCAAGGGGTCGGGAATCGACAAGCCATGCACGTCGAGCAGGGGATGACCGTTGTCTGTCAGCACGCCGTCGCGCTGCACCGCGCGACCACCGATGGCCTCGAAGCGTCGCGCAACTTGAGCGGCGGCCATGGCGATCACCTCCACCGGCAGTGGAAAGCACCCGAGCACGTCGACGCGCTTGGACGCATCGGCGATGCAAGTGAATCGTTGCGCCAGATCGGCGACGATCTTCTCGCGCGTCAGCGCTGCGCCTCCGCCCTTGATCATGCAGCCCCGGCCATCGATTTCGTCGGCGCCATCGATGTACACCGCAAGCTGTTCGACCTCGCCGGCCTCGAGCACGGTGATGCCATGCGCACGCAGGCGTGCCGTGGTGGCAGCACTGCTCGAAACCGCGCCGGCGATGCGGCGCGGCATCGTGGCCAGTGCGTCGATGAAGTGGTTCACCGTCGAGCCGGTGCCCACGCCGATGATGGTGTCGGGCTGCACCTCCTGCAGTGCCGCCTGCCCGACCAGCGCCTTGAGTTGATCCTGCGTCATACGCTTGCACCTTTCGAAAGGATGAATCTGATCTGCAGCCCCGTCGCCCTGCCCCGCACTGCGCCGGCAATGCGGCGTGGCGTCGTGGCCGGCCACCCCTATCCGGCCCGGTGCAGCTTCTCGTGAATGCGCCGCATCGCGCGCCGGACGGCCCACAACACGAGCGGAACCAGGGCGCCCGCGGCCATCTCCGGGTTCAACGGAACGCCTGCGGCCTTGGCGGCCTTGCCGACGTAGAGCAGCAGGCTCACCACGTAGTACGAGATCGCCGCAATCGACAGGCCTTCGACCGTGCCCTGCAGGCGCAGCTGAAGCTCCTGTCCGCGCGTGAGCTTGGCCAGCAGTTGCTGGTTCTGCGATTCGGTGGCAATGTCAACCCGCGTGCGCAGCAGGGCGCCGGCACGTTCGATGCGCTGCGACAACGACACCAGCCGCTGGGCCGTGGCGGCCACCGTGGCGATAGCCGGCGACAGGCGCCGCTGCATGTATTCGCCGATCGTCTGCGTGCCCGGGATGGCCGCTTCGCGCAACTCTTCGATGCGCTGGCGCACGATGGCGTCGTAGGCCTGCGTCGCCGTAAACCGGTAGCCGTGTTCGGCCGTGGCGCGTTCGACGCGAGCTGCCAGCGTGATCAGCGTGTCGAGCAAGTCCTGATCGGACGACTGGGCGTCCTCCAGCTTGGCCGTGATGCCGACCAGCGTGGCCTCGGCCTCGCGCAGCATCATCCCCAGCGTCTTGGCCACCGGCAGCCCACGCAGCGCCATCAGGCGGTAGGTTTCGATCTCGAGCAGGCGCTGGCTGATGCGGCCGACGCGGGTTGGACTGGTGCCTGGTGGTGCGATCACCAGCATGCGCTCGAAGCCGCTGCCGAGAAGGCAAAAGTCGGTGACGACGCAGGCGTAGCCATTGCGACCGATCTGCGACGCGACCACGGTGCGCTCGCCGAACCATCGGCGGCCGACCGCCAAAGCCGCCCGCGCGTCGGTGAGATCACTGTCGACAAGGACGAGTTTGATGGCGGCCACCGTGCGGCCCGGAATCGTGCGCAACCACTCGACGTCGATGCCCAGTGACGACAACAGCTCGGGCTCTGCGGCGCCAGGCAAGGCACGTTCCGGCAGCGGCTGCACGATCGAATAGCGCGTGAACTCGCTGTGACGTTCCCACTTCAAGGTGTGGCCGCCGAGCCGCAGGCGCAGGAAGTTGGCTTGCAGGTCTTCCAGGCGCACCGCGCCTTGGTCGGGCAGTTGCCTGAGGTGCTGGCATTCCGCCTCTCGCGTCACGCCGTCGTTGAGCACCGCGACGTATACCACCAGTGCCGGCAGGCGGATGCGCGCCGACGGGCGCGCGTGCACCTCGTTGTGCAAGACCTCGCGCAGCGGGTCGTCAGGCGGCAGCACCGGCGCGCGGCGGGGCATGTGGTTCACCAGGAATCGCCAGGCCGGCGGGAGCTAGCCATAGCGCAACTCCGTCGCCTTGCCCCAGAACACCCGGTACGAAAACACCGTGTAGGCCGCGATCGCCGGCACCGAGATGCACACGCCGATCAGGATGACCTTCAGCGCAGCCGGGCTGCTGGCGGCCTGCCAGACGGTCAGTTGGTCGATCACGACGTAGGGGTAGATGCTGTAGGCCAGGCCAACGAAGCCCAGCATGAACACCCCGATCAGCAGCACGAAGGGCAGCCAGCACAGTTCCTTTCGTACCAGCGCCGAAACGAGTACGAGGCGAATGCCCAGCAGGGCAACGGCCGTCACCGCCGGGATCACCATCAGCGCGATGAACTGCGGCAACTCGAACCAGCGCTCACGCACGGTCTGGCTGACCCAGGGCGTGGCCATCGAGATCAGCAGCATGCCGATCACCACCGGCCACCAGGCCAGCCGCGCCCAGCGGATGGCCTTGGCCTGCAATTCACCTTCGGTCTTCATGATCAGCCAGGCGGCGCCCATCAGCACGTAGGCTGCGGGCAGCGCCAGCGCGATCGCGGCTGCAAAGACGGGGTAATTCCAGCCCTCGCCGAAGCCGCTGATGTAGCGCCCGAGCATCCAGCCCTGCGCCAGCGAGGCCAGCATCGAGCCGGCAAAGAACAGCCGGTCCCAGCTCGCCTTGTGCGCGTCCCGGGCCTTGACGCGGAAGTCGAAGGCCACACCGCGCAGCGTGAGGCCGATCAGCATCAGCACCACCGGCAGGTAGAGTTGGCCCAGCACCAGGCCGTGCGCCTTGGGGAATGCCACGAGCAAGATGCCGATGCCCAGCACCAGCCAGGTCTCGTTGGCGTCCCAGAACGGGCCGATGGAGGCGATCAGCACATCCTTCTCGGTGGCGTTGGCACGTGGCATCAGCATGCCCACACCGAGGTCGTAGCCGTCGCTGATGACATAGACCAGCATCGACAGGCCCATCAAGGCTCCGAAGATCAGCGGCAGGGATTGGTCGAAGGTCATGGTGCTTTCCCGCCGACCAGGATCGCCGCCGCACGCGCTTCGGCCTGCTCCAGCGCGTCTGGCTGGAGCGCGTCCTCGGGCTTCTCGGCCATGTACTTGAGAACTGCCACGTAGGCAACGATCAGTGCGGCATACAGCGTCAGGTAGAGCGCCAGACTGAGCGCGATCATGCCGGTGGGCACGGTCGTCGCCGCCACGTCGGCGGTGTGCACCAGGCCATACACGATGAAGGGCTGGCGGCCGATCTCGGTGACGTACCAGCCGGCCACGGTGGCGATCCAGCCCGAAAAGGTCATGCCCGCCAGCAGCCACAGCAGCGGCCGCGGCAGCCTCGTCGGCGACCAGGCGGCGCGGCGGCCCAGCCACCAGGCGGCCCAACTGACCGCCAGCATCAGCACCCCCATGCCGACCATGATGCGGAAGGCCCAGAACACCGGTGCGACCGGCGGGTGAGCATTGGCAAAGTCGTTCAGTCCCTTGATTTCACCGTCGAAGTCGTGCGTGAGGATGAAGCTCGCCAGTTTCGGAATCCCGATCTCGAAGTGGTTGCTGCGCGTCGCGGCGTCGGGCCACGCGAACAGCAGCAGCGGCGCGCCGCGCTCGGTGGCCCACACACCTTCCATTGCGGCGACCTTCTGCGGCTGGTGCTTCAGCGTGTTCAGGCCGTGCAGGTCGCCGACGAAGATCTGCAGCGGGATCACCAGCGTGGCAACGGTGAGCCCGACACGCAGCACCTTGGGCGCCGAGCCCTGGGCCTTGCCGCGCAACAACTGCCAGGCGGACAAACCGCTGAGCAAGAAAGCGCAGGTCAGCGCGGAGGCCAGCAGCGCGTGAGCCAGGCGATAGGGGAAGGAGGGGTTGAAGACCACGTCTGCCCAGCTCTTGACGTGGAACACACCGTCGATCACCTCATGACCGGCCGGGGTCTGCATCCAGGAGTTGAGCGCCAGAATCCAGAACGCGCTGACGGTGGTGCCGAAGGCGACAAAGAAGCTCGCCATCATGTGGATGCGCTCGCTGACACGGCCGTGGCCGAACAGCATCACGCCCAGGAAGCCGGCTTCGAGGAAAAAGGCCGTCAGCACCTCGTAGGCCAGCAGCGGGCCGGCGACGTTGCCGGCCTTTTCCATGTAGCCCGGCCAGTTGGTGCCGAACTGGAAGCTCATCGTGATGCCGCTGACCACACCCAGGGCAAAGCTCAGCGCGAACACCTTGGTCCAAAAGCGGTACGCAGCGAGCCAGGCACCGTCCTGCGTGCGCAGCCAGCGCCATCGAAAGAACATCAGGAGCCAGCCCAGCGCAATCGTGATCGACGGGAACAGGATGTGAAAGGTAATGTTCGCCGCGAATTGGGCACGGGCAAGCAGGAGGGGGTCCATCTCGGTTGAATTTCTCGTGACTTCGGGTGTTTCAGAGGGGCTCGGCCGGGTCAGGCGCCGGCCTTGCAGATGGCAACGAATTCACTTGCCTTCAGCGACGCGCCACCGATGAGGCCGCCGTCGATGTCGGGTTGTGAGAACAGGGTGCGGGCGTTGTCGGCCGTGACGCTGCCGCCGTAGAGCAGGCGCATTTCAGACGCATGCGGCGTGACCGCTGCCAACTGGGCCCGCAGCAGTGCATGCACGGCCTGGGCTTGTGCTGGCGTGGCCGTCTTGCCCGTGCCGATGGCCCACACCGGCTCGTAGGCGATCACGACTCTATCGATGTGCTGCGCAAGCGTGTGGGTTACCGCGGAGAGCTGGCATGTGATGACTGCTTCCGTCTGACCTGCCTCGCGCTGGGCCAGGGTTTCGCCGACGCAGACGATGGGCGTGACACCCTCGGCCAGTGCCGCCTTGCCCTTGTCAGCCACGATCTTGTGGCTCTCATGGTGATCGGCGCGCCGCTCGGAGTGACCGACGATGACGTAGCGGCAGCCGAATTCGGCGAGCATGGACGCGGACACTTCGCCGGTATGGGCACCTTGTTCATGCGCCGAGCAGTCCTGAGCTCCGAGCGCCACATCCTGCCCCTCGAGTATGGCGACCAGGTCACCCAGGAACGGAAAGGGGGCGCAAACGACCACGTCGCACGCGAAGGGGCGCCCGTTCAGAATACCCTCGATCAGGCTCGTGTTGGCCTCGCGCTTGCCGTGCATTTTCCAGTTGCCCACTACCAGTTTGCGTCGCATTTGTTCTTCCCCGTCTCGGGCACTTCACACAGTCGCCACACGCATCAGGTTGGTCGTGCCCGAGGTTCCGAACGGCATCCCGGCGATGGCCACAATGGTCTGCCCTGGCTGCGCGAAGTGTTCGCGCCTGGCTATCGCGCAAGCGAGTTCGGTCATCTGGTGCACATCGGCCACGTCGTCGATGTGGACCGAGTGAACGCCCCAGACCAGCGCCAGCCTGCGCGCGGTGCTCAGCCTGGGCGTCAGACTCAGGACCGGCGACTCGGGCCGCTCGCGCGCCGCGCGCAGGCTGGTGTGGCCCGAACTCGTGTAGCAGACGATGGCCGCGGCGCGCAGCAGCGCCACGCTATGGCGCATCGCGACGCACACCGCCTCGGCAACGTCGGCGCCCGCGCCGGCCGCGACGTGCGAGGCATCGATGAGCTGGCGGTACTGCGGGTCGGCCTCGACCTGCTCGATGATGCGGTTCATCATGTCCACCGCCTCGACCGGGTGTTTGCCGGAAGCCGATTCGGCCGAGAGCATCACCGCATCGGTGCCGTCGTAGATCGCGGTGGCCACGTCCGACGCTTCAGCGCGCGTGGGCACCGGGCTGTCCACCATCGACTCCAGCATCTGCGTGGCCACGATCACCGGCTTGCCCAGGCGCCGGCAACTGCGCAGGATGCGCTTCTGGATCACCGGCACGCGCTCGGCGGGCAGTTCCACGCCGAGGTCGCCACGCGCCACCATCACGGCGTCGGACAAGGCCACAATCTCGTCGAGCCGCTCCACGGCCGATGGTTTCTCGAGCTTGGACACGATCGCGGCACGGTCGCCGATCAGCGCGCGCGCCTCGGCCACGTCCTCCGGCCGCTGCACGAAAGACAGCGCGATCCAGTCCGCGCCCAGCTCCAGCGCCAGGGCGAGGTCGCGCCGGTCCTTGGCGGTGAGTGCGGCGATCGGCAGCACGACCCCGGGCACGTTGACACCCTTGCGCTCGGACAGCCTGCCACCGGCCACGACACGCGTCTCGGCGAAGTCGGCGCCGCAGCGTTCCACGACCAGTCGCAGCCGGCCATCGTCGAGCAGCAGTTCCGCGCCGGGTACCAGCGCGGCGAAGATCTCCGGGTGCGGCAGGCAGGCGCGCCGGGCGTCGCCCGCGCCGACATCGAGGTCGAGCCGGAACGCCCCGCCCTCGGCCAGCATCACGGCGCCATCGCCGAAGGTCCCCACGCGCAGCTTGGGGCCCTGCAGATCGGCCAGGATCCCGATCGGGCGTCCTGTCTCCGCCTCCAGCTCGCGCAGCAGCGCAAAACGGGCGCGATGGTCGTCGGCGCTGCCGTGGCTGAAGTTCAACCTGAAGACATCGGCACCCGCCAGGAACAGGCGACGGACCGTGTCCTTGTCCGAACTGGCGGGGCCGAGGGTGGCGACGATTTTGGCGTTGCGGGACCGGCGCATGACTCAGGCGTAACGCGTCGACATCGCGTCCAGCGTCACCGGTTTGATTTTCGATCCCTGTCCGGCACAGCCAAAGGCCTCGAAGCGCGCCTTGACGATGCCGCGCGCCGCATTCTTGGCCGCAATGAGCGCCTTGCGCGGATCGAACTCGCTGGGCTGCTTGGCGAACACCTGGCGCATCGCGCCGGTCATGGCCAGCCGGACGTCGGTGTCGATGTTGATCTTGCGCACGCCGCTCTTGATGCCGCGCTGGATTTCCTCGACCGGCACGCCGTAGGTCTCCTTGATGTCGCCGCCGTATTGACGGATGATGGCCAACCATTCCTGCGGCACGCTGGATGAGCCGTGCATCACCAGATGGGTATTGGGTACCTGGGCGTGGATGGCCGCGATGCGGTCCATGGCCAGGATGTCACCCGTGGGTTTGCGAGTGAACTTGTAGGCGCCGTGGCTGGTGCCGATGGCGATGGCCAGCGCGTCCACGCCAGTGCGGGCCACGAAGTCCTTGGCCTGGACCGGATCGGTCAACATCATGTCGTGGGTCAGCTTGCCCTCAGCGCCGCTGCCGTCTTCTTCGCCGGCCTCGCCGGTTTCCAGCGAACCCAGGCAGCCCAACTCACCCTCGACCGAGACGCCAATGGAATGCGCGAATTTGCAGACCTCGCGCGTGACGGCAAGGTTGTACTCGTAAGAGGCCGGGGTCTTGGCGTCTTCCTTCAGCGAGCCATCCATCATCACGCTGGTAAAGCCCGAACGGATCGACTGCATGCACACCGCGGGCGACGCGCCATGGTCCTGGTGCAGCACCACGGGCACGCCCGGGTGCGTTTCCACCGCCGCCAGCACCATGTGGCGCAGGTAGGCTTCGCCCGCATATTTGCGCGCGCCGGCCGAGGCCTGCAGGATCACCGGGGCGTCGGTCTCCTGCGCCGCTTCCATGATGGCCTGTATCTGTTCGAGGTTGTTGACGTTGAAGGCCGGCACGCCGTAGCCGTGTTCGGCGGCGTGATCCAGCACCTGGCGAAGTGAGACGAGGGCCATGGGATTCTCCGATGAAGGTTGAAGGGTTGAAGAGACAGACCGGGGCGTTTAGCCGTGCTGCGAGATGTGTTCCATGCGGTGGTGCCAGCCGATGATGTCCTCCAGTCCGATGCCTTCGGTCGAGCCCGGGCTCGACGCCGCCGGTTGCCAGCCGTCGCGCTGTTCGAGCCCCGGGCCGATGGCGATCGCGCCTTCGATGGCGGCGCGGCTGAAGTACGCGCTTCGGGTGACCACCACCGGGACGTCGGCCGCACGCGCCGCCGCCACGCCGCCGGGCGAATCCTCCAGCGCCACAGCTTCCAACGGCCCGATGCCCATTTGCCGCAACGCCTTCAGGTAGACCTCGGGGTCTGGCTTCTTGCCGGCCACGTCTTCGCCGCAGACCCGCGCCGCGAACCAACCAGCCCAGGACGGGCCTAGATGCGCGCGCAGCAGCGCCTCGACATTGCTGCGGCTGGTGGTGGTGGTGATCGCCATGCGCACGCCGCGGGCCCGGCACTCGTCCATCAACTCGCGCACGCCTTCGCGCAATGCAATGCCTTCGGACTGCACCAGCTCGGCATACAGGGCGTTCTTGCGCGCGTGCACCTGGCGCGCCAGCCGATCGCGCTCGCCAGCCAATGGCGGGGCATCTGGACGGCTGCTCATGTCGTGCATCAGCCGTTCCCGGCCGCCGGTCACGTTCAGCAGTTCACCGTAACGCACAACGTCCCAGCGCCACGGCAGGCCGCAGGCCTCGAAGGCACGGTTGAAGGCCACGCGGTGGCCGTCGCGTTCGGTCTCGGCCAGGGTGCCGTCCACGTCCCAGAGCAGCGCCTTGATGGTCATGCCTGTTCGCCTTCGGCTGCGCGCCGCGCCAGAATCTCGAACGCCGGCAGGGTCTTGCCTTCCAGCACTTCGAGAAAGGCGCCGCCACCGGTGGAGATGTAGTCGACGTCCTTGTCGATGCCGTACTTGGCGATGGCTGCCAGCGTGTCGCCGCCGCCGGCGATGCTGAAGGCGCTGCTGGCCGCGACGGCCCGGGCGATGACCTCGGTGCCCTTGGCAAAGGCGTCGAACTCGAACACGCCGACGGGGCCGTTCCAGACGATGGTCCCGGCTGCCATGAGCTGCCTGGCCAGCAGCGCCGCGGTTTGCGGGCCAATGTCCAGGATCAGATCGTCGGTGGCCACGTCGGCGGCGGCCTTAACCGTGGCCGGCGCATCGGCCGCGAAGGTCTTGGCGCACACCACATCTACGGGGATGAGCACCTCGGCACCTCGCGCCTTCATGGCGTCGATCACGGCCTTGGCCTCGTCCAGCAGGTCCGGCTCGGCCAGCGACTCGCCGATCTTCAGGCCCGCAGCCAGCATGAAGGTGTTTGCAATGCCGCCGCCGACGATCAGGCCGTCGACCTTGGTCGACAGGGCCCTGAGGATGGTGAGTTTGGTGCTGACCTTCGAGCCGGCGACGATGGCCACGAGCGGGCGCTTCGGGCTGGCCAGAGCCTTGCCGATGGCGTCGATCTCGGCCGCCAGCAGTGGGCCGGCGCAGGCCACCTTGGCGAACTGCGCGATGCCGTAGGTGCTGGCTTCGGCCCGGTGTGCCGTGCCGAAGGCGTCGTGAACGAAGATGTCGCACAGTGCAGCCATCTTCTTCGCCAGCGCTTCATTGTTCTTCTTCTCGCCCTTGTTCAGGCGACAGTTCTCGAGCATCACGACCTGACCGGGAGCCACCTCCACGCCATCGACCCAGTGGCTCACCAACTTGACCTCGCGGCCCAGCAACTCGCCCATGCGCGCAGCCACCGGGGCCAGCGAGTCCGCGGGCTTGAACTCGCCTTCGACGGGTCGGCCGAGGTGGGAAGTGACCATCACCGCCGCCCCGGCATCCAGCGCCAGCTTCACAGCGGGCACGGACGCGCGGATGCGCGTGTCCTCGGTGATCTTGCCGTTGTCGCCTTGCGGCTCGTTCAGGTCTGCGCGGATGAAGACGCGCTGGCCGCCAACGCGGCCCTGGGCGATGAGATCGGTCAGGCGCAGGATTTTCATAGGAGGCCCTTGGGAGCGATACGGTTTGGCACGAGCTTTCGTATGTCGTCGCGCTCAGGAGTGATGCCGATCAGGTCTGTGCCTCACGGCGCGTGCCACAAACCGACGTTTTGGAAGCCATCATTTCGAGCGCCTCTTGCACAGTGGCCCCAGTGGCTTGTGCAGGCGAACCAAGCTCTCAGGTTGAGCGCGCTGCAACGACGCGCGCCATTTCAAGCACCTTGTTCGAGTAGCCCCACTCGTTGTCGTACCAGGCCACGACCTTGACGAAGGTCTTGTCCAGCGCGATGCCGGCGTCGGCGTCGAAGACGCTGGTGCAAGGCTCGCCGCGGAAGTCGGTCGACACCACCTTGGCCTCGGTGTAGGCCAGCACACCCTTCAT
>Ga0315271_10002414_pt1 | contig 11692 bp, 12 predicted proteins | sample C3_top_MG_FD_204664 | JGI IMG/M metagenome (GOLD analysis project Ga0315271, IMG submission 204664) | Sediment microbial communities from Yellowstone Lake, YNP, Wyoming, USA - C3_top | ecosystem: Environmental > Aquatic > Freshwater > Lake > Sediment | place: USA: Wyoming | collected 2017-08-01
CGGCACGCCAGCCGCCTCGGGCTGTCGCACTCGACCGTGAAGCACCACCTGGCGAACGCGCGCTCGAAGGTGGGCGCCGAGACCACCGCGCAGCTCGTGTGGATTCTGGGCCCACGGCTGCCTGGGCCCGAGGGCCGGGCCGAGTCGGACGATCAGGCCCCAGACGCCTCGGCGAGATGACCTAAACGGGTGCTCCTCGACTCACTCAGTCGCGGGAGGTCGCGGGCCCGTCGCCGAGAACACCGCGATCGAGCCGATCGCCTCGAGCTCGACGTGCTCGAACGACGCGCCGAGGATGGCACGCAGGCCGTCCTCCGTGTCGGCGAGATTGTCGAAACCCCGCTGGCGGTTGAACACCGAGAGGAACGCCCGGGCAGTTCGGGTGTGGTTGCCGCTCGTCCCGAGCACCGACGCCCCGAAGAGCACACCGTCGGGGGCGAGCACTGCGGCCACGTCGGCAACGGCGAGCGCCTTGCGATCCATGGGCCCCGGCAGGCAGTGGATCACCAGGTGGAGGGCCGCCGAGCTGAACGGCCCCGCCACGGGAAGTGGCTTGAGCACGTCCGCCTCGACGGCGGTGACGGTGAGCCGGTCCAGGCGGCGCGCGACGTGGCGCAGGACGTTCGGGTTCGGGTCGACGATGGTGACCGCGCTGCCGTCGGGGAGGCCGGATTGCTCCAGGAAGTAGCCGGTGCCCGGCCCGACGTCGAGGTGCCCGGGTCGGACGTGGCGCCGATACCGCTCGACCAGCCCGGACGTCGGGCAGCGCCAGACGTATCGGGCGATGGGACCGAGCACGAGCGGGTCGTAGAGGTTCAGCAGCGCGCGGTTGTAGTCGCGCTGGCCGGGGTAGGCGGGATCGGCGCGATCCACGGGCGGGACGCTCCTTGTCGCTGTCCGGAGCTGGTCCTTTTGGAACGAGGGTGGGCGGCCTGCGGTCGCCCACCCTCTCGCGGCCCTGGGGCTATCCGCAGGTGAACCTGAAGTTGTTGAAGGTGACGGTGACAACGCCGTTGGCGTTGACGGTGAAGTGGTCATCGCCGTGGACGGTGGTGCGCGAGCCGTCCGTGCCGATCAGCCGGAAGGTGCTCGTGTCCGTGGCGACCGCGTTCCTGTTGTTGAGGGACTCCCCGAACCACTCGGCGTAGTGGCCGCTGGCGACGACACCGGTCGGGTCGTCAGGCGTGAAGGTGGCTGTCCCCTCGTCGGTCGTCGTGATCCACAGCTCGGGGCCCGTCGTGAAGGAGGTGACGTGGAAGACCCCGGTCTTCAATGTCGCGGAGAGCGTGCCCGGAGCGCCCGTGCACGGGTTCGTCACCGAGGCCGAGAAGGAGAGGACGTCGCGGTACTGCTGGGTGCTGGTGACGGTCCCCTGGCCGCCCGCGTCCGCGAGCGCGGCCCCGGCGGTCAGCAGCGCGAGCATCGCCGCCATGGTCACTGCTTTGAGTATGCGTCCACGCATGTGAAGCCTCCATGGGCTATCCGGTCGATATGGCCTAGTGCCAACGGTCGTCTTAGGTTGTGACCATCGGCCTGTACAGGCCTGGTCGCGGAGTATATGCGTGATGGTCAGGAATAGATGGGCGCGGTGTCTACGGACCCGGAGTTCACGGGGCGGGCGCACCTGGACGTGCGCTGTGGGCCGGCCCGCTGCCTCGACGTAGATCGTGGCGTGAGCCGTCGGGGAGGCGGTAGAGACGGCGATGCGGGTCGTCCCGCTGGTGGCCTCGGCCTAGGTGTCGCCGAGATGGCCGGCGAGCCAAGGGCAGGAGCGACGCCCCGACCCACCGCCTCGCACCCAGGGATGGCATGGCCCAAACGGCCAACTAGGAACCTCAGCCCGCCGCCCGCACCGTTACGGCATGACGGCGCGCTGGTCCGATCCACACCGCCTCGGCCTGTCGCACTCGACCGTGAAGCACCACCTGGCGAATGCGCGGTCCAAGGTGGGCGCCGAGACGACGGCGCAGCTGGTGTGGATCCTGGCGCCGCGGCTGCCGGATCCGGAGGGCGAGGCCGATTCGGACAACTAGACTAACTGCCGTGGCCCCGGAACTCTCACGCCTCCCCGTCCGTCAGAGAGTGTGATGCGCCGACTCGCCGCTCTGCTCCTGCTGGTCACGGTGTCGGCCTGCGCCTCCCCCGCGCCGACCACGGCGCCAGCCCCGACGCAGATGCCTACGGAGTCCGTGACTCCATCACCCTCGCCGTCGCCCGCGACGACCCCGTCGCCCTCGCCAACCCCGACCCCGTCACCGGTTCCGAGCGCCTCGGTCGCCTGCGTCCCGGAGCCGGCCGAGGTTGCGCCAGGCGGCTCGGGCGACCCGTGCCCATCCGCCCTCGCCGCGGTCCGCGCCATCGTGGCGCCGCTCGGGCTGCCTATCACGGAGGTCTACATCCAGCCCGGGATCTTCTGGTGCGGCGTCCTGTGGCCCGGCTTCCAGTCGATGCCGCCATGCGCCGGGATCCCCGTCGTGCCCGGTGCCTCGATGCACGGCTGGGTCGCCTTCGGAGGGACGGCCAAGGTCGCCGCCGTCCAGCTCGACCGGACGCCGCCGCACGGCTCGACGCCCGGCGGGCCGTGGCGGGCGACCGTCGTCGACTTCACGGTGCCGCCGACCGGCTGGGCGATGCCGTAGGTCGGCCTCGTCGCCGCGGTCCTCGTCGCCGGATCGGAGAAGGCGGCCGCCCACCGGCTCGGCCTCTCGCACTCGACCGTGAAGCACCACCTGGCGAACGCGCGGTCCAAGGTGGGGGCGGAGACGACGGCGCAGCTCGTGTGGATCCTGGCTCCGCGGCTGCCGGAGCCGGAGGGCGGGAGCGGACGGACGAGTAGCGGCCTGCTCGACGAGGTCGTGGGCCTACTGGGCTTGCGCCCCGGTACCGAACCTTAACGTGGAAGTGATCCGGCTGGCACCCCGCGGCGCGGTAGCGGCCAGCGTCGGTCACACTCGATGACGACAGCCTGAACGAGCCACTTGCCAAGACGGGATGGCGGTGCACGACGAGAGCGATGTCCCCGTGCCTGCTCGGGGTCACTTCCCCCGGTGAGGCGCCCCCCCAGGACCCGATCCCCGGCACGTCGTGCGCTCTCCGTGATCGGGGATTGCAAACGGGCGACAATCATGGTTGAGTCGGTAGTCGCGCGCCCGTCGCCACGCAGGAGGTCAGCAATCCATGAGCACCGCCACACCCACGATCGCCTCGGCCAACGAGGCCCTGCTGGGCAGGCTGCCCTTCGACGACACCGCCGACTTCGAGGACGCGGCGCGCGGCCTCCTCGGCCGACTGGAGCCGTGCATCGTCCGCGCGGATGACGGCCGCGTCGTCTGGGACAACGACTCCTACAGGTTCCTCGACGGCGATGCCCCGGCCACCGTCAACCCGAGCCTGTGGCGCCAGTCCAGGCTCGTGGCGATGGACGGCCTGTTCGAAGTCGTGCCGGGCGTCTACCAGGTCCGCGGGATGGACCTCTCGAACATCAGCTTCGTCGAGGGCACGGCTGGCGTCCTGGTCATCGACCCGCTGATCTGCACCGAGACCGCGGCGGCCGCCCTCGCCCTGTACCGGAAGTACCGGGGCGATCGGCCGGTCACCGGCGTGATCTACACGCACAGCCACATCGACCACTTCGGCGGGGTCAAGGGCGTCACGACGCAGGCCGACGTGGACGCGGGGCGCTGCGCGGTCATCGCCCCGGACGGCTTCCTCGAGCACGCGATCGAGGAGAACGTGTACGCGGGCACGGCCATGGGCCGGCGCGCGGGCTACATGTACGGCGCGGTCCTCGAGCGCGGCCCCGAGGGCCAGGTCGGGGCGGGACTCGGCCAGACGACCTCGACCGGGACGGTGACCCTCATCGTGCCGACGGACCTCGTTCGGGCGACCGGCGAGACCCGGGTCGTCGACGGCATCAGCATGGAGTTCCAGATCACGCCCGGGACCGAGGCGCCGGCGGAGATGAACGTCCTGTTCCCGGCCAGCGGTGCGCTGTGCATGGCCGAGAACGCGACGCACACGCTCCACAACCTGCTGACGCTCCGCGGCGCCGTGGTCCGCGACCCTCACGAGTGGGCCCGGTACATGACCGAGGCCATCGACCTGTTCGCCGGCCGGGCGGACGTCGTCTTCGCGTCGCACCACTGGCCGACGTGGGGCCGGGAGCGCCTGCGCACGTACCTTGGCCAGCAGCGGGACCTGTACGCGTACCTCCACGACCAGACGTTGCGGATGCTGAACAAGGGCATGGTCGGCGCGGAGATCGCCGAGGCCATCGAGCTGCCGCCGGCCCTCGAGGCGGCCTGGAACACGCACGGCTACTACGGCTCCGTGAGCCACAACGTCAAGGCGATCTACCAGCGCTACATGGGCTGGTACGACGGCAACCCGGCCAACCTCTGGAAGCACACGCCGGTCGAGGGGGCCACGCGCTACGTCGCGGCGATGGGCGGAGCGGACGCGGTGGTCGCGATCGCGCGCGACGCCTACGCGATCGGCGACTTCCGCTGGGTCGCCGAGCTCCTCAACCACGTGCTCTTCGCCGACGAGACCAACGAGGCCGCAAAGGCGCTCCAGGCGGACGCCTTCGAGCAGCTCGGCTTCGGCGCCGAGAACGGGACATGGCGCAGCGCCTTCCTGGCCGGCGCCTACGAGCTGCGCCGCGGCCCGTTCGGCACGCCGACCACCACCACGGCACCGGACCTGATGGGCGCCCTCACGCCCGGTCAGACCTTCGACGCCATCGCTATCCGCGTGGACGGCCCCAAGGCCTGGCACGAGCACCTGGTCATCGGGATCGTGATCGACGGAGCTGGCGTCACGACGAGCTACCGGCTCGAGCTGGCCAACGGCGTGCTCATCCACCACGCGGCGCCGGTGGAGGGCGCCGACCTCGTCATCAGGACCCCGGCCGCCGCGCTCCCCGGGCTCCTCGCGGGGCAGACGGCCGGCATGTCCATCGAGGGCGACCTGTCCGCGCTGGCCCGCCTGACCGCGGTCCTCGAGGCGCCCGACCCGGACTTCGCGATCGTCACGCCGTAACCTGCAACCACGTTGGGTGCCGACGGTTGACGCCGCCGGCACCGCGGGCCTGTCGACGCACCGACGGACGTCACGCGGGATGAGCGCAAACGCGGCGCCGCCGCGCGCCAACATGGCCCAAACGGCCAAGTAGTGACAGCGGACCCTTGCCCCCACCCTTGGGCCATGACGGCGCGCTGGTCCGATCCATACCGGCTCCCGGGCTCCATTGCCTGTTGCGACCCCGGGTACGCCCGCGCAGTCTCCGATCGCACTCGACCGTGAAGAACCACCTGGCGAACGCCCGGTCCAGGGTCGGCGCGGAGACGACGGCGCAGCTGGTCTGGATCCTGGCCCCGCGGCTGCCGGAGCCGGAGGGCGAAGCCGCGCCGAGCGAATAGCTGCCCGTTGCCGGGTCGGAGATGACGGCCGCCCAGGTGACTGCCCCTTGCGGGCTTACACTTGCTCCTGCACACGCCGCGCAGGCCGCATCGCGGCCCGACGCCGGCCAGCGGTGCCAGGCGCCGCGCTTGAAACGAGAGCAGAGAACGACCCGGATGGCGACGGTGGGCACCGCCCCCATCCGGGCCACGACGACGCGTGCCCATCGGGCAGGCGCGGAGGTGAGCAGTGACCGTTGAGCAGCTCCTGGGGGTCGTCCTCCAGGTGAGCGGCCTCGTCTTCGTCGTGGCGAGCATGCTCGCGATGGGCCTGGGGCTCACCGTCGGGCAGATCGTGGCCCCCCTGCGGAGCCCGGTCCGCGTCGTGTCGGCGCTGGTCGCCAACTTCGTCCTGGTGCCGCTGCTCGCCTTCGCCATCGCCAAGGCCCTCGGACTCGACCAGCCGCTCGCCAACGGGCTGATCGTGCTCGCGACCGCTGCGGGCGCGCCGTTCCTGCCCAAGCTCGTCCAGGGCGCCAAGGGGGACGTCGCATTCGGCGTCGGCCTGATGGTGCTCCTGATGGTCGTCACCATCGTCTACATGCCGCTCGTCCTGCCGCTCATGCTCCCCGGCGTGTCGGTGGACGCATGGGCGATCGCCCAGTCGCTGATCGTGGTGATGCTGGTGCCGCTCGCGATCGGGCTGTCGGCGAAGGCGCTGTGGCCCGAGGACGCCGCGAGCTGGCAGCCGATGTTCGCGAAGGCATCGAGCCTCGCGATCATGGTGCTACTGGTCGTGGGGATCGGGCTCAACGTCGCCAACATCCTGGCGCTCATCGGGTCCCGCGGGCTCATCGCCCTCGCGGTCTTCGCGGCAGGGTCCGCCGCCATCGGGTTCGCGCTCGGCGGGCGAGAGCCGGCGGGCCGCACCGTGATGCTCCTGGGGACCACGATGCGCAACATCTCGGCGGCCCTCGTGGTCGCCGCCGGCAACTTCGCCGGGACGGCGACCGTGCCGTTCATCCTGGTGGGCGCGATCCTGCTGCTCGTCATCACGCTGCCGACCGCGAAGGCGCTCGGACGCCAAGCACCGGTGGGAACCGTCCCGGCCGGTTAACCTCCGCCGGTCGAACCGCGCCGCTGATCTCCCCTAAGGCGGCTCGCCGCCCGAGTGAGGCCGGTCGCTCACACACGCGAATGGCCCAAACGGCCAAGTAGAAACCGCGGCCCTCCCCCTGCACGCTTGGGCCATGACGGCGCGCTGGTCTGATCCACACCGACTCCCGGGCCCCCCTGCCTGTCGCGACCCCGGGTACGTCCGCGCCGTCAACCCCACGAGGGCTCGATGAGCGAGGTCGAGCTCGCCCTGGCCTTCCTTTCGGGCGTCGTCACCGGCGTCCTCCTGGACCGATGGGTGCTCCCGCCGCTCGTTGACCTGTGGATCGATCGAATGCGCCGGCATGGGCAATGAACGTGACGGCGATGAGGCGGAGCGCCGCCGGGCCGACGTCTACTCCTCGGCCCGGATCGGGGCCGCTGCTGCGCTCACGCTCGTCCTGGTCGTGCTCCTCGTCCTCGACGTCGTCGTCCCCGACTACCACGTCTCGCCTGGGATCCTCCTGCCCCTCCTTGGCGCGATCCTCGCGCTCCTGGGGCTCGAGGCCTCGGCCCTCTGGAGGAACGTGAAGTGACGACGGTCACGGCGCCGCTGACGAACAAGGCCTACGGCTACCCCACGCGGGGCGCTCGGCGGCGCCGGAAGCCGACGATCCTGGCCTGCCTGCACCAGACCAGCAACGCCACGGCGACGGCCATCCAGGAGCGCAACTACGCCAACCGGGCGGGGTCCTGGGGACCCTCCGCCACGGCCTACATCGACCGCGACGGCACGATCGTCCGCGCCATCGACCCCGTTGCCTACGCGGCCTGGAGCCAGGGCGACGTCGCCTCCCCGAACACCAAGATCCCGACGATCGCCGCCGCGGTCGCGTCCGGGGTGAACATGAACGAGTGGGTGCACGAGTCGATCGAGTGCTCGGGCTCGGGCGCCGAGCCGTACACCGACGCCCAGTTCGAGAGCGTCGCCCAGCTGGTCGCCGCGGCGTCGCACGCGCTGGGCCTGCCGGTCAACCGCAGCACCGTCGTCTTGCACGCTGACATCAACGGCGTGTCGCGCCGCAGCGACCCGTGGCCGCCGGTCACCCGAGAGACCAGGGTCAAGCGGGTGATCGACCGGGCGAACGCGATCCTGCGGCCGCCGATCGTGACCGTGACCGTGAAGTCGGGCGACAGCCTGAACGCCATCGCCACCTCGCACGGGCTGACGCTCAAGGCCCTGCTGGCATTTCCGGAGAACGCCAAGTACCGCGCCAGCCCGGGGCTGATCCACCCGGGCGACCTGGTGCGAATCCGCTGAGAGGAGCACGTCATGTCCGCCCTGCTCTCCAACCCGGCCCTGCTCGTGGGGCTCATCCGCGCGCTGCTGATCCTGCTCGTCACGTTCGGCGTCGCCGTGTCCCAGGTTCAGCAGAACAGCATCCTCGAGCTCGTGGGTGCCGTGCTCGCCGTCATGAGCCTGCTCCTGACAGGCGTGACGCTCGCGAAGACGACGCCCGTGTCCAACCCGACCCTGCCCGAGGGCACGGTGGTCGAGGTCCTGACGCCCGAGGGGCAGCCCAACCGCACCGCGGTCGTGGTCTAGGGCGTGAAGCTCTGCACGGTCTGCGGCGTCGTCACGAGCCGATCGACTGGACGCTGCAGCGAGCATCCACGCCTGTCGGGCATCGGTGCCAACCATCACGTCCATGCGGATGCACGATGGGCTCACCTGTCCAAGCGGATGATCGCCCGCCACGTCGGCCAGTACGGCTACGTCTGCCCTGGCGATTGTCCCGAGCATCCGGCGCACCCGACGCGTGATCTGACGCTCGACCATGTCACCGCACTCATCGACGGTGGCGCGTCGTTCGACCCCGCCAACACCCGCGTGCTGTGCCGATCGAGGAACTCGGCCAACGGAGCGCGGCTCGTGAACGCCAGAAGGGCGGACCGGGGGTACCCACACGCGGGTTCTGCGCTCCCCGAAGTCCGCGCCTCCCAATCGTGTGCACGCGGCCGAGTTTCGCCAGAAATATCCGTGCCCGCCGCGGGCCAGGTTCGCCCACGAGCGCCACAGGGCGCCGGAGCGCCGGAGCGCCGGAGCGCCGCGATGAGATCACGCATGACCCCGGCGTCACCCGAGGAGAAGGGCCCCGGGTTAGAGCACTCGCGCTCGGGCCTCTTCAGATCAGGCCGAGTTGCCCTATCGCATCTCAGCACCGGCTGAGAGACTGCCGACGAGTATCACGACAGTCGGGGTCTCGGGTCGCATGACTTGGCCGTGCATCAATCGCGGCCCCATGTGGCTCTCAGGCCGCGGCTCGATGCCGTCGACGCCCGCCACTTTGACTCGAGCGCGCCACAGATAAGGAGAGCCTCACATGGTGAGCACGATGCCGACCGCGACCGAAGAGACAGTGGCGAGCACCACTCTGCCCATCCTGTCCCACTGGATCGACGGGCGGCCCGTCGAAGTCCTCCCGGAGCAGACCGGCCCGATCTGGAACCCGGCGACCGGGCAGGTCATCGCCCGCGTGCCGCGCGGTGGAGCCGACGAGGTCGCGAAGGCGACCGCGTCCGCCAAGGCGGCCTTCCCGGCCTGGCGCGACACACCACTGATCGCCCGCAGCGAGATCTTCTTCGCCTTCCGCGAGCTCGTCTGGCAGCACCGGGAGGAGATGGCCGCCCTCATCACCCGCGACCACGGCAAGACGTACCCGGATGCCCTCGGCGAGGTCCTGCGCGGCCTCGAGACGATCGAGTTCGCCTGCGGCCTGCCGTCGCAGCTCGCTGGGTTGATGACCCCCAACGTGGCCACCGGCGTCGACGCCTTCACCCTGCGCGGGCCGCTCGGCGTGGTTGCCGCGATCACGCCGTTCAACTTCCCGGCGATGGTCCCAATGTGGATCTACCCGATCGCCCTGATGTGCGGCAACACGGTGATCCTCAAGCCCTCCTCCCACACCCCGGGCGCCACCCAGCTCCAGGCGGAGCTGTGGACCGAGGCCGGCGGCCCCGACGGCACCTTCAACATCGTCTACGGCGGCCGCGAGGCCGTGAAGGCCATCGTCGAGCACCCCGACATCAAGGCGATCCAGTTCGTCGGCTCCACCGTGGTCGGCCGCTACGTCTTCGAGGAGGGCACCAAGCACGGCAAGCGGGTGGGGTCCTACACGTCGGCAAAGAACGCCATGATCGTCCTGCCCGACGCCGACATGGAGCTGACCGCCGATGCTGCCGTCGCCTCCGGCTACGGTTCCGCGGGCGAACGCTGCATGGCCCAGACCCTCCTGATCGCGGTCGGCGACACCGCTGACCGACTCCGCCCCCTCATGCTCGAGCGGATCGCAGGGCTCAAGGTCGGCCCCGGCATGGAGAAGGGCATGGACATGGGCCCGATCTATACAAAGGAGCACCGCGAGTCGGTCATCGGCTGGATCGACAAGGGTGAGGCCGAGGGTGCCGAGCTCGTCGTCGACGGCCGGCCGTTCGTCCACCCCACGAATCCCGAGGGCTTCTTCCTCGGCGTCAGCCTGTTCGACCACGTGACCCCGGACATGGAGATCTACCAGGAGGAGATCTTCGGGCCGGTCCTCGGCATCGTCCGGGCCGCCACCTACGACGAGGCCCTCGGGCTCATCAACAGCCACAAGTACGCCAACGGCACCGCCATCTTCACGACCGACGGCGGCGCCGCCCGGCGCTTCAAGCTCGAGGTCGACGTGCCCATGATCGGGGTCAACGTGCCGATCCCGGTCCCGGCCGGCTACCTCTCCTTCGGGGGAGCAAAGGAGTCGGCCATCGGCGACCTGGCGATGCGCGGCGAGGACGGCGTGCGTTTCTTCACCCAGCAGAAGATGGTCACCGAGCGCTGGCCGGAGCCAGGTCGGCGCCCTGGCCTCAGCCTCGTCTTCCCCGGCAACAGCTGAATCAGTCGGTGTCCGGCATCGAGGACCGGGAGGCGATCGACCTCCCTGTCCTCGACATGGCGCCGTCCGCCACCGCGGGCGGGATGCGGCGGCCTGCTGGCATCGTCAGCCTCGGGCACAGTCCAGACCCGTTGGTCAGCCGCACTGCGCCTCTCGTGGGTAAGGGCAGATCACGAGGATAGCCATGCCGCATCGGGACCCAATCGAGCGAGTGCTCGTGGTCACCGCACACCCCGATGACGTGGACTTCAGCGTCGGAGGCACCGTCGCCTCCTTCACCGGCGCAGGCATCGAGGTGACGTACTGCGTCATCACCGATGGCGATGCCGGCGGCATCGACCGGGCCGCCACCCGCGCCGAGGTGGCGGCCCTGCGACGGCGGGAGCAGGTCGCCGCTGCGGCCGTGCTCGGCGTCGATGACGTCCGCTTCCTCGGCTACAAGGACGGCGAGCTCACCGTCACCCTCGATCTGCGGCGAGATCTCAGCCGGGTCATTCGTCAGGTGCGACCCCAGCGCATGCTGATCCACTCCCCCGAGCGCAACTGGCGCCGCGTCTGCGACATGCACCCGGACCACCTTGCAGCCGGGGAGGCTGGGATCTTCGCGATCTACCCCGACGCCCGCAACCCTTTCGCGCACCCGAGCCTGCTGGAGGGCGAGGATCTGGCCGGCTGGGCAGTGCCGGAGGCCTGGATCTTCGGCACGCCCACGCCCAACCACTGGGTCGATGTCACCGAGCACATCGACCGACAGCTCGCCGCCCTGCGCGAGCACCACAGCCAGACGGACCACATGGCGGACCTCGTCGACAGAATCACCGGCCGGCGGACCGAGCTCGCCGTCCAGGCCGGGTTGCCGGAAGGTCACCTCGCCGAGGCGTTCATGACGGTGGACACCGCATGAGCGCCCGATAGGGTCTCTCAGGCGATCCAGACGAAGTACATGCCGACGGCGATCATGATCACACCACTCGCCCGCTCGATGGAACTTGACCAGCGCCCCGCCGCCTGGAAGCGTTTCAAGGCCCCCGTGAACGTCCCTGCGAGCACGACCGGCACGCCTCGTCCCAGAGCGTAGACCAGCAGCAAGGCCGCGCCATAGAGGAGCGCGCCATCGGCCATCACGTAGGTGAGGATGGCCGCGAGCACCGGCGTCGCGCACTGGGACGCGACCAGCCCGGACACCAGGCCGAGCGCGAGCGCCCCGGGCGCCCCGCGCAGGCCGACGCGCTCGCGCAGCCCGCCGAACCACATCGGCGTGGACAG
>Ga0315271_10002416_pt1 | contig 11690 bp, 9 predicted proteins | sample C3_top_MG_FD_204664 | JGI IMG/M metagenome (GOLD analysis project Ga0315271, IMG submission 204664) | Sediment microbial communities from Yellowstone Lake, YNP, Wyoming, USA - C3_top | ecosystem: Environmental > Aquatic > Freshwater > Lake > Sediment | place: USA: Wyoming | collected 2017-08-01
CCCGGCGAAGCGGCCCGCCTTTTCGGTGCTGGATTGCAGCAAGTTGGAGAGGGCCTTCGGCATTCGGTTGCCGGATTGGCAGGAGAGTCTGGGGCAGGTGCTGGAAGCGTGACGTGGCTCCGTGAAATAGCAGATGAAAGAGGAAGCCTCCTGGGCGTCGAAGGGTACAGCGGGGAAGGCGCAAACGGCGCCTGATGGAGACGGCAAGTTGATGAACAGAACTAGGAACTTATGAATCTCTTAATTACAGGCGGAGCGGGTTTTATCGGATCAAACTTGATCCAGCACGTTATCGGGGCGTCTGAGGTGGCGCGATTGGTCAACCTGGATTGCCTGACGTATGCGGGGCATTTGGAGAACCTGGAGGAGGTCAGGAACCACCCCAGGTATTCCTTTGAGCGCGTGGACTTGCGTGACAAGGCGGCCGTGCAGAAAGTCGTCGCGCAACATGGGATCACTCACGTGATGCATCTCGCCGCGGAATCGCACGTGGATCGTTCGATCACAGGCCCGGGGGATTTCATCCACACCAACGTGGTGGGAACGTTCAACTTGCTGGAGGCCTGCCGCAGTTCTTGGGGCGCTAATCTCGCGGGGAAGCGATTCCATCATGTCTCGACCGATGAAGTCTATGGCAGCCTGGGAGCGACGGGTTATTTCACGGAAACGACGCCCTATGCCCCCAACTCGCCATATTCGGCCAGCAAAGCTTCGAGCGACATGCTGGTGCGCGCTTATCATCACACTTATGGGTTGCCGACCGTAATCACGAACTGCTCCAACAATTATGGGCCATACCAATTCCCGGAAAAACTGATCCCGGTGGTCATTCAGAGCGTTTTGGCACGAAGAACGATTCCGGTTTATGGCGATGGCATGAACGTGCGCGATTGGCTCTATGTGCGGGACCATGCCGAGGCTTTGTGGCAAGTAATGAATCGCGGCACGCTGGGGGAAACCTATAATGTTGGAGGCCACAATGAGTGGGCGAACATCCGGATTGTGGAATTGATCTGCGATTTGATCGACGAAATGGCTCCGGAAGCCGGCGGCAATTCGCGCAAGCTGATCACGTTTGTAAAAGACCGCTTGGGACATGACCGGCGCTACGCCATAGATGCCTCAAAGATCGAGAAGGAACTCGATTGGGTGCCGGCTCACCGGTTCGAGCAAGGCATTCGCGAGACCGTCCGGTGGTATCTCGATCACCAGGATTGGGTCAAGAGCGTGCTGGAAAAGAAATAATTATCCGGATCACGTTCAGCCATTAGCTCGAAAGGGCCCCCTCAGGTTTGGCAGGTTGGGAAAACACCAAACGATCGCTTTCAGCGGTGACATTGATGGGATCGCCCTCGTGGAATGAGCCCTTCAGAATCTCCTCGGCCAGCGGATCCTCAAGGAATCGCTCCACCGATCGACGCATCGGGCGTGCTCCATATTGCGGGTCGAAGCCCCGGGTAACCAGCAGGTCCTTCGCCTTCTCGTCCAGTTTCAATCCAATATTCTTCGCTTTCAGCCGCAGCATTACCTTGGTGATTTCCAGGTCCAGAATTTCGATCAGATCCGGCTTCGTAAGCGAACGGAATACAACAATGTCGTCGAGGCGGTTCAGGAATTCAGGACGGAAGGTCTTTTTGGCTTCCTCGAGAATCCGGTCGCGCATCTTCTCGTAGCTGGTCGCATCGGTGATTGGGGCAAAGCCCATCGTGGACTGGTTCCTCATCGTGTCGGAACCAACGTTGGACGTCATCAGGATGATGGTGTTGCGGAAATTGACTACCCGGCCGACGTTGTCGGTCAGTTTGCCCTCCTCAAGAATCTGCAGGAGCATATTCCAGACATCGGGGTGCGCCTTTTCGATTTCATCGAAAAGCACAACCGAATACGGCTTGCGTCGGACTTGCTCTGTAAGTTGCCCGCCTTCCTCGTAACCAACGTAGCCCGGAGGCGAGCCGACAAGCCGGGAAACGTTGAATTTTTCCATGTATTCGCTCATGTCGAGCTGAATGAGCGATTTGGAATCCCCGAACAATTGCTCGGCGAGCGTTTTGGCCAGGAGAGTCTTGCCAACGCCGGTTGGTCCCAGCAGGGCAAAGGTGCCGATCGGACGGCGAGGATCCTTCAGGTCCGCTCGGGAGCGGCGCAACGCTTTGCAGAGGGCGGCGACGGCTTCGCGTTGGCCGATGACCACCTTGGTCATTTCGTCTTCAACCTTCAAAAGGCGCTGGCTTTCGCCTTGTTCCATGCGCTGCAACGGGATGCCAGTCCATTTCGCCACCACGTGGAGGATGTCTTCCTCGTCCACTTTCACGCGTTTCCCTTCACGCGAAGTGCGCCATTCCTTGAGGATGTTCTCCAGCTTTTCTTTGGCGTGCTTTTCCTTGTCCCGCATCGCGGCGGCGCCTTCGAAATCCTGATTCTTGATCGCGCGCTCTTTGTTCCCCTTGATGTCCTCAATTTCAGTTTCGAGTTCCTTCACTTCCGGCGGGCGCGTCATGGTGCCGATGCGCGCGCGGGAACCGGCCTCGTCCATCAGGTCAATCGCCTTGTCAGGGAGATACCGATCAGTGATATACCGGTCCGAAAGCTTCACCGAGGCCTCAATGGCCCGATCGGTAAACTCCGCTTTGTGATGATCTTCGTATTTCGGACGCAGTCCTTTCAGGATGAGCACGGCTTCCTCGATGGACGGGGCCTCGACCCTCACGGCCTGGAAACGGCGTTCCAGAGCGGCATCCTTCTCGATATACTTGCGATATTCGTTGAGGGTGGTGGCGCCGATGCACTGCAATTCGCCGCGGCTTAAAGCCGGCTTGATGATGTTCGACGCGTCCATCGTTCCCTCTGCCGAACCCGCGCCGACGATCGTATGCAGTTCGTCGATAAACAGGATGACGTTCTTGGCCCGACGGATTTCGTCCATCACCGCCTTGATGCGTTCCTCGAACTGGCCGCGGTATTTGGTGCCTGCCACCATCAGGGCCAGATCCAGCGTGATCACGCGCTTCTCCCGCAGCAATTCAGGCACGTTGCCAGCTGAGATTTCCTGGGCCAATCCTTCGACGATCGCGGTTTTCCCCACGCCGGCTTCGCCGAGGAGGACCGGATTGTTCTTGGTGCGGCGGCAGAGAATCTGGATGACCCGTTCGATCTCGTTCTTGCGGCCGATGACGGGATCCATTTCGCCCTTGCGTGCGATCTCCGTCAAATCCCGGCCAAAGGCTTTCAGGGCGGGGGTTTTTACCTCGCCCTTCTTCTCTTGAGAGGGCTTTTCAGGCATTTCGCCACCGGCGGCAGCCTCTTCCTGAGCCGCAAAATTGGGGTCGAGTTCTTTCAGGATTTCCTGGCGGGTTTGCTCGATATCCACATCGAGGTTCTTGAGCACACGGGCGGCCACGCCATCTCCCTCACGCAGCAGTCCGAGCAGAATGTGCTCCGTCCCAACGTAGGTATGGGTGAGGGCCTTAGCCTCTTTCGCGGCGAGCGCGAGAACCTTTTTTACGCGGGGCGTGTAGGGGATGTTGCCGATCATTTTCTGATCGGGGCCGGTTCCGACCTGTTTTTCGACCTCCATACGGACCGTCTCGAGGTCCAGGCCAAGTTTTTGGAGGACGTTCACCGCCACTCCCTGCCCGAGCTTGATCAAGCCGAGGAGAAGGTGCTCAGTGCCGACAAAATTGTGGTTGAAACGGTCGGCTTCCTTGCGCGCCAGCGCGAGCACCTGTTGTGCCCGGGGCGTAAAATTGTTCATCGCTTCATCGCTCATAAATCAAAATGCAGTCAGTTGGATTGTTTGTCCAATTCAGTCCCGGGCGGGGCCGGGTTGATCACGGGGCGGCTGACCTGTTTGAGCCGTTCGCGGACCATATCCGCCCGGAGCAGATCCCGTTCCTCGGGGGAGAGTTTTCCCGAGTGTTGTCTCTGCAAATGGGCTGGCTGAGTCAGAATGAACAATTCATCCACCAGGGCGCGGTCCACGCCGGGGAACAGGCTCATGTCCACTCCCAGCCGCATCAACGACAGAAGATTCATCGTTTCCTTGGAGGAAATACTGTGGGCATTCGCCAAAATGCCGTAGGCCCGGCCGATGTGGTTATACACCATTTTCGGCTTTTTCTCCAGCAGGGTGGCACGGGCGTTCTCCTCGTGTTCGATGATCTGGGCCAGAACTTTTTCGAGGCGCTCGACAATAGCGGTTTCCGCTTCGCCCAGCGTCATCTGGTTGGAAACCTGGAACACATTTCCGAGGGCTTCGGTGCCCTCACCGTATAATCCCCGAACGGCCAGGCCCAGTTTGTTGACAGACTGAATGATGGGATTGATCTGCTCGTGAAGCACCAGGCCGGGCAGGTGGAGCATGGCGCTGACCCGAATACCCGTCCCCAGATTGGTTGGGCAGGCGGTCAGGTAGCCCAAGTCCGGGCTGAAGGCGTAGTTTAAACGCTTTTCCAGCAGCGAATCGGCCTGGTCGATGGCAGTCCAGGCCTGACGCAACTGCAAGCCGGGCCGCAGCGCTTGCATGCGCAAGTGGTCTTCCTCGTTGATCATCACGCACAAAGTTTCCTCCCGGTTCAATACCAGACCGCTGCCGGCGCTCTTTGCGGCGTGCTCCCGGCTGATCAAGTGCCGCTCCACCAGTATCTGCTTGTCGAGGCTTGAGAGCGAATCCATGGTCTCCGCAAAGGCGTCCTTCATGTCAGGGAGGGACTCCACCGCCGGCCGGATGAGATCAAAAACGCGAACACGCTCTGGTTTCTTTGCCCAACCCGGGAAGGCGGAATCCTTGAGGTTGCGCGCCAGGCGCACACGGCTGGACATGACAATCCGGTCGTGCGGTCCCCGGCGTCTGGCCGTGTCCGCGGGAGGAACAAGAAACTCGTGGATATCCATGGTCAGCAAACGTTGGGATTGTTCAGTCGTGACGAGGTCTGTTTGATTTCGTCCCGCAGCACGGCGGCCCTTTCAAAATCTTCGGACTCGATGGCTTTTGCGAGGCGCTTTTGAAGAAGTTTCAAGCGGTCGTTCGAGTCGCGGCTCTCACGCAGGTTTTCCGGAACCTTGCCAACGTGCCGAGTCCCTTTATGCATGGTCTTCAGCAGGTTTTCGAGGGCCTCCGCGAACGCAGTGTAGCAGTCGGGACAGCCCAGCCGGCCGGCTTTCTTGAAATCCGCCTGCGTGAAACCGCACCGTGGGCATTGGATTTCGCTGCCGCCGGCGGCTTGTTCGATTTCCTGCGAAGCCCCGAGTCCCAAGAGGAGATCCGCCAGCGAAAAACCGGTGGGATCATTCACCCCCTTGGTTTTCGCGCATTCTTCGCAAAGATCAACCTTCTGCATTTTGTCCCCCGCGATCTGGGTCAAATGCACAGTGGCTTCGCGTTCCTTGCAGATGCAGCACAGCATAGTTCAGCCTTCCATCAGCGCAAACCAATGGGTTCTCCCGAAACTTTCGTCAGGGCGTGATAAGCCTCGACCAGTTCTTTGGTCCACGGGCCGGGTTTTCCGGTTCCGATGACGCGTCCGTCGATTTTGACCACCGGCACAATTTCGGCCCCCGAGCCGGTCAGAAAACACTCGTCAGCGTTGAAACAATCATACCGGGTCAGATTTGGTTCACCGACGGCCATCCCGGCCTTCACCGCCAGGTCCATCACCGTTCTTCGCGTGATCCCGTAAAGCGCCCCCGCGGCCAGCGGCGGAGTCAGCAATTGCCCCTCCTTGACGATGAACAAATTGTCCCCGGTGCATTCCGCGACGTAGCCCTCGGCGTTGAGCATGATTGCTTCTTCGCAGCCCGCGTTGTTGGCTTCGATCTTCGCCAAAATGTTATTCAGGTAATTCAGCGACTTGATTGCCGGGTTCAGCGCGCTGTGCAGGTTGCGCACTGTCGGCACGGTGACGATCTCCATGCCCTTCCGGTAGAGTTCCGGCGGATAAAGCTGAATGGTGCCCGCGATGATAATGACGGAAGGCCGCTTGCAGGTCCTGGGGTTCAGACCGAGGGTGCCGATGCCGCGCGTGACGAGCAGGCGGATATAGCCGTCCCTCAGCTGGTTCTTGCGGCAGGTCTCCACCACGGCTCGGGTCATTTCAGCCTTGGAGATGGGTATCTGGAGTAGCAGCGCCTTAGCGGAATACCACAAGCGATCAATATGTTCGGTCAGCTTGAAAACCCGGCCGTGGTAGGCCCGGATCCCCTCGAAAACGCCGTCTCCGTAAAGTAGGCCATGGTCGAACACCGACACCTTGGCGTCTCGTTCGCTGAAGAACTTACCGTCGATATAGATTTTCATGCTAAGAACAGGAATAAACTAGGCAAACCTGCCCCTCAAAGCAAGTTGCGAACGTGGCATAGGTCTGGCGGTGCTTGACAGGCCACGAGAGACACCCCACGACATTTCCCTGGTCGATACGAATGCGATTTGGTGGGGGAAATGCCAAAAATCAAAAAAATTGCTGGTGACAAACCGTGCCCATTCGCTATAGTTCACAGTCTTTGAGTGACCCTATGGTCTAGCGGTTAGGACACCACCCTTTCACGGTGGGAGCCCGGGTTCGATTCCCGGTAGGGTCGCCAAATCTTTCCCTGCGGGTAAGAGCGTGCCTCCCGATCAGTTCCTGTTTCGAATCAATACGACGCGAAAGCCATAGAAGTTCTGCCGGTCCTCCGGACCGTTGCTATACCAACGAAAATCGAAACGGAGGTTTATTTCGATCCATTCGTTCCAAGCACCGCCGCGGAGCACGCGGTAAGGCTTGTCTGCGGGATCCAGGCACCACTGCCAGAGATTGCCGCGCGCGTCGTAAAGGCCCAGTCCGTTTGGCGGGAAGGTGCCTACTCGGGCCGCGCCACCGCGATTGCTGGTCTGGCTGGTTACGGCGTTGGCAAGACTGGTGCCTCCGGCCAGATTCTCCCATTGTGCCTGTGTGGGCAGCGTGTAAGTGAAGCCTTCCGGCATCATTTTTTCCTTGGTCTCCGCGTCCGCGAGGCGGGCGCAAAAACTCATCGCATCATTCCAGCTGACTGAATCCACGGGATTGCGGTCATTGCGAAACCGGCTGGGGTTGCCACCCATCACTTTGGTGTAATCCTCCTGCGTGACCAGATAGACGCCCGCCCAAAGAGCATCGGAAATCTTTGTCATAACCATGCCCGTCGCATTGGTGAACTGACCCTTCTGCATCAGCTCTTTGATGTCGGGCTTGGAGAACACGCTCCGGTTTTCCCCACTGCCGGCAAACACGCTCCGGGCCGCGCCCTTTTCCGGGGCCCGGTTGGTGGTCGTTTGGCCGGAAACGCTCAGGCCGGCCCCCAACGCCATGCTTAATGCGATCAGCGTGATTTTCATTATATATAGAGAATACCCTTCGGCCGGTTTTGTCAATAGGCACCCGCCCCGGCAAATTCCGTTCTCCAACTTTTCCTGGCTGTGATCATGCTGATAATCAGCAAACTGCGTGCCATCGGCGTGCCAAATTACCCTCTTCTGACAACTTCCGTCACTTTCTCGGGAGCCACTTGGGTCTCCTGCCTGTTTTGGAGATTCTTCACCCGGGCTATCAATCCGCCCCCTTCGGCACGTTCCAACTGCGCCACGTGCCGGGCTTTGAGTTCCTGAGCCCGTTTGAATTGTTTGTCAGGTTTTGCCGGCGTCAAGGAATACTCCACCACCAGGCCTGCTTCCCGCAAGTCCTGAACCAGTCGAAGGGATTCGGTCCTCAGCGCTTCTTGTGCCACGAGGCAATACACTTCAATTCCGGCATCGAACCCGGGCAGTAGCCCGCGCGCTTTGAGCAGGTCCAGCAACACCACATCCCCCATGCCGAATCCGAGCGCAGCGAGGTTCACCTTGCCTCCGCTGATGAGTCCGATCAGGTTGTCGTAACGGCCGCCACCGGCGATGGCGCGGGGGCAATCCCCTTTCTTGTCAAAGGCCTCGAATACCGGGCCGGTATAGTAGGCCAAACCGCGAATGACCCGGTAGTCGATGCGAATGAAATCCACCAAACCACGGGCTTTCAGGTTGTCGAGAATGAGTCGCAGGTCATCCGTTGGTTCTGCCTGCTCAATGAACGCATTCACCCTCTCGAGGGTAAAGCCAACTTCCTTCAGCTTCTTGTCGCTTTCCGTCGGAGCCTCGCGTTCGAGTTTATCGATGATTTGAAAGAACTCGTATTCCCTCGCCGGATCTCCCTGGTGGCGCACAAAGAACTCATGCCAGGCCTGGCGACTGCTGAGCCGGATCACAAAGTCCTCGGCCTTCAGACCGAAGGAACGGAGGGTGTCGATCAATAGCGCAATCAACTCGGCGTCTGCCGCGCGGTCACTCTCGCCGATAATATCGGCATTGAATTGGAAATGTTCGCGCAGGCGGCCTTTCTGTTGCTTTTCATAGCGAAACAGTTGGGGCAGGGCAAACCACTTGATGGGTTTCTTGTAGTTACGCTCGTAGGCCGAGATCATCCGGGCAAGCGTGGGGGTCATTTCGGGTCGCAAGGCAATGGCCCGGTCGCCTTTATCAACGAAGTTGTAAAGTTGCCCTACGATTTCATTGCCGCTCTTGGTCGTAAACAAATCCAGAGGTTCCAACGGCGGGCCGTCATACTCTCGAAACCCGTAGCGTTGTGCCATGTTCCGCCATCGGTTGAAAATAAACTGGCGAGCATCCGCGCTACCCACATCGGCAGTGGGAAGCGGCTCAGGGTAAAAATCCCGGAAACCGGGCAAACGTTCCATAATTGCGCAGTAGGGTAGGCGGATGAGCTGGAAAATCAACGTGAAACAGGCGCAACCCCTTAAGAGGCAACAACTGTCGAAAGAGCCCTTGGCCCGGACTCAGGTGACAGGGCTGGAGGAGCTCGAGGCTGAAGCCCCTGGCGCGACCTTGGCGGCTGCCTTCAAAACGGCAGGGAGGCGCAGAACTTCGGCGCGCATCTCCTTGCCGGCTTTGAACTTGACCACGGATCGTTGAGGAATGGGAACATCCGTTTCCGGGGCGTTTGGATTACGCCCAATCCGGGCTTTGCGAACCTTGACCTCAAAAACTCCAAAGTTGCGGAGTTCCACCTTGTCCCCTTTGGCCAGAGCTTCGGCGATGTAGTCGAGCGTTTTCTGAACCACGAACAACACCTGCTGTTGGGTGAGGTGACTTTCGCGGTCACGTTCACTTTCTTCAGCAATCCGAACAACCAGGTCGCGCTTAGTCAGAGTCATAATAGTTGCGTTGTAGTTAAGATTCGGTTGAGTGATGATTTATAACATGCTTTCCCAGAGGGGTCAAGCGTGAATATGCAGAAAAAGAAGACGCAATGATATGCCTGCCAAAGCAAGTTAGTCGCATGCAGAATGGTTCCTCGTTCCTCTCAATCGAGCTTGGGTCGTCTATTTTAGGAGCATCTTGTTGTTTGCGGCTCAAGGCGTCCGCGCAGCACGAACACCAGGGCTTTTACGGCGAGCTCCATGAAGAGGAACGGTTTGGCGATGTAATCGTTTCCGCCGCTGATCATCGAGTTGGCTCGACTCTCGAAACCGGTGAGGCTGGTGACGAAAATGACGGGGGTTTTCTTGTGGATAGGCAATTCCCGAAGCCGGGCGCAGAGTTCGAACCCGTTCATGCCGGGCATGTCCACGTCGAGGAAAACGAGATCAAATTTGTTCGCCAGCAGCAGGTTATAGGCGACTCGGGGATCCTCCATATTGACGCACTTGAACTTTGCCTTTTCCAACGCGTAGGTGATGGCGCGGCGGGAAATTGCTTCATCATCAACCACCAGGATATTGACGGGTGACGAATCGGGTGCAGGTGCGGAACAATTTTGAAACAGCACGCCGAGGAAATCAACGGCGGTCGCTACCGTGCGGAGCGTGGACGCGTTAATGGTGCGAGGTTTCTCGTGGAGTTCCCTCAGCAACGCTTCCAGCGCGTCGGAGATCTGCGCGATTTGCGGCAGGCCCGCTATGCCGGCATTGCCGGTGAGAGCATGGACTTTGCGGTAGAGATCCTGGATTTCCTGGACACGGACCGTATCAGAATCCGCCTTGATCAGCAATTTAAGAATGCTGCGCAGCGAGGCTAGGGTAGGGGGCAGGCTCGAGATGAAGGAGCTTCGCAAGTCCGCTTCGAATAGGGTATCTGAATCATCCTCAAACGGTTGCCCCGGAGGAAGGAGAACCGGGGAAGGCTGGGACAGAGATTGAGGGTTGGCGAGTGCGACACCGGCCTGATCTACCATCACGGGCGAAGCGGGTTGCGCCATTCGGGCGGTATCGCCAGAGGGTTGTGGAAGGCCGTTTCCGGTCAAGGAGGCTCGGACAGCGTCGATGACCTGTCGCGGCGAACAGTTAGCTTTGGAAAGACATTTTGTTGCTCCTGCCTTCCAGGCATCCTGAACCATGTTGGTCAGGTAAGTATTCGAAAAAACGATGATTGGAAGATATCGGAGCTCCGCCTGCGAGCGGATGGTTTTCATAAGTTCCAGCCCCGTGATCTTGGGCAGCATGAGGTCCAAAACGATCGCGTCAGGAACGAACGTCCGCACACGCTGAAGGCCTTCCTCCCCATCGAGGGCAATTTCGACCTCGTAACCCTCGGCGGCGAATTTGTTGCGATAGATGTTCGCAACTATCTGGTCGTCTTCAATGATCAGAATCTTCTTCATGTTCAGCTTTTCCCGGCAACCACGGATGGGTTGGCCGCCAGCCGTGCTTCCAGGAATTGACGAATGCGCGCGAACTCGTTAAGCGATTGAGCGCAAAGAGTCTTGGTGTTGCTGAGATTGCCATCAGTACTTTCACGCTCCAGTTGTCGCAAAAGCGGGACGATAAAACGCATGCCGCAGGTGGCGCTGGCGCCAGCGCAACTATGCGAAATCCGACGAATCTCAGCGGCGTTGCCGGCAGCGACCGCGGCCTCGAGATGTTCCATCTGATCGGAGGTTTGCGCGAGATACAGTTGCGCGAGTTCCCGGAAGCCCTCAGGGTTGCCATCGGTAAACTCATCCAACCGTTCCATGTCCACAGGCTCGTCTTGATTCGGAAGCGGCCTTGGGACGGAGGATTCCAGTTGCGGAGGTGAAACATTCTCCTGCGTGCCGGCGATTGCCCCCCAGCGTTCGATGAGGGTCCTTATGTCTTCCAGGCGCACGGGTTTCGCGATGTAGTCATCCATGCCTGCCTGGAGGCATTTCTCGCGATCACCGATCATGGCGCTCGCGGTCATCGCGACAATAACGATTGAGGATTTGTAATTGGGAAAATCCAATTTTAGCTGCTGGCGCTGGCGAATTTCCCGGGTGGCTTCAAGTCCTCCCATTTCGGGCATCTGCACATCCATGAAAACAAAATCGTAGGGCTTGCGTTCCATGGTTTCCAGCGCCTGCAGGCCGTTAGCGGCGACGTCCGCACGGTAGCCCATCTGGTTGAGCAAACGAGCGGCAACCTTTTGATTTACCACGTTATCGTCGCAGATAAGTATGGAGAGGGGCAGGCGCGCCGCCAACCCGGGATCGAGTTTTGGCAGATGGGAGATCTTCCGGGGTGAATTCTTACTGCCCGAGGCGAGCCGCAGCAGGGCTTCCTGTAATCGTGCCGGTTTGATCGGTTTGGTCAGAAAACTTCCAATACACGCGCTGCTGAAATCCGGGTGATCCGTTTTTACTCCCATGGAGGTGAGAAGCATGATGGGAACAGAA
>Ga0315271_10002418_pt1 | contig 11688 bp, 13 predicted proteins | sample C3_top_MG_FD_204664 | JGI IMG/M metagenome (GOLD analysis project Ga0315271, IMG submission 204664) | Sediment microbial communities from Yellowstone Lake, YNP, Wyoming, USA - C3_top | ecosystem: Environmental > Aquatic > Freshwater > Lake > Sediment | place: USA: Wyoming | collected 2017-08-01
GCTCACGGGGACGAGCGTCGTGCACAACGCGCGCGGCACGCTCAACCGGAAGTACACGCTGACGCTCGATCGCGCCGGCAACCTGGCGCGCTACGAGGTGCTCGTGTACCCGGCGGGCGTGACCACGGGCGCTCCGCTGCTCCACTCGTACATCGTTCCCGCCGGTAACGCGATGCACGAGGTCATCCACAACGCCTCCGGCGAGCACATTCTCCATATCGTCACCGGACCGGCGACGCTGCCCTTCATGGACATGGGATTCGGCATGTGGGAAGCCGTGGTCATGCGCGCCGTCAGATCGGGGAAGGACGAGATCTCGGTCCCAATGCTCTTCATCGGCGACTCGACAGTGTACACGACGACGGTGAAGCGCCGGGGGGATTCGGTGTTCATCCAGAGCGAGTATGGCGCCGCGCGCGCGAAGATCGATGCGCAGGGGCACATCCTCGGCTATGACGCGCCCGGGTCGACGGAGCAGGTGGTCGTGCAGCGGGTGGCGAGCGTGGATCTCGCCGCCTTCGAGAAGGCGAGCATGGCGAAGCCGGCGCTCGTCCTCTCGCCCACCGACACCGTGCGCGCGAATGCCGGTGCGGCGAAGTTGACGGTCATCTACAGCCGGCCGAGCATGCGCGGCCGCGTGATCTTCGGAGCCGTGGTGCCGTGGAACACGGTGTGGCGCACGGGGGCTAACGCGGCAACGACGTTCATCACCGACAAGGATCTCACCATCGGCGGCACCACGGTGCCGGCCGGCGAGTACACGCTCTTCACGCTGCCGAACCCGGGCGGCTGGAAGTTGATCATCAGCAAGAAGACCAAGGAATGGGGTACGGACTACGATGCGACGCAGGACCTGGCGCGCATCGACATGACCGTGGCCTCACTCCCGGCACCGGTGGAGCAGTGCACGATCGCCATCGTACCGCAGGGCGCGGGAACGACGCTGTCCGTGTCGTGGGAGCGCACGTCGGCTTCGGTGTCGATCCAGGCGAAGTAGACTCATTCCGTAGCGATGCGAAACCTCCTCAAGCACTTCCTCCGCGGCCTGCTCGTCACGGCGCCGGTGGCGCTCACGCTCTTCATCGTCTGGACGATCTTCCGGACGATCGATGGCTGGCTCCAGATCCCGATCCCGGGCGCGGGCTTCGTCGTCACGATCGCCGGGATCACCTTCGTCGGCTTCCTCGCCTCGAACCTCCTCGCACGGCAGGCGATCGGGATGTTCGAGGAGCTCATGAAGAAGCTCCCCTTCGTCCGGCTGCTCTACTCGAGCAGCAAGGACCTGCTGAGCGCTTTCGTCGGGGAGAAACGGCGCTTCGATGCCCCGGTGCTGGTCTCGCTGCAGAACGACGGCGCGGTGAAGGCGCTCGGCTTCGTGACGAGCGAGTCCATGGAGGATTTCGGGCTCACCGACCACGTCGCCGTGTATCTGCCCGAGTCGTACAACTTCGCGGGGAACCTCTTCGTCGTCCCGCGCTCGCGCATCCAGCGCCTCGAGCGGGAGAGCGCCGAGGTGATGGCGTTCATCGTGTCGGGCGGCGTGTCGCTGCAGCACGAACTGCCGCCGGCGCCGCCGAAAGCCGACTAGGCCGGAGGCCGCGCGGGGGCGGCCGGCGGGGCGAGTTCGTTCGCCATCATCTCGAGGTCGAACGCCTCCTTCCGTATCCGCAGGTCGTAGTACATCAGGGTCGTGATGATGCCCACGAAGGGGTAGAAGAGGATGATCGGGATCATCTGGGCGGCCATGAGGATCCCCGGCCGGGCGAGCGCGGGCACCATGCCGCCCACGAGCATCACACCGCCGTACCACAGCACCCAGATCGCGATGAAGATGACGTAGCCGATCAACTGGGTGAGGAAGGACGCCCACACGCGATCCTCGGCGAGCGACCAGGCGCGGCCGAGACCCGAGAAGGGCCCCTTGTCTTCCAGGACGATGACCGCGGAGAGGGTCGCCCAACGGGAATAGAGATAGAACCCGGGGACGAAGATGAACAGCAGGAAGAAATAGGAAACGATGAAGCGCAGGGTGACGGCGAAGGGGATCGTGAAGAACCGCCGGGCCATCAGCCCGAGCTCCCGGCTCACACTCGGCTTCCGCCCGAGATACGCATCCGACGCCGCCCCAATGGTGGCGGCCGTCGAGAGCGCGAGAGCGTACATGCCGAGGAACGACACCCAAACCTGATTCTGGGCGCTCAGCGCCATCTTCTCCGGCGTCGACAGATCGATGCCGAGCAGGAGCTGGACCGCGAGCAGCGGCAGTTGGATCACCGCCATGATCGTGATCAGCGTGAGATACTCGCGGCGCAGGATCTCGAATGCCGCGTCGATGATCTCGGTCGGGGAGCGGGGGCGGAGCTCGATCGCGGTCACGATCCTCCTCGGCAGTGGATGGCGTCCCTCAATGTGCCGCCCGGCGCCGGAGGCGCAAGCGAGCGCGCGGGGCACTCCGGACGGCGCGCTATTCGATGGTCTTGCTGAACCGCCGCACGCTCAGCGCCACCAGCACCACGGCGAAGAGCAGGAGGACGAGCGTCTGCCGCCAAAGGAAGGCGAGCCCGATGTCCTTGAGCAGGATCCCGCGCAGCACCTGCAGGTAGTAGGTGAGCGGGAGGAGCAGGCCCAGCCACTGCGCCGGCGCCGGCATCGCCGCGCGCGGGAACATGAAACCGGAGAGCAGGATGTTCGGCATCAGGAAGAAGAAACCCGCCTGCATCGCCTGGGTCTGCGTCTTCACGAGCGTGCTCACGAGGAGCCCGATACCGAGGTTCGCGGTGATGAACCCGAAGGTGATCACGTACAGCACGAACACGCTCCCGCGCAGCGGCACATTGAAGAGCACCTTCGCGAGGACGAGCACCACGGTCATCTGCGCGTAGCCGACGAGCACGAAGGGGAGGATCTTCCCGACCATCAAGCTCGTCTTCCCGATCGGCGTCACGATGAGCTGCTCGAGCGTCCCCCGCTCGCGCTCGCGCACGATGGCCATGCTCGTGATGAGGATCATGGTGAGCGAGATGAGCACGCCGATGATCCCCGGCACGATGTATGTCTCGCTCCGGAGTGCGGGGTTGTACCACGGGCGCACGCGCAATTCGAGTGGCGGAGTGAAGGCGCCGCCGAGCAGGGTCGCGCCGTGCGCCGCGGCGGCGAGCGAGGCGCCCGACATCGCGGAGGAGCTCGCGAGCGGATCGGCGGCATCGACGATCAGCTGCGCCGTCGCCGTACGCCCCCGTTTGATCGCGCTCTCGTAGTCCGGCGGGATGATGAGCCCGGCCCCGGCGTCCCCCCGCCGGATACGATCCTCCAGCTCGGTGCGGCTCCGCACATTCGCGATGATGTCGAAGTTCCCGGTGTTCCGGATCGCGTCCACGAGCGCGCGGCTCTCCTGCGTGCGCGACTCGTCGAGGACCACCGTCGGCAAATGGCGCACTTCCGTGCGGATCGCGTAGCCGAAGAGCATGAGCTGCACCGCCGGGAGCACGACCATCATCGCGAGCGTCAGCCGGTCGCGGCGCATCTGCAGGAACTCCTTCTGCAGCATCGGCCAGAATGCCGCCTGCCTGATCCGCTCGACGAGTTCCTTCATGCCAACGCCCCTTCGTCGCGCCGCTGCAGTTCGATGAACGCATCCTCGATCGTGGGCTGCCCGAAGTGGCGCGTCACCTCGTCCGGCGTGCCCGCGGCGACGAGATGCCCGCGCGAGAGGAACGCGAGCCGCTGGCAGCGCGCCGCCTCGTCCATGTAGTGCGTCGTGACGAGGATCGTCGTCCCCTCCGCCGCGAGCCCGTAGATCAGCTCCCAGAAGCGGCGCCGCGCCGCCGGGTCCACACCGGCGGTCGGCTCATCCAGGAAGAGCACCGACGGCCGATGCGCCGTCGCACACGCCAGCGCGAGGCGCTGCTTCCAGCCACCGCTCAACGTCCCCGCCATCTGGTCGCGCCGCGGCGTGAGCCCGAGATCGTCCATGAGCTGCGCCAGTCGCGCCGTGCGGGCCGCGCCGGAGAGCCCGTACACCCCCGCATAGAAGCGCAGGTTCTCGTAGGCCGTGAGGTCGTCGTACAGGCCATAGCGCTGCGACATGTAGCCGATGCTGCGCTTGATCCGCTCGCTCTCGCTCGTGACGTCGAAGCCCGCGACGGTCGCCGTCCCCGATGTCGGCGCCAGCAGCCCACAGAGCATCCGGATCGTGGTCGTCTTCCCCGAACCGTTCGGGCCGAGCAATCCGAAGACCTCGCCCTTCGCGATCGTGAGGTCGAGCGCATCCACGGCAACGAGGTCGCCGAAGCGTCTGGTCAGCGCATGGGTGACGACGGCGGGCTCGCGCCCCGCCGCGCCGGCGGCGCTCACGGGCGCGTCGGGACCGCGACCGACGCCGGCCGGTCGCCGCCGACGGTGTCCCGCCGCGGCGCCGACGCCGCGACGCGCACGGTCACGGGGAGCCCCGGCTTGAGCATCCCCAGCGTGTCCCACAGCTCGATCTTCACCCCGAAGAGCAGGTCGGCGCGCTCGTCCTCGGTGAGCGCCACGCGCGGCGTGAACTCCGCCTTGTCGCGCACGGCGACGACCCGCCCGGGGAACACGGTCTTCGGATAGGCGTCGAGCACGGCCGTCGCCGCGTCCCCCACGCGCACGAGCGGCAGCGCCTTCTGGTCCACGAAGATGCGCACCCACGGGTGCGCGAGATCGCCCAGCGTGAGCGCGGGCTCGCCGGCGCGCAGTACTTCCCCCGGCTCCGCGTGCCGGCCGAGCACGACGCCCCCCACCGGCGCCGTGAGCACGAGATCGCTGGCCGTCCCCTCCGCCGCCGCCAGCGCGGCGCGCGCATTCGCGACGTCGGCGCGTGCCGCCTGGATCCGCTCCGGGCGCGCTCCCTCCCGCAGCAGGCGCTGCGACTCACGCGCCGCGTCCCGCCGGGCGGCCGCGCTGCGTGCCGCCGAGGTCGCCGCGTCGAAGGCCTGCCCGCTCACCGTTCCCGAAGCCGCCAGCGGAGCCAGCCGCTTCACGTCCTGCTCCGTGCGCGCCACCTCGGCCTCGGCGACGCGCAGTTCGGCGGCGGCCCGGTCGAGCTCGGCCGGGCGGGCGCCCGCCTCCAGGTCGCGCAGCCCCGCCTGCGCGGACGCGAGCCGCGCCCGCCGCGCATCGACGTCGGGCCGGGTCGTGCTCACCGTGAGCGACACGAGCGTGTCGCCGGCGCGGACGACCGCGCCCTCGTCCACCCACATGCGGGTGACGCGCGCACCGACCAGCGGCGAGACATCGACCTCGATGACCTCCACTGTCCCGACCGCCGGCGGCACGCCGCCGGCGCCACGTCCGCAGCCCGCCACGAGGACGGAGGCGCCGAGAAGGAGAATGAGTGATCCGCGCAGTGAGATCGGCATCCCCCGAAGGTTACCCTTCGGACGTTCCCTCGCAATCGGGTGCGAGCGGAACCTTCAGCGCCGACATAGGATTGAGTCTCCACAAACCGCCATATGCCCGAGAACCCCACCTCCGCTCCCCTCCCCCCTTCGCTCGAGCGCGTGCTGCGCACGTTCCGCATGCTCGGCCGCGAGGACAAGATGCAGGCGCTCGTCTCCTGGTCGAAGAAGCTCGAGCCGCTGCCGCCCGCGCTCGCGGCACTGGACCGCGCGCAGTTCACCGTGCCCGAGTGCCAGACGCGGGTGGATCTCTTTCCCGAGTTCAAGGACGGGCGGCTGCACTTCTACGCCGATGTGGACCCGCGGGTCTCGCCGACGATCGCCGCCTTCCTCGCGCTGACCTTTTCCGCCGTCAATGACCAGCCGCCGGCGGTCACGATCGCCATCCCTTCCGACTTCGTGCGCACGATGATGGAGAACATCGGATTGGGATCGCGCGAGGTCGGGCTCTCGGCGATGATCGCCCGGATGCAGCATCACGCGCGGCAAGCCGCCGCGGCCGTCCCACCACCAACCCGCTGAGGATGTCATGGCTGAGGCCAACCAGAGTTATTCCAATCACGCGAAATTCCGCCCGCTCTTCCACTTCTCCGCGCTCCCGATCCTGCTCATCAACGCGATCGTAATGATCGTCCAGGCCGTGAAGCACCCGGAGGGGATGATGATCTGGCAAGCGGTCGTCTGGCTCTTCGTCTTCCTCTGGGCCTTCGACAACCGCGGCTCGATCCTCACCGTGCAAGACCGGGTGATCCGCGACGAGATGCGGATGCGCCTCGAGCGCGTCCTCGGCGCCGGTGCGAAAGGCACGATCGATTCGCTGACGCACGAACACATGATCGGCCTGCGCTTCGCCAGCGACAAGGAACTCCCCGCGCTCGTCGAGCGCGTGAAGAAGGGAGAGCTGGCGGACCGGAAGGCGATCAAGAAGGCGGTGCAGGAGTGGCAGGGGGACTTCCTTAGAGCTTGAGAAACCGGGAGGCGGGAAGCGGGAGCCGGGAGGCGGTGAGGAAGGACATCGATGGAGCACGGCAACTGCAGTGAAACAATTGATGTTGTTCCACACCGCCTCCCGGCTCCCGCTTCCCGCCTCCCGCTTGCCTCCCACCCCGGTCCACCCCACCTTCTCCCCATGAGCCCTTCGAACCGGGATCCCGTCTGGAAGCGGATTTGGGACGACATCCTCCTCCGGACGGTGCTGTACTACGCCGTCATGGCGACGGTCGTCATCGTCGGCTGGCGCGTGATGCCGGATGATTGGCGGGCCTTCTTCCAAAAGGCGGTCACCGAGCTCACCGGCGGCGGCGGCCAGGGACGCGCGAGCGCCGTGAAGGGGACCGACATCCTGAACGCCCCCTCGGCCTCCGCGGAAGGCGCGCTCGCGACCTCCGCCGCGCTCGCCATCTCCGCGGCCTTCTTCATCTCCCTCCCGATGGCGTGGATCTACACGCTCACGCGGGCGAAGAAGGGCTACCAGCAGGCGCTCGCTCAGGTCCTCATCGTGCTGCCGGTGGTGGACGCCGGCGTCGTCGTCCTCGTCAAGAACTCCCTCGCCCTCGCCTTCAGTCTCGCCGGCATCGTCGCCGCCGTCCGCTTCCGCAACACCCTCGATGACAGCAAGGACGCGGTCTATATCCTCGTCGCCGCCGCGATCGGGCTCGCGAGCGGCGTCCAGGTGCCGGTCGCGATCGTCCTCTCCATCGGCTTCAACCTCGTCGCGGTCATCCTCTGGTACACGGACTTCGGACGCGATCCCGCCGGCCTCGGCGGCGCGCTCGCCGAAGAACGGCTCGTGCGCACCCGCGAGCAGATGAGCCACACGACGAGCTTCGTCGCCGTCGTGGATGACGAGCTGCTGAAGGAGATGTCCCCCGCCCAGCTCGACGCCCTCGCCGACCGCGCCTGGCGCCGCCGCAAGAAGATGAACCCCGACCTCGACGAGAAGGGCAACGGCGAGAAGTACGACACCCTCCTCCGCGTTCACACGAGCGACCCCACCCGCGTCCGCGAGGCCGTCGAGCCGGTGCTGCGCATGCAGGTGAAGACGTGGCGGTTCGGCAACGTGATCCACGAATCCGAGACTGAACACATCGTGGAGTTCTCGATGCACCTCGGCGACCACGTGAATCCCTCCGACCTCCTCGGCGCGATCGAGCTCGTGACCGGCGATGCGGCGACGCATGTCGCGCTGCTCTAGGGCCGCGCTCCTCGCACTCGGCGCGACGCTGCTCCTCGCGGCGCCGGCGGCCGCACAGGACTCCGCGGCCGCCGCCCCCGCCAAGCCGACGAAGCTCTTCGCCTCCGACAGCGTCTTCGCGATCACGATCGCGGGCGACATGAAGACGTACGTCGCGGCACGGGACAGCACCGCCCCGTGGTTGCCGGCGCAGCTCATCGTCGCCGGCGACACGATCAGCATCGACATCCAGCAGCGAGGGCACTTCCGCCGGAAGGCGAGCAGCTGCTCCTTCCCGCCGATGTCGGTGAAGTTCGACAAGGATGTGAAGGGCTCGATCTTCGCCAAGCAGAAGAAGCTCAAGCTCGTCACCACCTGCCGGCCGGAGAGCGCCGAGTACGCGCGCTACATCCTGCAGGAGTACATGATCTACCGCGTGTACGCCCTGCTCACCCCCGTCTCCTTCCGCGCGCGGCTGGTGCGCGTGACGTACACGGACACGGCGCACCCCGGCGCGACGCCCTTCACGACGATGGCCTTCTTCGTCGAGGACCAGAAGGACATGGCGGCGCGGAACGGGGGGACGGTCCTCGCGGCGAAGAACGCCGTGCGGGAGGACTTCGATGCGCCGGCGCTCGCCGTCCTCTCCCTCTTCGAGTTCATGATCGGGAACACCGACTGGAGCTTCGCGGCGGAGCACAACCTCCGCCTCGTCCGCACCGGTGTGTTCGGCGCCGGCATCCTCCCGGTCGCCTATGACTTCGACTGGTCCGGCGCCGTCAATGCCAGCTACGCGACGCCCGACCGGAGCCTCCCCATCCGCGCGGTGCGGGAGCGGGTCTGGATGAGTTACTGCCTCGGCTCCCCCGATCTCGCGGAGGCGGTCGCGCTCTTCAACGCACGCCGCGGGGCGATCACGGCGCTCTACACCGACAGCCGGATCCTCGACGCGGAATGGGCCCAGCGGACCATCGAGTACTTCGACGACTTCTACAAGACCATCAACGATCCCGCGCGCCTCGCCAAGGCGGTCAAGCGCCACTGCGCCGGCTGAGCTACACCCCCGCGCGCGCCGCGAGCTTCGCCAGCGTCGTCTCGATCCGCTCCAGCCGAGCCCGCATCTCCGTGTCCAGCTTCTGCTCCGGCGTGGGGTGCTCCGGAACGAAAGTGAGCGCGCCGCCGACCTCGATGCGGGCGCACCTCACCGTGCGGATGTCATCGATCCCCTGCGTCCGCGCGCGCGACCGCAGTTCATCCTCGGTGATCAGTTCCCGCTTCATGTTCTTGCGCAGGATCTTCCCATCCCGCACGAGCTCCATCGCGCTCCCCTCCACGTAGCGGTCGAGCTTGGGGTGGTTGAACAGGTAGCGCACCACGAGATAGTTCATCAGGAGCAAGGTCCCGGCGCCGAGCAATCCGCCGAGCAGCGAGTTGTCGGGTCCGATGATCGCGTTCTGCAGCGTGTTCGAGAGCACGAGCAGCACGACGAGGTCGAAGGCATTGAGCATCCCGAGTTCGCGCTTGCCGCCGAGCCGGAGCCCGATGAGGAGGAACACGTACACGACGAAGGTGCGGAGGATCTTCTCGAGGATCCCGATGTCGGCGTGGGTGAGGCTGTGGAGGAAGTCTTGCATGGCGCGGCTCCTGGGTGTCCTGGCGGGTGGGCGCGCACTCGGGCGCGCTCCCACATCATAGCGCCGGCGGCGAGGGCAAGGAAACCATCGGCGGCATACGAGTGTCTCACCCGATGAGCGCGGCACCCGCCGCGCCGTTCCGAGGAGCCCGCCATGAGGACCGCCGCCCTGCACCGCCAAGCCAAAGCCATCACTTCCTCCGCCACACCACCGGAGTGGGGACACGGGGTCTCATCGGTCCGGCGGCTGCGCGGCAGCGCCGGCTATCTCGAACTGACCGCCTTCGAGTGGGGGAGCGCGGCGCGGCGCGCGGTCGGTGCTGCCATCCGGCAGCTCACCGATGCGCGCGCGGTCATCCTCGACCTTCGCCATCACCGCGGCGGTGAGGAGTCCATGGCCTCGTACATCACGAGCTGCCTCTTCGCCACGGAACCGATGGGGCACGAGCGCTTCGCCCCGTCGCCTCGCCCGCCGGGCCCCGTCCCTTCCTCCGGCGCCCCCCGCCTGCTGTCGGCCTCGATCGATATCCTCGTCAGTCGGGAGACGAGCGCCCTCGGCCGCGCCTTCGCCGCGAACCTCGAGCACTTCGGCCGCGCGCGGATCGTCGGTCCTGAGCCGCGCGCCCACTCCCCTTCCCGGTAACGTTTCGCCATCGTTCCGCGTTCCCTGCATGGGACGAACGCGGAGCGATCGATGAACGTCGGCACCAGCGGGCTGCATCACGTCACGGTCATTTCGGGCGAACCGCAGGCGACGGTGGACTTCTACGCCGGCGTCCTCGGCCTCCGGCTCGTGAAGCGCACGGTGAATTTCGACGACCCGTACACGTATCACCTGTACTTCGGTGACGAGCGCGGGAGCCCCGGCACGATCGTCACCTTCTTCCCCTGGCCCGGCGCCGGTCACGGCCGCGGCGGCACGGGACAGGTCAACGTCATCTCCCTCGCCATCCCGCAGACCTCCCTCGGCTGGTGGCTCGAGCGGCTGATCTCGAAGGGCGTGGCGCACGAGGGACCGACGAAGCGCTTCGGGAACCAGGTGCTCTCGATCAAGGACCAGGACGGCATCGCGCTCGATCTCGTCGCCTGCGCCTCCCCCGCACCCGCCCGCGCCTGGGGAGGCGGCTCAGTGCCCGCGGAGCACGCCATCCGTGGAGTCTTCGGCGTCACCCTCTGGGCGGAAGCGCTCGAGCCGACAGCGGCCTTCCTGACCGGGATCATGGGATTCCGCACCGCGGGGAGCGAAGACAACGTCCATCGCTTCGAGTGCGGCGCCGGCGGTGCCGGGACCGTCGCCGACGTACGGGTCGCCGCCGGCTTCTGGAGCGCCGCGATGGGTGTCGGCGCGGTGCACCATGTGGCCTGGCGCACCGCCGATGACGACAGTCAGCTCGCCGTGCGCGGTTCCCTCATGGACGCCGGCATCCCCGTGACGCCGGTCAAGAATCGTCAGTACTTCCGGTCGATCTACTTCCACGAGCCCGGCGGCGTGCTCTTCGAGATCGCCACCGACGCGCCCGGCTTCGCCACCGATGAACCGCTCGAGACCCTCGGCACGATGCTCATGCTGCCCCCCTGGCTCGAGCCGCGCCGCGCCACGATCGAGGGAAAGCTGCCGAGCTTCCATTCCGCGTGACGGACACCGCGCTCGGCTACATCCACGAGTTCCAGCCGGCCACAGCGAAGGGACTTCCCACACTGCTGTTGCTCCACGGCACCGGCGGCGACGAGCACGATCTGCTCCCGCTCGGCCGGATGCTCGCCCCCGGCGCCGCGCTGCTCAGCCCGCGCGGCAACGTACTCGAACGGGAGATGGCGAGGTTCTTCCGGCGCTTCGCCGAAGGTGTCTTCGACGAGGAGGACGTGAAGCGCCGCGCTGCCGAGCTGGCGGCCTTCGTCGCCGCCGCCGCGAAGGAGTACGGCTTCGCCGCTGAGAACGTCGTCGCCGCCGGATTCTCCAATGGCGCGAACATCGCGGGGGCCGTGATGCTGCTGCACCCCGAAGTGCTCCGCGGCGGGATCCTGCTCCGCGCGCAGGGGGTGCTCGCCGCGCCGCCGGCGGCGCCGGTGGCCGGTGATCGCCACGCCTTCCTCTCGGCCGGCGAGAGCGACCCGATCGTGACCCCCGGCGAGACCGAGAAGCTCGCCGCCGCACTTCGCACTGCCGGTGCGAGGGTGACACTCCACTGGGAGGCGGCCGGTCACATCATCACGCGCGGAGACATCGCCGCCGCTCGCGACTGGTTGGCCGCGCTCCCATCGCGCTCATAGATCGCCCGCCGCGACCGCGGCAAGGAGTCGTGATCCGTGTCCATGTCACCTGAAGGACTTCACCCCGAATCGTGGCTGGTCGCGGCCGGCCGCCCAACACAGGCTGGCGCGCCGCTCAACGTGCCGCTCGTCCCCGCGTCCACGTTCCTGCTCGGCGATCGGCTGGAATACTCGCGCCATGATGG